>Ga0081538_10003825_pt1 | contig 14062 bp, 15 predicted proteins | sample TabmetS5T2R1_FD_71022 | JGI IMG/M metagenome (GOLD analysis project Ga0081538, IMG submission 71022) | Tabebuia heterophylla rhizosphere microbial communities from the University of Puerto Rico - S5T2R1 | ecosystem: Host-associated > Plants > Roots > Rhizosphere ... | reverse complement strand
CGTCGCCAGCTCGCCGTTGTTCATCGCTCCGCCGGCCGCCAGGCCCGGCTCCTCCGGATGCTGGATCACCAGCGCATCGAAGCTGCGGGCGTAGGTGAGGGCACGGCGCATCACCTGCACGTCGCGCACCGCATGCAGCCCGTCGGTGAAGCCGAGCGCGCCGCTGTCCGCGAGCAGGCCCATCTCCACCAGGTCCTTGCCCTCGAGGCCCTGGGTCAGCGCGCCGTAGCAATAGATCTTGACCCGCTTCACCTCTCGGGCGCGCCGCGCGATGAACTCGACACCAGCGACATCGTCGATCACCGGATCGGTGTTGGGCAGACACACCATCGAGGTGACGCCACCCGCGGCGGCCGCCAGGCTGCCGGTCTCGATCGTCTCCTTGTGTTCCTCGCCCGGCTCGCGCAGTTGCACGCGCATGTCGATCAGGCCCGGCGCCAGCACGCGGCCGTGGCAATCGTGGACCTCCGCATCCTCGGAAAGGTTGGCGCGCGTCACCTGCGATCCGATCGCGGCGATGACGCCGTTCTCCACCAGCACGCCGCCGGTCTCGTCGCGATTGCTCGCCGGGTCTACGATGCGCGCGTTGATGAGCGCGAGCGGCCGGTCCTGCTTCTTGGGCGGCTTGGCGGGCAGGGACGGGGGCGTCATTGGTTCCCCGTCAGGGTGCGGGTCAGCGCATCGAGGCAGGCCATGCGCACGGCGACGCCCATCTCGACCTGCTCACGGATCACCGATCGGTTGATGTCGTCGGCGACTTCGGAGTCGATCTCGACCCCGCGGTTCATCGGGCCGGGATGCATGATGAGGGCGTCCGGCTTGGCCAGCGCCAGCTTGGCGTAGTCGAGGCCGTAGAAGCGGAAATACTCGCGGGTCGACGGGACATAGGCGCCCTGCATGCGCTCGAGCTGCAGGCGCAGCATCATCACGATGTCGACGTCCTTCAGCCCCTTCTTCATGTCGGTGAAGACCTCGACTCCCATGCGGTCGATGTTGCTGGGCAGCAGGGTCAGGGGCGCGATGACGCGCACCCGCGCGCCCATCTTGGTCAAGAGGTGGATGTTGGAGCGCGCCACGCGGCTGTGCAGGATGTCGCCGCAGATCGCGACCAGCAGGCCGTTCAGCTTGCCGAGGCGGCGGCGGATGGTGAGCGCATCGAGCAGCGCCTGGGTCGGATGCTCGTGCCGCCCGTCGCCGGCGTTGATGACCGAGCCGTCGACCTTCTGCGACAGCAGGTTCACGGCCCCCGATTCATTGTGCCGCACCACCATGACGTCCGGCTTCATGGCGTTGAGGGTCATGGCGGTGTCGAGCAGGGTCTCGCCCTTCTTGATGGACGAGGTGCCGACCGACATGGTGATCACGTCGCCGCCCAGGCGCTTGGCCGCCAGCTCGAACGAAGTGCTGGTGCGGGTGGAGGTCTCGAAGAACAGGTTGATGACGGTGCGGCCGCGCAGCACCTTGCGGGTGCGCTCATCGTCCTTGGGCAGGTCGGCGTAGCTGTTCGCCAGGTCGAGCAATCGCTCGATTTCCGCCGCCGAAAGCGCTTCGATCCCCAGCAGATGCCGGTGTGGGAAAAACCCGTTGGCGGCGTTGGGCGACCCGATCATCGGGGGCGCATCATGCACACGACGCGCCCCCGGTCAATCGATTCGCGGGCCTCTTTTTTCCACAGGATCTTCTGTCGGAAAATGCGGTGGAATTGCTGACCGCTTGGTTAGGTTACGGCTACCGCGGCAGGTCCACGATCACCATCCAGCCGACGCCGAACTTGTCCGCCACCATGCCGAACAGGGAGGCGAAGAACGTCTTCTCCAGCGGCATCTGGACCTGGCCGCCGTCTCCCAGCGCGTTGAAGATGCGTTTGGCGTCGGCATCGTTGTCCGCGGTGATGGTGAGTGCGAATCCCTGGAGGCTGGGCTTGCCCGTACCGCGGCCATCCGAGGCCAGGATCACCGTCTCGCCGACCTGAAATTCCGAGTGCATGACCTTGTTCTCCTGGCCGGGCGTGATCATGGATTTGTCCGGCGCTTCCTTCCACCGCATCAGCGCGGTCACCTTGGCGCCAAGAGCCCGCTTGTAGAATTCCAGCGCCTCATCGCACTTGCCCTCGAAGAACACATAGGGTTGGACCTTCATGATGTCGCCTCCTCGTTGATGAGTTGATTGTCGATGACAAGATCCCGCACCGGCAGGCGTCCCAGATGGCCTGCCGGCGAAGACCAGTGTCGTATTGTTGCCCTGCGCTACGCCGCCCGGATGCTCGCAAATGCCTCTGCAATCCGCTGCGGTGCGGTGGAACGCTGATACGTCCGCTGCAGGTAGGCCTTCAGGTTCGGGCAACCATCGAGCAGCTGTTGCTCGTTGGCCCAATCCATCAGGTAGGCCGTCACGCAATCGGCGACGCTCATGCGATCACCGACGATATATTGGCGCCCCGTCATGTGGCGTTCGAGCACCGCTACCATCGCCGTGAAGTCCTCGCGCGCAAGGTCGATGTCCTTCGCGATGCGCTTGTTCTCGGGATAGAGGAACGAGTGCTTGGTGATCCGCCACAGCGGCTGCTCGAGCTCGGTCACCGCGAACAGGACCCAGCGATAGACCTGGGCCCGCTGCTCCAGCTTGGTCGGCATCAGCCCTTTCTCGGGATACTTCTCGGCCAAATACAGAACGATCGCCGCCGATTCCGGCAGCACCAGGTCGCCGTCGATCAGCACCGGCACCTTGCCCGCGGGATTGATCGCGAGGAACTCCGGCCGCTTATGCTCGCCGGCCTGCAGGTTGACCGGAATGAACTCGAACTCCACGCCCAATTCCTTGAGGCCCCAGAGCGCGCGCAGCGACCGGGTGGGGCCGAAGCCATAGAGCTTCATCATGGTTTCCTCCGGGTAATACGTCATGTACAGCCCTCATCGCTGATAACCGGTGCGCGGGGCGGCTTGTTGCGGTATGTATACACCGTCCACATACGCTAGCAGAGAAAATGGACGCTGTCCACATTTTGAGTCAAAGTGGGGGATGACAAAAAAATTGCGATCCAAGACGCCAGCGCGCACCACTTACCGTCATGGCGACCTGCGCCGGGCCTTGCTGGAGGCCGGCATCGCGCTGGCGCGGGCAGGCGGACCTGACGCGCTCGTGCTGCGCGAGGCAACCCGGCGTGCCGGCGTGGTACCGAACGCGGCCTATCGCCATTTTGCCAGCCGCCAGGATCTGCTGGAGGCAGTGCGCAACGCCGCCTTGTCCGAGCTCGCCAAGACCATGGAGGCGGAGATCGCCAGGATGCGCCGCGGCAAGACCGGCGCCGAGGCGGCGCGCGCCAACCTGCGCGCCGTCGGCACCGGCTACGTGCGGTTCGCGCTCACGGAGACCGGCCTGTTCCGCACCGCCTTCGCGACGCCGGAATTCCGCGGCTTCATCAGCGATCCAGCCCGCTCCGGCGAAAGCGGCCTCAATCCGTTCCAGCTGTTGAGCAGGGCGTTGGATGAGCTCGTCGAGACCGGTTTGCTCCCGCCGCCGCGCAGGCCGGCGGCGGAATTCCTGGCCTGGTCTGCGGTCCACGGCTTTGCCATGCTGGTGATCGACGGTCCGCTCAACACCGTGCCGCGCGCCGACATCGATGGCCTCGGCGCCCGCGTCATCGCGATGGTGGAGGCGGGCCTCTAGTCTAGACAGAGCCGCGCCGCCCGCTAAGCTGAGGCCTCAGCATGGGAGGGGCGGGCATGAGCATCGAGTTCCTGATCACATCCTTGATCATCGTGGCGTCACCCGGCACCGGCGTGCTCTACACGTTGGCGGCCGGCATCTCGCGCGGCTCGAAGGCGAGCGTGGTCGCGGCGTTCGGCTGCACCCTCGGGATCGTGCCGCACATGGCAGCCGCCATCATGGGTCTCGCCGCCCTGCTGCACACCAGCGCGCTGGCGTTCCAGACCCTCAAATATCTCGGCGTCGCCTACCTGCTGTTCATGGCATGGCAGGCGCTGCAGGAGCGCGGCGCGCTGCGGGTCGACAAGGAAGTCGACGCCAGGTCCGCGATCCAGGTGATCGTGCATGCCGTGCTCATCAACATCCTCAACCCCAAGCTCTCGATCTTCTTCTTCGCGTTCCTGCCGCAGTTCGTGAGCGCCGACGAGGCCAGGCCGCTGCCGCGCATGCTGGAGCTGAGCGGCGTCTTCATGCTCATGACCTTCGTTGTATTCGCACTCTATGGCCTGTTCGCTGCCGCGGTGCGCGACCAGATCATCTCGCGGCCGCGCATCCTGACCTGGATGCGCCGCACCTTCGCCGCAGCGTTCGCGGCCCTCGGCGCGAAGCTGGCGTTCGCGGAGCGCTAGTCAAGATCATGCAGCCATAGAGTTACGGCGGTTCGCCGGCTCCGCCAACAGTGTGCGAGGCCGCAGCATCGCGTCCGCTTGCGGCAAGCGAGGTCGGAACTGCCACCTAGGAAGTATGCGGCATGTGCATCTGGGCGCCACGACCAAAGAAGCGTGCCAGCAGCGCATCAGCGGAGATAGCGCCGGCACCGCGCGACAGCAGGAGCGTAAGCAGGGCAATCCAGATCAAGTGATCGGGCCAGCTGGTCGGATAGACAAAGAGCTGGATGAATATTGTCATGCCGATGAGCGGTAGCGTTGCAAGACGCGTCATCAGGCCCACCACGATCAGCGCCGGCATGGTGATCTCGATCGCAGTAGCAAGATAGGCCATCGGCGCCGCCGGTAAGAAGGATACGTTGCGCAGATACTCGTCCTGAAAAAGAGCAATGGTCAGATCGAAATTGGCAAGCTTGGTGGATGCCGCGCGCCAGAAAATCCCGGCGATGGCGGCCCTGGCCAACAATGCGCACACACTGTAGGGAATCGATTCGGCAAGCCGGCGTAGCTGCATTACGAGTTCGATCAATCTGGTCATGGCCTTACGTTGTTTAGCCGAGTCTTCTGGTCGACACACGCGTCAGCTGCCCCTTGGAAGGTCCGTACGGCGGAGACAGTGCTGCGAATCCTGCCTCCGCCGCCGGAGAGCCGATCCCTTCGGATCGGCCTTACTCGGAGCTCTCAATGCCTGTCGTTGTCGTTAATCTCCACGCGGGGTCAGATGCCCGAACTGCTCGGAGTTTTCGTTGCCTTTCCCCTCGATAGAGAAACGTTAAAGCGGGATGCGCGCGATCCCGACCAGGTGATATTCGCGTTCTCCATGCGAAGTGTTTCGTACGATCACGAGTTTGTGTTCGATGGCCCGCTCCAGCCGATGCAAACTTGATCGCGGTCCAGTCGGAGGCCATCAACGGTGCGGTGTGGGGCAGGCAGACCTGACGGTGAACTGAATTGGTCGGACATGGCTGGCCTGATGGCTCGCGTTCAGTCGGGCGACCGCGAAGCCTATCGAACCCTGTTGGACCGGCTCATTCCCTGGCTGCGGCGCGTTGTCGGCCGAAGGCTGAACCGTATCGAAGATGTCGAGGACACCGTGCAGGAGGTCCTCGTCTCGCTGCACGCAATCCGCCATACGTACGACCCCAAACGCGCATTCCAGCCTTGGGTAATGACGCTGGCGCAGCGGCGGATCGCCGACCGAATGCGAAAAAACTATCAGCTGATGAACCGTGAATCGCCGCTGCCCACGGATCTCGGTGACGCATTTTCCTCGTCGGCAGCGAATGACGATACGAACCCCGCCATCGATCTTGAGCCGGCCGCATTGACCCGTGCAATGACAAACCTCTCTCCTCGGCAGCGTCAGGCCGTCGAACTGTTGCGAATGCAGGAGATGAGCTTGAAGGAGGCGGCCGCGGTCAGCGGCCGGACCGAGGCATCCCTGAAGGTCGCCATGCACCGGGCACTGACATCGCTACGGCGCGCATTTGGAGTGAGCTAGATGAATCGCATGTCGACCGATGAGATCGTCGACCACCTGACCGCCGGGCTGAAACCCGTTAAGCGGACGATCTCCCCCATCCTTGGCGCAGTACTCTGGTTGACAGCCTCTACGGCATTTATTGGTGCACTGGTATGGCATCACGGCATGCGGCCGGATATCGGCAGACTCCTGGGCGATACGGGATATGGAACACTATTCGCTGCAAGTGTGGCGACTGCGGCTCTCGGCGCCCTCGCGACATTCATGGTCAGCCTGCCCGACCGCACCTCACGCTGGGCACTATTGCCGGTACCCGGGCTGGCGCTCTGGCTCGGCGGCACCGGCATCGGCTGTTATTCGGATTGGGTGAGCGCTGGACCGGACGGCCTGGTCCTCGGTACAAGCTTCTCCTGCATGGGATGGATCACGGCCGTCAGCCTGCCACCGGTCGCACTGTTGTTTGTCATGATCCGCCATGCAGCGTTTGTCCGGCCACGCCTGACGCTCTGCCTCGGTATGCTGTCCACTGCGGCTTTGGCTTCGGCAGGCTTGATGATGTTTCATGAGATGGATGCCACGCTGATGATCTTCGTGTGGCACACTTTGGCGGCCCTCGTCCTGACTGGCCTTGCGGGAATCGGCGCGCCGATATTCCGCCGCGTTGCAGGCGCGAATTAGCGACGCCAAGCCGCGGGTAGAATCGCCAAGGTGTGATCCGGCGGCGACCGAAAACAGATCGACGAACACACCCATCGGAACTGCCGCTGCGGGTCCATCTGTGGGCTCGCCGTCATTTTCGCATGGCGGTCGCCATCATGGGCCTCGCTGCTCGCATTCGCGGAGCGCTAGGGAGCCGGCTGAAACTCGACGGCGCCGATGTCGCAGCCGCTCGGATCGCCACCGGTTCCGGCGATCTCGACGAAGGCGCTGCCGCGCTGATCGGCGGTGAGCGGTACTTCGGCGGGGCCGACGCCGTTGGGATCGGCCATGCAGCCGGCGGGATTGCCGCCATCGATGGCCGGACTGGTATCGGCAAGGCCATGCGTGTTGGTCGGTCCGCCGTTTGCCGCAAGCGCCAGCAAGCCGGCGTCGGCGACGCTCGGCTGATCGGTTCCACCGCTCGCCACCGAGACCAGGTCGCATGTGCCGTCGCTATCGATGTTATAGCCGTCGGTCGTCATGCCGTTGCTGCAATCCTCGCCGACGGCCTGCGCGGCGATGATGCTGTTGCGGACCCGGGCGCTGCCGCCGTTGAGATACACACCCGCTGCGCCGCCGACGCCCGCGCCGCCATTGGCGTTGTCGGTGATGGTGACGTTGCTGAGGCTGAGGCTACCGAAATTCGAGATGCCGGCGCCGTAGCCGAGCATGCCGGGATCGAACAGGTTGCCGCTCACGGTCGAGCTGGAGATCGTGGCGAGGCCGGTATTGTGCAGCCCGCCGCCGAACCCGGTAGCATTCAGTACTCCGGATACATTGTCGGTCGCGTTGCGGTGCAGCAGGCTGCGCGCCATCACCAGGATGCCGTCGTTGAAGATGCCACCACCGAAACCGGACGAGGCGATGACGAGATTGTCGCCGATCGTGGTCTGGTCGATGATGGCGGTGCCGGAGTTGTCGAGCCCTGCGCCCCGGCTCCACACCACCGATGGAAAGGTGCCGTCCGCGAAGTTCAGCCTCAGCGTGCTGCGGCTGAGCACAAGTGTGGCGCCGGTGGCGACCGATATGCCGCCGCCGCGGGCCACCCGGTTGTTGGTGAAGGTGGAGTTCCTGACCAGCGCACGCCCGCTCGCCACGAACAGGCCGCCGCCTTCCACGCCCGCGTTGGCCTGCGAATTGTCGTACACCTGCACGCGGTTGAGGCTGAGGGCGCCGGTGTTATAGATGCCGCCGCCCTGATTGAACGCCAGGTTCTGGCATACCTCGCTGCTCGCCAGGAACAGGACGCCCGCGTTGTTGATGCCGCCGCCGAAGGACGCGGGGCCACCTTTGATGGTGACATCGGTCAACAGGACGATGACGCCGGATTGGACCGTGACGGCCGGCGCGCCCAGCAGATTGGTCTGGCCATCGCAGGCTCCCTCGACCGTGCTGATGCCGGCGCCGTGCAGCGTCAGATTGCGGTCGATCGTCAGGGTCTCGATGTAGGAGCCAGCCGCGATCTCGATGCGATCGTTGGGGCTGGCTGCGTTGATCGCCGCCTGGATCGTGCAGAACGGAGCGCCTGCCGTGTCGTCGCAGGCGGCGCTGGCCTTATCGACGTCGTGCGTGGCGCCCAGAGCCATCGCGGGAAAGAAGATCGAGACCGTTGCAGCGAGCAGCACCGTGCGCACGCGCGTCGCGGCGGAAATGGTGTCCGAGGCCATTTGCTTGTTCCCTCAACAACGAGCGCCGCTCCATGATGCGGAGCGCCGTCCAGCTGCCTGCAAATGTGGCTCAGAAGGCTGCGAAAGGATGTGACCTAGATCACCTTCTTCGCCCGGCCGCTCGCCTCGCGGTTCAGAGTCGTCAACCGCGCCGCGCCTTCTCAATCGCGGCGACGTCGATTTTCTTCATATCCATCATCGCCTCGAACGCGCGTTTCGCTTCACCGCCACCGGCAGCCATCGCCTCCATCAGCACGCGCGGCGTGATCTGCCAGGAGATGCCCCACTTGTCCTTGCACCACCCGCACGCGCTTTCCTGGCCGCCATTGCCGACGATGGCATTCCAGTAGCGATCGGTCTCTTGCTGATCGTCCGTGGCGATCTGGAACGAGAAGGCTTCGCTATGCTTGAACGCCGGCCCGCCATTGAGGCCGAGACAGGGGATGCCGGCGACTGTGAAGTCGACCATCAGCACGTCGCCCGCCTTGCCGGATGGGTAGTCGCTGGGAGCACGGTAGACGGTACCCACCGAGCTGTTGGGAAAAGTCTTGGCGTAGAAGCGGGCTGCAGCTTCGGCGTCCTTGTCGTACCATACGCAGATCGTGTTCTTGGGAATTGCCATTGTCTGTCCTTTCCGGTCGGATCTTCGGCGTACTCGGGGGGCGGGTACCTCAACGGTGCACCACGAATATAGAACGCTGTCGTGCCATCCGACGTTCCGCAGCAACACCTGAAAGATTATAGCGGCATCAGGGCGGCGGCCGTCTATAAGCGCACGGTCTAGATCACCTTCTTCGCCCGCAGCGCGGCGAGATCGTCATCGCTCATATGCAGCATGTCGCGCAGCACCTGGTCGGTGTGCTGGCCGCAATACGGCGGCGGCAGGTGATAGTCGACCGGCGTCTCCGACAGCTTGATCGGGTTCCCGATCAAATCGACCGTGCCCTTGCCGGACAGCGGATGCGGCATCTCGACCTTCATCCCGCGGAACAGCACCTGCGGATCCTCGAACACCTGCGCCATGTCGTTGATCGGGCCACACGGCACGCCAAGCTCGGTCAGGCCATCCACCCAGTGCTCGTGCGGCTTCTGCGACGTAACTTCATGGATCAGGCGATAGCACTCGACGCGGTTGCGCACGCGCGCCGGGTTGGTCTTGAACCGCTCGTCCGCTGCCCATTCTGGCTTGCCCGCGAACTCGGCGAACTTCGCGAACTGGCTGTCATTGCCGATGGCGAGGATGAAGAACCCGTCTGAGCACGGCACCACCGAATAGGGCACGATGCTGGGATGCTCGTTGCCCATGCGCGTCGGCACCTTGCCGGAGGTCAGGTACTGCAGCCCGACATTGGCGAGCCAGCTCACCTGGGAATCCAGCAGCGCGAGGTCGACCTGCTGGCCCCGTCCGGTCAAATGCCGGTGCTGCAGCGCGGCCAGGATGCCGACCGTCGAATAGATGCCGCAGATGATGTCGGTGACAGCGACGGCGACCTTTTGCGGCGGCGTCGAGGGGTCGCCGTTGAGCGACATGATGCCGCCCATGCCCTGTGCCAGGAAATCGTAGCCGGCGCGCGGCGCGTAGGGTCCGGTCTGGCCGAAGCCGGTGATCGAGCAATAGATCAGGCGCGGGAAGTCGTACTTGATCTGCTCGTAGGCGAGGTTGTAGCGCACCAGGTCGCCGACCTTGAAGTTCTCGACCAGGACGTCGGAGCGCGCGATCAGCAGCTTGGCGATCTCCTGGCCCTCGGGCTGCGCGACGTCGAGCGTGACCGACCGCTTGTTGCGGTTGATGGCGAGATAGTAGGCGCTTTCGCTGGTATCCTTGCCGTCGCTGTCCTTGATGAACGGCGGGCCCCATTTGCGCGTGTCGTCGCCCTGGCCAGGCCGCTCGATCTTGATGACGTCGGCGCCCAGGTCGCCGAGCATCTGCGTGGCGGTCGGGCCTGCCAGGATGCGGGTCAGGTCGAAAACGCGGATGCCGGACAATGGTCCCGACATGGTGTGCCCCTTGCGAGTGTGCGGGAAAGGTTCCCTGCACTCTCTAGGGGCGGGTAGGCAAAATCAAGGGGGCACCGCCGGCGGGCTGGGCAGGGCAAATGTCACACGCAGCTGCCTGCAGGCGTCAGGAGTGGATGATATAGTCCGCACCGCTTTCCCGTTCGATCAAGGAGCCAGACCATGACAACGCTCGAGCTAGCCCGGGATTTTACCAACATTCTCAAGCGTCACGATCACGACGGCGCTGCCGCAAAGTACAATGCGGACGACATCGTGAGCTACGAGGCCATGGAGGGACCGATGGCGGTCTGCCGCGGCAAGGCCAACGTCAAGGCGAAGGGCGATTGGTGGCAGGCCAACCATGAGGTTCATGGCGGTACGGTGGAAGGTCCGTACGTCAACGGTGATCAGTTCGCCATCCGGTTCACGATGGACATAACGGCGAAAGAGACCGGCCAGCGCATGACGATGGATGAAGTTGGCATCTATACGGTCAAGAATGGAAAGATCGTCGAGGAACGCTTCTGCTATCTCGAAGCCTGACGACGCAGGCACCTTCCCCCGACGCATTCCCCCGCCCCCATGTTGGGGGCGGGTTGGGGTGGGGGAAGCGAGCGATGACTGTCTCACACCGAAACGCGGCTTCCACCTCCCTGACCTCCCCCAAGATGGGGGAGGAGGTTTCATATGCAAGTGCCCTCTGAAGGGTGCCGCCAGGTGCTCAGAACGCCGCGTTCGGCATGGTGAGGCGCACGATCCGCGTCTTTGCGCCTTCGATACCGAAATCGTCGTCGTTGATGAGCACCAGCTCCTTGCCGTCCACGATCGCGACGCCTTCGACCTTCTCCGGCAGTTCCGGATAGGTGCTGCTGTCGAGCCACAGCTTCTTGCTGACCGGCGTGATGCCCTTGGCGGCGAGATCGGCGGCGGCAATCTGCTCCAGGCTGGGCGAGGTCTCGGCCTTGTCCCAGTCGGTGCCGAGGATGTTGGTGGCCGCACCGAGGTCGATCGTATGCAGCTTGGTGGTCTTGGCGATGCGCTCGAGCACGATCAGCTTGTCGACGTCGACTGCGGTCAACTCGCTGATGCGCACGTCGCTCTGCTTGTCCGACTTGTCGTTCTTGAAGCTCTCGGCCGGATCGAGCGTGTAGACATACTCGCCGACCACCTGCTGGCTCTTGAGGTCGAGCTTCAGGATGCGGGTCGCCGTCGCCTTCTTGTAGGCATCGGCATCCGGGTTCGCGAGCGGGTTCTGCACGATGGTGTAGAGCGCCGATTCATCGGGCGCGAGGGCGATGCCTTCGATGCCGCGGTTGAGCTGGCGCTTCAACAGGATCGCGGGCAGCGCGCCGGTCACCTTGTAGGTGGCGCCGGAGAGATCGCCTTCCAGTCCCTGCGGCACCAGCCGCTCGATGATCTTGCCGTCGGCCGCGACATGCACCAGGCTCGGGCCATATTCCTCGCCGATCCAGAAAGTGCCGTCCTTCAGCCGCACCAGTCCCTCGGTGTCGAGGCCGTTGGGATCGAACGGCAGCTGCTTGCCGTCCTTGTCGAACGCGCCCTCGGTCTTGGCCGCCTTCAGCGGATTGCTGAGGCCGGTGATGGTTTTGCCCGCCGCATCCTTGAGCGGGATCCAGTCGGTGGTGACGAAGGTGCCGTCGTCGTTCAGCTTCACCTTGACGATCGAGGGCACGAAGTCCGGGCGCGGGAACAGCTTGGCCTTGTCGTCGCCGTTGCAGGCCTGCGCGGTCAGGATGCCCGTGATCTTCTCGGACGCACTGCAATCGATGTTCGGCCCGCGGTCGGTCAGGGCATAGAACTCGTCCTTGGGGTCGCCCGGCATGTGGAATAAAGCGCTGCCGATGCCGATGGTGAGGTCCAGCGTCTTGCCGCCGGCGAACTCCACCTTGCCCAGTTGCAGCTTCGCATCCATGCTTTCCAGCACCTTCACGGTTTCATCGGCGCGCGCGATCCCGGCAAAGGTCAGCAGCGCAGTTCCGATCAACAAGCTTTGGCGAATCATCCCCATGGAACCCTCCTGTCAGTGTAAACCAGCGGAGGAGGGTTAGGCCGCTCTCATGACAGATCGGTTTCAGATGCTTGAAGCTTTGGTTCTGGCGAGCGCGTCCAGCACGCCTTGCAGGATGAAAGCGGCCGCCGCCTGATCCACCACCTTGTCGCGCTTGGCGCGGGTGAGGTCATGCGCGATCATCTCGCGCTCGACCGCCAGAGTGGACATCCGCTCATCCCAGAACAGGATGGGGAAATCTTTCAGTTTCAAAAGGTTCGCAGCGAATTGTCGGGTGGATTGGCAGCGCGGCCCTTCCGATCCGTCCATGTTCAGCGGCAGCCCGATCACCAGCCCGCCGACCCCGCGCTCGGCCGCCAGCTTCAGCAGCGCGTTGGCGTCGGCGGTGAACTTGGTGCGCTTGATGGTGCTGATGGGCGAGGCGACGCTGAGCATGGGATCGCTCAGCGCCAGGCCGATGGTCTTCTCGCCCAGATCGAGACCTAGCAGCCGCTGGTTCCACGGCAGCGCTGTGCGCAGCGCGGCGGCATCGGCAACGATCACGACGGCTCACGCCATCGCAGGAACCGGCGCGCGCTCGCGGATCGGCAGATGGACGATGGCGGAAAGAACACCCAGCGCAATGGAAACCCACCAGACCGCATCATAGTTGCCCTGCGTGTCATACAGCCAACCGGCCCAATAGGCGCCGATGAAAGCGCCGATCTGGTGGCTGAAGAACGCGATGCCGAACAGCATGGTAAGATAGCGCGTGCCGAACAGCCGCGCCACCAGCCCGCTGGTCGGCGGCACCGTCGAGAGCCACAGCAGCCCCATGGCCGCGCCGAACACGCGGATCGAGACGTCGGTGACCGGCAACAGGAAGAACGCGGCGATCGCCACCGCGCGCAGGAAGTAGATCGCGCTCAGCAGGTATTTCGACTGCATCTTGCGCATCATGATTCCGATCACGATGCAGCCGACGGCGTTGAAGCCGCCGACCAGCGCCAGCGAGTCCGACGCCGCCTTAGGGGGCAGGCCACACAGCATGGCGAACTGCGGCAGGTGGAAGCCGATGAAGGCGAGGTGGAACCCGCACACGAAGAAGCCCGACACCAGCAGCAGGTAGGAGCGGTCCTCGAACGCAACGCGCAAGGCGCCGCCGATGGTGGTGGCGCCGGTCGCGTCTGTCGGCGCCGCCGCCTGCTTCGGCCCGCGCGGCAGGGCAAAGGCACATAGCGCGATCGCGATGGCGACCACGGTCAGGATCTGCAGCGTCGGCTTCCAGCTCAGGCTCTCGATCATCGCCTGGGTCGCCGGCATGAAGATGAGCTGTCCGACCGAGCCGCCTGCCGTGACGATGCCGCCATAGAGTCCGCGCTTCTCTGGCGGCGAAGCGCGCATCACCGCGCCCAGCACCACCGACATGCCGCTGCAGGCGAGGCCGATGCCGACCAGCACGCCGCTGCCGATGCCGAAGACCAGCTCCGACTGCGCCTCGCTCATCACCCAGACGCCGGCCACATAGGCGACGCCGCCGAAGAACGCGACCCACACCGGGCCCTTGGTATCGGCGATCGCGCCGGCGATCGGCTGGAACGCGCCCCACAGCAGGTTCTGGATCGCCCAGGCGAGCGACAGCGCCGCGATGCTCCAGCCCAGCTCGGCATGAAGCGGCGGCAGGAACAGCCCGAACGTCTGGCGGATGCCGAACGTCAGGATCATCGACAAGGCGCCGATGCTGAGGACAAAGATCGATGCGCGGCGTGACATCACGGCCGGTTACCCCGAAGACAGATGTGCTCTCGGCAACCATGCTAGTCACAATTGGGCA
>Ga0081538_10003824_pt1 | contig 14065 bp, 17 predicted proteins | sample TabmetS5T2R1_FD_71022 | JGI IMG/M metagenome (GOLD analysis project Ga0081538, IMG submission 71022) | Tabebuia heterophylla rhizosphere microbial communities from the University of Puerto Rico - S5T2R1 | ecosystem: Host-associated > Plants > Roots > Rhizosphere ... | reverse complement strand
GGGCGGCCACCTCCTCCAGCGTCGGGTCCAGGGCCTCGTGCAGTAGCAGGAACCCGCGCAGCTCCGCCGCCGGCCCGCCCTGGAGCAGCCGCCCCAGACAGCGGTCCAGCAGCCGGCCTCGCTCCAGCCGGCCGGAGGTGGCCAGGGCGGCCAGGGACAGCGGCCAGCTGGCCTCCGGCGGCATCCCCCTGGCGGCGGACCAGGCGAACAGCCCCCCGATCCCATCCACCTCGAGCAGGCGCGGGCCCATGGCGTCGAAGAAGGGGTCGGCGGCCAGGCTGTCGGCCAGCCGCCCGTCGGGTCGCTGTGACCACGCCCAGCCGAGCACGAACCCGTCACTGGTCGGCAGCTCGATCCCCTCGAGCTTGGCGCTCGTCACCAGCTCCGCGACCAGCCACCACTGGGAGGCGTCCCACCGGTCGCCGGGAAGCCGCGACGCCAGCCGGCGGCTCAGCTCCGCCAGCCACGGCACCTGGCGGGCCCGCAGCACTCGCAGGACCTCGGTCGCGCTGTCCTGCTCCTCCCAGGTCCGCAGATCTCGGCGGGTCAGCCAGCGGGCCACGGCGTCGGCCCCGGACAGGCAGCCAGCCCCGGCCAACCGGAGAGCGGCCATGCGGCCGCGGCGCAGCCGCCAGTCCCCCCTGAAGTCGCTGGCGAGCGGCCGCGCATAGGCCCGGAGCTCCGGGGCAAGGGCGCGGCGCTGCCGCTCGTCCAGACCCTCCACGGCCGCCGCGACCAGGCGGACCTGCCCGCTGTCGATCAGCGCCCGCAGCGCCGGCCAGTCCAGTGGGCTCACCGTCCACCCGCCGGGACGGCCCCCACCGAGTCGTCCCGGCCGGCGCGGGCCAGCTCGGCCGCCAACACGTGCTTGCACTTGCCGCGGCCGCCCCGGTAGCGGGCCCACCACGAGCAGGTGCAGGTCGCCCCGCCGCCCGCATCGAAGCGGACCCGGTGCCGGTGGTCGCCGACGGCCACGGTGGCCAGCTCGCCGTCCAGCCGCACCGCCCCCGCCGCCACCAGCGCCCGGGCGTTGGCCAGCCGCGGGTTCATGGCCTCGACCCGGGCGGCGTCATAGGGCAGCTCGCGGTGGAAATACGCCGCCTCGGCCACGTCATAGCCCACCCGCCCGGCGGTGCCGAGCTGGCCCAGCGCGGCCAACACCCGGGCCACCGACAGCCCGGACCGCTCGGCCAGCAGGTCGACCTCGACCCGCGGCTCGAAGGCCAGCAACGCCCCGGCCAGGTCGGCGTCGGCCTCGACCTCGTCGGCGACCAGGGCCTCCAGCACCGCCCCCTCACCCGAGAAACCGCGATAGGGCTCCGGCGACAACGTCAGCAGCAGGCGCATGCCGTCCAGCGCCAGCTCCCAGGCGCTGGCCGACGGCGGGCTCGCCGGGCCGATCACCGGACCGTAGACCCGCAGCGCGCGGGCGTGGCGCAGCAGCGGCTCCAGCACCGCCAGCCGCTGCGGGCCGGGCACACACACCGCACCCGGCATCGGCCGCGAGGCCAGCCGCAGCGACCGGCCAGCCGGCATCGCCCACAGCGCCGGGCCGCGAGCGCCGCCGGGCAGCGAGCGCAGGAACCGCTGCCCCTCGGCCGCCGCCAGCTCGGCCCGCAGGTCGAAGCCGGCCGAGATCACCTGCACCTCGGCGAAGCCGCGCAGCCAGCGCTCGGGCAGCGGCACCTTCTTCTCCACCAGCGGCCCGTCCAAGGTGGTCACGGCCAGCTCGTCGGGACCGACCGCCAGATGCAGCGGGTCGGCGCCGCCGACCCGGGCCAGCGCCTCCCGCAGCGGCGCGCTCACATCGACGTTGGTCGTGCCCCGGTCATGCACCTCGCCGTCCAAGGCCTCCGACAGGACATCCAGGCGGGCATAGACCCCACAGCAGCCCGAGAACGACTCGAACCGCAGGCGGTCTCCGTTGCAGGTCACCACCGGGTCGCGCAGCGCGGCCCGCTGCGGCTGGTAGTAGCGGGCCTGGGCGACGTTGGCCACCGCCAGCAGCCCGGCCGCCGCCTGCTCGGCCCCGGCCAGGAACCCGGTGAAGAACCGCGGGTTGGCCGCCGGACCGGCCACCGTCACCCCACCCGAGGTCTGCAGCAACGCCCGCCGGCCTCCGGGGTCCGCCCCCGAGCGACCCAGGTACGCATACGAATAGGCTGCCTCGACCATGCCCAAAAGCCTACAAACCACCCCCGACAGCCAGTCGGCCCTCGCGCCCTCAGGCCGCTGAGCTCAGCATCCCCTCGTCGACGGTCAGCGCGCCGACCCCGGCGCGGGCAGCGGCCACGGGGACGCCGCGAGCGACGGCGATGAGCGCCTCCCGCCAGGCCGCCGCGAGCATGCTGGCGATCGGCGTGCGGCCGCCGTCGCCGAGCTGGGCGAGCAGCTCGGCGACAGGGTCCAGATCGCGAGCGGGGTGCGGCTCCCCGAGAAGCCGCGCGAAGCGTTGGCTGGTCGCGAAGTCAAAGCCGACCAGGAGCGCGCTGCGGATCGCGGCCGCTGGGCCGTCGCCGGCCCGCGCCGCCGCCGCGCCCTCCATGCGGTCGAGCAGACGCCGCTCCGCCTCGGCCCGGACGAAACCATAGAGGCCGAGCTTGCTCCCGAAATGGTGGTACAGGGAGCCCGTGGTCACCCCCGCCGCGCCCGCGACGTCGGCGACGTTGACGGCCTCGAAGCCCCGCGCTCCGAACTCCTCCAGCGCTCGGAGCGCGAGCCTGCCCTTGGCCGACGTCGAGACTGGAACCCATTCACGCACGAATGTTATAGTACCCATACGGTCAGGCATAATCCAATTACGGAGGGAGCCATGAAGCTCGAGTTCCTCTACGCGCCCACCCGTGACCTACAGGCATCCCTGGCCCTGTACCGCGACGAGCTCGGCTGGGAAGAGGCATGGCGGGAGGGCGACTCGACCGTCAGCCTCAAACTCCCCGGCTCCGACGTCCAGCTCATGCTCGACGCCACCGACGGCGCCGAAGGCCCCGTCGGACCGATCTTCGTGCTCGACGACGTCAACCGGTTCCACGCCCAGCGCCCAGCTGGGCTCCGCGTGACCTCCGAGCCCCAGGAGATCCCCGGCGGCTACCTCGCCACCTACGCCGATCCCTCCGGCAACACCATCTACGTCATGGACCAGTCGCTCGACGTCGCCGGCCCGGACAACACCTGAGGCGAGCCGACCGGCGGATCCGGGCTCAGTCGAAGCGCACCTCGTCGAGGAACCCGGTGATGATCTCGCGCAGCGCCTCGCTGGCCACGCCCCAGACGAGCATGACCAGGGTGATAGCCAGGATTAGGTGGGTGTTTGAGTTTGGGCCACGGCTGTCCTGCCCGGAGTCGGCAGGCTGGTCATCCATCCGCCGATCATGCCCGGCCACCGACAGCCAGCTCTAGCCGCAATGCTCCAGTCTTGTGCAGGGCACCGTCGGAATGGCTGGCGATCCACACCGCTGTTTCACGGTGGTCCAGTTCCGTCGTCGTTCCTCGGGCGGGGCGATTACGAGACGACTTGTACGCCGGCCTGGCGCCAGTCGAACCCGCGCGGCCAGCGGGTGTTGCCATCGATCCTCGCGCCCTGCAGGTTCGCGCCGACCAGATTCGTGCCCCGCAGATTCGTAGCCCTCAGATCCGCGCCGCGCAGGTTCGCGCCGCCCAGGTTCGCGCCCCTCAGGTCCGCGATGAACAGGTCCGCGCCGACCAGATTCCCGCCGCGCAGGGCGGCACCGCGCAAGACTAGACGATGAGAAACTACGGACGAGTACCGTTGCCGTGTGAGGACTGAGAGTACGGCCCACGCGTCCGGCGCGTGCTCACGAAGCGCAGCGTCCGACCGAATGCGGAGTTGGGACCGGCCGTTGAGCCAGGCCAGGAGCACCTCACCGACCGGCCCGGCGTTCTCGGGAGCCTGCTCAGCGATCTGGTCGAGCCCATAGATGGCGCCGATACGGGTCTCTAGGCGGCTGGCGGCGAGCTGGTCGATAGCTCGGGTGAACCGCTCGCTGGCCTGACCCTGCCGGGTGAGCTGGCGGTCTTGGATAGCCTGCTCACGGTCTTGGCTGGCCTGGTTACGATCCTCGGCCAGCTGCTGAAAGCCCAACCCGGCCCCGACCAGGACAGCCAGCACCGTGAGCAGCTGCAACGCGCCGTTGCGCAGGTCGTGGCGGAGTCGGGTACGGGCGTCGGCCACCTCCAACCGGATCCGAGGATCCGTGATCTCATTCAGGGTCTCAGCAGGCACAGGCGGCGCGAGTCGGCCAGGCATCACCACCACCCAGACAACCAAGCCCCCAACCGCTGCGGTGCCGCCGAGGATGGCCAACCCGGCCAGCCCCCATCGCCACCACACCGCGCTAGCCACCACGGCCAGCACGGCGAGCACCGCCGTATCTAGGAGGATCCGCCTGCGCCGTTGGGATTCCGCCACGTGACCCTCCGTCAGGAGACGAATCGGTCAGGTCTAGCAATTATCCCTTAGTCGAGAAGACGCCCGGCGGCCTTTCTTAATCGGCGCCGAAGCCGCATGGCGATGGAGGCTCAACCAATCTCCAACACCTCGAAGCGCAGCTTCTGGCTGATCCACTCGGCCAGCATCCGCCGATGGCAGAAGCCGCGGGTCAGGTCGCAGTAGCACAGCAGCACAAGCGGCGCGCAGTAGCACTCCTGGAGCTCCTGGAGCTCGCCGAGGATGGCCGGGGGTCTGCCGGTGCAGCAGGTGCCGGTAGCGCCTTCGGTAATCGGCCTCGGGCAGGCCGGCGCGAACCAGACTCCACGGCGGCCAGACCCGCGGCCAGTCCACCAGCACGTCGGGGAACGAGCGGGGCGGCCCGACCGCCTGGCCGCCCGCGGTGTCTGGAAGAGAGGCCTAATGGCCGCTTAGTACTCCAGCCGCACTTGTCTTGATGCGGTAGGGCTCCCGCCCGCTGACCGGGGATGGGCCGGCAGTCGCTGCGCCATGGAGGGCAGGAGGAGCCGTGCTGGAGGCGGACGAGGCGGCAGCCATCGAGGAAGTCAGGGCGTGGGCGGCCGGGCTGGAGGCCATGCATGCCCGCATCGCGGGCCAGTTCGCCCGCGCCGAGCCGCGCCGGCGGGCGTTGGCCTACCTGCGCGGGCTGCTCGGCAACGTGGGCCGCAAGAACGGTTCCTCTGTTGTCAAGCTGCTGGCCGGTTGGGGCGGGTAGGCGGTGGTTCCTGGTCGGCGATGAGGCAGCGGTAAACGGCGTCTGACAGTCGCCGCTTGAGGCACCTGAGCGCTTCCCTAGAGGACTTGCCCTCGGCGAGTTTGCGGCGGTAGTAGGCCTGCCCCGGCGTGGCATGGCGGAGCTGCACGACCGCCATCAAATACAGCACATGGTTGAGGCGGCGGTTGCCGGCCCGCGACAGGCGGTGGCGGACCACCTGGCCGCTGGAGGCCTCGATCGGGGCGGTGCCGTTGTAGGTCGCGAACTTGGCCTTGGTCGGAAACCGCCACACGTCGCCGACCTGGCCGAGCAGCTTGGCGGCCAGCACCGGCCCGATACCATGCAGCGTGGTCAGGCTGGTCTTGGACGCCGTGACCGCGGTCTGGATGCGCTCCTCGACCGCGCTGATGCGTCGATCGAGCAGGCGCACGTCCTGCACCAGTTCGCTGGCCACCTCCCGGCGGGTGCGGGCCGCGTCGGTGCGGGGCCGGATCCGGCGCAGCAGCGCGGCGGCGGTTGGAGCGGTGAGGTTGCGGCCAGCGCCTGCGGGGTGGAGCTCGGCCAGGAGCTGATGTAGCCGATTGAGGGTCTGGGTGCGGGCACGGACCAGGTCATCGCGTCGGTCCGACAGCAGCCGCAGCACGGTGGGATGGTCCTCGGCGCTGACCTGGTGCAGGCCGCTGGCATGCAGGGCGGCGTGGGCGATGGAGATCGCGTCGCCGGCGTCGGCCTTGCGGCCGTGGCCAGGTGACAGTGCCCGCACCCGGGCGGCGAGCTTGGCCGGGACGTCGGTGACCTGCTCGCCCTGGGCGATGAGCTGCTGGGCGAGGAGTCGGCCGACGCCGCCGGCGCCTTCGACCGCCCAGCGGCGCTGTGGCCAGCGTGCCGCCCAGCGGCGCAGGGCCCGGTGGCCGTCACGGGTCGCGGGAAAGCGCTGTTGGTCAAGCAGCGTGCCGTGCTGGTCGAGCACGGCGGTGGTGTGGCTGTGCTTGTGGGGGTCGACGCCGATCAGGACGGGCATGCGGTGACCTCCGGTCATGCGGGCAACAGGAAACCACGGGAGGGCAGGCCGACTTTGGGCAGGACAGACCTCTGTTGAGCCACTCCTGGGCAGGTGCCGGCAGGACCGCAGAACCATTCTGGAGCCAACCCACAGGTGGCACTGGCAGTCCTGGAGCGACCTGTCGGCACCCTGGAACCCTACGGCTGCAGACCACGGGCTCCTACCCGGCATTCAACAAGTCGGCTGGCAGCTGGCCGAGCACCCCGGCGAGCGCACCCCCGATGGGATGCAACGGCTGCTTTCCACCGCCGACTGGGACCCGGACCTGGTCCGCGATGACCTGCGCGCCTACATGGTCGAGTACTTGGGCGATGGTGGCGCGGTGCTGGTGGTGGACAGGCGTCGGAGCATTGGAGGAGGTCATGGGGCCCAACTGTGTCTCTGCCTGGCCGGCGGCGAGCACCGGGTCCGCTCCAGCCCCGGCTGGCTGCTCGACCTGCTGGGGCTGTCGTTGGCGCTATCGACAGGCCTCGACGAGCTGGCCGACGGGCTGATCGCAAAGGGTCAGGACCTGGAGCAGCAGCACGAGCTATGGGCCGCGGCGACGGCTCTCCGGCAATCTCTTGCCGGTGACGATGAGCTCGGCGCACTTCTCGCAGGTGAGGACGAGCGTCTCGGCCGCGGTGGCGGCGGGAGCCGCCAGGGCGAGGAGCCCGGCCAGCACCAGCAGGAGCTTGGCGAGCGGCTTGCTACGCATCAGGGCGATGCCTCCCTGCGGCAGGCCTGGCTGGCGATGGTGTACTTCCGGAGCGCCGGGAACAGGCGGTTGTCACGCTGGTTGCGGGTCAGACGGGCGATGACCTCGTCGCCCAGCTTGACCGCTTCGAGGCATGCCTCGGGCACGCTGGTGCGTGTCCGGATCACCGTCTCCGGCGGGGCCGGGGACGGCACCGCCGCCGCCACAGTGGTCGGGCTCGGCGGGGGCTCCGAGCCCCCCTCGCCCCTGAGGAGCCAGCCGAGCAGGCCGCCGACGAGGAACAGCAGCGTCAGCGCGGCCGCCCACCACCAGCGGGAACGTGCCAGGATGCCGAGGGGTGACGAGGCGGCCACCGGTGGCGCCGGCGGCAGCAGGGGCCGCGGCGACCGCTCCGGCTCCTCGGGCTCCGTCGGCTCGAACAGGGAGCCCATGCGTGCGCCCGTCTCGGCGAAGTTGCGACGGATCTCCTCCAGCTCCCGCTGCTGGCGTTGCCGCTCGCGCTGCTGTTCGTCGCCGTCGTTGGCCATGGTTCCCCTCACCCGAAGGCAGGGGCCACTGCTGCTACGGCGACGCGCCCCTGCAGAGCACCAAGACGAGGTTGGGACTGTCAGGACCGTAGCGGGAACATTACAACGTTCCCGCCATACCCGCCGAGGCAGTACCAGGCGCAGGCACCTGCTGACCAGGATCAGCATTCGCGTTGAGTCGCGTAGGCGGGAACCGGCCGGATCGGGCCGCATCCGGATCGGGCCGGCATATGGTCGGGTACCCCAGGCCACATGCCGGCATCATCCCTCCGGTTGTTAGTACTCCACGCACTTGTCTTGAGGTGGGGTTCCCGCCCGCCGGCCGGGGATGGTGCCGGCCGTGCCGAGTGCCGATGGGGCGACAGTGGAGATCGAGGAAGTGCAGGCGTGGGCGGCGGGGCTGGGGGCGGTGCACGCCCGGATCGCGCCCAGGTTCGCGCGGGCCGAGCCGCGCCGGCGGGTGCTGGCCTATCTGGGCGGACTGCTGGGCGCAGTGACACGGAAAAATGGCTGGCAGTTGGCCGAGCACGCCGGCGAGAACAGCCCGGATGGGATGCAGCGGTTGTTGGCCACCGCCGACTGGGATCCCGACCTGGTCCGGGATGACCTGCGCGGCTATGTGGTCGAGCACCTGGGCGACCCCGGCGCGGTGCTGGTGGTGGACGAGACCGGCTTTCTCAAGAAGGGCACGACCTCGGTCGGGGTCCAGCGCCAGTACTCGGGCACGGCCGGCAAGGTCGACAACTGCCAGCTGGGGGTGTTCCTGGCCTACGCCCGCCCCAGGGGGCGGGCGTACATCGACCGGGAGCTGTACCTGCCCAAGGCATAGACCAACGATCGGGCCCGGTGTCGGGCCGCTCGGGTGCCCGAGCAGGTCAGATTCCGGACCAAGCCGCAGCTCGCCCGGGTGCTGCTGGAGCGGGCCCGGGATGCCGGGGTGTCGGCGGCATGGGTGACCGCCGATGAGGTCTTTGGTCGGGACCCGGCGCTCCGGGGGTGGCTGGGGAGCCGCGGGATGGCCCATGTGCAGGCCATCAAGTGCAGCGAGCTGTTGGCGGTCAGCGATGGGCCGGCGAAGCTGAGCGCCCGCCCAGCTGGCCACGGCGGTGCCGGCCGAAGGCTGGGTGGGGGCCAGCGCCGGCCAGGGCGCCAAGGGACGACGGCTGTACGACTGGACCGTATCCAGCTGGCCGGGCCTGCTGCGCCGGGGATGGCTCGGTGGCTGCTGGCCCGCCGCAGCCGCCGCGACGGTGAGCTGGCCTTCTACGCCTGCTACGGGCCGGTCGACACCTCACTGCTGGGTCTGGTTCGCGTGGCCGGGAGTCGCTGGGCGATCGAGGACGGCTTCCAGCAGGCCAAGAACGAGGTCGGTCTGGATCACTACGAGGTCCGCAAATGGCCAGGCTGGTACCGGCACACCACCCTGGCTCTGCTGGCCCATGCCTTCCTAGTCGTCACCCGCACCCAGGCCACTGGCGACCGCGCAAAGGGGGACACGGCGGCCTGACCAGCCAGCTTGGCCTGCTCCCGCTCACCGTTCCCGAGGTCCGCCGCCTCCTGGTGGCCCTGGTGTGGACAGCGCCGGTCCAGCCTGGCTTGGTGCTGGCCTGGTCACGCTGGCGTCGACGCCATCAGGCCCGAGCGCGACGCGCACACTACCAGCGACGCGAACAGCAAGTGCGGCTCGAGTATTAGGCAAGGCAGGCAAGCATCCTCGCTGTCGCCCAGAAGGACTGTAGACCGTGGTCGCTGGCGCCGTTGTGCCATCTAGTTGGCCTGATGAGCCTCACAGCCAATGCGGAGGCGATAGCCGCAACGACACCTGACCATGCAAGACGCCGTAGATGCTGCATGGAGTGACGTAGGCCGCGTGCGGCTATGTGGACCGATCCTCACGGGCGAAACGTCCGTCGGTCCTCGGCGTTCCAATACGAGTCCACTAGGTGTAGGGCTCGGGGAGGTTGGTACAGCGGGTGATTGGTGGATGACGTCCGAGGGCGCTGTGGGGCCGGTGGTGGGTATACCAGTGCAGCCAGGGTCCGAACGCGGCTCGGCGGGCGGCTTCGCTGGGATACAGCCGCCGATACGCCCAGCCTTCCACCAGGGTGCGGTTGAACCGCTCGACCTTGCCGTTGGTTTGCGGCCGATAGGGCCGGATTCGCTTGGCGGTGATCTTGAGCTGCTGGCAGGCCTGGTGCCACTGGTGGCTGCGGTAGCAGCCGCCGTTGTCGGTCAGCACTCGCTGGATGACCACGCCGCGCTGGGCGAACCAGGCCTGGGCGCGGGTGAGGAACCCGGCCGCGGTCTGGGCGGTCTCATCAGCGTGGATCTCGGCATAGGCCAGCCGAGAGTGGTCGTCGACGGCGGCGGGGATGAACCATGGCCGATCAGTGGTTGCGGTGGCGGCTGATGCGGCCGCTTGACCGGTCGGCCTGGCTGTTACGGGTTCCAGCGGCCCGGCCCAGGAACCGGTGGCCACCACCGGCATGGAGCCCGCCCGCAGGACCATCCACGCAGCAGCAACCGGCGTGGGGTCCGCCACCTCCGTCGACCGCCGGGTCGCCAACGTCACCCTTGAGCTCGCGACCTTGGCATCGGCAAGGACGGGTCATCTTCCTTGCCGGACTCTCGTGCGGAGCGTGATCGAGGTGAACCGAGCCAAGCAGAACCAGTGCCGCCGCACGTGATCAAGGCGAACCGAGCCAAGGTCGATCCAGCGACGCCGCGCCCCAGAAATCTTGAGAAGATGTGGTAGTCCCCACTCTCGAAGACTTCGAGCTGACCTGGGTCGTGGCCTACGGCATGGCGGAGACCCAGACTGACCCCGCCGCCTGGTCCCACGTGACCCAGATTCGTCTCCTCACCCGGCCTGGTGATCATCACGGTGGACGCCAAGTCGGATTACGAGCGACGCCTGCATCACTAGTAGGCTCAGTCGAAGCGCACCTCGTCGAGGAACCCGGTGATGATCTCGCGCAGCGCCTCGCTGGCCACGCCCCAGACGAGCATCACCAGGGCGACCGTCATGGCCGTGATCAGGACCCAGCCGGGGACGTCACCCCGCTCCCCCTCCAGCCGCGCCAGCCTCCGGAGGATCGGCCAGTGGGGCCACGGCATGGCGGAACTCCCTTCGGTCAGCGGGCGATCTGGGACAGCGAGACGAGGCCTGGGTAGAGGGCGAACAGGATGACCACGGGCAGCTCCAGGAACACGACGGGGACCAGCATCAGGACCTCCCGGCGGCCGCCGGTCTCGATGAGGTCGCGCTTGTGGTGCTCGCGGACGTCGGCGGCCTGCGCCCGGAGCACGTCACCGAGTGGCGTGCCGCGCTCGACGGCCACGACCAGGCCGTCGACGAAGCGGGCCACCGCCGGGACCGGGACCCGGACCGCGAGCCGCTCGATCGCTCCTGTGAACGGCTCGCCGGCGCGCAGGTCGGCCAGGACCAGCGCCAGCTCGCGGCTCAACTCGCCGGAGGACCTGGCCACGGCCCGCTCCAGGGCCGCCCTCGGGGCCTCGCCCGCGGTCACGGCCAGGCAGATCAGGTCGGCCAGGGTGGGGAGCTCGCGCAGGATCCGGGCCTGACGCCGGGCGACCTGCCGTCCCAGCCATCCGTCGCGGCCGAGCACGCCCCCGAGCGCGCCCAGCGCCGCCCCACCGACCACGGCCATGGCCGAGACCGGACGGCCGACCAGGACCGGCAGGCCGAGGGTCACCAGCAGGGCGGCGACGAACCCGGCCAGGCCCCACAGCACCTGCTCGGCCCGGAACCGGGCCACGTCGTCGGGCAGTCCGGCCTCGCGCAGCCGGCGGGCGGTGGCCGCCGACCCGCCGACCCACCGCTCGACCAGGCGGGCGCCGTCCTGGAGCAGCGGCCCCAGCAGTCGCTCGAGCGCCGGCAGCCGGGTCAGCGGCGCCTCGGCCCCGGCCAGCAGCCGGGTCGGCGCCGGCTCCAGCCCTCTGAGATAGGGGTCGAGCCGGTCGGCCAGCCGCGGCCGCCGCAGCCACGGCGCCCCGGACACCATCAGCGCCACCCCGACCACCAGCCCGAGGCTCACCAGCACCGCCGCCGCGCTCATCGCCAACCCCGGTCCCCGGTCACCAGGGCGAGCCACGCCAGCACCGCCGCGGCGCTCATCGCAGGACCCGCTCCTCGGCCGGAAGGCGGGCGATGGCCAGCATGGCCCGGTAGCCGGCGACGGCCATGGCCGCCCCGGTGGCCAGGACCAGGGCGCCGCCGGGGCCGCGGTAGGCGGCGACCGCCTCCGGCTTGGTCGCGAGCAGGAGCAGCACCGCCCACGGGGTCGCGAACGCCATGCGGGCCGCCACCACCACCCAGGTCTGGCGGGCCTCCAGCTCCTTGCGGACCCGCTGCTCGTCGCGGAGGAACCCCGACAGGGTGCGCAGCATGCGGCCGAGCTCGCTGCCGCCGACCTCCCTGGCCAGCCGCAGCGCCTCGATCACCCGGTCGGCGGTCGGGTCGGCCAGCTCGTCCTTGAGCCGGTCGAGGGCGGCCCCGAAGCGGCCGGTGGCGTGGTAGTCGTCGCCGAAGCGGGCGAACGAGGCCCGGAGCGTCTCCGGCCCCCGGTCGGCCAGGCCCGCCACCGCCTCGGGCAGCGACAGGCCGGCCCGCACGCCGGAGGCCAGGTTGTCGATGGCGTCCGGCCAGACCTCCCGCAGCTCGCGGAGGCGCCGGCGCCGCCGCGCCCGCAGCGCCCCCAGCGGCAGCCACGCCGCCAGCCCGGCGAAGGCCACCCCCAGCCAGGGCGAGCGGCTCAGGGCCAGGACCGCCAGGCCGGCGGCCAGCCCGGTCCCGCCGCACACGGCGGCCACCTGCCACAGGCGGATCCCGCGGACCCCGGCCTGGGTGGCCCAGTCCTGGAACCGCCCGCGCCAGCCGGAGCCGGGCCGGCCGGCCCCGGTCCGGCCGTCGACTCCCAGGCCGAGCAGCACCAGCCCGGTCACCAGCACCGCCGGGATGGCCAGCACGGCCAGGTCATCCATGCGCCGTCACCTCCGCCGCCCCAACCGCTCGTCGGTCATGTCGGCGTCACCTCGACCCGGCCCGCGGACCGTTCATGTGGCCAGGACCTCGACCAGCTCGAAGCCGTGGTTGCGGAAGCGCTCGGCGTGGGGCGGGAACTCGCCGGTCCACAGCAGGCGGTCGCCGGCCCGCCGGAACACCAGGCCGGCCTCGACCTGGTCCTCCTCCACCCGGCCGGAGACGGCCAGGACCTCCTCGACCCGGCGCCGGCCCCAGCCGTCGCCGCGCAGGAACACGATCAGGTCGATGGTGGCCGCGACGGTGGGCAGGATGAAGCGGTGGGAGACGTTCCCGCCGGCCAGCAGGGGCAGCGTCGTCAGCTTGACCAGCGCCTCGCGGGCCGAGTTGGCATGCACCGAGGTCATGCCGGGGATCCCCGAGTTGAAGGCGATCAGGAGGTCGAGGCACTCCTCCTGGCGGACCTCGCCGACGATCAGCCGGTCGGGCCGCATCCGCAGCGCCTCCTTGATGAGCCGGCGCTGGCGGATCTCGCCCTCGCCCTCCAGGTTCGGCTGCCGGGTCTGCATGGCCACCGTGTCGGGAAGGCCGACCTGGAGCTCGAACACCTCCTCGCAGGTGATCACCCGCTCCCGGGGCGGGATGGCCGCGGCCAGGCAGTTGAGCGTGGTCGTCTTGCCGGACTGGGTCGCCCCGGCGACCACGAGGTTGAGCCCGGCGATCACCGCCGCCTCCAGGAACCGGGCGCACTGGCCACTCAGCGTGCCCAGCCGGACCAGCTCGGCCAGGGAATGGGCGCGGAGCACGAACCGCCGGATGTTGACCGCCCAGAGCCGCCGGGTGATGTCGGGGATGACGACGTGGAGCCGGGAGCCGTCGCCGAGGGTGGCGTCCACGAACGGGCTGGACAGGTCGACCCGGCGCCCGCTGGCCCGCAGCATGAGCTCCACCAGGTCGTGGACGTGCTCCTCGCCCAGCACGGTGGTGGTCAGCTGGGGGCGGCCGGCCTTGGCCACGAACACCTTGCCCGGCTCGTTGATCCAGATCTCCTCCACGTCCGGGTCCTCGAAGAACGGCTGCAGCGGGCCCATGCCGATCACCCGGTCGGCCACCGCCTTGGCGACCTGCCCGGGGTCGGCCAGCGGCGGCATGCTGGCCACCAGCCGCCGCTCGGCATAGTCGGCGACCACCTCGTCGATGAGCTGGCGGACGGCGGTGGCGTCGCCGTTGCCCGGGTCGAGCCCGCGCCGCCGGACCAGCTCGCGCACCTCGTCCTCGACGATCTGGTCGGCGGTCTGCTGGCTGGCCGTGGTCATGGCCCGGACCCGGTGGCGACGGTGGCGCGAGCGGCCGCGCGGGACCGGCGGCGGGTGCGGCGAGGCTGGACGGCCTGGGCCGGGAACAGGACAGCGGCCAGCTTGGCCAGCGCCAGCTGGGCCGGGCATCCGGGGCGGGCCTCGCGGAGCGCCTGGCCGGCGAGCAGGGCGGCGTCGACCCCGGCGCGGTCGTAGGGCACCGCGGCCGTCGGCTCGATGCCGACATAGCGGCCGAGGGCGGCGCGGACCTGCTCGAACGGGCGGTCGCCGCCGAACA
>Ga0081538_10003823_pt1 | contig 14066 bp, 10 predicted proteins | sample TabmetS5T2R1_FD_71022 | JGI IMG/M metagenome (GOLD analysis project Ga0081538, IMG submission 71022) | Tabebuia heterophylla rhizosphere microbial communities from the University of Puerto Rico - S5T2R1 | ecosystem: Host-associated > Plants > Roots > Rhizosphere ... | reverse complement strand
CCGACAGGCAGAGGTCGTCGAGCCACTCGGGTCGATAGGACTCCACACGCTCCGCGAAGATCCGCTCCCATTCGCCCGCCGGTGATTCGAAGCCCTGGAGCTGCTCGATCACCTCGGCCAGGCCGGCGCGGCCATGGAGCTGGGCCCCCGCGGCGGCGTGCCGCCAGGACTGGAGGAAGCGAGCCCACTCCTCCTGGCTGATCGGACGGACCTCGGCCCGCCGCCGTTCCCGGGTGTAGCCGTGGATCCGCGCCAGGAGCCGGCGGGCGCACCACTGCTCGCCGCGCTCCAGCTCGAAACGTCCGCTCACGGCGAACCCGCGGGTGCGAAGCGTCTCGAGCGCGACGATCATCGAGGACCGCGAAAGTCCGACGACGGCGGCGAGATCGTCAACGGTGACGGGACCGGAGACGTCGAGATGGCCCCGGACGAGGGTCACAGCCGCCTCGTCTGCGCCCTCGGCGTCGAGGACCGGCGGCAGCCCGGGCGGGAGCGGATGATCCGGTACGAATCGGGCACCGGGGTACAGCGCCTCGATCTCGGCTCGGCGCTCGGTCGCAGCCCACAGCAGGCGCGGACCGTGGACCTGGGCGGACCGGCCGGCATCGGCGAGCGCCTCGAAATGCTCGGTCCAATCCTCCCGCGGCGGAACGGCGACCAGGGAGAGAAGGACGTCGTGGAGCTCATCCGGACCGCGCACGTCCGGGGCAGCCTCGGCCCGCACACGCGCGATCGCGTCCGGGTCGAGCCGGCCCAGCTCGCGCGGCTCGACCGGCAGGCCGCGCCGCAGCGGCACCGCACGGGACCGGCGCTCGCCGATCTCGGTGTCCTCGTCGAGGTAGGTGAAGGGGGCGCCGTTCAGGATCTCGTGGGCCAGCACGCTGGGCTCGACGGTGTCGACGAAGTGGAGGCGAATCGTCCCGGCCTCGAACCGGCGCAGCAGCGCCTTCAGGCCGTCGATGTCCATGGCCTCGGTCAGGCAGTCACTCAGGGTCTCCCGCACCAGCGGGTGGTCGGGGATCTCGATCGGACCGGCGGGTGCGTTGTCCTGGCAGGCGGCGAGCGACGGGAACACGGCGGCCATGAGGTCGTCCGCCTCCATCCGCTGGATGTTGAAGGGGTTGAGCCGACCGCCCTTCCGGCGCAGCACGGCGAGCGAGCGGTTGAGGTTCCAGCGCCAGCGGGCGGTGAACATCGGACTCCGGAGCACGGCCTGGGAGACCGCGTCCTCCACGTTGTGGGAGCGCAGGAACGCGGGCACGTCCTCCAGCGGGAACGAGTGCTGGGGGCCGAGCGACAACAGCGCGGCGTCGTCCGTGGCGGCCGCCTGAAGCTCGAAATCGAAGGTCAGGCAGAACTTCTTGCGCAGCCCCAGGCCGAGCGCCCGGTTGATTCCGCCGCCCAAGGGCGCATGCACCACGAGCTGCATGCCGCCGCTCTCGTCGAAGAACCGCTCGAACACGATGTCGTCGTGGGTGGGCAGCACCCCGCCGAGCGCGGCCCGTCCGGCCCGCAGGTAATCGACGACGAGGGCGGCGGCCACGACGTCGACTCCCGAGGCCTCCTGGACGAATGCGATGGCCGCCTCGCGCCCGCCGGCGTCGAGCCGTTCGGCTACCGCGCTCCGCAGCCGCGAGACCTCTTCCGACAGCTCGTCGGTGCGGGCCGGGGCCTCGCCAAGCCAGAACGGGATCGTGGGGTGCCGGCCGGCGGCGTCGCGGACGCGCATCACGCCACCTGCCACCTGCACGATCTGCCAGGGATGGGTGCCGAGCAGGAACACGTCGCCCTGCTGGGACTCGATGGCGAAGTCCTCGTTCACGGTGCCGACGAACACGTCGCCCGGCTCCATCAGCACGCGGTAGTCGCCGGTCTCGGGGATCGCCCCGCCCGAGGTGAGGGTGGCCAGCCGGGCGCCCCGGCGGCCGCGAAGGCGGCCGTTTACCCGGTCGCGATGGAGGTAGGCCATGCGCCGGCCGCGACCGGTCTCGATGCCGGCCGAGACGAGCTCCACGACCTCGTCGAACGCCTCCCGGGTGAGCCGCCGGTATGGCCAGGCGCGGGCGACCAGCTGAAACAGGTCGTCCTCGGCCGCGCCGTCGTCACCCCGGGCCGCCGCCTCGGCCACGATCTGCTGGGCGAGGATGTCCAGGGGCTGCTCGGGCGGGTGGAGGGCGTCCAGTCGTCCCCGCTTGACCGCTGCCAGCAGCGCGGCGCACTCGACCAGCTCGTCGCGCGTGGTCGGGTACATGATCCCTCGGGGGACGCCCGTGCGGTGGTGGTTGGCCCGGCCCACCCGCTGCAGGAAGGTGGCGATGCTGTGCGGTGAGCCGACCTGGCACACCAGCTCGACCGGCCCCACGTCGATCCCGAGCTCGAGCGAGGCGGTCGCCACCAGGGCCCGCAGGTCGCCGGCCCGCAGGCGGTGCTCCACGCGCTGGCGGCGCTCCCGCGACAGCGATCCGTGATGGGCGACCACCTGCTCCTGGCCCAGCCGTTCGCCCAGCTGATGCGCCACCCGCTCGGACAGCTTTCTGGTGTTGACGAACACGAGCGTCGTGCGGTGGCCCGCGACGTGAGCGGCGATCCGGTCGAGGATCTCGCTGAACTGATCGCCGGAGATCGCGGCCTCGAGCTCGCCGTCGGGCAGCTCCAGCGAGAGCTCGACGGCGCGCCGGTGTCCGCTGTCGACGATCGCGGGGAGCGGCTCGCCGGCCCCGACCAGCAGGCCGGCCGCCGTCTCGACCGGCTTGACCGTCGCCGAGAGGCCGATGCGGGTCGGCGGCCGGGCGGTGACCGCCAGCAGGCGTTCGAGCGAGAGCGCGAGATGCGAGCCCCGCTTGTCGCGCGCCAGGGCGTGAATCTCGTCGACGATGACCGTCTCCACGGTCGCGAGGGTCGCCCGCGACCGTTCGGCGGTCAGATACAGGTACAGGGACTCGGGCGTGGTGACGAGGAGGTTGGGCGGCCGCCGCACCATCATCTGGCGCTCTGACGAGGTGGAATCACCGGTCCGCACGGCGACGGTGACGGGGGCCGGCTCGTACCCGAGCTCCCGGGCCACCTCGGCGATCTCGGCGAGCGGCTCCTGGAGGTTCTGGTGGATGTCGACCGCCAGCGCCTTAAGCGGGCTCAGGTACACGACCCGAGTGACCGCCACGATGGATTCGCCGGCCTCGTGGGCGCGGTAGAGGGAGTCGATCGCGGCGAGGAATCCGGCGAGGGTCTTTCCCGAGCCGGTGGGCGCGCAGACGAGCGTGTGCCGGCCAGCGCCGATCGCCGGCCAGCCCCCGTTCTGGGCCTCGGTCGGCCCGTCGGGGAACCGTCGCTCGAACCACGTCCGGACCGCCGGGTGGAATCGTTCGAGGACCCCGGGGCCGGTTGCGAGGGCGGGAGCGGATGGAAGTGTGCTCACGCCTCCCACTCCAGCACATCGGGCGGCGAACCCCAGGCACGCGCCGCTCGAACGGCCGCCGCCGGGGCTATGGTCGCGCCGCAATGAGCCCGGGCCGCCAGCGCTGGACGCTCCTCGCGGCGTGCTTCTCCCAGTTCATGATCCTGCTCGACGTCACGATCGTGAACGTGGCCCTGCCGTCGATTCAGCGGGAGCTGAACGTCACGGCGGGCAGCCTCGTCTGGACGATCAACGCCTACGTGCTGCCGCTCGCCTCGTTCATCCTCGTGGGCGGCACCCTGGGCGACCGCTACGGGCGCAAGCGCGTCTTCGCCATCGGGTTCGTGCTCTTCACGCTCTTCTCCGCCGGCTGCGCGCTCTCCACGAGCGACCAGGCGCTGATCGCCTTCCGGGCGCTGCAGGGAACGGGCGCAGCGCTCCTCGCCCCGCTCTCGCTCTCCATCCTGGTCGACGCCTTCGAGCCGGAGCGGCGCCCCTGGGCGATCGGGATCTGGGCGACGATCGCCGGCTTCGGGTTCGGGCTCGGCCCCGTCCTGGGCGGAGCGCTGATCGAGGTGTTCGACTGGTCGGCGATCTTCTGGGTGAACGTCCCGATCGGGATCGCCGGCCTCGTCGCAACGCTGGCCCGGGTGCGCGAGTCACGCGACCCGAACGCCCGGCGGCTCGATCTCGGCGGAGCGGCGCTCTCGTCGGCCGCGCTCTTCTGCCTGACCCTGGGTCTGGTCGAGACCGACGACCACGCCTGGACATCGGCGTTCACGCTTGGCTTCCTCGGCGCCGCCGCCGCCCTCGGCGTCGCCTTCGTGGCCTTCGAGGCGAGGCACCGCGACCCGATGCTCCCGCTCGAGTTCTTCCGGCGTCGGGCGTTCACCGTCGCGAACCTCGACTACGCGCTCATGTACGCCGCTCTCGCCGGGACGCTCTTCTTCGTCTCGCTGTACTTCCAGAACGTCAAGGGGTTCTCCGCGCTCGAGACCGGCGTCTCGTGGCTGACCATGAACGTCCCGTTCCTGCTCGTCTCGCCCTTCGCCGGTCGGCTCCACGCGCGGCTGGGCGCGCGGCGGACCGTGGTCGGCGCCACCCTGCTGGCGGGGCTGGGAGTGCTCAGCTTCGCGATGCTCGGCGTCGACTCGGCCTTCGTCGAGGCCGTCCCCGGCTACGTGCTCGTCGGCGTCGGCTACGGCGCGGCCGTCCCCGCCGTCTCCGCGGTCGCGATGGGGGCGATCGAGGTGGAGCGCGCGGGCGTCGCGTCGGGCGTCCTCAACACGGCCCGTCAGGTGGGCTCGGCGGTGGGCCTCGCCGCGCTCGGCTCGATCGCGGCCGCCGTCGCCGCCGGTCCCCTGACCCGGGCCGACGACTTCGTCTCCGGCATGCGCGCGGCGATGCTCGTCGCGGGCGCGCTCGCGCTGGTCGCCTGCGCCCTCACCTGGTTCGTCAGACCGCGAGAGCCGTCACACCGGCAGCAGGCGCGGTGACTCGCTGCCGGCGACCCAGTTGCCGTCCTTGTACACCGCGGTCGGGCCCCTCGTCAGGCTCGAGAGGTCCAAGCGCTCGCCCTCCACGATCACCAGGTCGGCGCGCCGGCCGGGGGCCAGCGTTCCGAGCTCGCTCTCCATGCCCATGAGCTCGGCCGCCGACGAGGTGGCGGCGGTCAGCGCCTCCTCCGGCCGCATCCCGCCCGCGACCATGAGCGGCAGCTCGCGCAGGTTCTCGCCGTGTGGCGTCACGCCGCTGTCGGTTCCCATCGCGATCCGCACGCCCGCCCGGACCGCCCGGCGAAACGAGTCGTGGTGGACCTCGACCACCTCGCGGGCCTTCGCCAGCGAGGCGTCGCTAATCGTGTTGCCGGCCGCCGCGGCGTCGAGCACTCCCTGGGCCGCGACGAGGGTCGGCACGAGCCAGGTGCCGCGCTCGACCATGAGTCCGATCGCCTCGTCGTCGAGGTAGACCCCGTGCTCGATCGATCGGGCGCCCGCCCGGACGGCGTTCTTTATCCCCTCGGCGGACTGCGCGTGGGCCATCACCGCCAGGCCCGCGGCGCGGGCCTCGCCCACGAGCGCCTCCAGCTCGTCCATCGCGAAGTGGGCGTCGCGCGGTCGCCCGCGGGGCGACAGCACGCCGCCGGAGGTCGCCACCTTGATGACCTCGGCGCCGTCCCGGACCAGCTCGCGCACCTTGCGGCGCATCTCCTCCGGGCCGTCGACGATCGGGTTCGGGCAGCCGGGGTACTCGTGGAAGAGCCGGGCGCGGACGCCCGAGGGCATCCAGCCGTCGCTGTGGCCCCCGGTCTGGCTGAGCATGATGAGCGAGATCTGCACCCGGGGGCCCGGCACCAGCCCGTCCTCGACGGCGCGCTTCACCCCGAGGTCGGCGCCGCCGGCGTCCCTGACGGTGGTGATGCCGGCCTTCAGCGTGGCCTCGAGGTTGCGCACCGCCTGGAAGAAGCGGTACGAGAACGGGTCCTGCACCAGCCGCCACAGGTCGACGTGGCTGAGCATCAGGTGGGTGTGGCAGTCGACGAGGCCGGGCAACAGCGTCTTCCCGGTCGCCTCCACCACCTCGTCGCCGTCCAACCCGACGCCCACGTCCACGATGCGTCCGTTCTCGACGACCACGTCGGCCGGCGCCGGCGGGGCGCCCGTCCCGTCGAACACGGTGCCGCCGGCGAACAGCCGGCGTCCCGACCACTCAGCCACGCGGACCCTCGATGAGGTAAGTGGGCGCGACGCTGCCCTCGCCCGCCGTCACGTTCAGGAGCGCGGAGGAGGACAGCCGCGTGAGGCAGCCGGATACGCGCCCGTCGAACAGGTACGGGTCGGTGTCGATCGAGAAGTCGAGCAGCTTGACGCCGTCGAGCGCCACCGGGAACGCCTCGCGGGGCACCGGCACCGACTCCTGCACCACGTAGGACTGGGTCGCGGCGACCGTGAGGTCCTGCTCCCACTCGTGCGGCTCGACCGTCCAGCCGAGGACCACGCCGCGGCCCCCGAACTCGTCGTTGGGCTTGATGACGAGCTCCTCACGGTGCTCGAGGGCGTAGGCCATGAGGTCGGGTATCCGCTCGCCGTGGCGCGTGGTCGGCCCCTCGGCGAGCTTGCGCGTCCACGGCACGTGGCGCTCGATCGCGTGCCGCTGCGCCGCGGTGTAGAGATCGGCGTGGCGCTCGTCGGACAGGAGCGCAAGGCTCATCTTCTTGTGCAGCAGCTTCGCGCGGAAGGTGTTCGCCACGCAGACCGCGCCGGCCAGGTAGGCGTCGAACAGCGCACTGACCTCGTCGCTGTGGGCGATCAGGTCGCTGGTCAGGACGCGCCGGTAGACGAGGTTGACCGGCGTCCCCGAGGCATAGAGGCGACCGCGGCGAAACTCGAGCGCGCGCGGGTCGCAGATCAGCGTGCAGATGCCGCAGTCCTCGAAGTACCGGCGGAACATCTCGAACTCCGTCATCGTCGGCAGCCCGGCCCAGTCGACGATCGCGATCACCGGCGTCTGGTCGCCACCCCACTGCTTGAAGGCGCGCAGCAGCGCCTTCAAGAGACGCGCCCGCACCGGCAGGACGCGGATGCTGTAGCGCTTGCGGAAGGCGCGCATGAGCGGCATGGACTCGAAGACCTCGGTGAGGTTGTCGGCGTACGCCATCCCGGCGGGCGTCTCCGCGTTGTACTCGACGTAGCGCAGGCGGTCGGTGAAGAACCCGTCGAGCCGCGACGACGGCGACGACGAGTGCCCGGGCGTGTCGGCGAGCGCCAGGCGCTCCTCCTCGGGGTCGAGGTCGAGCTCCGCGCGTAGCTGGGGGTCGCGTAGCACCGCGCGCTCGAGCCCGCACAGCGCGCCGTACAGCTGCTGCGAGGCACCCGCCGTGGTCCGGTAGCGCTCGCGGTCGATGAACTGAGGACGGAGCACGATCGAGAGCGGGTGCTCGCCGAAGAACAGGTTCTGGGAGCGCTGGCCGTCGCGAAAGACCTCGCAGCTCTCGGTGGCCAGGGCATCGTCCTCGAACAGCTCGTGGTAGGCGGCGACCGTGTCGCTCATGCCTCGGCCGCCACGAACTTCCACCAGCGGTACTCGCCCCGCCAGGGCGGCGTCCGCTCACCGCGGGCGTAGCGCAGCACCAGCTCGCTCATCTGCTCGAGCACCCACCCGAACGCCTCCTCCTTGATGGAGAAGTCGTCGAAGTCAGGCGCCGGGTTGAGGAAGTCGATCGCATACAGCGTCCCGTCCTTGACCGCGAACTCCACCGTGTCCATGTCATACCCGAGCGCCCGCGTCAGCGTCAGCGAGTCCCGGGTCGCCTGCTCGCGCAGGCGCCCCTCGACCGGCCGCTCGATCCGGTACCGCTCGTGAAACGGCCGCTTCGGGTCGTAGCGCATCGGCCACACCTCGTCGCCGATCACTATGCAGCGCACGTAGTCGTCCCAGTCGATGAACTCCTGCAGGATCATCGTCATCTCGCCGGTCATGTCGTAGGCGCGCAGCAGCTCGTCCAGCGAGTGCACGACGTAGACGTTCTTCCACCCGCCGCCCGTGTTGGGCTTCAGCACGGCCGGCAACCCCGTGTAGCGGACCACCGCCTCCCAGTCGAGGGGGTACTGCAGGTTGCGCAGCGAGCGCTGCGGGTCCACGCCGACCAGGTAGGCCTTGTTGGGCAGCACGACGGTCTTGGGCGATGCCACCCCGAGCTTGCGCGCGAGCGTGCACTCGAAGAACTTCTCGTCGGCCTCCCACCAGAAAGGGTCGTTGATCACGACGGTGCCCAGCAGCGCGGCGCTCTTGAGGTAGGCGCGGTAGAAGGGCACCTCGTGCGACATGCGGTCCACGATCACCGCGTACCGCGGCCGCTCGAGCTCCCCGGTGCCGCCGATCAGGGCCATCTCGGCGCTGATGCCGTCGGCCTTTCCCTTCTCGTTGACCACGTGCACGAAGGGCTCGGGGAAGGTGTGCTCGAGCCCTACGAGCAGGCCGACGAGCTTGGACATGCGCGCACCTCTCTTTCTCGCTCAGCAGAAGCGCGGCAGATGATGAGCGATCTGCCTCCGCCACGAGTCCCAGTCGTGCGGCACGTCGTGGCCCCAGAGATCCAGCTCCACGCGCAGGCCCCTCTCGGTCAGCGCCGCCGCGAACTGCTCGGTGCTCTGCAGTGACCCCGTCGTGTCCTCCCATTGGCCCTGCCCGCACACGAGCAGCAGGCTGAGCCGGTCGCGCAACCAGTCGAGATGGCCCCCGTGGAGCTGGGGGACGTAGTCCATCGGGTTGTTGAAGTAGACGCCGTCGCCGCGCTCGCCCCAGCCGACGACCGCCACGTCGTAGACGCCGCTCTGGCAGATGGCGAGCGGGAACAGCTCGGCGCGCTTGAGCGCGAAGTTCGCCGAGTGATAGGCGCCGAAGCTGCAGCCGGTGACGATGACCTCCTGCGGACCCCCGCAGTCCTCGTATATCCACGGGGCCACCTGGTTGACGATCCAGTCCTCGTAGAGGCCGTGTCGGCGGGCGCGCTCCTCGAGCGGCACGTCGTCGGCCTGCCAGCTGTACGAGTCGAAGCTGTCGACGCTGTAGACCTTGACCCGCCCGGCGTCGATGAGGTCGGCGATCGCGCCGACCATCCCGTTGTTCTCGTAGTCCCAGCAGTGGCCCTGCTGCGAGGGGAAGGCGAGCAGCGGGCGGCCGTGGTGGCCGTAAGCGATCAGGCCGAGCCCGGTCCCTATGGCCGGCGAGTGGAGCGAGACGTACCGGCGGTTCACGCCCAGGCGCGCTGCAACAGCGCCACCAGGTGGGGATCGAAGGCGTCCCGCCAGGCCACCCAGTTGTGCAGGTCGCGCGTATCGTGCAGCTCGGGCTCGTAGCCCTGGGCGCCGAGCGCGTCGCGCAGCGCGCGATTGTTCGCCAGGTTCTTCTCGAGCCGCCCGCAGGTCATCGTGATGGGGATCGGATCCTGCCACTCGCGCGCCCCGAGCACCTCGCCCACGAAGCGGACGATGCGCCGCCGGCGGGTGAAGTCCGACACCTGCTCGGCGGTGGACGGCCGGAAGAAGCTGCCGGACTGGAGGAACAGGCCGCCGAACGAGCGCGGGTCGAACCGGTGCGCGTGCAGCAGCGCCAGCGCGCCCAGGCTCGTCCCCATGCCGATCCGCATCTCGCGGCCGCCCCGGGTGGGGGCGAGCTCGGTCAACCAGGGAATGACGTCGCGGCAGAGCGCGCGGGCGTAGCGGGGCGAGGCGGAGTAGTGGCGGTCGCGCAGCCCCGGAGCGAGCAGTGCCGCGCGCATCGGTGGGAGCCGGCCTTCGCCCGTCATCGCCTCGAGCAGCCGAATTAGCGCCGAGTACTGCGCGTACTCGGGCCCGTCGTGGGCGATCAACAGCGGCAGTCGGTCCTCCGGCGTGCTCCCCGGGCTGCTCCAGAAAAGGCCGTCCACGCGATCCCTCAGCGATCGGCTGGAACGGGTGAAGGGGACGACCACGCCCGCGGGCGCCGCCCCGTTGCCGAGCCAGCTCGGTCGGTGGTAGCCCGGGAACTCGACGACCGACTTGTCCCCGAAGGGGCCCGGCGCGCGCAGCGGGTTGGTGGGATCACAGACGAGCCGCGTATCGCCGGTCGCGTCCTCCACCTCCAGCAGATACTCCATGCGGTCCACGCTCGGGCGCGGCAGGCGCAGCCGCCAGGAGCTCGACGAGCTCCCGGGGGCGAAGTCGAGCGGCAGCCCCGGGATCGCGATCTCGCGTTCATGGACCAGCCGGACCCTGGCCAGGCTGCGGTCGGGGTCTGGGTAGGAGAACGTCAGGGTGCCGTCATGGAGGACGGGTCCGGTGCCGTTCGCGCGCGTCATGAGCGCGAGCAGGATAGAGGGAGGCTAGGATGCGGGGGCACGGCCGAGCCACTCGGTGGCGCGGATCCGGGACCGGCGGACACCCTGTACGACGCGTTGCGCTCCGTGGCGGCGGCCTATGCCCTGACCCGTGGACGACCCCGCCCCCCAGCAGTCAACCGTGCCCGAAGAGGTGGCGCGCCTCACGATCGGCACGGCGGCCGGCGAGTTCGGCCTGCGGGCATTCAAATGCGGCTCCGGGTTCGTGTACCTGGCCCTGGTCAAGGGCGACGTGGGCGACGGGCGGGGCGTTCTCACGCGCGTGCACTCGGAGTGCTTGACCGGCGACGCGCTCGGCTCGCTGCGGTGCGACTGCGGCGTGCAGCTGCGGACCTCGCTGCGCTCGATCGCGGCGGAGGGGCGCGGGGTGCTGCTCTACGCCACGGGCCACGAGGGCCGCTCCATCGGGCTGGTCGAGAAGCTCCGCGCGTACGTGCTCCAGGAGGATGGCCTGGATACGGTGGACGCCAACCACCGGCTCGGCCTTCCGGCCGACCGGCGCGATTACGGCGACGCCGCCGCCTGCCTTCGGCTCCTCGGCGTCCGGTCCGTCCGGCTGCTGACCAACAACCCGCGCAAGGAGCGGGGCCTGCGGCACGCCGGGATCGCCGTGGACGGCGTGCTTCCGCTGGCCACCTCACCGCATGTGCGCAACATCGACTACCTGGCCACCAAGGAGCGCCGCCTTCGCCATGTCGATCCGGCCGGCAGCCCGCCGCTCGACGGCATCGGGGAGGCGGTGGACATCGCGCCGCTGATTGGTCGCGCCACCACCCCGCGCGCGCGACCGTTCGTGGTCCTCAAGTATGCGCAGACGCTCGACGGGCGCATCGCCACCCGCAGCGGGGACTCGAAGTGGATCAGCGGGGAGCGCGAGCGGCGCATCTCCCATGCTCTGCGCGCCGCCTGCGACGGCGTACTCGTCGGCGTGGGCACCGTGATCACCGACGATCCCCAGCTGACCGTCCGGCTGGTGCCGGGCTCGACGCCGTTGCGCATCGTCCTCGACTCCCGCCTGCGCCTTCCCGACGAGGCGAAGGTGCTCGACGACCAGGCCTGCACCGTGCTCATAGCGACGTCACGGTCGAGCCGCGCCCGCCGGCGGGCCCTCGACGCGCGCCGGGTGGGCGTGCGCGTCGTGGACCCCGGGCCCGAGGGCGTCGCCCTGGCCCAGGCGCTGAGCGTCCTCCGCGAGGCGGGCGTACGCTCGCTCCTGGTCGAGGGCGGCGCGCGGGTGATCACCTCGTTCCTCGCCGGGCGTCTCGTCGATCGCGTCGTGGTGGGGATCGCGCCGACGATCGTGGGGGCCGGCACCGAGGCCGTCGGCGACCTGCAGGTGGCGCGCATCGCCAACGGCCTGCGGCTGACCGACCGCTCGGTCTACACCGCCGGGGAGGACCTGCTCGTGGCCGCCGACGTGGCGCGCGAGCCGGACGCCCCCGAGGTGCGGTGAGCGCGGGCGACGCCTCGGCCCCGCGCCTGGTCCTCGACTGGGACGGCACGATCACCGAGACGGACACGCTGGCGCTCGTGGTTCAGGAGTTCGGCGACATCGAGCTGTGGGGGCGGATGGGCCGGCTAATGGGCCGCACTCTGACCCACGACGCGGCCGTCGCGGTCGGCATCACCAGCGTGCGGGCGCCGCTCGCGACCGTGGTCGAGTGGCTGTGCGCGACGGTCCGGCTGCGCCCGGGCTTTCCGGAGCTGGTGGCCGAGCACCGCCCGCTCGTCGTGTCGAGCGGTTTCCGGGAGCTGATCGATCCGATCCTGCGGCGCGAGGGGGTCGACGTGGACCTCGTCGCCAACCGCGTGAGCTGGCACCCGGACGGCTGGCGCGCGGAGTTCCGAAGCGGCGACCCCTGCGAGCACTGCGGCGAGCCCTGCAAGCGCGCGGCGCTGCCCGCCGGACCGGTCGTGTACGTCGGCGACGGCTACTCGGACCGCTGCGCCGCGCTGCGCGCCGACCGCGTCTTCGCCACCGGCACCCTCGCCGTCGACCTGGACGGCCTCGGGGTGCCCTACGAGCGCTTCGACGATCTCCACGACGTCGCCGCGGGGCTGCGTTCCGCCGGTTCGAGGACGGGCGCGTGAAGGCGCGCGCCGTCCGCTTTCTGGCCCCGTACCGGGTCGGCCTCGAGGAGCTCGACGTCCCGGAGCCGGGGCCCGGCCAGCTGCTCGTCCGGGCCGAGCACTCCGGGATCAGCGCGGGCACCGAGATGCTGGCCTTTCGCGGCGAGCTCGACGCCGGCCTGGCGCGCGACGAAACGCTCGGGGCGCTGGGCGGCACGTTCGCCTACCCGTTCTCGTACGGCTACGCCGTCGTCGGCCGGGTGGAGCGCTCGCGCGCCGGCATCGCGCAGGGCGCCCGCGTGCTCGCGTTCCACCCCCATCAGGAGCTCTTCGTCGTGGACGAGGACGATGCGATCGTGGTCGACGGCGCCGACCCGCGCCAGGCTGCGCTCCTGCCGCTCGTCGAGACGGGCCTGCAGATATCGCTCGATGCCGCGCCCGGCCTGGGCGAGCAGGTGGTGGTGGTGGGTCTGGGCTGCGTCGGCATCCTGGCCGGCGCACTGCTCGCGCGCGCCGGAGCGCGCGTGATCGGCAGCGAGCCCGACGCGGCTCGGCGCCGGGCGGCCGCCCGGTTCGGCGTCGAGGCGGTGGCGCCGCCGCAGCTCCGGACGCGGGTCGGCGAGGCGACCGGCGGGCGCGGGGCGGATCTGGTTGTGGAGGCCAGCGGCAATGCGGCGGCCCTCGCGGAGGCGCTGCCGCTGCTCGCCCACGAGGGCACGGCGCTCGTCTGCTCGTGGTACGGGACGAAGCCCGTGTCGCTGCCGCTGGGGGCGGACTTCCACCGCCGCCGGCTCACCATCCGCAGCAGCCAGGTCTCGACGATCCCGGCGGCGCTCGCCGGGCGCTGGGACCGAGAGCGGCGACGGGCGGCGGCGCGGGCGCTGCTGGCCGAGCTGCCGCTCGCCGCGCTGGCGACGCACGATTTCCCGTTCGAGCGCGCGGCCGAGGCCTACGCGGCGATCGATCGACCGGAGCCCGGGCTGATCCATGCGACACTGCGCTACCGATGACGGCTGAGGGGTTCGAGGTCGGCACCGGCGCGCCGCTGCGCGCGATCCACCGGCTTCCGTGGATGACGGGGCCCGAGGGAGAGCCGCACGCCCACGACTACCGCATCCAACTCACCGTGGGGCGCGGCGCGCTCGACGAGCGGGGCATGGTATGCGACCTCGACCTGCTGGACGGCGCGCTGCGCGATCTGGTGGGCCGGCTCGACGGGCAGGACCTGGACGCGGTCATCGAGGACGCGGACGCCGTGACCGTCGAGGTGCTGGCCCGATGGATCCACGGGCGACTGGGCCCGCCGGTCCGCTCCGCCGGCGGGGAGTGGCTCGGGGTCAGAGTCTGGGAGTCCCAGGACGCCTTCGGGGCCTACCGGGGGCCGGTCAACTCGGCGTAGGCGGCCAGGCAGCGCTCGGCGCACGCCGACCACGTGAACCGCTCGAGCGCGCGCTCACGAGCGTTTGCGCCGAGCCGGGCCGCGAGCCGGCGGTCATCGAGCACCTCGGTGATGCGCTCGCGCAGCTCCTCCACGTCCCCCGGCGCGACGAGGAACCCGGTCACGCCGTCCTCGACGAGCTCGGGTAGGCCGCCAACCCGGCTGGCGATCACCGGCGTGGCGCTCGCCATCGCCTCGAGCACCACCAGGCCGAAGAGCTCGGACACGCCGACCCGCCGGCCGAAGCAGGTGAGGTGCACTGAGGGGAGCACGAGCACGCCGGCCCG
>Ga0081538_10003822_pt1 | contig 14067 bp, 11 predicted proteins | sample TabmetS5T2R1_FD_71022 | JGI IMG/M metagenome (GOLD analysis project Ga0081538, IMG submission 71022) | Tabebuia heterophylla rhizosphere microbial communities from the University of Puerto Rico - S5T2R1 | ecosystem: Host-associated > Plants > Roots > Rhizosphere ... | reverse complement strand
GCAGGAGGTCCGGGCGTTGGCGGGGCCCTTTGCGGCGCCTGAACCCCTGGCGCGCTCGGCGCCGCGCTTCTAGCCGCCGCGGAGCGCCCGGCGGACCTCGTCCTTCGACACCGCGGTCTGGGCCGGCGCGACGCCGGCCCGCTTGCGCAGGCGCGAGAGCCGGTCGGCGAGCGCGAACGCGCTCGACTCGAGCAGCCGGCGCAGCAGCGCCTCCTGGCGCGCCTGCCGTGCCTGGAGCCGCCAGAGCTCGACCTGGCGCGCATACCCCGTGGCGATGTGGAAGACGCGGTTGGCCTCGAGCCGCTCGAGCGCGGGATTGCGGTCCCAGGGGTCGAGCAGCTCGGCGACGGCGGCGGCGTACGCCGCCTCGCGCGGCCACACGGCGGCGAAGCCGAAGAAGATGGGCACGACCGCCAGGCGGAGCTCGGGCCGGCCGGCGACGAAGTCCTCGACGGCGGTGAGGACGCCGTTGCCCGGGCCGCCCTCCTGCCGCGCGGACTTCGGGTAGGGCAGCCCGTCCGGGCGCACCCCGGGGTCGCCCGGGAAGATCCCGACGTCGTCCCCCACCACCGGCCGGCGGCGGCCCTCGGGGATCAGATCGGCGTCGAAGTAGTCGTCCCGGCGCCCGTGTGGCCAGGCCACGTCATGAAAGAGGATCAGCGGGAGCTCGGCCCCGGCGGCGCGCTCGGCCACGAGGCGGAGCTCCTCGCTGACCGTGAAGTGGTTGTGGTCGCCGTCGATGATCACGGCGTCCGGGAGCGAGATGCGGGGCAGCGCCTCGAGGCTCGCCTCACGGACCAGCTCCAGCTCGGCGTGTTCCCGGTCGAGCGCCTCGAGCTGGGGGCGAGGAGCGGGATCGACCGCGATCACGCGCGCGGCCGAGGGCTTCGCCCACTCCACCAGGACTCGCGTGAGATCACCCGCGAACGCGCCCACCTCGACCACGGAGCGGGCGCCGGCCGCGTCGAGACACGGCAGCATCAGCTCCGCGTGGTGGGCCATCGACGTGGCCCACCGGGTCGGGTCGTTCAGGTAGGGGTCCAGCGCGGGCTGCGAAGACGCCACTAGACGGCGACGGGACCGTACGCCTCCGGGAAGGCGGAGGCGCCGAAGAACCAGCTCTCGATCGCGTAGCGCGGCTTCGGCATGGAGGGGTCCGACCCGGTCTTGTGCAGGAAGAGGTCGTCGAAGAAGAGGGCGTCGCCGGGCTCGAAGATCGGCCTGACGATCGGCGTGTCCCCGGCCGCCTCCTCCGCCTTCGACTGGGAGATCTGGATATCGATGGTTGCCTCGTCGGTGTTCGTGGTGACGATGTCCTCGATCCGCTTTGGCACGATGTCGAGCCCGGGTGACTCGTCGCCGCAGCGCGACAGCGACAGCCACAGGTTGAGCGCGCGCACGTCGCCCATGAAGCGCCCGTCCTGGTGCCACGCGCCGCTCACCTGCGGCTCGGCCTTGCGCAGCGTGGTCTTCTCGAGCGAGAGCACCGGGCGCTCGCCGAGGTAGCCCTCCACGAGCCGGGTGACACCGGCCGACTCGAACATGTCGAGCATCTCGGCGGCGAGCCGCGGGGAGTCGACCGCCAGGACGCCGCCGCCGGACTGGATCCAAGTGCGCTGGTCGGGCGGGACCACGTGAGGCGGCTCGGGCTCGAACTCCTCGTAGTAGCCCTCCGCCGGCTCGTCGCCCGCCTGCAGGCGCTCCCGCTCGTGGAAGGAGCGGTCGATCTCCTCCGCGAACCGCACGGCGCGGTCGCGGTCGACGAGCCCGCGAACCAGCACGCAGCCGTCCCGCAGGATCCCGGCGCGCAGCAGGCCCGGCGTGACCTGGCCGGGGGAGAGCTCGGGCAGCACCTCCGCCTCGGGCAGCCGCTCGAAGTCGGGCGACGGGTGCTCCGGGCGGGCGCCGTTCCCGGCCAGCATCCGCAGCCCGGCGCGGTGGCGCAGGCGCAGCAGGCGGCGCTCGGTCTCGGGGTCGCCCTGTTCGCGGTTCGCGTCGGTCAGCCGCCCGATCTCGGCGAACAGGTCCTCGCGCTCGTCGCTGGCCGTGCCGGTGATCCGCCTGAAGAGCCGCATCGGCCGCACAGTAGCACCGGCCGCTCAGTCCACCGGAGCTGTCGCGGCGGCGATGGGGCGGGCCGGGGCGCCGACGACGGTGGCGCCGGCCGGGACGTCGTCGACGACCACCGCGTTGGCGCCCACACGCGCTCCGGCCCCCACCCGCACCGGCCCGATCAGCTTCGCTCCGGTCCCGATGCTCGCGCCCCGCTCCACCGTCGCGCCGCGCACGTCGCCGGCGCGCAGCCCGATCGTGACGAACGGGAAGATCGCCACCTCCGGCCCGATCTCCACCAGTCCGTCCATCACCACCTGGCCGTGCACGATGTACACGCCCGGGGCGACCACCACCGGATCGCCGATCGAGACCTGGGCCAGCGCCATCGCGAGCCGGTGGGCGAGCCGCGGCAGCAGCGGGACGCCCAGGGCCTGGAGCCGCGCCTTGGCCCGGTACAGCGCCTGGGCCAGGAAGGCGTCGCTCACCCACGCCAGGCGGATGAGCTGCAGTGCGAGGTCCAGCCGGGAGCGGAACTCGTAACGCTCGCCGCGGTAGCGCGCCACCACCCGCGCGTCGGCAGCCAGGGCTTCGCGTAGTCGAGGGTGACGCGACCGGATGTCGCGCATGAGGGTCACCGGGCGGGGCGCACCTTACCGGCCGCTAGATTGCCCCGGATGCGTCGCGCCGTCCTGCTTGCCGCGGCCGCGGTGCTCCTAGGAACGCCCACCGTCCTGGCGTTCTTCTCGGGCGGATACTTCGACGAGGCGCGCCTGATCGCGACGCTCGTGGTGTGGTTGCTGGTGGCGATCGTGGCGGTCGCGGGCGAGCGGCCGCTGCCCGCATCGGTGCCGGGGGGCCTCGCCCTCGGAGGCCTCGCCCTGGTCACGATCTGGTCCGGGCTCTCGATCGCCTGGGCGCCGCTGTCCGATCCAGCCACCGCGAGCCTCGTTCGCCTGCTCCTCTATCTCGGCGCCTTCATCGCCGCCGCCTCGCTCGTGCGCGAGCGCCTGGCGTCGCTCGCAGTCGAGCCCGCGCTCGCGCTCGGGGCGCTCGCGGTGATCGGCTACGGCCTGGCCGGCCGGCTGCTGCCGGGCATCGTTCACCTCACTCAGTCGGCGAAGGCGTTCGGCCGCTTGGAGCAGCCGATCACGTACTGGAACGCCGAGGGGGCGCTCGCCGCCATCGGCCTCGTGCTGTGCGCGCGGCTGGCGGGGACGGGGACGCGGCCTCCGGCCATCCGCATCGCCGCCGCCGCGGCCTGCGCCCCGCTCGGGTTGGGCGTGTACCTGTCCTACTCGCGCGGCGCGATCGCGGCGGCCGTGGTGGGGCTGGTCGTGCTGCTGGCCGCGGCGCCGTCACGCGAGCAGCTGCGAGCGGGCGCTACGGCACTCGGCGCCGCTGTCCTCGCCGCGGCGGGCGGCGCCTTCTTCCCCGGCGTGGCCGCGCTGGATGGCTCGGCGGGCGAGCGCCAGACCGAGGGCGCGATCGTGCTCGCCATCCTCGCGGCCGTCATGGTCGGGGCCGCGCTGCTGCAGGCCCGCGCCTGCCGGCCCGGCGCGCCCAGCGGCCGGCTCACCATGGCCCGGCGCCTGCCCGCGATCGCCGTGGCGGTGGCGGCGATCGGCCTCGCCGGCCTTGTCGTGGCCGGCCTTGGCGAGGAGGGCAGGGGGGACGAGCTGTCCGGCCGTCACGGGGTGTCGCGGCTCACGACGGCCGACTCGCGCCGCTACGACTACTGGCGGGTCGGGCTCGACGCAATCGGCGAGCACCCGCTCCGGGGCCTCGGCGCCGGCGGCTTCCGCGTCGAGTGGATGCGCGAGCGCCCCGTCCGCGAGGCCGCGCTCGAGGTCCACTCGCTCCCGCTCGAGATGGCGATCGAGCTGGGGCTGCCGGGGCTGCTCGGCTTCTGCCTGCTGGTGGGCGGGGTGGCGATGGCCGGCGGGCGCGCTCTTGGCCGCCACCCGGCGCTCGCCCCCGGGGCCTGCGCGGGCGCCACCGCGTGGCTCCTGCACGCCACGATCGACTGGGACTGGCAGATACCCGCCGTGACCCTTCCGGCGATCGTCTTGGCGGGGGCGCTGGTCGCGGCGGGCGAGACGCCGGCCTTCAGCCGCGCGGGTTCAGCCGCTTGATCTCCGCCGCCGCCTCGGCGGACCGCTGCGGGTCGCCCTCCGCGGTCGCCCGCTGCAGCACGCTCCACGCGGAGATGTTCTCGGGCTCGTCGCGCACCATCTGCTCGGCCGCGCGCATGGCAGCTCGCACTTCGCCGGTCAGGAGCAGGTAGTTGGCGGCGGTCACGTCCCACGAGGAGCTCGGGTCGAGGAACTCCGCGTCCTCGAGATCCTGCAGGTCGCGCTGGCGCTGGTCCTCCCCGAGCTGTGCCGCGAAGAAGCTGCGAGCCAGGGCGTCCTCGCCCAACTCGTGGTTGCGCAGCAGGACCCCCGCCCAGCCGAGCACGAGCACGGCGAGGGCCAGGAGCAGTGCGCGAGCGGCCACGTCCGAAGCGTAGACATAGACTCTTGGGCGTGGTCACGGAAGACGCGCGGTCCCTGGGCTCTCGGCGGGTGGCGCTGGTTCACGACTTCCTCGTGAGCCTGCGCGGCGCCGACCGCGTCTTCCTCGAGATGTGCGACCTGTGGCGCGACGCCGACGTCTTCACGCCGGTGTACGACGAGAAGGGGACCGGTGGACGCCTCGCTCACCGGAACGTGCAGACCTCGTTCCTGCAGAAGCTGCGCCCCGATCGCCGCACGTTCCGAGCGCTCCTGCCGTTCTACCCCGCCGCGGTGGAGTCCTTCGACCTGTCGGGCTACGACGTGGTCATCTCGAGCTCGAGCGCGTGGGCGCACGCGGTCCTGTGCGACGAGGGCGCGGTACACGTCTGCTACTGCCACAACCCGTTCCGCTACGCCTGGAACGAGCGGCACCGGGCGCTTTCCGAGCGGGCCGACCCGCTGACGCGCGCGGCCCTGCGCGGCTTCTTCCGGCGCTGGCGCGAGTGGGACTGGATCGCCGCCCAGCGAGTGGATCGCTACGTCACCAACTCGCGCACCACGCAGGCGCGCATCCGGGCGTACTTCGGGCGCGACGCGCGGATCGTCCATCCGCCCGTGGAGCTGGACCGCTTCGCGCCCGGCGACCCGGGCGACCACTACCTCGTCCTCTCCGAGCTCGTCTCCCACAAGCGGATCGACGTCGCGATCGAGGCGTTCGCCGAGCTGGGGCTCCCGCTCGTCATCGCGGGCGACGGGCCCGACGGGCGCCGTCTCCGCCGGATGGCTCCCCCGAACGTGCGCTTCCTCGGGCGCGTCAGCGACGAGCACGCGGCCCGGCTCCTCGCAGGCTGCCGGGCCTTCGTCCTGACCGGAGTCGAGGAGTTCGGCATCGCGGCCGTCGAGGCGCAGGCGGCGGGCCGGCCGGTGATCGCGCGGCGCGGTGGCGGGGTGCTCGACACCGTGGTCGACGGCGTGACCGGCTGCCTGTGGGACGGCGGGCCGGCCGAGCTCGCCGAGGCGGTGCGCTCGTTCGACACCGAGGGCGTCGACCCCGCGGTGTGCGTCGAGAACGCGCGCCGCTTCGACTCGCAGACCTTCCGCCGCGCGCTGTCGCGCGAGGTCGACCGCGCCGTCGAAGAGGGGCAGCGGCGCGTGGACGAGGGCAAGCGGGAGCTGCGCGTCACCCGGCGGCGGATCCCGGGCACCCGCCGCCCGCGGAGCATGCCGCCCGTGCGGTGACCGCGCTCGTCCGGGGAGACGACGGCCGGCGCCGCTGCTGGTGGGGTGGCTCCACGCCCGACTACCTCGCCTACCACGACGAGGAATGGGGGCGGCCGGTGAAGGACGACCGTGGGATCTACGAGCGGATGGTCCTCGAGGGCTTCCAGTCCGGGCTGTCCTGGCTCACGATCCTGCGAAAGCGCGAGGCCTTCCGGGCGGCCTTCGAGAACTTCGAGATCGACCGGGTGGCGCGCTTCGGCGAACGCGACGTGACGCGCCTCCTGGGCGACGCCGGCATCGTCCGGCACCGCGGCAAGATCGAGGCGGCCATCGCGAACGCGAAGGCGGCCGCTGCGCTCGACGTCCCGCTCGCCGAGTTGGTCTGGTCCTTCGCGCCGCCCCGGCGGCGAGCGCCGCGGAGCCTCGAGGACCTGCCGCCGACGACGCCGGAGTCCACCGCGCTCAGCAAGGAGCTGAAGAAGCGCGGCTTCCGTTTCGTGGGGCCGACGACCGCCTACGCGACCATGCAGGCCTGCGGCCTGGTGAACGACCACATCGCAGGGTGCTGGGTCCGGAGCCAGGTCGAGGCACTATCCTCGCGCGGGGATGGATGAACGCGCGCTCACCGAGCGCCTGATCACCTACGACACGTCCACCCTCGAGGGGATGCAGAGCGCGGCCGGCTTCGTGAAGGGCTGGCTGGAGGCGCGCGACGTGGAGGTGACGGGGACGGTTCACAACGGGCGGCCGGTGCTGGCCGCCACCATCGGGCCGGTCGGCGGCCCGACCGTCGTGCTGCACGGACACCTCGACGTCGTGCCCGCCCGTGCCGAGCAGTTCACGCCGCGCACGGACGGCGACCGCCTCTTCGGCCGCGGCGCGTACGACATGAAGGGCGGCCTCGCGGCGATGATGTGCGCGCTCCACGACCTGGCGAGCGAGGACCGCGTGCGGGTGCATTTCGTCTGCGTCTCCGACGAGGAATCGGAGGAGATCGAGCAGCGCGGCTCCGACTACCTCGTGGAGCAGGGCTACATCGGCGACTTCGCGATCACCGGCGAGCCGACCGACATGCACATCGGGATCCAGGCCAAGGGCGTGCTCGCGATGCGGATCGAGGTGACGGGCCACGCCGCCCACGGCTCGACGCCCTGGGAGGGGGACAACGCCGTGCTCAAGGCGGTCGACGTCTTCCGCCGGATCGAGGTGCTGCCGTTCGCGCGCGAGTCGTCCGACCTGTTCGACCGGCCGTCGATCAACCTCGGCCGGATCGTGGGCGGCGATGCCATGAACAAGGTCCCCGACATGTGCGTGATCGACGTGGACGTGCGCTACCTGCCGGGCCAGGACCCGGACGAGATCCGCGCCGCCGTGAACGCGCTCCCCGACGCCGCGGTGGTCAAGGTCTTCCACCGCCAGCCCGCGATCGTCGGGCGCGACGACCCGTACGTCCAGGCGCTCGGCGAGGCCATCTCGCGCGTGGCGCCGCCCACCGCCGAGCGGCTCGGGGTGGGGCGCGACGGCGCATCGGACGCCATCTCGTTCCTCGAGGCGGGAGTGCCGGCCGTGGAGTGCGGACCGGTCGGCGGCGGGCACCACGGGCCGGACGAGTGGGTGTCGATCCGGTCGCTCGGCGATTATCGGAAGACGCTCGTGGAGTTCGTCAAGCTGCTCCCGGCCCGCGTGGGCAAGGATCAGCGTCCGCTCAAGATCGCCTGATGTTCGACGACATCCCCCGCCCCGGACTGTGGAAGCGCCTCCTGCTGGGCGCCTTCCTCTGCATCTTCGCGGCGGCGGGTGCGACGGCGGTGGCGGCGTTCCACGAGATCGACAAGGTCGTCGACGCGCTCGAGCTCGGCCCCGAGCTGAAGCTGCGGGAAGGGCAGCTCGCCGAGACCGATCCGGGCAAGCCGCAGACGCTGATGATCCTCGGCTCGGACCGCCGCCCCAAGGACAACACGGAGGGTGCCGGCGGAGCGCGCTCGGACACGATCATGCTCGTCCGGCTCGACCCTGACGAGGACGCCACGGCCATCCTCTCGCTGCCCCGGGACCTCAGGGTCGAGATCCCCGGCCACGGCACGGACAAGATCAACGCCGCCTACGAGATCGGCGGGCCGGAGCTGACCCTGGAGACGGTCAAGTCCGTCACCGGCCTCCGCGTCAACCACGTCGTCAACGTGCACTTCAAGGGCTTCTGGCGGGCCGTCAACGCGGTGGGCTGCGTCTACGCGGACATCGACCGGCGCTATTTCAACGACTCGGCGGCCTACTCGTACATCGACGTCCAGCCGGGCTACCAGCGCATGTGCGGGCGGAAGGCGCTCCAGTACGTGCGCTTCCGTCACGAGGACACCGACATCGTGCGCGCCGCGCGCCAGCAGGACTTCCTGCGACAGGCCAAGCAGCAGATCGTGGTGACCGACCTGATCGAGAAGCGCGACCGCCTCGTGAAGATCTTCGGCCGCAACACGAGCACGGACAAGGCGCTGCGCTCGACCTCCGAGGTGCTCCGGCTGCTGAAGTTGGCGCTCGGCACCGCAAATCTGCCGATCCGCGAGGTGCGCTTCCGCGGCGCGCTCGGGCCGAGCTACGTGGACGCGACGCCCAGGCAGATGAGCAAGATGGTCGACGAGTTCCTGAACGTCGAGGACACCCCCGGACCGCGCGGCGAGGTCACGAAGAAGGTGAAGCGGGGCAAGCGCAAGAAGTTGCGCTCGGTGGGCGATCTCGGGCTCGAGGACGCCAGCGGCTTCGGCCAGGATCAGGCGCTCCAGGGCGTGCAGGCCGGACTCGGCACGACGCTCCCGGCGCTGTACCCGGCGCTGCGAACGATCGGCTCGGTCTACGCCGGGCCGCCGCGCGTGTACAAGATGCGCGGCACCGACGGGAAGACCTACGGCGCCTACCGCATGGTGCTCCAGACCGGAGTGGTAGGCGAGTACTACGGCCTCCAGGGCACGACCTGGAAGGAGCCGCCGATCCTCGAGGGCGTAACGGAGACGCGGAAGATGGGCAAGCGCACCTATGAGCTCGTGTTCGATGGCGACCGGCTTCGCCTGGTCGCGTGGCGCACGCCCAAGGCGGTCTACTGGATCTCGAACACGCTCCTGCTGACGCTGGGCGAGAAGCAGATGATGGCCATCGCGCGCTCGGTGCGAGGGCTCTAGCGCGGCTTCTCGAGGATCGCGCTCAGCGGCCGCGTGTTGACCACCTGCGCGGCGGTCGCCCAGCCCCGCCGCGCTGTCGCCACCGAGAGCGGCATGTTGCCGAGCCCGCGGATCGAGTGGGCGTCGGTCGAGCAGACGATCTCGACGCCGGCGCGCAGGGCGTCGCGGACGTGGTCGCCGCTCAGGTCGAGTCGGTCGGGCAGGCCGTTCACCTCGAGCGCGACGTGGTGCTCGAGCGCGAGCTCGAAGACGCGGTCCAGGTCGAGAGCGTTCTCCGGCCGCCGGTTGATGTAGCGGCCCTTCGGGTGGCTGAGGCAGCGCACGTATGGGTTGCGCAGCGCCTCCTCAACGCGCTTGGTCATCTCGGGGCGGGGCATCCGCTGCCCGCCGTGCACGCTCGCCTGAACCCAGTCGAGCTCCGCGAGGACGTCGTCGGGGAGGTCGAGCCGCCCGTCGGGGAGGATGTCGCACTCGGTCCCGCGCAGGACGCGAAAGGGCGCGAGGACTTCGTTCGCGGCCGCGATCTCGACGGCCTGGCGGCGGATGTCGTCGGCGGTGAGGCCGCGCACGGCGCCAACGGCCGGCGTGTGGTCGCAGATCGCGAGGTAGTCGTAGCCGCGCTCCTTGGCGGCGCGCCCCATCTCCTCGACGCTCGCCCTCCCGTCGGACCAGGTCGTGTGGCAGTGCAGGTCGCCGCGAACGTCGTCCAGCGCCACGAGCGCCGGGGGCTCCGCGCGGAACGGCGCCTCGCGCAGCTCGGGCGGGCACCACGGGACTTGGAGCGCGCGGTAGACGGCCTCCTCGTCGCGCGCCTCGGGCAGCGGCTCGAGCTCGGCCACGTAGGCCGGCGCGCCGGTGGCCCGGACGAGGGCGGTGCCGAACCGCTCCGGCTCGGTGGCCACGAGCGCGACGGGGACCCCCTCGACCGTCACCCCGACTGCGCGCCGCTCGTCCTGGTCCACGACCGCCACGATCTGGGGCAGCGAGCCGAAGCGCGCCAGCACCGGGCCCGGATCGGGCGCCGCGCAGACCACGGCGAGGTGCTCGCAGGAATCGCGCCAGCGGCGCACGTCGCCCGCCGGCTCGCCGTCGAGCGCGGCCGCGATGCCTCCGACGAGCTCCCAGGCACGGTTCAGCAGGAGTCCCTCGCGCGGCCGCGGCTCGCCCTCGCGGGCGAGCGCCTCGAGGAGCCGGGCCTCGGTCTTCGGCCCTATTCCCGGCACGCCGCGGAGGCGACCCGCGACCGCCGCCTCACGGAGCTCGCCGGCGCTGCGAACGTCCAGGGCCCGGGCGAGCTCGACCGAGCGCTTCGTGCTCAGCCCGAGATAGCGGCCGAGCCCGATCAGATCGGGCGAGAGCTCGCGCTCGAGCTCGCCGAGCTCGGCGATGTCCCCCGTCTCGACGAGTTCACGAAGCCGCGTCTCGATGCCGCGGCCGATCCCGCGCAGCTCCCGCACCCGCCCCGACCGCACGAGCTCGGCGACCGGAAGCCCAGCGCCGCGAATCGTCTCGGCAGCGCGCCGGTAGGCCCGCGCGGTGTACGGATTGGCGTCGGAGAGCTCGAGGAGCGACGCGAACGCCTCGAGGCGATCGGCGATCTGGCGGTTGTCCACCGGCGTAGCATGCCCTTCCAGCCGACCTGTGAGACGCCTGCGCCACTTTGTCGTGATCGGCGCGTCGAGTCTGGGCTCGTTGCTCGCGGCTGCGCCCGCCGCCACGCCGGAGCTCCGGGCCGTTGCTCGCCCAGCGCCGTTCGTGGGGATCCTGTCGGACCCATACGGCGGCGCGACTCGGGTTGGCTGCTTCAACCCGCTGTCCCTGCGGGCGGCATCGGCGCCGCTCTTCGTCGGCGAGTACCACGACGCGTGGAGCACCTCGCCGGACGGCACTCGCGTTGCGCTTGGCATCTCTGCGCCGGGACGCGGTGCCCGGATCGGAGTGCGGATCGTGAATCTCGCCGGCTGGGTCACCGAACACGACATCGAGACCGGAATTGCGGCGGAGGCCGTGGCGTGGTTGACGGATCGCACGCTGGTTGCAGCGCTTGTGCGGGGCGGCATCGTGCTCATCGACCCGGTGACCGGGGGAGTGACCAGGCGCTGGGCCGGCTGGTCGTCGCTCGACGCCGTGAGTACCCGCACGCGCCGGCGGTTCGTGCTGCTCACGCCGGGCGGCCGAACGCGCCGCTTGGCGACCGTGGACGCAAAGGGCCGTCTGCGCTCGGTGTCCCTGCGCCTGCCCGTACGACGGCGTCTCAGCCGGCGTGCCAGGCCTGCCCTCGTGGCTGATCCCGCGCGTGAGCGCGCCTACGTCCTTACCGGCGGTCGAGTGTTCGTTGACGTCGACCTCCGGCGGATGCACGTTCGCCGTCGCCGGCTCGAGCCAACGCCACGCCCTTCGTTCCCCGTCCGAGACGGCCTGTGGCTCGGCGGCGGTCGCCTGGCGGTTTCGGGAGACGGCCTGAGCACGGTCGACACACGGAGTTGGCAGGTCGACGTGGTCGACACCGCCGCGACGGGGGCGGCGTTGGCTCCTGGCCGCCTGCTTGCCTTTGGTGAGCGAGGAGTCCGGGGCTACAGCCGCGGCGGACGGCGCGTCTTCGAGGTGCTCGGCGAGAGGCCGGTGTGGAGCGTGGGTGCCACAGGGCGTCTCGCATACGCCGGCACCCCAACAGCAACCTACGTGATCGACACCCGAGCAGGGCAGGTCAGGCGCAGGATTCCGCGCCCCCGCGAACTGAGCGGCGTCATCGCTCGGCGTTGCCCAACCCGCTCACTCCACTAGCCTTGCCGCCCGCATATGGCATCCAAGGAGCCGATAGGGGTAATCGGTGTGGGCTGGGTGGGGCTGGTCACGGCTGCCTGCTTTGCCGAGCTCGGCCACGAGGTGTGGGCGCGGGACATCGTGTCCGAGAAGGTCGAGTCCCTCTCGCGCGGCGAGGTGCCGATCCACGAGCCCGGGCTACCTGAGCTCGTGGCGAAGAACGCCGAGCGGCTCCACTTCACCACGGACATGGCGGACGTGCTCGAGCACGCGCGCCTCCTGTTCGTCTGCGTCGACACGCCGCCGACCTACTCCGGCGACGCCGACCTCTCGCGCGTCGAGGCCGTGTTGGGCGAGCTGGGTGAGTCGAACGAGCACGCGCTCGTCATGAAGAGCACGGTCCCGGTCGGAACCGGCCGCTCGATCCAGCGCCGGCGCGATGGCATCGGCTACGTGTCGAACCCGGAGTTCCTGAAGGAGGGAAGCGCGGTCGCGGACTTCATGAGGCCCGACCGCGTGGTGGTCGGCGCCGACGACCGCTCCGAGGAGTTCGCCGAGCGGGTGGCGGGGCTGTACGCGCCCCTCGACGCCCCCGTCGTGAAGACCGACGTCGCGAGCGCCGAGATGATCAAGCTGGCCTCGAACGCCTTCCTCGCCACCAAGATCTCGTTCATCAACGAGATCGCGAACGTCTCGGAGGAGCTGGGCGCGGACGTGATGGAGGTCGCGCGGGGAATGGGCCTGGACGACCGGATCGGCTCGCAGTTCCTGCGGGCGGGGATCGGCTATGGCGGTTCGTGCTTTCCCAAGGATGTCCAGGCCCTCAAGCAGCTCGCCGGCAACTCGGGCTATCACTTCCAGCTCCTCACTGCCGTCATCGAGGTGAACGAGCTTCAGAAGCGGCGCACCATCGGCAAGCTCCAGAAGCACCTTGGCTCGCTCGTCGGCAAGGAGGTGGCTCTGCTCGGCGTCGCCTTCAAGCCCCACACCGACGACATCCGTGAGGCCACCAGCCTCGTGCTTTCCGGTCGGCTCCAGGGCGAGGGGGCGAACGTGCGCGTGTACGACCCGGTGGCGTCCGGTCGCGCCGGCGAGATGCTGGGCGGGGCGCGCATCTGCGAGTCCGCGCTCGAGGCCGTCGACGGCGCCGACGCGGTTGTGCTCGTGACCGAGTGGCCTGAGTTCGGGGAGCTCGACTGGGCGAACGAGGTGAAGGGGCGGATGCGCGTGCCGCTGGTGGTCGACGGCCGCAACTTCCTGGATCGCGAGGAGCTCGAGCAAGCCGGCTTCACCTACGAGGGGATCGGCAGGTAGGCCTCGTGCAGGCGCTCGTGCTCGCCGGGGGAGAGGGAACCCGGCTCCGCCCGCTGACCTACACGACACCGAAGCCGGTGATGCCGCTCGCCGGCCGGCCCTTCCTGTCCTTCATGCTCGACTGGGCGCGGGCGCACGGCGTGGACGAGGTCATCCTCTCGTGCGGCTTCATGTCCGACGACGTCAAGCGCGTGCTCGGCGATATCTACGACGGCATGCGGCTGCGCTACGTGATCGAGGACGAGCCGCTCGGTACGGCCGGCCCGGTCCGGCTCGCCTACGACGAGGCCCTGCTCGACGAGCGGCTCTTCGTGCTCAACGGCGACGTGCTGACCGACATGGACCTCACGGCCGAGCTGGCCGAGCACGAGCGCTCGGGCGCGCGGGTGACGCTCGCGCTCTACCCCGTCGAGGACACGGCCAGCTACGGGGTCGTGCCCACGGACGCGGAGGGGAGGGTCGAGGCCTTCCTCGAGAAGACCGAGGGCGAGGTGCCCACGAACCGGATCAACGCCGGCGCCTACATCGTCGAGCGCGAGGTGGTCGAGGGCATCGCCGCGGGGCGGGCGGTGTCGTTCGAGCGAGAGGTCTTCCCGGCGCTCGTCGGTGAGGGTCTCCACGGCTACCACGCGGCGGGCTACTGGATCGACATCGGGACACCCGAGCGCTACCTCGAGGCGACCTGGGACCTACTCGCCGGCCGCGTCCGGTCCGAGCTGCCGCCGCGCGACGAGACCGGCTCGCTCGTCTACGAGGGCTGCCTGCTCTCCGGCGCGCACGTCGGCCCACAGACCGTGCTCGGCCGCCACTGCTCGGTGGGCAGCGACTCGCGCATCGAGCGCTCGGTGCTGCACGATCGCGTGATGGTCGGGGCCGACGCGGCGGTGGTGGAGAGCGTCCTCGCGGAGCGCGTCCGGGTCGGAGCGGGCGCGCGGATCGAGGCGGGAACGATGATCGGCGCGCGCGCCGTGATCGGCGACGGCGCGACGATCGGCGAGGGCGCGCGCGTGGATCACGATGTCGAGATCGAGGCTGGAGCCAACGTGGAG
>Ga0081538_10003821_pt1 | contig 14072 bp, 10 predicted proteins | sample TabmetS5T2R1_FD_71022 | JGI IMG/M metagenome (GOLD analysis project Ga0081538, IMG submission 71022) | Tabebuia heterophylla rhizosphere microbial communities from the University of Puerto Rico - S5T2R1 | ecosystem: Host-associated > Plants > Roots > Rhizosphere ... | reverse complement strand
GCTGACCTTCAACCCCTGGCTGCCCGACCAATGGCAGGAGATCCGCTTCCGTCTGCGGTGGCGCGGGAACTCCCTCTCCGTTGCTATCGGGCACCGCGAGGCGAGCTTCTGCTTGCATGCGCCCGCCGGGGTCACCGAACAACTGGTGGTGGCGGCCCGCCCCCTCACCCTGACGGCAAACGAACCGGCGACGGTGTCGCTCGCCGCCAGCGCGGTGTGACCGCGGGAGCGTTGGACAGCTCATACGTCCAGAACGCGGTAACCCCGCCGGGCAGATTCTGGACGGGTAAGCGGGACGCGGCCGTGGACAGCGGCCGTTGGCTCCAGCTGATGGGGCCGGTGGCCGATGGCGCTGCCGTCGGCGGGGCCGACGTGGGTGACGTCGGCCTGCCAGCACTTGTTTGGTAGCTCGGCTTGGAGGCGCTGCCAGGAACCCTGGGGGCACGGCCGGCTGAGCTGGACCGAGCCATCGCTCGGAACGAGAAGCGCGAAGCTCGGCTGATCCCCCTGCTGTTCGACTTCGTCTCGCTCAACCTCAACCACACTTCTATCGGGACCCGTGCTCATTCTCATCGGCGATGCCGACGGCACCCGCGTGGAACACGCGGCGGAGATGTTCAGTCGGCGGCGGCATCTTCGGTGGTCTGGCCCCGGAGCTGCCGGCCCTCAGCTCGCGATCCTGCCGGGACCGATCCAGGTCGGCACGTTGGAGCGCGCCGGTTGGATCTCACCGATCGTCAAGCGCTTTCTCGACGCGTGAAGCCGTTGGCCGGAATCGCGGGCGGGGACCGGCGCTCCCGTCCGGTTCCTATGATGGTTCCGATGGTGGCAGCCCGCAGCGATGTGGTTGGCAGCCTGCTCCGTCCGCGGCAGCTCCTCGTGGCGCGCGAGCGATTCGCTGATGGGGGGCTCTCCACCGCCGAGTTCAAGGCTGTCGAGGACGATGCCGTAAACGAAGCCCTACGCCTGCAGGAGGAAGCCGGCGTGGCCGTCGTGACCGATGGCGAGATGCGCCGCATCTCGTTCCAGAGCCAGGTCCCCGCGGCTGTCGAGGGCTTCTCAGACTGGGATCTCGACGCCTTCCTGTGGGGTGACTGGCATGGGGACGACGACGTCGGTGACCTGCGGGTCGAGCGTCCGGCCCTGGCCGTGGTCGGGAAGCTGCGACGCCGTCGCTCGCTGTGTGCCGAGGAGTTTGCCTACGCGCGTGGGCGGACTGATCGCGTGCTGAAAGTCACTATCCCCAGCCCGAGCCTCTTCGCCAACTTCTGGGATCCCGAGCGCGCGCCGACCGAATATCGAACGCTAGAAGACTTCCTTGCCGCGGTTACGGAGATCCTCAGAGAGGAGGTCGACGAGCTGGAGGGCATGGGAGCCACCTATATCCAGCTCGACGCTCCCCACTACACAATGGTCCTCGATCCCCGCTACCGGGATTTCTATGCCAGTCGTGGCTGGCCGACCGAACGCTGGATCGAGCTGGGCCTCGAACTCGACAACCGGGTCATCGGTGATCGTCCCGGGGTGACCTTTGGGTTCCACCTCTGCCGCGGTAACCAGGCGAGCCGTTGGCTCGTCGAGGGTGGCTACGAGGCTGTGGCGGACCAGATCTTCAGGGGGATCCACGCTGGTCGTCTGCTGCTCGAGTATGACGGTCCCCGCTCGGGGAGCTTCGAGCCACTTGCGCGCGTTCCCACCGACCGGTGGGTGGTCCTCGGCCTGGTGACCACCAAGCAGGCCCGTCTCGAGTCGGTCGACGACCTGGCGAGAAGGATCGAGGCGGCCAGTCGATACATCCCCCTCGAGCGGCTAGCGGTGTCGCCGCAGTGCGGGTTCGCCACATCGGTGCTCGGCAACGAGCTCACAATCGACGACGAACGGGCAAAGCTTCGCCTCGTGGCGGAGACGGCGCGGAAGGTCTGGGGCTGACGCCGGGGCGGGCGTCGACGTCGCGGTCTGACAGCGCTGCGGCCTTCGTCCGGCCATGCTCGCCGTTTCGGCGGCGTGGAAGTCATCAGGCGTAGTCGTCTTCGTCGTAGGCGCCCAAGCCGAGCAGATTGCGGATGGCGTCGGCTGCCGCTCCGCCGCCATGCTCACCCGCCGACACCGCGGCCGCGATTAAAGCGTCCCGCGTCTGCGCTTGTGTGGCCTGCAGCCAGTAGATCTGTGCCTTCTCCGACTCGGCCACCAGTTCGTCGACGGCCGGTTGGACCTCGGCCGGCCACGCGGTTGCCTTGAGCTCCTGCACATGGATGTCGTTGGTCTCGGCGACCGACGCGGCGTGCCTCCGGAGGGCCTCCACAGGCTGTCCGCCATTGACCGCCTGCTCAAGCGTCTCCAACGCGACGTTGTACGGCTCGACGATGGCGAGGTAACGCTCAGCCGCTTGCTTCTTGGACAAAGCCGGCGGAGGACTGGTCGTGCTCGGCACCGGCTCGACGGTGATAGTGGTGGAGGGCACAGAGGTGTCCACGGTGCGTAACCACTCACTGTCGGAGCACGCCACGGCCAGCCCGACAATGCACGCAACGATCCAGAGTGAGCGCAACACCTGCTCCCCAGTCCCAGCGCCGGCAGCGTAATCCACGGACGTCACATGCAGCAGCCGGGTCCCGCCGTGAGGGTTCGAATCCCGCCCCGGGCACCGGTTCGACCGGTCCGGTGCACCAAGTCCAGTCACTTGCTTGTCACCGCGACGGTGCTGCGGCATAGTCCTGCCGCCACGGCGGGGTACGCGCTTCGTCGGCAACCCAGGGTGGACAGGGGGTGGACACCGATGGCGACCGTGTTTCCCGCCACGCTCACGTTCAACGCAGGCGTGGGCGATCCGTCGCAGGTCCGGGCGGTCACGATCACGGGCGAACGTGTACGTGACCGTCTCCGGTCCGCCTTCCGGTGGCAGGTTCACCTGGAACGGCTCGCCGCCCGGGGCTGGCTTCTCAACCCGCCGCCACCTCCTCGTCCCGCGGGTTCCGGCACACGAGCGGGTCCCGCAATGCCCAAGCCCGGCATCGTGGTCCCCGTCACGTTCACGCCCTTGCCCACGACGACGGCACCGGCGCAGGCAACGATGACGGTGAACATCCAGCGGAAACGACCCCACCAAGAGTGCGGTCCCCGGCTTTCCGACGAACATTGCGATCGAGGGAAACGTCGCCGGCGTCGGGCCGGGCACGCTCAAGATCGTGCAGGTCTTGGCGAACCCGTCGGGACCTGACCTCGCGGGAGAGTTCGTCGAGATCATCAACGTCTCCGGCGCGCCGCTCGACCTGAAGGGCTGCACCGTCGGGGACTTCCGGGCCGGCTACGGTCCGCGGCAGCTCTAATCGTTCGACAGCCCGTTCACGCTCGATCCGTTCTCCGGCACGTCGGGGCAGCGGGTGCTGCGGATCTTCACCGGGTCCGGCGTGGCGGCGGACCCCGCCTTCGTTCAGATTCCCTTGAACCGCGGCGCGCCCGTCTGGAACAACGCCGGTGACACTGCGTGGATCAAGAACCCCTTCGGCCAAATGGTGGACACCTTCGGAGGGTGATCGGCTCACCTTTGGGGCCACCGGCCAGGTCTGGGTAGGCACAGGCTTCGACGACTCCGGACCCGACGGCAGGGAACCGACCCAGCAGGGATCGGGTATCCCGCACCCGACCTCCCGCCGATCAGCCTCATCGGGACGATCGGATCGACGGGCCGGTTCTTCCTCGTCGGATCCGCCTCGACCCGTTTCGTGGACGACGCCGAAGGGACGCTGTCGCTCGGGGTGAACGACTTCAGGCTGGGTGACAACTGGGGTCCGGGCTACACGTGCACCGTGACCCAGTCGCGACCGTAGGAGTGCGCGGCCCTGAACTGCCAAGCACACATCGGCAGGTGCCCGGGCGTCAGAACTTGGTGTTCGCCAGGAAATCGACCGCGGGTGTGGCGGCCGGGAATGAGCCGGTGATCCCCGAGCTGAAGTAGCCGGCGTCGGTGACCATGGTGATGCCGGTGACGGCCTTGGCGGCGTCGCTGCAGAGGAACGCGAGGGGGTACGCCTGCTCGAGCGGCGTCGACGCCTCGATGCCGAGCTCGCTGCGGTAGTCGGCGCCGAACCCGAGCCAGGTCTCCTCGTTCGCCCGGGCGAGCGGGGTGTCGGTGGGGCCCGGGAGGATGGCGTTGATGCGGATGCCACGCTTGAGGAAGGCGAACGCCTCGCGGGCGACGTACGCGCTGATCGCCAGCTTGCTCCACAGGTAGTCGGCCTTGCCGTGCTCCTCGGCCCAGCGCGTCGCCTCGTCGAAGTCACGGACTCCGAGGTACTCCCCCAGGAGGTCCAGGTTCGCCTGCCACCCGAAGCCGGCGGCCGACGAGATCAGTCCGATGGCCGATCCCCTGGGGAGCATGTCGCCCGCGAGGAGGCGATCGATGAGGTGGCGGTGCCCGATGAAGTTGATCCGCTCGATCCCCGGGGTGCCGTCGGCCACGCCCGCACAGGAAAACAGCGCGTGGACGGGACCGCCGCACTCGTCCACCGCGGCGTCGATCGACGCCTTGTCGGCGAGGTTGAGGTGGACGGCCTTGACGCCCGGCAGCTTGACCTCGGCGAAGTCCATGACGACGACCTCGGCCCCGGCGTCCTGGACCAGTTCGGCCGTCGCCGCGCCCATGCCGGTGGCGCCGCCGACGACCAGCGCCCGCTTGCCGTCGTACCTGAATGCGTCGGACAGGCCCATGTGATCGCTCCCTGGTGATGGTCTGGTCCCTGTGGTGCTCGGTTCGGTGGTCGGGCCACGATGCCACGGATCCTCGGGCCACGAGCGCGGTCGTTGCCCCCCGACCGGCGACAAGTGCCGTTTCGATTGGCTGAAACGACGTTCTCCTAGGATGAGTATAGTGTTGACGCCCGGGTCGGCCCGCCGGGCGATCGGCCGACCGCCAGGGCATGCAACCCGACGGAGGAGGGGGCGATGAGTGGTCCGGGGGATGCGTCAGGGCACAACGGCGGGCTGGCCCTGCGGGCGCTGGCGGTCGTCGCGCTCGGCGCATTGCTGCTCGCGGCCTGCGGCGGCGACGATGACGACGGCGGCGGCGAGGGCGCCGAGGAGTCGACGGACACGACGGCGGGGTCCGAGGACCTGCTGGGACAGGAGGACCAGGCGTCGGGCGAGCCCGTGCGCATCGGGATGGTGTCGGACGGCGCCACCCAGGCGTTCGACAACACCGACGAGCTGCGTGCCGCGCAGGCCACGGCCGAGTACTGGAACACCCACAAGGGCGGCGTCGGTGGCCGTCCCGTCGAGGTGGTGACGTGCGAGACGGGCGCCGATCCGGCGGGGGCGACGGACTGCGGCAACCGGCTGGTGGAGCAGGACGTGGCGGCGGTGGCCCTGAGCCAGTCGGCGGTCGGCGACGCAGTGTGGGAGCCGTTGCACGCGGCGGGCGTTCCGACGATGTGGTTCCAGGGGAGCGGCGAGGCGATCGCGACCGACGACCAGTCGAGCTTCCTGCTGCTCAATCCGGAGACGACGCTGGGGGCCCTGCCGGTCTCGGTGGCGGAGTCCGAGGGCGCCGACAAGATCGCGTTCGTGACCATCGACGTCCCGCAGGCGATCGACGGCCTCGAGGGGCTGTACCCGATCCTGGAGGACAAGGGCATCGATCACGAAACGGTCGCGATCGCGCCCGGCACCGCCGACATGACCTCGCAGATGCAGCAGGTGGCCGGCGGCGATGCGGGCGTGGTGCACGTGGTCGGCAACGACGCGTTCTGCATCGCGGCGTTCAACGGGTTGAACGCGGTGGGCTACGACGGTGCGGTCGCCTCGATCACCCAGTGCATCACCGATGCGACGCGGGAGGGGGTCCCCGGCGATGTCCTGGAGGGGACGTTCGTCACCTCGACCATCGCGTTGGGGGCGGACGACGACCCGACGTTCCAGCTGTACGAGGCGGTGATGGACGCCTATGGCCAGGATGTTCAGGACGTCAACAACGCCACGGCAATGGGCGGCTACGTGGCGATGGCGTCCCTGCTCACGTCGCTGGCGGACATCTCGGGCGACATCACCCCGCAGACGGTGATCGAGACCGTCAGGGCGATGCCCGAGGCGGAGCTGCCGGGCGGGGGCGGCGTGATGTTCCAGTGCAACGGGTCCGCCGACCCGGCGCTGCCGGCCGTGTGCACGAACGAGTCGCTGCGCACGCAGCTCGATGCCGAGGGCCAGCCCACCTCCTACGAGGTCGTCGACTCGTCGGAGCTCTTGTCGCAGTAACAGGACAGACGCGTGGATCACGTCGCTTCGTTGTTGCTCGGTCTCGGCAACGGGGGCGTGTACGCGGCGTTGGCGCTGGCATTGGTGATCACCTACCGCGCGTCGGGGGTGGTGAACTTCGCTACCGGGGCGATCGCCCTGTACGTGGCGTACACGTACGCGGGACTGCGGCGGGGGGAGTTGCTCATCCCCGTGCCGGGGCTCCCCAAGACGATGGACGTGGGCGCCGAGCTGGGGTTCGCACCTGCGGTCGCGATCTCCCTGATCGTGGGTGCGGCGCTGGGGGCGTTGCTGTACGCGTTGGTGTTCCGTCCGTTGCGGGACGCGCCCCCCTTGGCCAAGGCGGTGGCGTCGCTGGGCGTGCTGGTGGTCCTGCAGGGGGTGCTGGCGATCCGGCAGGGCACCAACCCTGTGAGCGTGGCGGCGATCTTTCCGACCGAGCGGTGGGAGCTGGGGTCGGTCACAGTGCTCGCCGACCGGTTCTTCCTGGCGATGACCGTGGTCGTCCTCGCGGTGGTGTTGGCCGGGGCGCTCCGGTTCACCCGGTTCGGCCTGGTGACCCGGGCGGCGGCGGAGTCCCAGACGGGGGCGTTCGTCAGCGGCGTGTCACCGGATCGGGTGGCGCTCGTGAACTGGATGCTCAGCGCCGTCATCGCCGGCCTCGCGGGCATCCTCATCGCCCCGGTGAGCCCTCTGACCCCGGTGACCTACACGCTGTTCGTCGTCCCGGCGCTGGCGGCCGCCGTGGTGGGCAGGTTCCAGTACCTGATTCCCATCGTCGTGGCCGGGATTGCGATCGGCATGCTCCAGTCCGAGGCGCTGTCGCTCGCGGCGCAGCACTCCTGGCTGCCCCAGACGGGGTCGTTCGAGCTGGTGCCGCTCATCGTCATCCTCGTCGCCCTGGTGGTCGTGGGCGCCGGCATGCCGGTGCGGGGCGGCCTGGTGCGCCAGCGGCTGGGTCATGCCCCCCGGCCCCGCTCGCTCCTGGTGCCGACGGTGGTCGGCGCGGCGGTGGGCCTGCTCGCCCTGCTGGTGACCGCCGGCAGCTGGCGGGCCGCCGTGATCGGCACGTTCATCGCCGCGGTCATCGGTCTGTCGCTGGTGGTGGTGACCGGCTACGCCGGGCAGGTGTCGCTGGCCCAGCTGGCGCTGGCGGGCACGGCGGCGTTCACGCTGAGCGGCCTCACCGAGAGCTGGGGGGTCCCGTTCCCGTTCGCACCGCTGCTGGCCGCCCTGGTGGCCGCCGTCATCGGCGTGGCCGTCGGGCTGCCGGCCCTGCGCCTGCGCGGGCTGACCCTGGGCGTGGTGACCCTGGCCTTGGCCTACGCGATCGAGGCGGTGTGGTTCCGCAACGCCGACATCGTCCCCAGTTCCGGTGCACGCGTCACCCCGCCATCCCTGTTCGGCATCGATCTGGGGATCGGTGCCGGCCACGACTTCCCCCGGATCGAGTTCGGCCTCGTCTGCCTGGTCGCGCTCGTCGCCGTCGCCTGGGGGGTCGCCGTGCTGCGGCGCAGCGCCCTCGGCTCGGCGATGCTGGCGGTGCGGGCCAACGAGCGCTCCGCCGCCGCCGTCGGGATCAACGTCGTGCGCACCAAGGTCATGGCGTTCGCGCTGGCGTCATTCATCGCCGGCCTCGGAGGCGCGCTCCTCGCCTACCGCCGCGGAGTGGTGACCTTCGACTCGTTCACCGCCATCGGCGGCCTCGCCCTGCTGTCCACCGCCTACCTGGCCGGCGTCACCTCGGTGTGGGGAGGCATCAACGCCGGCATCCTGGCGGCGTCGGGGATCGTGTTCATCGCCCTCGACCGCTGGGTCGAGCTGGGCGAGTGGTTCCAGGTCATCACCGGTGTGCTGCTGATCGTGACGCTGATCGCCCACCCGGAGGGCATCGCCAGCGGCGGCCACCGGCTCGCCGACCGCGTCGCCCGTTGGCGGGCGGATCGGCGAACCACCGACGCCGGCGGCGAGGGCTCGGCGGTCGCCGCCGCTGCACCGGCGGTGGAGGAAGGCGAGCGCCCGCCAGGCCTCGCGCCGGCTCGCGAGCCGGCGGCCACGGGCGGAACGGATCCCGCCCTGCGGGTCGAGAACCTGAGGGTCCGCTACGGCGGCGTCGTCGCCGTCGCAGATGTCTCGCTCCGCGTCGATCGCGGCACGATCGTCGGGCTGATCGGCCCGAACGGCGCCGGCAAGACCAGCGTGATCGATGCCATCACCGGCTTCGCACCGGCGACCGGCACCATCGAATTGTGTGGCCAGCACATCGAGGCGCGCGCGCCGCACGCCCGGGTCCGCGCCGGGCTCGCCCGCACGTTCCAGCAGCTCGAGCTGTACGACGACCTCTCGGTGGAGGAGAACGTCAGCGTGGCCGCGTTCGGCGGTCGCCAGGCAGACCGGCGGGCGGCCGTCGCCCGGGTGCTGGAGAACGTCGGGATCTCGGCGTTGAGGGATCGCCCGGCCGGCGAACTGAGCCAGGGGGAGCGCCAGCTCGTCTCGATCGCGCGTGCGTGTGCCGCCGACCCCGCGGTGCTGCTGCTCGACGAACCGGCCGCGGGCCTCGACACCAAGGAGAGCGCCTGGCTCGGCGAGCGGATCCGCGATCTGCGCTCGTCCGGCACCGCCATCCTGCTCGTCGACCACGACGTCGCCCTCGTGCTGCGCGTGTGCGACCACGTCTACGTGCTCGACTTCGGGGCGGTGATCGCAGAGGGCTCGCCCGACGCGATCCGGACCAACCGAGCCGTCGCCGACGCGTACCTGGGCGCGCTGCACGACGCCGAGGCGGTGTCGGCATGAGCGCGCGGCTCGAGTGCAGGGGCCTCACGGGTGGCCGCGGTGCCACCGTCGTGTTCCGGGGCCTCGAGCTCGACGTCGAGGCCGGGAGCGTGCTGGCCCTGCTGGGCCCCAACGGGGCGGGCAAGTCGACGTTGCTGCTCACGCTCGCCGGCTTGCTGCCCGCGCCCGCCGGCACCGTGGCCGTCGACGGTGCGCGGCTGCGCAACGGCAACCCCGTCGCCGCCAGCCGCGCCGGCGTCGTGCTCGTCCCCGACGATCGGTCGCTGTTCACGACGCTCACCGTCGAGGAGAATCTCGAGGTCGCGAGGCGCCGGATCGGCAGCGCGCCCCGCGAGCTCCTCGACGTGTTCCCGGCGCTCGAGAAGCGCTGGCGCCTGACGGCGGGCGCCCTCTCCGGTGGCGAGCAGCAGATGCTCGCCATGGCGCGAGCCCTGATCCAGCAGCCCAAGGTGCTCCTCGTCGACGAGATGAGCCTGGGCTTGGCGCCCCTCGTCGTCGAGGCGCTCTTCGATACCGTCCGGCGCATCGCCAGCGACCACGGGGCGGCGATCGTGCTCGTCGAGCAGCACGTGAGCCTCGCGCTCAACGTCGCCGACGAGGCCGTCGTCCTCAACCGGGGCACGATCGTCCTCCGCGGCGCGGCCGACGAGCTGCGCCGCGACACCGAGCGCATCGAGCACGCCTACTTCGGGGACGTCGAGGCCGCCCCGGATCGGTCGCCGAGCTGAGCGAGGGTTCCTACGACGGCGTGGCGCTGCGGCGCGGCGTCACGGTGACCGAGGGCAGGGAGATGCTCGGCCCGCCCCGGAGCACGGCGTCGACGACCGCCACGAGGTGCTCGACGTCGATCAGCGAGCCGCTCAGGTAGCTCCGGGCCAGCCACTCCTGGCCGACCTCGGCGGCCAGCTCGCTGTCCCATTCGTCGGTGAACCCGGTCCTCGAGTCCCCCTCGCCACCGCCACAGTCGCCGACGATCAACCGCGTGAAGGCCACGCCCGGGTGCTCCGATCGCCAGGCCTCGACCAGCTTGTCGAGCGCCGCCTTGCTGACCGCGTAGGCACCCAGCCCCGGCCACGGTGGCGTCTGGGACGCGCTGACCGAGGAGAAGTAGACGGCCGTGCCGGCCGACGCCGTGAGGTGGGGGAGCGCCGCCGCCGTGACGAGCGCCGCGCCGGTGACGTTGGTGTCGAGCACCCGGCGCCACGTGTCCGCATCGGTGTCCGCCAGGCGGGCCAGCGGGCCGATGCCCGTCGTATAGACGAGCGCGTCGATGCCGGCCAGCTCGGCCGCGGCCTCGGCGATGGCCGAACGGCAGGACGGCGCGTCGGTCACGTCGCATGTGATCGCCACCGCCCCGCCCCCCGCCTCCTTGGCGGCGTCGTCGAGGCGGCCGCGTCGCCGGGCGAGCAGGGCCACCCGAGCCCCCCGCTGGGCGAGCCCGACCGCCACACAGCGCCCGAGCCCGCTCGAGGCCCCCACGATCACGGTCCGCACTGTCCGCACCCCCTGGGTGGATTGACTCCGATGTTAGACACGACGCCACGAGGCGAGGGGGCCGCCGGGCGGAGCCGGGCGAGGGGGGAACAGATGATCCAGCGACGCAGAGGTGGCGGCATGGCGACGGAGACCCTGGCGGCCGTGACGCTCGTCGGTGTGTTCGTGGCAGGGACGGCGTGCTCGTCGGGCGGGTCGGGCGACGGCGGCGACGCGGGCGCCTCGGGGGCGGGAGAGGAGCCCACCGGTCCGGTGCCCGGCGCCGACGTGGCCCGCCCCCGCGTGACCGGTCCCGTCACCGGGGGGTCGCGCGACCGGCCGTTCAACGCCATGCCGCCGCGGCTGGCCGAGCGCTACGGCTACGTCGAGGAGGAGTACGTCCTCGAGGGCGACGCGACCGCGTACCGGCCCGCCGGTGAGCTGGGCGAGGACGGGCGCTGGGCGGTCACCGAGGCGGGCACGGCGACGTACCGGTCCCGCATCGTGGTGCGCCGGCCAGCAGACCCCGAGGCGTTCGACGGGACGGTGTTCGTCGAGTGGCTGAACGTGACCGCCGGCGTCGACGGCGACCCCGACTTCGGCCTCGCGCATCCCGAGCTGCTGGAACACGGCTCGGCGTACGTCGGCGTGTCCGCGCAGAGCGCGGGCATCGAGGGTGGCGGGGTCCTGCCGATCCCGGGGGTCGAGGTCCAGGCCCTCAAGCAATGGGACCCCGAGCGTTACGGCGACCTGGCCCACCCCGGCGACCCCTACTCCTACGACATCTACTCCCAGGCGGCGCAGGCGGTCCGCCGCCCGGGCGACGTCGACGTCCTGGACGGGCTGGCCGCGCGCCACGTCATCGCCATCGGCGAGTCCCAGTCGGCGGCCCGCCTGGTCACCTACGTCAACGCCGTGCATCCCGTCGCTCGCATCTACGACGGCTTCCTGATCCACAGCCGCGGTGGCGGGGGTGCGCCGCTGGTCGATTCCGCGTCGGTCCTCGGTGAGGGGGTGACGCGCATCCGCGACGACCTCGACGTGCCCGTGCTGCAGTTCCTGACCGAGACCGACCTGTTCGGGGTGCTGGGCTTCCATCGTGCCCGACAGGAAGACAGCGACACCCTGCGGACCTGGGAGGTCGCCGGCACCGCCCACGCCGACCGGTCCATCCTCGACTACAACGCCGAGATGGCCCAGGAGGTCGCGGGGGGCGGCTTCGATCTGGTGGCGGAGTGCGGCTCGATCAACGAGGGCTCACAGGCGCACGTGCTGCGGGCGGCGGTCGCCGGATTGCGGGCGTGGGTCGTCGATGGCGACACCCCGCCGGCGGCGCCCCCGCTCGAGGTCGAGGGCGACGCCATCGCGCGGGACGAGCGGGGCATCGCCCTGGGTGGCATCCGCACCCCCGCGGTCGACGCCCCCGTCTCCGTCCTGACGGGCGAGGCGCCGCCGGGGCGCAGCGTGCTCTGCCTGCTGTTCGGGGACACCAGGCCGTTCGACGCGGCCACCCTGGCCGCGCTGTACCCCACGCACCAGGACTATGTCGACGCCGTGACCGAGTCGGCCGACGCCGCCGTCGCCGCAGGGTTCCTGCGCCAGGCCGAGGCCGACGACATCGTGGCGGCCGCCGAGGACGCCGACGTTCCCTCATAGCCCGGTCACGTCACCGCAGGATGTCGGACTGGGCGCCGACGACGGCGATGTTGAAGGCGTCCTCGGGCCGCAGGAACCCGGCGAGCAAGGCCCGCACCGTGGCCTTGCCCCAGGCGCCGACGAACCCCCCATGGCTGCCGTACAGCGCCTCGAGCTGCTCGGTGGTCAACGGCACGGTGGTGCCGAAGAGGAAACAGAACTGCGAACCGGCCTGGCCCAGCCCGCTGAGCGTGGCCACGGGGGCATCCACGGCGGGGGTGCGGATCCCGCCGCGCACGTTGCCGTTGGCGTCGAGGGCGTACTGGATCGGCGCGATGCTGATCGTCTCCAGGCGCGGCCCCCGAGGCGGTGGTGTGCCGCGGGCGACCCAGCGGTCGAGGTGGGCGATCGCGCTGCGGAGCACGAAGGTCTGCGGTCCCGTGTTGATCGGCGACGCGCACGTGAACCCGACCCCTGGCTCGCTCGTCGGGTGCAGCATCGTGTCGAACCACTCGGCGACCGACGACCGGCCTCCCGTGTCGGTCCCGCCCGTCAGCAGGCCGTACTGGTCGAAGTGCGCCGTCCCCGCGACCTCCCACAGCCGGTACCGGGCGCTGTCGGCCTGGCGGGCCTGCAGCGAGCCGACGTCCGTCTCGGTGTTGAAGACCAGCACCGGCACGTCGAGGTCGTCGCGGATGAACGTCGGCGCCGCACCCGTCACCGGCGCCGGCACCAACGGCGGCTGCGCCAGCGGGGCACCCCCGGCGCCGCGGCTGTGCACCAGGAAGCCGTCGTAGACGCGTGCGAGCGGATGCACCGCGTCGATGTACGTGACCAGGCGCCCGGCCGACTGCGACTCGCCGACGGCGAGCACGCGGTCGGGGCGCAGCCCACCCAGCAGCAGCCCGGCGTCGCCGCGGATCGCCTGCCCGGCCTGGGAGAACATGTCGTACGAGTAGCTGTCGCCCGGATGCGTCAATGACTCGTACCGCACCGGGTCCCCCTGCGGTGGCGGCCCCTTCAGGCCGTTGAGGCCCACGGCCTGGGCGGACACGCCGACCCATGCGTAGCCGCGGCGGATCAACTCGACGTGGGTCTGCATCCAGTCGGGGCTGGCATCCGCGCCGCCCGAGACGTTGAGCCACTCGACGACGACGGTGCCGTTGAAGTCCCGCTTGTCGAGGGGACGGTTCACCACGACGCGCGTCTTGTAGGGCGCCTGCGACGTCACCTCGACCGTCCACCGGCCGTCGTTGGTGAGCGTCGACCCCGGCGCCGGCGCATACGCGTTGGCCGTGCCCGCGAGGAAGAACTCCGACTGCGTGTAGCCGACCGATGCGAGATCGAAGGTCTCCCGGCCCACGAGCCGATCCGCCGGCTGGCCACTGAACACGATCGGCACTCCGTTGCCGCCCGTGACGGGCCCCGTCACCGCGGGCAACGACGTGTCCGCGCGAGCGGCCACGCCCGCCCCGGCGGACAGCATGAGCGCGCAGAGCAGGGCCCCCATCAGACGACGAACCATCGTCAACCTCCCCTCGTTGAGGTTCATGCCGGCTCCCGCAGGCGGGGGAGCACCTTGGCGGCCACGAGCTCGAGGCTCTCCCAGGCCAGCCCGGGCGGGAGGCCGCCCATGAGCGGGTGCAGGCGGAGGGCACCGGTGGCGCGGGCCATTGCCACGCACTCGTCGGGGGTCAGGACCGCGTAGGCACCACTGGCCCGCAGGGCCTCCGCGTCCTCGGCGGGCGTGTAGCGGGCGATGCCCTCGGCGCTGGCGAGCCAGGCGCCGTAGGAGTTCGTCTCGTGGAGCGCGTGCGGGGCGATGCGGGCCCACGCCTGGTCGGGGTCGTCGGCAACGTGGACGAACAGCGGTCCCGACATCGCCGGCGGCGGGCCGGGGGGGCGGCCGGGGTCCCGGGCGG
>Ga0081538_10003820_pt1 | contig 14072 bp, 11 predicted proteins | sample TabmetS5T2R1_FD_71022 | JGI IMG/M metagenome (GOLD analysis project Ga0081538, IMG submission 71022) | Tabebuia heterophylla rhizosphere microbial communities from the University of Puerto Rico - S5T2R1 | ecosystem: Host-associated > Plants > Roots > Rhizosphere ... | reverse complement strand
ACTCGGTCTGGGACCTGCTGGCCGCCCAGCGGGCCCGGGCCCTGGGCATCGGCCTGCTGTCGGGCGGCTACGGCCGCGAGGAGCTGGAGCGGGCCGGCGCCTACCGCGTGTACGACGACCCGGCCGACCTCCTGCTCCACCTCGACGAGGTCGGGGTCCGCGACCCCGGGGACGGCTGAGCGGCCGCCGCCCGCTTAGGCGACCCTTACCCGGGAGCCCGTACGGTGGGGCGGTCAGGGCCGTCGAGAGAAGGAGGCTCGCTTGCCAGAAGAGCCGATCGAGACGGCGCGGACGGGATGGCGGCCTTGGCGCGCCATCCTCGTGGCCACCGTGCTCGCCGGGCTTGCGGTGGTGCTGTTCGCCACCAGCGCGCTCAGCAGCTCCGGCAGGTCGTCCGACTCGACCGGCGGCTCGCCCGCCGTCGAGCGGATCCAGCAGTCACCCGGGGACAACGGGCGCGACTGCCCCGACAAGTCGGGGCGGGGACGTTCCACCACCCCGGAGGACGCCAGCCTGGACGTGTAGCGCCGTCCACCTGACGAAGGAGCGCCCGGCCGGATCAACTGGCCGGGCGCTCCGCTCGGCCCCGGCGCCGCCGGTGACGACGGTGACCGCTCCCTGTAGGTTCATGGCATGCAACGCTACGGCATCACCATCCCCTTCGACGGCGTCCCCCTGGCCGACCAGCGCGACCTGGTCGCCGAGCTCCCCGACCTCGGCTACACCGACGTCTGGTCGTCGGAGGTGGACGGCGCGGACGCGTTCACGCCGCTGGTCCTGGCCAGCGTGTGGGCGCCGGCCCTGCGGCTCGGGACGGCCATCGCCCCGGTGTTCACCCGCGGCCCGGCCACCCTGGCCCAGTGCGCGGCCAGCCTGGCCGCGGCCGCCCCCGGCCGGGTCGCGATCGGCATCGGCGCCTCCTCGGACGTGATCGTCGAGCGCTGGAACGGGCTGGCCTTCGACCGGCCCCTGCAGCGGGTCCGGGACACGGCCCGGTTCCTGCGGGCCGCCCTGGCCGGGGAGAAGGTGAGCGAGCGCTACGAGACCTTCGCCGTCGACGGCTTCCGGCTCGGCCTGGTCCCCGAGGAGCCGCCGCGGCTGCTGATCGCCGCCCTGCGCCCGGGGATGCTGCGGCTGGCCGGCCGCGAGAGCGACGGCGCCATCCTCAACTGGCTCGCCCCCGGCGACGTGGCCGCCGTCGCCCCGCGCGTGCACCAGGGCGGCCCGGGCAAGGAGATCGCGGCCCGCATCTTCGTGGCCGCCACCGCCGACGTCGACGCCGCCCGGGGGCTGGGCCGCCGGGCCCTCGGCGCGTACCTCAACGTGCCCGTCTACCGGGCCTTCCACGAGTGGCTGGGCCGGGGCGAGCGGCTGACCCCGATGTGGACGGCATGGGCGGCCGGCGACCGCCGCGGCGCCCTGGCCGCGCTCGACGACGAGCTGGTCGACGAGCTGCTCGTCCACGGCCCGCTGCAGGCGTGCGGGGAGCGGCTGCGGGAGTACGTGGAGGCCGGTATCCACACCCCGATCCTGGCCCTGCTCCCGACGGGTGGGGACATCCGCGACGCCGTCCGCGGCCTCGGCCCCTATCATTGGGCCCGATGACGGTCAGGTATCAGCGGCCTACGGCACACCTCGGCATGCTTTCCGCTCCCCCGCGGATTCCCTTAGTCGGGAGGCTGCCGGGCCTCGTCAGTCGACTCGCTGGTCGTTGCCTCCTCGACGACCGCCTTCATCGCCGCGCCGATCCGGACACCCTGCCCCACAAGATACTTGACCTTCTCAATGCGAGCGATCTCCTCCTCCCCGTAGAGTCGGTGCCCGCTCGTCGAGCGTCGCGGGCTCAGGAAGCCGTACCGATGCTCCCAAGTTCGTAGCGTCGCCGCCGGGATTCCGGTACGCCGGCTCACGGCCTTCAACGTCAGGCCGGTCGGAAGCGGTGGCGGAAGCTCGACGGCCGCCTTGCCCGACGGAGCCGACGCGCTCGTGGTGGACGGCCCCCCAGCGGCGCTCTGGAAGGCGCTCTCGAGGAGCCGGTTCAGGCTTCCCAGCCGGGCCGTGAGCTCGTCCAGCAACGCGGCTGGCGGGGCGTGCTCCGGCGAGGTGGAGGGCCGCCCCAGCGCCTCGGTGGCCGCCGCGACCGCGCCCGCGAGGTCCCGGAGGGCGGCTGGCCCAGTCCCCGGCGGCGGTTCCTGCGTCCCCGGCCGGACCATGTCGGCCTGGCCGATCAGGCGGACGCCTGAGGCCTTCCCGTCCTCGAGGAGCCGGCCGTAGAGATGGCCCAGGTCCCCGAGCATTCCTAAGAGCTCAGCATCCGGCTGCCGAGTTTCCCGGCTGACGAACTCGACCACGCCGATGACGCCGCCGGAGCGCAGGGCCGGGAACCCGAGCCAGCCGCGCACTGGCTCCTCGGAGGCCGCAGGGGCCTGCGGAAGCTCGGAGGGAGCCTGGACGTCGGGAATCCATGTGGGCTCCCCGCGCAGCCAGGTCCGCCGGAGCGCCTCCTCACGAGCTGGGAAGGTGGCGTACCGGGAGGTCTCCTCGACGTGTCCGAGATCCAGCTGCGGACACTGCCAGGTGGCGATGCAGCGAAGGTGCTCCATCGGCGGACCACCGCGCCAGAGGGCCCCCAGCTCCCATCGCAGGCATCTGCCAAAGGCCTGGAGGGCCCTGGTCGCCGCCTCCGGACCCGTGTCGCCGCTCCGCAGGACGTGGACGAGCTCCTCCCTTGCCGCCGAACGTCGCTGCTCGGGCGTGGGATCCCGCACCCCGCGAATCGTGCAGAGCGCATCCCGCTGGCCGTTGAACTCGAGCACGAGCGCCGACAGGTCCGCGACGCGCAGCTCCCCCGACCTGGTCCACAGGCCAATCGGGGCATCCGTGAGCCAGCCGAGACCCTGAAGAGCCTCGACGGTCGTGGAGCCGGCTGTCTGCCCGAGTCCCACGAGGAGGTCGCGGGCCGGACGGCCCACGACCTCGCGTCGCGTGTGCCCGGTGACCGTGAAAAGGGCCTCGTTGACGTCGAGGACCGTGCCATCTGCCAGCCCGATGATGACGACGGCGTCCGAGCTTCGTCTGAGGATTCCGATAGTGAGATGCTCCATCCTCCCGTCCCCCGGATCTTGGGAGGTCCTTGCAGGACCGCGCAGGAAGCAATTCAGGCAAACATTCGCGCCGGTCCGGTCCGCGAATTGCCGGGAGCCACCGGGGACAGCACCGCCCCATCCCGGAGGAGGGCCGGCGAGTCCTCCGACAGCAGCGCAACCTCGCGTCCGTGGCCTAGTCCAGTTCCCCCGATGGCGAGCTCCATGATTGCAGTACAGATGAGACACCATTGAGGAACCGCTGACTAGGTCACATCGTTACAAAGGCCGCCCATACGTCGCAAGCGGCGCATCAAGAGTATTGTGGACTCACGTTGGAAATCATTCTGAACCACGATTGGAATATATTTGACAACCATCTGACGGTCCCTTCGTAGGCCAATTCTACGGCGATTGCCCCATGGCGCGGCTCTCCAGATACTGCATACTTTTTCGCGACCCGCACGGCAGCTCACTGCCAAGGGAGTCCGGTCCCCAACGAGTCGTCATGCATGGCAGGCGACAGCGAAACTTGAAGGGCAAGCGAATTGTCACCCGGTCCTCGCCCCTCGAGATCCGCGTTCACCGATGAACTTGGTGAGGCAACCATTTCGCCCACTCCGGCGCGCTCTCGGAGGCAACTGTCTTCACGGCAGAGGCCATGACAGCCGGGAGGGGGCGTCATGGCCGTAGAGCCAGCGCACAACCGGACAACCGGCACCCTGGAGAGGCGCCGTGGCGTCCGTCCGCCACCGATCGGCAACAGCTCGTCATGGCGAATGTGCGCTCAGCGAACCTGAGCGGTGATGGCTCGCGGCCCCAGATGGGTGACAGGCTCCGGCGATACCGGGCGATCGCCATGGGCCTGGCAGGTACCGACGCCGTCTGCATCGTCGCGGCGCTGATGATCTCCTATGCGATCCGCTACGGCATGCGGCCCATGCCGATGCGGGAGCTGGCGATCGTGGCCATCGCCCCGTTTCTGTGGGTCGCCGTGTTCCAGGCGTTCAACCTGTACCTGCCCCAGCATCTCTCCCCGTCCGATGAGTTCCGCGGCATCATCGGCGCGAGCAGCCTCGGGATTGTCCTGCTGGCGCTCGGCAGCTACTGGTCCAAGGCCGCGTTCCCGCGGGCCTGGCTCGGACTGGCGTGGCTGCTCGCCCTCGTGTTGGAACTCGGGACGCGCCGAGGGTGGGAGGCCTATCGACTGCGCCTAAAGCGGGACGGGCGGCTCAGTCTGCGGACGTTGATCGTCGGGACGACCGGAGAAGCCGACCTGCTTGCGCAGGCCCTCGCGGATCCCGCCTCGGGCTTCACCCCACTCGGCTATGTGGGGTCGCCCGGCCCCGCGAACGGGCTTGCCGTCGTGGGCGACATCGCCGATCTCCGCAAGCTGGTCCGCGAGAACGACGCCGACTGCTTCTTCGTGGCCTCCACGGCCGTCAGCGCCGAGGACATGCTGAGGGTGACGCAGATCGCCCGTCAGGAACACACGGAGGTGCGTGTCTCGGCGAACCTGTCCCAGACCCTCACCTCGCGGCTGACGCTCCTGAAGGTGGGAGGAGCGATCGCACTCTCGATCAGGCCCGTCCGCCTGACCAGGACGCAGGTCGCGATCAAGCGCGTCTTCGATCTCGTCATGGCCTCCGCCGCCCTGGCGGTCAGTCTTCCACTCTGGGCCGCTATCGCCGTCGCCATCCGCCTCAGCTCTCGCGGACCGGTGTTCTTCCGTCAGGAGCGGGTCACGACGGGCGGTAGGATCTTCCAGATGTACAAGTTCCGCACCATGAAGGTGGACGTCGACAGCCCTGGGGACACCTCGGCTCCATTCTTCAAGGTACGGTCCGATCCCCGCCTGACCAGGGTCGGGGCGGTCCTCCGCCGCCTCAGCCTCGACGAGCTGCCCCAGCTCTTGAACGTCCTTGGGGGGGAGATGAGCCTTGTCGGACCCCGCCCACTTCCCGCCGACCAGGTCGCCGCGAACCTCGAGCTGCTCAGCCCACGTCACGAGGTGCCGGCCGGGATGACCGGCTGGTGGCAGGTCAACGGCCGGAGCGGGGTAACTCCCCAGGAGGCGATCCACCTGGACCAGTTCTACATCGAGAACTGGTCGCTGTCGCTGGACCTCTACATCGTCCTCAAGACCTTCGGCGCGGTCCTCAGTCAGAGAGGCGCCCACTGACATGCGACCGCCAGGCTCCGACCCTCCCGGCGCGCCATTGCCAGAGCCTCGTGCTCATGGGGCCGACGCTCCGCCCCCGACACGGGTCCCGGCACGACGCATCCTCGGAATGCGAGTCGACGCGACGAGCTACGGGCATGCGGCTCAGGAGATCCTGCGCTGGGCTCGCGACGGCGAATCCCGCTACGTCTGCGTGGCCACCGTCAACAACGTCATCGAGGCGTACGACGATCCTGACTACGGTGCCATCATGGAAGCGGCCGACCTCGTCACCCCCGACGGCATGCCCCTCGTCTGGGGGCTCCGCCTCCTCGGCGTGGGCACCGCGACCCGCGTGTACGGCCCCGACCTCACCCCGATCGTCTGTCAGCTCGCCGCCGAGCACGGCGTCCCCATCGGCCTCTACGGTGGCAGCCAGGACGTTCTGGAAGCGCTCACCGCCAGGCTGGAGCAGCGGTTTCCGGGACTGAAGCTCGCGTACCGAGCCAGCCCGCCCTTTCGGCCGCTCACGGCGGACGAGGAGCGCCGCGCGCTCGAAGACCTGGAACGGTCCGGTGCCCGCATCCTGTTCGTCGGGTTGGGCACGCCCAAGCAGGAACGATGGATGGCCGCCCACAGGGGCGAGGTGAGCGCGGTCATGCTGGGGGTTGGCGCGGCGTTCGACTTCCTGGCCGGCAGGAAACGGCAGGCACCCAGGCTGTTGCAGCGGCTCGGCCTCGAATGGCTGTACCGCCTCGTGCACGAGCCCCGCCGGTTGTGGCGGCGATACCTGTACCGCAATCCCCGCTTCGTCGTTCTCTTCACCGCACAACTCCTGAGGGAGCGACGCCTCCGGCATCGGCCGGGCAGTTAGACAGTTAGACAGTTAGACAGTTGGACGTCAGACGGAAAGGCACCATGGAGCAGCCAATGAGCGACCGGGACGGTAGGCGAGTCCTCGTGACCGGGGCTGGAGGGTTCATCGGGCATCACCTGGTCACCTATCTCAAGCAGCAGGGCGACTGGGTGCGGGGGGTCGACCTCAAGTACCCCGAGTACAGCGACGTGGACGCCGACGAGTTCGAGCTGCGGGACCTGCGCCGCTGGGACGAGTGCCTGCTGGCCACCCGGGACGTGGACGAGGTCTATGCGCTGGCCGCGGACATGGGGGGCATGGGCTTCATCTCCTCCAACCACGCCACGATCCTGCGCAACAACTCGCTGATCAACCTGCACACCATCGAGGCGGCCAGGATGCAGGGAGTCTCCCGCTACCTGTACAGCTCCTCCGCCTGCATCTACCCCGACCACCTGCAGTCGGACGCCAACGTGGCCCCGTTGAAGGAGGAGGACGCCTACCCTGCCGATCCCCAGGATGCCTATGGGTGGGAGAAGCTCGTCAGCGAGCGCCTGTGCCAGTACTACGCGGGCGAGTTCGGGATGCAGACCCGCATCGTCCGGTTCCACAACATCTACGGCCCGTACGGGACCTACGACGGCGGCCGGGAGAAGGCCCCCGCCGCCCTGTGCCGCAAGGTGGCCATGGCCGAGCCGGACGGGTCGATCGAGGTGTGGGGGGATGGCGAGCAGACCCGGTCGTTCTGTTATGTCGACGATTGCGTGGAGGGCATCTACCGGCTCATGCGGTCCGACTACCCCGCGCCCCTCAACCTCGGTACCGAGGAGATGGTGACGATCAACCAGCTTGCCCGGCTCGTGATGGACGTCGCCGGCAAGCAGGGGGTGACCCTGCGGCACGTGGACGGACCGCAGGGCGTCCGCGGCCGCAATTCCGACAACAGCCGCCTGCGGAGCGTCCTCGGCTGGGAGCCGCGGACCACGCTCGCCGAGGGGCTCAGCCCGACGTACCAGTGGATCGAGAAGCAGGTCAACAGAGGCGCCAGCTAGGACATGCGCGCCAGGGCGCCCGCCGGGTCGACCGCCCTGGCGCCGTTCCCTGGATGACCCCCCGCCGGTACGATGTCGTCACCTGCCAGGCCGCTGACCCCAGAGGAGGACGCCGCGGTCGCCGAGCGCAGCAGCATGGCCTCACCCAGCCTCGCCGGAGGCAGTCGAGGCCTCGCCCCGCGGGCCCTGTTCTTCGCGTTCGCCGTGGCCATGCCGCTGACGTTTGTCGGCAACGAGTTCGGCGGCTTTCGGGCCAGCGGATGGGCGTGGTTGCTGAACCTCGTGGTGCTCGCGCCGCTGGTCCTGAGCGGCCCACTGCCGGTCCGGGCCGTCCGCCGCCTGGGGCCATACCTGGCCTTCCTGGGCCTGTGCGTCGTCAGCCTGGCCTGGGCCGAGGACCCGCAGAAGGGTGTGCTCACCCTGCTGCAGCTCACCGTGCCGCTCCTGGCCTACGTGCTGGCCTGGCGCGCCGCGGACCGGGCCGAGTTGGTGCTGAACCGGCTCACCCAGATCTGCCTGCTGTGCCTGGGACTGGTGTCGGTGCTGCTGGTGGCCGTGAGCGTCCTCGGTGGCCTCCCCGGACTGGAGCTGTCGGTCCGTCCGGTGGCGATCAGCCTGGCCATCATGTTCGTCGTCGCCACCATCAACACCCCATCCTGGCGCCGCACCGCGCTGATCGGCGTCACCGTCGTGCTCATCGCCGGGCTGACCGGCTCGCGGATGTCCTCCGCCGTCCTCATGGTCCTGCTGCTGTGCAGCCCGTCGCTGGCCGTGTCGCTCCAGTGGCGCGTCGCGGTGGCCCTCCTGGCCGTGCTGCTGCTGTTCCAGCTCAGCCAGACCGAGGCCTTCAAGGCCCGCTTCTTCTTCGACTCGGACGCCTCCCTCACCGACGTGCTGACGCTCAGCCCCAAGCTGAACACCGCCGGGCGCAGGGAGGCCTGGCCGGCACTGATCGAGGCCTGCTCGGACGCCCCCATCACCGGCCACGGGGTGGGCTCCTCGGCGCAGATCAGCGAGAGCATCTCCAGCGGCGGCTTCGGTCAGCCCCACAACGACTACCTGCGGACCTACTGCGACACGGGCCTGGTGGGCAGCATCCTCTTCTGGGGCTTCTTCCTCGCCGCCGGGGTGCGCTCCTTCATGCTGGCGGTCCGGGGCCCGGACCGCGAGCTCCACGCGGGCGCCGGGCTGCTGGTGCTCGCCCTCATCCTGTTCGCGCTGACCGACAACCCAATGGTCTACACCGCGCATTTCATGACGCCGCTCGCAGCCGTCCTCGGCCTGTCGGACGCGACCTATCAGCGGCGCCGCGCCCAGGGTCGCGCGGGCGTCGCCCCCCGGGTCCCACAGACCCTCGCAGCATCGCCCACGGGTTATGGTACGAGTTTCACGGAAAGGGGGAATTGACCACTCCCGTGCGCGTGCTACTGTCAGCTTTCTCCTGTGAGCCCGAGAAGGGCTCCGAGCGTGAGGTCGGATTCCGCGCCTTGCTGGCCGCGGCGGAGCGCCATGAGGCATGGGTGCTGACCAGAGCGGTCAGCGTTCCGGTCCTGCGACGGTTCCTGGCCGGCCACCCCCTGTCCGCGCGCATCCACGTGGAACCGGTCCCGTTCGACTACGATGAGGAAGGGTTCGGGCGGACGCAGTTCCACTGGAACTACAACCGCTGGCAACGCGCCGCGGCCAGGCGCGCTCTCGAGCTGGACCGCCAGGTCGACTTCGACGTCGTCCACCATGTGAGCCTCGCCACCATCTGGACGCGAGCAGGGGTGGCGGCCGTCCCCAAGCCGCTGGTATGGGGGCCGGTGGGAGGGGGTGTGGAGCCACCGCTCCGTCTCATGACCGAGCTGGGACTCCGGGGCGCCCTCGACGACCTTTCCCGCATCACCTCGCGGCGGCTGCTCGCCCGGCTCCCGCCGATGCGGCTCGCCCCCGACACCGCGGTCGTCGTCCTCGCCCAGAACCAGGAGATCGCCCGGCGCCTGCGCGCCAACGCCCCAGTCCATGTGCTGCCCAATGCCACCGCCGTGGAGCTGGACGGCGTCCGCGCGATGGGCCAGCGGACCCGCGACGTGGTCCTGGTTGGGCGGCTGCTCGCCTGGAAGGGTGGCCACCTCGCCCTTCGCGCGCTCCGCCACGTCAGTAGCCACGACACGAGGCTGCGGGTGTACGGCGAAGGCCCCGATCTCGGTCGTCTGCGGCGCGCCGCCCGCCGCTGGGATCTCGCCGACCGCGTGGGGTTTCACGACTGGGTCCCGCGCGACCGGCTGTTGCCCGAGATCGCGCGGGCCGGGGCGCTCGTGCATCCCTCTCTCCACGATGACGCGCCGTTGTCGGTCGCCGAGGCGCTCAGCTTGGGCACGCCGGTCGTCTGCCTCGACCACGGCGGACCGGCCGAGGTCGTGCGCCGCTGGCCGACCAGTCCCGCGCGGCGGATCGCCCCCGCCGGCCCGGCGGTCACCGCTCGCCGCATCGCCGAGGCGATCGACGGGTTCCTCGCCGACCCGCCGCCGCTCCGCTCCGCCCCCGTACGGCCGAACGTCTCCTTCGCCGACAGCCTGCTGGCGGCCTATGAGCAGGCGGCGCGCTCGGCCGCCCATCCCGAACGGCAGCTGGGAGGACAGCCGTGATCGTGACCGTGGTGACCCCGGCCCTCAACGGAATGCGATGGTTGCCCGAGTGCATCGACTCCACGCAGCGCCAGGCCGGACCCGACATCGAGGTCGAGCACATCGTCGTCGACGGCGGCAGCCGCGACGGCACGCCCGACTATGCCGCCTCCCGTGGCTGCACCGTGCTCACCCGGGAGGAGCCGGACATCGGCTTCGCCATGAACAAGGGGGCCTTCAGCTCCTCCGGGGAGCTCATCGGCTTCCTGGGATGTGACGACGCCCTGCTCCCCGGGGCGCTCGACGCGATCGTGGCCCACTACCGGCGCGACGGCCGGCGCTGGGTGGTTGGCGGCGTCCGCTGGATGGACGAGCGGGGAGCGAGCCGCGGCGAGATCCAGGCCCCGCCGTCGTGGATCAACGCCCCCATCCTGGCGTCGCTGGGGTGGAACTGCGTCGCGCCCATGTCCACCTTCCTCAGCCGGAGCTTCTTCGAGGAGCTGGGCGGCTTCGATCGGGCCTTCGCCCAGGCGATCGACTATGAGTTCTTCGTCCGGGCCCTGAAGCGTGAGCCGTTCGCTCGGGTCGCCCGAACGCTCTCAACGGCGATGCGACACAGCGACGCCATGAGCATGGACCGCAATGCCGCGCATCTGGCCGAGCTCGCGGCCATCGAGGAGCAGAGCGCGCCTCGATCCCGGACGCGACGGACCATGTACCGTTACGCCCTGAAGGTATGGCTGAACGCCACGAACCCCAGGTGGTCGGCGCTGAAGCGCGTCGACGCCTTCCGGGCCCACGATCGCGCGGTGGCGCCATCCGCCTAGCGCCGCAGGCAGCCGCAACCATGCGTGGGGCGCGCGTCACCACGAGGCGTTAGAGTTGGTCGCCATGCGCATCGCCGTCTTTGACTACCGGGTCGTGACCACGAATCCATCCGGGAGCTGCCACCGCGCAGTGCTCGACGGCCTCTGCGGGGAGCACGACTTCACGGTCTATTCCGCCGAGTTCGACAACCCGTGTCCCGAGCGCATCACCTGGGTCCGCGTCCCGGTCCCGCGCCGCCCGCAGGCGCTGCTGTTCGTCAGCTACCACCTGGCCGCGCCGTTGCGCTACCTGCTCGAGCGCGCGCGGGGACGCGGCCGCCACGACCTCGTCCAGATGATCGAGAGCAACCTGTCGTTCGGCGACCTCTCCTATGTGCACTTCTGCCACGGCGCCTTCCTGCGCCGGAGCCCACCCAGGCGAGCAGCCGTCCGAGCCTGGCTTCGCTGGCTCGATCATCGCCTTCACGCAGCGGTCGAGCCCTGGACGTTCCGCCGGGCGCGCCGCATCGTCGTTCCCTCGGAGGGCCTTGCCCAGGAGCTGCGCCAGGAGTACCCCGTCACCGCCGGCAAGCTGAGCGTCATCTCCAACGCCGTCGACGCGCAACGGATGGAGCAGCCGGCGGACTTCGACCGCCACGCCTGGCGCTCGTCGCTCGGCCTCCGCGACGGGGACATCGCCGTCGTGTTCACCGCGCTCGGGCATTTCGAGCGCAAGGGCCTCCCGGTGCTCCTCCAGGCGCTGGGCCAGGTCGACGACCGCTTCAAGCTCCTCGTCATCGGAGGCCAGCCGAGCCTCGTCAGGGCATACCAGTTGGAGGCGGCCAGGATGGGCCTGGACGGCAAGGTCAGCTTCGTCGGCATGCGTGACGACATACGGCCGTATCTGTGGTCGGGTGACGTGTTCGCGCTGCCGTCCACCTACGAGGCGTTCCCCCTCGCCGCCCTCGAGGCGGCGGCGGCCGGTCTGCCGCTGCTGGCGACCAAGCTGCATGGGCTCACCGACCTCCTCCTCGAGGGAGGCAGCGGCTTCGTCCTGGAGCCGACCGAGGCGAGCGTCGCGGCCGCGCTGCAGCGGTTTGGCCGCCTGGGCGAGGAGGAGCGACGCGCCATGGGCCGGTCGGCCCGGGCGGCCGCCCAGCTGTACGGGGTCGACGCCTTCGTGGCCAGCTGGAGGAAGCTGTACGCGGCCCTCGCGGCGGAGCGCCCCCACGCCAGCCCGGTGGCCGGCCTGGACAGGTCGCGGCCGGACCAGGACGCATGATCCGCGGGGCCGAGCCGGCGGCGGCCTGCGCCGAATTGGCCCGAGGGGCCGAATGGTGATAGAAGCTCTCGGAACCGTCGGCCTCCCCCCCAGGGCCGGCCCCGACCTGCTCCGGTGGTCGTCTCCCTGACTTCGGGCCGCCGGTGCCAGGAGGATGCGCCATGGCAGGAACCTACCGCGGCCGCCACGCCAGCCGTCATCCCGCCTCGACGACACGCCGCGGGCTTCACGCCCGGCCCCGTGGACGCCTCCTGCGGTCGCGGGCCAGCCGACGTCTCGCCATCGTCCTGGCGTGCGCCGCCGTGCTGACGGGGGTGGTGACGGCGATCCCGGACGCGCCGGCGACCGGCGTGACGTCCCGCTTCACGGCGGTCGGCGACGCCTACGTGAGCCGGACGAGGGAGCACCGCAACTTCGGGAGCAGTCCCGCCCTGCGCACCGCTGCCCGCCCGCGGCTCGAGCGCAGCTACCTGCGCTTCGCCGTCGTCGGCCTCTCCGGCGACGTCACCGCGGCCAGGCTGCGGCTGTACGCCGCGACGGCAAGCCGAGCCGGCTACGCCGTCCACGCGGTCGCAGCCGGGGGCTGGGCCGAGGGCACGATCACCTACGCCACGGCACCGGCGCCAGGAGGGATCGTCGCCACCTCCGGGCCAGTCGCGTCCGACAGCTGGACGAGCGTCGACATCACCCGGCTGGTCCGCGGGGACGGCCTGCTCGACGTCGTGCTCGCCACTGACGGCAGGTCCGCCATCTATGCGAGCCGCGAGACCGGGGCGACCGCCCCCCAGCTGGTGGTGGAGACGGCCGGGACCACGGCCTCGAGCCAGACGAGCACGACGACGACGTCCACCACCACCACGACGACGCTCCGGTCATCGACGACCACGACCACCACGCCCTCGACGAGCGCGACGAGCACCACCCGCGCGCCGGCACCTTCCGGAGCATCCGGCTACGGCACCCCGGAGCGTCCGTTCTCGGCAGCTTCGGCCTGGAACCGCCCCATCCCCGCCAACGCCCCGCTGGCCGCCAACTCGGCCGGCATGATCCGCCGGCTCTCCGGCGGCGGCCACTACAACGTGACCAATGGCGCCTGGGGCCAGATGGGGGCACCGGTGTTCTACGCGGACGCCAGCACGCCGCGGTACACCTGGGGCGCGCACTGCGGCGCGATCAGCGGCAAGCAGGTGCCGATCCCGCCAGGCTCGGGCGAGGCCCAGGGGCCGGGCGCGAACACCGACCACAAGTACATCGTGATCGACAGGGATGCCAAGCTGGTCTACGACATCTGGGGGGCCGACGTCGAAGGGCGCGACTGCCTCAAGTGGGGCTACGAGGGGGCCGGGGTGATCGAGTCCCTGACGACCGCCAACGACGGCGCCCCGGGCATCGGCGGCCAGCAGGCGCCGACCGGCGCCGGCACCAGCTCCCTCGCCGGCCTGCTGCGGGCGTACGACGCCACCCACCTGGACGAGGACGGGACCTACGGGCATGCGCTCCAGGGGGCATCGATGTACAGCGCCAAGGGCCGGTGGGTGAGCCCGGCCACCAAGAGCGATGGACCGGACACCAGTCCAGACGCCATCCCGCAGGGCTCCCGGCTCCAGCTGAGCCCCTCCTTCAACTGCGGGGCCATCTCGACCCCGGGCATCCGCGCCTACTGCAGGACCGCGCAGAAGTACGGGATCATCCTGATGGACACCACGCCGGTCCATGCCCTGACCATCTACCAGGAGGACGTCAAGGACAACACGCCGGCGACCGGCAACCCCTTCGCCGGGGGGTACTGGGGCACCGATGCCGACTGGCCGCCGCTGGCGAAGGTTCCACTCGACCAGTTCCGGGTGGTCGCTCCGTTCTGAGGCACGGCCGAATGGCCCGGTCGGAACCCGCCTACGGCTCAGAACGGGCTCGATGGCCGGCCGCCCGCTCATAGATGCCCTCCAGCGCCCGGGCCGCCGTGGCGGCGCTGAACGACCGCTCGTAGAGCGCTCGGGCTCGCGCGCTGGCCACCTCGACCCGCTCCGCGTCCGCCAGCGCCCGGAGGGCGGCGACCCAGGACGCCACCTCGCCCGCGGCGGCCAGCCAGTCCCGACCCAGGGGAGCGAGCAGCTCGGGCACGCCGCCGATGCCGGAGCCCAGCACCGGCAGCCCCGCCGCCAGCGCCTCCAGCACGGCCATGGGCTGGCCCTCGTACCAGACCGACGGCAGGACGAGCGCCCG
>Ga0081538_10003819_pt1 | contig 14073 bp, 15 predicted proteins | sample TabmetS5T2R1_FD_71022 | JGI IMG/M metagenome (GOLD analysis project Ga0081538, IMG submission 71022) | Tabebuia heterophylla rhizosphere microbial communities from the University of Puerto Rico - S5T2R1 | ecosystem: Host-associated > Plants > Roots > Rhizosphere ... | reverse complement strand
GACCATACGGCGGGGTTCCGCGACTATGAGCGCGCGATCAGGGATGCCGTGGTGCGCAGCCGCGCCATCGGCCCGACCCTGATCAGCACCCTCATCCCCAGCTCGCGTGCGAGGATCTGGCTGGGGCAGCAGGCCCTGCGGCTGCTGCTCCGCCTGCCCCAGCGGCTCCGCCCGTCGGGCTCCCTTCTCCCCCCCCCCCCGACCCTGATCAGCACCCTCACCCCCAGGTCACGCGCGAGGATCTGGCTGGGGCAGCAGGCCCTGCGGCTGCTGCTCCGCCTGCCCCAGCGGCTCCGCCGGTCGGTCTCCCTGCTCCCACGCCCAGCCGTTGACGGGCTGCGCGCCATCGCCTCCCTCCCGCTCAAGAACTACCAGCCACCGGCCGCCGCCGGGCTGTAGGACAACCAACGGAGCCATGGCGCCAGCCCGAACCGCACCCCATCCCACCGGGCAGCGCCCCGGCCGACCAGCCCCGATCATCGTCGGGCTGCTGATCATCGCCCTGAGCCCGCTCCAACTCCAGCGACTTGGGAGGGCACTGTGACCGCCATCATCAGCGGCACGGCGATCGTCGCCTTCCCGCCGGTTCACCGTCCTAGTCCAGCTGGATGGCCGGGACATGGCGACCGTCGCCCGGCGGCTGTCGGTGCAGATGGCCCAGCTGCCTGTGCTGGTGCGCCGGACGCTGACCTGGGGCCGCGGGATGGAGCTGGCCGGCCACAAGGAGGTGGCCGCCGCGACCGGCCTGGCCGTGTACTTCGCCGACCCGCGCAGCCCCTGGCAGCGAGGCACGAACGAGAACACCAACCGGCTGCTTCGTCAGTACCTGCCCAAGGGCGTGTCGATAGCTGGCCTCACCCAAGACGACCTGGACCAGATCGCGGCCAGGCTCAACACCCGACCCCGCAAGACCCTCGAGTTCCATACCCCAGCCGATAGAGTGGCCGCACTGTTGCGCTGACGGGTTGAGTCCCGCCACCGTTCGCATCGCCGCAGGCCGGGTCCAGACGAGCATGCGACACCGATCGGCACCGGTCAGGTCGTGGCATCGGCGGGAGCCAGCCGTACCGCGCTGGCCACGCTGCGGACGTCCAGCCGCAACCCCAGGTCATGGCCGATGTCGACCGCCTGCAAGTACTCCTCCTGATACAAGTGCCGGTCAATATCGGCGTAGCCGTCCCGGCCGCCCTTGCCGACCAGGCCGGCCGGGTAGTACTGGGCCATCAGGTCCACATAGGTGTCCGGCCCCAGCTCCTCGGCCACAAATCGCAGCACCGCCTCGGTCTCCTCCAGCATCCCAGGCATTACCAGATGGCGCAGCAACAGTCCCCGCCGGGCCAACCCGTCGGCGTCGAATACCAGCGGACCGACCTGCCGGTGCATCTCCCTCACCGCCCGGCGGGCGACCTCGGCATACTCGGGGCGGCGAAGATAGCGGCGGGCCGCCGGCTGGCTCCACGCCTTGAAGTCCGGCAGGTAGACGTCGACGATCCCCTCCAGCAGCCGCAGGGTGTCCAGGCTGTCGTAGGCGCTGGTGTTGTAGACGATCGGCAGGTGCAGCCCCCCGGCCACCGCGATGGGGAGGGCCTCCAGGATCTGGGGGACGACATGCTCGGGGGTCACCCAGTTGATGTTGTGACAGCCCTGGGCCTGCAGCTCCAGCATCATTTGCGCCAGGCGCGCCGGCGTGACCCGCTCTCCCTTGACCTCCCAGGAGATGTCGTGGTTCTGGCAGAACACACAGCGCAGGTTGCAGCCAGAGAAAAAGACCGTCCCGGAACCGTTCCAGCCCCGCAGGCAGTTCTCCTCCCCAAAGTGGGCAAAGTAGGAGGCCACCACGGCTTGGCGGCCGATGGCGCACAGTCCCTTGTGGTCGGCTAGGCGGTCCACCTTGCACCGCCGAGGGCAGACCACGCAGCGCTCCTCCCCCAGCAGGGCCAGCGCCACCCGAGCGCGCGCCCCCAGTTCGTCGGCGCCTAGCCGCAGATACGACGGCGTCCCGTCCCAAGCCACACCCATCACACCGTCCTTCCGCCACAGCAGCAGGCCCGCCCAAGCGTAACGCTGCCCTTCGACACCGGCGACCGGTGGTCAAGCGCACAGCCTGGCAGATCCGCATCGGCGACGATCCAGACCCGGCTGCGGCGTACCTGGTCCCTCATCGAGGCCGTTGAGCGCGCTTGGCTTGGTGTGAGCGAGATCGAGGTGATGCCTGACCGCCACGCCACCCGATCGAGTCTGCGACCCCACCGCTGAACGGGCGCGCCAGAAGTCACCGACGTCTGCTGAGCGAACGGCAAGCAGACGAGTGCGATGCATATCCGGAGGCCCGCGGTCGGACTCGCCTTGTTGATCCTGCTCGATGGCCTGCTCAGGACCTACCGGACCAACCGCTGATCCGGTTAGCCGGCCAATCAGCAGCGGCCGAGCCGGGCTGGCGCCCAAGACCGTCCGCAACGTGCACCTGATGCTGCACAGCGCCCTGCACGACGCCATGCGCTGGGGCTATCTGGTCCGTAACGTCGCCGAGGCGGCGACCCACCGGCCGCCCGCACCCCCGAACAGAAGGTCTGGCCACCCTAGGAGCTGGGCGCTTTCCTCGACCATGTCCGCGACGACCGCCTGTACGCCCTATGGCTACTCGTGGCGACGACCGGCATGCGCCGCGGCGAGCTGGCCGGGCTGCGCTGGGTCGATATCGACTTCGACCACGCCACCGTCTAACCCACCGTTCCCCGCGTGGTCGTCGACCACCAGGTCCACGACTCGGCCCCCAAGACCGAGCGGGCCCGACGCCGCCTCGCCCTCGACCCCATCACGCTTGCGGCGCTGCACGCCCAACGCCAGCGCCAGGCCGAGGACCGCCAGGCGGTCGGAGGGCGCTACCGCGACCACGGCTATGTGTTCACCTGGCCCGACGGCCGCCCGCTGCACCCCGAGAACATCGCCAACTGGTTCGACCAGCACACCCGGGCTGCCGGCCTGCCGCGGATCCGCCTGCATGATGTCCGCCACAGCTATGCCACCGCGGCCCTCAAGGCCGGGATCTCGGCCAAGGTGATCAGCGAGCGCCTGGGCCATGCCAGCGTGGCCTTCACCCTCCAGACCTACGGCCATGTCATCCCCGGCATGGACCGGGACGCGGCCGCGACCGTCGCCGACCTCATCCTCACGAGCACGCAGAAGGGGTCTGGAACCGTGGTCCCGGACCCCTCCGCTAGCAAAACCGCTAACAACGGCCCGCAGAGCGACCCACCCATCGAGGAGGTGAAGGACGAACGCCCTGCTCGGTAGTGGTGGCGGGGGAGGGATTTGAACCCTCGACCTCTGGGTTATGAGCTGTCGTAGCGGCATTCCAGCTGGTTCCAGCTCATCCCGCTAGAGACCACTTGACCAGCACGAACGCACGTCGCTCGTGCCAACTGATCCCACCCCGTTCCAACAGGACGCGATACGTCCCACTGACAAATCCACTGACAAGCCCCCCGCCATCCGCGGCCTGGTCCAGCACGATGCCCGGACGACGCCGGCGCGAACCGCCAAGCGCTGCCCGACGTGTGAGGTGACCAAGCCGGCCGGCGACTTCTATGTCAGCCGGGGCCGGCTCTCCACCTACTGCAAGGCCTGCCAGCGGGTCGCCTCCCGCCAGTCGTATCACCGGCGCCGCCAGGACCCGACCCTGGCCGCCCAGATCCGCGACCGCGACCGACGCCGCAAGCGCCTCGAGCGCCGCCGCGCGGCCACCGTGGATCCGGACCGGGAGCGCCGCAACGGCCGCATCCGCACCGCCGCGGTGCGGCGGCTGATCGCCACCTATCGGGCTGAGTACCGGGCCCTGCTCCGCGAGGAGCGGGCGCGGCTGGGAGGTGGCGCCAATGTGGCGTGAGCGTGACCGCTACCGCGACCACCAGTACGTGCCCGACACCTTCTGGCTGGTGGTGGCGGTCGTGCTGTTCGCCGCCTGCGGGCTGGTGTGGCTCATCGGCCAGGTCGCCGCCATCCTCTTCGGCCCCCACCACCAACACCTCCCAGTCCGGCTGGTCGACATGCTCGGCGTCCTGCTGCGTCTGCCGGGCACCTGGGACGACCCCGCCCACGCCTGGCCACCCTCCGCCCAGCCCCTGCTCCCGGGCCCGGTCGGCATGTACGCCGCCGCCATCCTCACCTTCTGGCTCCCCGCCCTCCTCTATGGACTGCTGGTCCGACTGGTCTCGCCCCGAGCTCGTCGCCGGCGCCGTGAGCGCGGGGCGAAGTGGGCGAGCTGGTGGCAACTGCGCCGCCTCCTGGTCCTGGGACCCCGGCGGGGGCGGATCATCCTCGGCCGCCGCGACCGCATCAGAGACCGACTGTTGGGTCGCCTCTATCTGGCCGTCGAGCAGTGCCACTCGGTCCTGGCCTTCGGCCCACCGGGATCCTTCAAGACCCACGGCCTCGTCATCCCCGCGATCCTGGAATGGCAGGGCAACCTGGTCACCACCTCCATCAAACCCGACGTCCTGCGGGCCACCTGCGCCCACCGCGCCGGCCTCGGGGCCGTCTGGGTCTACGACCCCCTCGGCCTCTCCGGTGTCCCCGGAGCCAGATGGACGCCCCTGGCCCACTGCCGCACCTACAGCGACGCCCGAAGAATCGGCCGGATGCTGGCCGACGCCGCCGACATCGGCGGGCATCGGGTCGAGGACGCCAACTACTGGCAACTGCTCGGCGCCAAACTCCTCTCGGTGCTGCTCTTTGCGGCCGCCGGCACCGGGCGCTCGATGGCCGATGTCGCCAGGTGGGTGGACGTCCAGGACGTTGACGACGTCGCCACCGCGCTGATGGAGATCGGGAACCAGCAGGCCCTGGATGCCTGGGCGGCCTGCACCAGCCGGCCCGACAACACCATGGGCTCGGTCTACGGCACCGCCGAGACCCTGCTCGACGTCTACGGCGACCCCACCATCGCGGCCTCGGCCGAGGGCTGCGACCTGGACCTCGACCAGCTGCTGACTGGGGCCAACAATACCTTGTACCTGTACGCGCCAGCGTCGGAGCAAGAGCGCCTCCGGCCCTTGTTCGAGCTCCTCGTCTCCGTTGTCATCTACAAAGCTGAGGAGCTGGCCGCCGCCCAACCCAACGGCATGCTTGATCCCAGGTTGTTCGTCTGCCTGGACGAGGCTGGGAACTGCGCGGCCATCAAGAAGCTGCCCCAGCTCGCCACGACGGGCCGTGGCCAGGGGATACAGCTGCTGACCATCTGGCATGACGAGGCCCAACTCCAGCACCGCTACGGCCACCGCGCCGCCACCGTCCTCAACGGCCACCGGGCTAAGCTCCTGCTGTCCGGCCAGGCCGACCCGACCTCCCTCGAGCTGGCGTCCAAGCTGGTCGGCGACCAGGCCGTGGTCCAGACCTCAGAGACCATCGGCGGCGACGGCCGGGCATCGCTGACCGAATCAGTCGCCTATCGGCGGCTGTTGCCACCCGAGGCGCTCCGCCAGCTCAAACCGCGGCGGGCGCTGCTGGTGTATGGGCATCTGCCGCCGGTGCGGATCCGGCTGCGGCCCTGGTTCCGCTCCCGACGCCTGGCCACCCTCGCGATGGCCGTGGACGCCGTCGTGCCCCACCCAGCCATGGCCGTGGACGACCTGGCCACCGTCGAAGTGCTGCGGCCCACCGACGACGGCGAGGCCGCCGCCTGATGCAGCCCCTCCCCCACCCCGAGGGCAACGGCACCAGACCGCCAAGCCCCGACCGGCAGCCAGCTCCCCCAGCGGCTGGCCCGCCGCGTCCGGTCGCTGGCGGCGTGTCCCGGCTGGACCACATCACCCTGCAGCTGGGCGTGGCTGTGGCCGTGGTCATCGCCGTCTGCTCCTATGCGGTGTCGGCCACCTCGCTGTACGCCCTGGGCCTCCAAGCCGGCTACAGCTGGTGGCAAGCCGCCGCCGTCCCGGTGGTGGCCGATGGGCCGGCCATCTACGGCATGTTCCGCATCGTCAGCCGCTCCCGCCGCGGCGCCAAGGGCGCCGGCTATGGCTGGCTGTTGGTCATCGCCGGCACCCTGGCCTCCATCGGCGGGAACGTCGCCCACGCCCAACAAAATCTGGTCGCCCGAGCCATCGCCGCCGCCATCCCCCTCGCGGTCCTGGCCATGCTGGAAGGCCTCAAGGGCGACGCTGGTGAGGTCACCCGCCTGGCCACCCAGGCCGCTGCGCGACACGGCCCGGCCGAGCTCCGCCAGGCTGACCAGCGCCCGCACGCCCCCGCCATCCGACGCAATGGCCGCACCGCCACGCCGGACGCCGATGCCCGCGCCGTGGGCCCCCAGCGGGCGCTACCCGCCGGGCGCAGACCGACCGAACACGCCAGGGTCGGGGCCCGGCTGCAAGCGGCCTATGCCCAGCCGCGGCCAGGCGGCCAGGCCTGGACCGCCCGGACCCTGGCCGAGGCCGCCGGCTGTGGCCGCAGCAGCGCCGCCAGCTTCCTGCAACGCCAACGCCCACTGGCCGAGGAGCCCACGCCGTGAGCCGCCCAAGCTGGCTGCTGCGGGACGTGGCGCTTAGCTATGCCTCCCGCGGCATCCCGGTGCTGCCCCTGCACTACCCCCTCCCCCACCGCAACGATCTCCAGCCAGTGGGTGGGAACCGCCAGTCTGGAGTGGGGTCCGGCTGCTCGTGTCGGGATCCGTGCTGCGGCCAGCCCGCCAAGCATCCCCTTGGCGCGCTGGTCCCCCACGGGATCAAGGACGCCACCTGCAACCGGGCCCGGATCCTGGCCTGGTGGACCCGCCACCCCCAGGCCAACATCGGCCTGGCCACCGGCCACACCTTCGACGTCCTGGACGTCGACGGGGTCACTGGCGCCCACGCCATCCGAGAACTGGCCGCCACTCATGGCTTCCAGAGTTCGGGGCCGCTGGTCCGCACCGGTGGGGGTGGCTGGCATTTCTACGTGGCCCCCACCGGCCTAGGGAACGTGCGCCCGGCCGGGCTGGAGCATGTGGATTGGCGGGGCCGAGGAGGCTATGTGGTCGCCCCACCCAGCCGCCACGCCTCTGGCCACCCCTACCAGTGGGCCCCCGGCCGCAATCTCGACGCCCCACCTGGCCAGGTGCCCGCGGTGTTGCTCGAGCGGCTCCGGCCCCGCCAACGACTAACCGGCCCGGTCCAGCTTCCCACCGTTGATGACGGCCCGGGTGAGCGCTATGTGAGGGCGGCGCTGGCCGAGGAGCTGGCCCGAGTCGCCACCGCTCGACGAGGCGAGCGCAACCGGCAGCTGTGGGAGTCGACCCGCAACCTCTACAACCTGGTCGCCACCGGCGCCCTCGACCACCGCGAGGTCGACCAGAGGCTGCTCGATGCCGCCGAGCGGTGTGGGCTGCTCAAGGAGGAACCCCGCCAGACGCACCGGACTCTGGCCTCCGGCCGCCAGGTCGGCCTGGCCCACCCCGGCCGCCCACGACAGCCCCCCAGCCCCGAACGCACCCACCCCTCGCCGACCCCGCCCACCCGGGCGGCCGGCGAGCGGATCCGGGAGAGGAGTCTCAATGATGGTGTCAAGCCGCCGGGGCGGTGATGGCGTGGCCGGCTGGCTGGTAGGGGCGGTGGTCGCGCAGCATCGCCCAGAGGACGTTCAGGCGGCGGCGAGCCAAAGCGATCAGGGCGGTCTTGGACCCCTTGCCTTGGGATCGTTTGCGCTGGTAATAGGCGCCCGAGACAGGGCAGCAGCGGATGCTGGTGAGCGCGGCCAGGTAGAACACCCGCCGCAGGCCGCGGTGGTAGCGCTGAGGGCGGTGCAGCCGGCCGGTGCGTTTGCCCGAGTCATTGGGGACGGGGGCCAGGCCAGCATAGGCGGCCAGGCGGTCGGCGGAGGCGAAGCAGGCCAGATCCCCGACCGCGGCCAGGAACTCGGCGCCGAGGCGGAACCCCATGCCGGGCAGGCTGCAGATCACCTCGGCCAGCCGGTGGCGGCGAAACCGGACCTCGAGCTCGCGATCCAGCTGGCCGATGCGCCCCTCCAGCTCCAGCAGCTCTTGGGCCAGCCCGGCGACCAGCCCGGCGGCGACCTCCTCGCCGGGCAGTCGGCTGCTCTGGGCGCCGGCGGCGTTGACCGCGGCTTGGGCGAGCTCGCCAGCCGCGCGGACCCCTTGGCCGGCCAGGAACTCGGCCAGCGCCTGCGGTCCTGCGGCCGCGATGGCGGTGGGCCGCTGGTCGGCGCTGAGCAGGACCAGCCAGCCGCGCTGGCGGGTCGGGTTGGCGGCGCGTTCCAGCCCAGGACAGATCCCGGTGAGGTGCTGACGCAGCCGGTTGATCGCTCAGGTGCGGTCGGCGACCAGGTCGGCGCGGCGGCTGGTGAGCAGCCGCAGCTCGACCACGAGCTCCTCGGTCGGCCGCAGCCGTTGCAGGTCGCGACGCAGGCGGGCCTGGTCGGCCAGGACCCGAGCGTCCTTGGCGTCGGTCTTGCCCTCGCTGCGGTAGCCGGCCGCGGCCCGGTTGAGGGCCTTGACTGGCATGTAGCGGACCTCGTGGTTGGTCGCCCACAGCAGCGTCAGCAACAACGCCGCCTCGACCCCGGTCAGATCCACCGCCCACACCGGCCGGCTGCCCAGGCCGGCGACCTCGCCGACCAGCGCGTCCAAGGCCGCCTCGTCGTTGGCGACCCGGCCAGAGCGCCGGACCTGCCCTGGTCGTCGATGACCACCACCCAGTGGTGCTCCTTGCCGACATCCACCCCGACCCACACCTGCGCCACGCCGCCCCCCTCGAGTCGCTGCCCGTGCACCTCATGGACGTCCCGCCAGCAGCTCCTTAACCCGGCGATCAGCTCGCACATCTCAATCAGCGGTCAGGAACGTCCAGCCGGGCCGGGCGGCCACTCCTCTCAAGCCGCGCCCAGCAGGCCGGCAAGGTGATGCGCTGCCATACCCGGCCCGGCGAGATGCCCAGCAGAACCCTACTGAACAACGACCAACTTAAGGAGGTGACAGCCATGGCCGCCACCGGCCATCCCGCCAGCCAGTCCTAACCCACTGGGGGTGGGCGCGTGCCGCCGCCAAGCTGAGCCCGCGCCCACCCAACTACCCGCAGGAAGGAGTTCCTGGATGGGCAGCCACCCCACCCTAGACGATCGCGAGCTGGCCGCCGAGGCCCGCACGCTCGACCCCGACGACAACCCCGCCCTGGACCACCGCGACTGGATCCACGACCACACCCATCACCGGTCGGCCGAGCGGACCGCCGAGCAGGCCTTCGACCGGCTCAATCCGACCTTCGGCGTGCCCGCCGACGACTCCCACCCGATCGGCCACCGCGACGTCGCCCAGCGCGAGACCGCTCTCGCCCTGGGTGTCCGCGTGGCCGTCCACAACAGCCGCCAAAACGACCGCGACCCGGTCGTCTGGCAGCCCGGCCAGGACTACCGCATGGCTGAGGCGATCCAGGCTGCCCGCACCCAACCCACGCGTGCCCGGCACGGCCCCGAGCGGCTTGGCCCCGAACGCTGAACCAGCAGCACGAAGGAGCACATGAGCATGGCAGCGGACAACCACACCACCATCGTCGGCAACCTGGTCGAGGACCCCGAGGTCCGCCTCACCAACACCGGCATCGCCGTCACCAACCTGCGCGTCGCGGTCACCCAGCGCATCCAGCAGGACGGCCAGTGGCGCGACGGCGAGACCTCCTTCCTCAAGGTCAATGTCTGGCGAGGTCAGGCTGAGAACCTGGCCGACTCCCTGTCCAAGGGGGACCGGGTCATGGTCACCGGGCGGCTGCGCCAGCGCAGCTGGGAGACCCCCGAGGGCGACAAGCGGTCGGTGACCGAACTGGAGGCCGACGAGGTCGGCGCCAGCCTGAAGTGGGCCACGGCCAAGGTCGAGCGGACCAGCCAGCGCGGCAACGGCGAACGCTCCAGCGGCCGGGATCGGCAGGCCGAGCGCAGCGGCGACTTCAACGAACCACCGCCTTTCTAAGAAGTCGTTCCTCCAGCGCCCCGGGGTCGGCCGGGGCGTTGGTCTATGAAAGGGAGCGGGTTCGGAGTGGCGACATCCTGATCGGAAAAGACCATCTTGGGTGGGTAGGTGGCAGCCGGCCTCGGTCGAGGTGGGCGTGAGGGCGGGTTTGGGGCCGGCGTCGGTCAGGCAGCCGGGGCGGCCGGTGCCCACCTCGCTGTCGAGCTGCTGATCGTGGACGCGGACGCCGTCTTGGTGCTCGCCCACAGCGATGCCAACAAGGGCGCGACAGGCGTGGCGGGCGCCTATAAGCGCTCGGGTTCCATCCCCTGCTGGCCTACCTGAACCGCGAGTCGCCCCGGGCGAACCGCTGGCGGGCCTACTCCGGCCGGGCAACGCCCCCGCCGGTGGCAGCGATGACCTGATCGAGCTGATGAACCTGGCCCTGGGGCAGCTCGTCGCCGCCGAGCGGCCGGTGCTGGTGCGAAGCGACAGCGCCGGGGGAGCAGCAAGTATGCCTGGCACCTGCGTGAGCGCGGCATCGGGTTCTCGCTGGGCATGCCGATCGACCCCCATGCCGGACACCGAACCTGTCACCGAACCGGGGCCGCCGCACGCAGATACAACTCCAGAGAGGTGCACATGAGCAGCCGGACACCGCCAGCTCGGCCTACGGCATGCATTCGGAGGTCGGCAGGCTGCGCAAGCTCCTCGTCTGCGCGTCCGGGTTGGCCCACCGTCGGCTCACGCCCACCAACTCCGATGAGCTGCCCAATCCATCGCGATTCCCTGGCCTGGCTCGCTGTGCTCGGCGGCCGCCGGCGACCTGCTGCTGGGGGCGGGTGGTGGCCGGACCTCCGCCGTAACCGGCGCGAGCGTCAGGTCGACGACGAGCCCGTTGGTTGCGCATGATGACGACCAGGTGCTGTGCCGGCGGGTAGTCGGTCACCACCCAAGCAGGTGCTCGTTGACTGGCACCTTGTCAGGGCTGGGCGAGCTGGAGTCCCTCGAGCGCGAGCGGGGCCAGGAGGCGACCATAGACCTGACGCTGGTCGGTGCGATGCAGCAGCCAGGTGGAGCCCTTGGGCCAGTCCAGCGGATCCTCGGCCACCAGACCCTCGGCGACCAGCTCAGCGAGCAACCGGCCGATCAGCTCACCATGGGTGCACAGCACCACATTGCCCAGTCTCCGATCCCACAACAGCGCCCGCAGCTGGTCGGGACCAGCGTCCACCCCGAGCGCCGCCAGCGGTTCAATCTGCAGGAAGCGGTCATCGGCGAGCGGCTGCACGGTCTGCTGGCACCGCAGGGTCGGGCTGGACAGGATCCGGTCGACCGGATAGTCCTCCAGACGGACCACCAGGCCCTCGGCTTGGCGGCGACCCGTCGGCGACAGGGGCCGCAGGCTGTCAGGACCCGTCCAGCTGCGCTTGTCGCCAGCGTCGGCGTGTCGTACCACCAGCAGCATCTTCGAGGCACCTTTCCGGCGGCGAGGCCAGGTGATGTACGCCCTGGCCGGCACCCGGGCCTTGACCGCGAGCTTCGCTGCTGGCTCGCTCGCCGTGGGACCATCCGCGGTGGGATCGATCGTGCTCACGATGCCTCCTTCCGGATCGCCGTATCGGGGTTCTGTCGTACGCCACAAGAGGTGCGTCGCCTCCAGATGTCCTGGCGCCGCTCGTCGTCTGCGGGCGCCGGTCCGGGGGCCTCATCCCTGATGGGTGAGAAGGTGCGCTACCAGGCGATTTGCCGGTCTCAGCTCTTCCCGATCCCCGCAATTCTGAGGTCCAAGCTTGAGCTGCTATGCGACCGGTGGTGGGTTGCCGCAGACCGCGACGGTTCCCGCCAGCAATCTCGGCGAGACCACTGGATTGGCTAGATTGGCAGCGATCCTGGACGACGTTCCGACGATCCGGACGCCGCTGCGGCCGGCAGCCGGCCGCGGGGCCGCGATCACCATTCTCGGCATGAGCGACGACCCGTATCGTCGATGACCTGGAACTCCGGCCCTTTGAGCACTGTTGTGTTGGTGAGCTCCCGGACGTCCTCCAGAGTTTGGTGGCCAACAGCGGCGTTGCGGCCTCGCCGGGGTGTTGCTCGTCAGGCCGATACGCCTGCGGCCGCGACTGGGGGCGTGGATCGTTTGCCTTGTTGTTGGGCGTGGTGGCCATGGTGAGGTGCCGATCAACGGCTGGCCGGGCACGAGCGGGTCCATTGGTCATGGTCTGGTTCCATGTTCCGAGGTCGGCGCCAGGGGTGTGACGCTGACCAGCTCGAGGCCGAGGCTGCCGACCCGGTCGAGCAGGCCGTGGAGGTGGGTCTGGTCGCGGACCGGCCCGGTGATCGCGGTCTGACCGTTCCCGACCACCAGCGTCATGCCCTCAAAGACCGCCCCGTAGCGTCGGCTCAGCTCGCTGTGGACGATGATCTGGTAGGTGATCGGCGGGTTGGGGCCGCGCGATCGCTTGGCTGGCATCACCGTGCCATCTTCGGTCTGAGGCAGATGAGACGGGCTCATCAACCCGCTGGATTCATCTGGATGAGATGGTCTGGATCTGTGGGCGTCGATCGGGGAAGCAGGCCGAGTTGGTGCCGGGGTGACGGGTGGGTCCGGGTGGCGACCCCGTGCTTGCGGGAGACGGCCTGGAGGCGTCGCCGTGCTGGGCTAGGCTGTCCTATCCCCGGGATGTCGCGACACCGGGGCACATCCCCCACTAGCGCGAAACGGCGACGCATCCTTCGCCTTGACCGCCAAGTCGAGGAGAAAGGACGCGTCGCCGTGACGCAGGATGACCCGCTGTACCGGTTCCGTCTACGGACCTTCGCGATCGCCGCCGAACTCGGCAACGTGCGGGCGGCCTGCCGGGCCATGGGCATCCACCCCTCCACCTACTACCGCTGGAAGCGCCAGCTCGACCGCCACGGCCCCGAGGTCCTGCGGCCCAGAGAGCGGCGGGTGCCGCGGATGGCGAATCAGACCAGCGTGCTGGTCTAGCAGCGAGTGGTCGCCTTCGCCCTTGGCCATCCCGGATTCGGGCCGGCCCGCATAGCCGCCGAGCTCGCCCGACCCAACTGGGGCGGTATCCAACTGTCGCCCAATGGGGTCTGGCGGGTGCTGCGCCGCCACGGCCTGTCCACCCGGGCCAAGCGCTAGGGCTTGGTCGCCGGCTACGCCGCCCCACCCCAGCCTGCCCGCCCGACTCCGCCGCCTGAGCGGCATCTGAACGTCGACCACCCAGGCCAGCTGGTCCAGCTTGATGGCTTCTGCATCGGCCGGCTGTCAGGGACCAAGGGCACCGTCTGGCAGTACACCGCCATCGACGTCGCCTCGGCCTACACCTGGGCCACCCTGCAGGTCACCCGGCGCAACCCTCGGCTGTCTGGACCAGCGCCCTGGCCCGCCAGGTCGCCGCCGACCTGGCCGCCCGCGGCTGGCGGCTGGAGCGAGTCATGAGCGACAACGCCCAAGAGTTCCGCTCGAGCGTCTTCCAGCAGACCATCGCCACCCTTGGCGCCCGCCACAGCTTCATCCGGGCCGGCCGGCCCCAGACCAATGGGTGCGTGGAGCGGGTCCAGCAGACCATCCTGGACGAGTGCTGGAAGCCGGCCTTTGCCCGCTATCTGATCCCCAAGCAGACCGGGCTCAAGCTCGACCTTGAGCGGTATCTCGGCTACTACAACAGCGATCGCGCCCACACCGGCCGCCGGACCCGCGGCCGCACCCCCCAAGAGGTCCTCGGAAAGGCCAAGCTATGGCACAAGAAGCGCTGATGCGTCGCCACAACACAGGGACAGGACAGGCTAGGGGGATGTGCCCAGGTCGTCAGGCTTGGGGAGGACCGCTTGGTCGTCGCCGGCTGGTTCGCTGACCAGGGGCTCCAGCAGGAGCCAGTGGGTGTCGCGGCGGGGGCGCAGGTAGACCAGGTCGTACAGCAGCCCTGCGGCCAGGATGCCGGCCACGATGGCCAGGTCCCGGCCGGTCTGCAGCAGGACGGTGGCGGCCACCCCGGCCAGCGCCACCAGCGGGGGCCACGGCCACAGTGGCATGCGGTACGGCCGCTCCAGGCCGGGCTGCCGGACCCGGCTGACCAGGGCCGACAGCGCGATCAGGGCGAAGGTCAGGACCACGGTGAGGCTGGCGAAGG
>Ga0081538_10003818_pt1 | contig 14074 bp, 12 predicted proteins | sample TabmetS5T2R1_FD_71022 | JGI IMG/M metagenome (GOLD analysis project Ga0081538, IMG submission 71022) | Tabebuia heterophylla rhizosphere microbial communities from the University of Puerto Rico - S5T2R1 | ecosystem: Host-associated > Plants > Roots > Rhizosphere ... | reverse complement strand
GTGCGGCGGCCCCTCGGTGGGCGACGCGTCCGGGAGCCGGCGCGTACCCGAGCGGGTGGTCGCCTCCCGCCTCGCCGGGAACGACGTCGTGGTGGTCGTGTCCGCCATGGGCGACTCCACCGACGACCTGATCGCGCTGGCCAGGAGGGTCTCGCCCGACCCGCCGCCGCGTGAGATGGACATGCTGCTGACCGCGGGGGAGCGCATCTCGATGTCGCTGCTGGCCATGGCCATCGCCGACCTCGGGGTCACGGCCAAGTCGTTCACCGGCTCCCAGGCCGGCATCATCACCGACACCCTGCACGGCAAGGCCCGCATCCTGGACGTGCGGGCCGGGCGGATCAGCGAGGCCCTGGCCGAGGGCAACGTGGTGATCGTGGCCGGGTTCCAGGGAGTCTCGACCTCGAGGGACGTGACCACCCTGGGGCGGGGCGGGTCGGACACGACCGCGGTCGCCCTGGCGGCGGCGCTGGGGGCGGAGGTCTGCGAGATCTACACCGACGTGGACGGGGTCTACACCGCCGACCCTCGGGTCGTGCCCCAGGCCCGCAGGCTGCACGCGGTCTCCTACGAGGAGATGCTGGAGCTGTCGGCCTGCGGGGCCAAGGTGCTGATGCTGCGCTGTGTCGAGTACGCCCGGCGCACCGGCATGGTCCTGCACGTCCGGTCGAGCTTCACCAACGCGCCGGGGACCTGGGTTCGCGAGGAGGACGAACGGATGGAGAAGGCGATCGTCTCCGGGGTGCCGCACGACACCTCGGAGGCCAAGGTGACCCTGGTCCGGGTGCCGGACAAGCCGGGGGTGGCCGCCCGGGTGATGCGCGGCATCGCCGAGCGCGGCGTGAACGTGGACATGATCGTCCAGAACGTGTCCCACGGCGGCACCACCGACATCTCGTTCACCGTGCCCAAGACCGACCTGGTCGGAGCCATGGCCGTGCTCCAGGGCCTGCAGCACGAGGTCGGCGCGGCCGAGGTCGTGGCCGACGCCGACATCGCCAAGGTGTCGCTGGTCGGAGCGGGCATGAAGTCGAGCCCGGGGGTGGCCGCGGCCATGTTCGACGCCCTGGCCGAGGCCGGGGTCAACATCGAGATGATCTCCACCTCGACCATCCGGATCTCGTGCGTGATCCGCTCCAGCGACGTCGGCGTGGCCGTGCGGGCCATCCACGACCGCTTCCACCTGTCCGAGGAGGCCGAGTTCCGCCACGACCACCCCGACGGCACGGCCGAGCTGCCGGTGGTCCGCTGATGCCGGGCAGCCTGCCCACGGCCGTGATCGTGGGGGCGACCGGGGCCGTCGGGGAGGACCTGCGGCGGCTGGTGGCCGAGCGGGAGCTGCCCGTCGGCGAGGTCCGGCTGGTCGCCTCGGCCCGCTCGGCCGGGCGGCGGCTGCCCGTCCGCGGCGAGCAGGTCGAGGTGCAGACCCTCGCTCCGGAGGTGTTCGACGGCGCCGAGCTGGCCTTCTTCTCCGCCGGGGGGAGCGTGTCGCGGGAGTGGGGGCCGGTCGCGGCCGAGCGCGGGGCGGTGGTGGTCGACAACTCCAGCGCCTGGCGTCTGCACCCCGAGGTGCCCCTGGTCGACGCCGACGTCAACCCCGAGGCGGCCCTCGGCCACCCGCTCGGGATCGTGGCCAACCCGAACTGCACCACCCTGGCCATGACCCCGGTGCTGGCCGTGCTGCGCGACCGCTTCGGCCTGGAGTCGATCACCCCGACCTCGTTCCAGGCGGCCGGAGGGTCGGGCCAGAAGGGCATGGACGAGCTGGCCGAGCAGGCGGCCAAGCTGGCCGGGGAGCGGGAGCTGCTGCGTCGCGGCGGCCGCCCCGAGGAGCTGCCCGCCGGCCAGGTGTTCCCGCACCCGATCGCCTTCAACGTCGTCCCCCAGTGCATGGGCTTCACCGAGTCCGGCTACACGGTCGAGGAGCTGAAGCTGCGGGACGAGCCGCGCAAGATCCTCGGCCTGCCCGAGCTGGCCTCCCACCCGACCTGCGTCCGGGTGCCGGTCCTGGTCGGCCACTCGCTGTCGGTCCGGGCCGTCTGCCGGGAGCCGGTCGACGTCGAGGCGTTCCGCGCCGGCTGCGCGGAAGCGCCCGGGGTGACCGTGCTCGACGACCCGGCCGCCGACCGCTACCCGACCCCGCTGGAGTGCGCCGGCACCGACGGAGTGTTCGTCGGCCGCATCCGCGCCGACCTGGCCGACCCGCGGGCCGTGCTGTTCTGGTCGGTGGCCGACAACCTGCGCAAGGGAGCCGCCCTCAACGCCGTCCAGATCGCGGAGGTGCTCCTGCGGGAATCTCTGGATCGACGCGACAGTTGACCTTCTAAACTATCGTCGCCCGTCGCGTTCCAGGAGGTCCGCATGACCGAGGCGTCCACCGGCACCGGTTCCCCGTCCCGCGCCGCCCTCCCCACCGGCCCGGTCTGGCGAGCCGGCCTGCTCGCCGCCGCCGCCGCCGTCGTCGTCAACGCCCTCGTCTGGGTACTGCTCCAGCAGGTCCTCGACGTCGGCCTCCAGATCCCGGCCCAGCCGGGCAGCACCGAGCTGAGCGAGCTGGCGGTCGGCCCGGTCATCGGGGTCACCGCCTTCTCCGGCCTGCTCGGGACCTTCGTCCTGTGGCTGCTGACCAGGCGGGGACCGTCGGGCGTCCGCCTCTGGGCCATCCTGGCCGTGGCCTTCGGCGTCCTGTCCGCCCTGCCGGCGTTCGGGCTCGACGTGTCAACGGGTCGCCAGCTCGGCCTGGTGCTGTTCCACCTCCTGGCCACCGTGGTCATGATCGGGGTCGTGCGCCAGCAGCTCGCCCGCTGGACCGGCTGAGCCATCCCGAGAGGCCCTAGTAGAACTCGGCCGTCCAGGGGCGCGGACTGGCGAAGGCGGCCCGGAGCAGGTCGACGGCGGCGGGGTCGAAGCCGCTGACCAGCCCGGCCCGGAGCAGGTCGTCGGGGCCGGCGAAGCCGGTGAACAGCGAGGCCAGGCCGCGGACGTCGGCCACGGCGTCCGCGGCGGCGGGGGCCGGCTCGACCCGGCCCTGGCCACCGGCCAGCTCCAGGCGCCAGGACCCGGTGTTCCAGGGGCAGAGGGGGTCCTCGACCCGGAAGTCGACCCGGCCGGTGACGCCGGCCGGCCAGGGCCGGGCCTGGAGGGCCGCCGGCAGGTCGACCACGCGCAGCATCCAGTGCCAGCGGTCGGTCAGGCGGGCGAAGCGGTCGCGCAGGGCGTAGAGGGCCGCCGGGTCGGGGTCGGGGCCGCTCCAGGCCACCATCCCGTTCATGGAGGCGTAGCCGGCGAACAGGGCGAACAGGGCGGCGTCGGCGCCAGGCAGGCAGCCCCAGTCGGCGACCTCGACCCGGGTCTGGAACGGCGCCGGCTCGGGCCGGAACTCGAGGGTGGCCACGGCCCAGCCAGCCGGCCCGTCGGGGCCGTCGAGCACGAACGCGGCCGTGGTCTTGTCCTTGATCCGGGTGGCCAGCTGGCGCCAGAACCGCTCGCCGCGGTCGAAGGCCCCATGCCGGGAGGGGGCGACCCGGCGGTAGACCTCGGCCAGCTCGGCCGGGTCGTCCAGGGAGACGGGCCGGCCCCGGTAGGGGTCGGTGTGCCTGGGGAGATGCTCGGCCCGGGCCTCGTACAGGGTCCAGCTGCCGGCGACCTCGAACCCGGCCCCTCGGTAGAACGGGAACGTGCTCGGGGTCAGGGTGGCCAGCGGCACCCCGTCGGCGTGGAGCTCCTCGAGCAGGCCGGCCAGCAGCCGGCCGCCGTGCCCGGCCCCGCGGTGCTGGGGCGGGGTGGCCAGCTGGAGCACCTGGGCCGAGGGCAGGGCCCGGCCCAGCCACCACTGGGCCTGGCGGTCCAGCCGCAGCAGGCTGACGATCTCGCCGCCGGCCTCCAGCACCCGGAACTCGCCGGGCTCGGTCCGCTCCACGTACTCGTCGACCTTGGCCCCGACCATCAGCCCCAGCACCATCAGCCGGGCGACCGCCTCGTGCTCGAGGAGCGCACGCACCTGCTGATCGATCCGGGCCCGGACGTGCACCGCGGGCGGGTCGCCGGGCCCGGCCTCGAGCGGTGCCGACGGCAGCTCGAGCTCGTCAGGACCGATCAGGACAGCTCGCGTCATTCAGCCAATGTTAGTGAAGGACAGGCATTGCCGCCTTGGTCGCTCAGTCGTTCGAGTGGAGCATGGCGTTCAGCTGGATCCCGGAACCCGTGCGCTCGACGACCTCCACCGCGCCCGTCTCGACGAGCGCGCGCCACAGCTCGCAGACGAGGAACGCGTTGCCGCCGGTGAGCGCGCTGATCGCGCCCGCCAGCTCGCCCCCGCCGGTCCCGATCGCGCCTGCGCCGGCGCGCCGCACGAACTCCGCGACGTCCGCCTCGCTGAGCCCGCCCAGCCGCAGCCGGACGACGTCGTCGGCGCGGCGCAGGTCGGCGAGCGTCTCGGCGAGCGCTTGCGGCAGCTCGGCTTCGGTGTCGCGGAACGTCGCCAGCAGCAACAGCCTGGCGTGCCCAGCCGCCCGCGCCAGGTGCCGCAGAAGCAGCAGCGACGGGCCGTCGGCCCAGTGCCCGTCCTCCAGCACCAGCAGCACCGGGCGGGCGCGGCTGACGCGAGCGAGCACGTCGGCGACGGCGAGGTGCAGGCGGTGGCGCTCGGTGTCCGGATCCGCCTGGACCGGAGGCTGCAGGTCGCCGACGACGCCGCCCAGCTCCGGCAACAGCCGGGTCAGCTCGCCGCCCGCGCTCCCGAGCGCGCCGCCCAGCTCGCCCGCGTCCGTCGTTCGCACGAGCTGGTCCAGGCCCTCGATGAACGGCCGGTAGGGCGAGCGCACGGCGGCGTCGCAGGCGCCGTAGAGCACCCGCGCCCCGCCGGCCGCCGCCTCGACCGCGAACTCGCGCACGAGCCGGCTCTTGCCGGATCCGGCCTCGCCCGCGATCAGGACGACCCGACGCCCCTCTCCCTCCGCGCGCGGCAGCAGCGTCCGCAGCGTATCCAGCTCGGAGGAGCGGCCGACGAACGGAAACGCCGACGACGATCGAAGGGAGCCTGGAACCTCCTGCATCTCGGTCCCACAGACAACACTAGTCAAAGCTGACTATCGCCGCACGCCGCGACGGCGACGGGGCGCCCGCGCGAAGCATCAGTCCGCGTCATGGACGGCGCCGCGCCGGCGCCGTAGTGTCGCTGCAACGCAAATCCACGGATCGGGAGGATGCAAGCGTGAGCACTTCCATCACGCGCGAGCAGGCCGCACGGCGCCAGCTGGCCGACTTCGACGGACTGCTGATCGGCCCCCAGGACGCCGGCTACGACTCGGCGCGCACGGTCTACAACGCGATGATCGACAAGCGCCCCGCGCTGATCGCGAGCTGTGCGACGCCGGATAGCGTCGCGCGCGCGGTCGCCGCGGCGCGCGAGAACGGATTGCCGCTGGCGATCCGCGGCGGCGGCCACAACGGCGCCGGGCTCGGGACCGTCGACGGCGGGCTCGTGATCGACCTGTCGCCGCTGCGCAACATCGAGGTCGATCCGGACGCCCGGACGGTACGGGTCGCCGGCGGCTGCACCTGGGGTGAGGTCGACAGCGCGACGGGCGAGCACGGGCTCGCAACGCCCAGCGGCATCATCTCCACCACCGGCGTCGGCGGCCTCACGCTCGGCGGCGGGCTCGGCCACCTGACCCGCAAGTGCGGGCTGGCGATCGACAACCTGCTCGAGGCCGACGTCGTGCTCGCGAGCGGCGAGCGCGTGCGCGCGAGCGCCGACGAGCACCCCGACCTGTACTGGGCGATCAGGGGCGGCGGCGGCAACTTCGGCGTCGTCACGTCGTTCGTGTTCCGCCTCCACGAGGTCGGCAACGTGATCGCCGGGCCGACGTTCTGGGCGCTCGAGCAGAGCGCCGACGTGCTGTCGGTCTACCGCGACTTCATCGGGAGCGCGCCGCGCGAGCTCAACGGCTTCTTCGCCTTCGCGACAGTGCCGCCGGGGCCGCCGTTCCCCGAGGAGCTGCACATGCGCCCGGTGTGCGGCGTCGTGTGGTGCTACGTCGGCGACCAGGACGGCGCCGACCGCGCGATCGCGCCGCTGCTCGACGCGCTGCCCGAGCCGCTCCTGCACGGCATCCAGGAGATGCCGCACGCCGCGCTCCAGAGCGCGTTCGACGGCATCTACCCGGCGGGCGACCAGTGGTACTGGCGCGCCGACTTCGTCAAGGAGATCCCCGACGAGGCCGTCGCGCTTCACGCGCGCTACGGCGCCGAGATGCCGACGTGGAAGTCGACGATGCATCTGTACCCTATCGACGGCGCGGCGCACGACGTCGACCCGGCCGACACGGCGTGGAGCTACCGCGACGCGCGCTGGGGCGCCGTCTTCGCGGGCGTCGACCCGGACCCCGCGAACGTGCCCGCGATCCGGTCCTGGAGCATCGACTACCACGAGGCGCTGCACCCGTACTCGGCGGGCGGCGCGTACGTGAACATGATGATGGACGAGGGCGAGGAGCGCGTCCGCGCGAGCTACCGCGACAACTACGACCGGCTGGCGCGGATCAAGGCGACGTACGACCCCGAGAACCTCTTCCACGTCAACCAGAACATCAAGCCGCAGACCTAGATCCTCCCCCGAGGAACGCGCGCGGGCGGGCCGCAGGCAGGAACGCCGTCGGGCCCGCCCGTTTGCTCTGCGATCTACGCGCGGGTGAAGCGGCGGCCCGCCGTCGGCGAGGCCTCCTCGTCGAGCCGCAGCGCCGCGTCGATGCTGTCGGCGTCGGCGCGCGCCTTCTCGGCCTCGAGCTTCGCGAGCCGCTCGGGGGTGAGCTCGCCGGCGTTCTCGTCCTCGATCCGCTGCAGCCACTCGGCGCCGGCGGCCTGCTCGGCGGCGTCGACCTCGATCTTCCTCGTCGCCGCGTACTTGTCGATCTCTTTGAACAGCTCGTCGACGAGCCGCTCCTGCGGCACCTTCTTCAGCGCCTTCCCGCGCGAGAAGATCAGCCCCTCGTTCTTGGCGCCGGTGATGCCGAAGTCGGCGTGCGAGGCCTCGCCGATCCCGTTCACCGCGCAGCCGAGCACGGCGACCTCGATCGGGTCCTCGTACGCCTCGAGCCGCTTCTCGATGTCGGCCACGACCGTGTCCATGTCGAATTGCAGCCGCCCGCACGTCGGGCACGCGATCAGCACCGGCCCGCGCTCGCGCAGCTTGAGCGCCTTGAGGATCTCCCACGCCACCTTGACCTCCTCCTCCGCGTGGAAGGTGGAGAGCGAGATGCGGATCGTGTCGCCGATTCCGTCGGCGAGCAGCGTGCCGAGCCCGACCGCGCTCTTGAGCGAGCCCGACCACTTCGTGCCGGCCTCCGTGATGCCGAGGTGCAGCGGGTACGGGATCCGCTCGGCGAGCAGCCGGTTGGCCGCGATCGTGTTCGGCACGTTCGTCGACTTGATCGAGACCTTGAAGTTCGTGAAGTCGAGCCGCTCCATCAGGTGCACGAACTCGACGCCGGCAGTCACGAGCGCCTCGACCGAGTTCTCCCGCTCGAGCGCGTGAAGGTGCTTGGGCAGTGAGCCGGAGTTGACGCCGATCCGCATCGGCACGCCCTTGGCGGTCGCGCGCTGTGCCACCTCGGCGACCTTGTCGGGCCCGCCGATGTTGCCGGGGTTGAGCCGCACGCAGTGCGCGCCGGCGTCGATCGCCTTGAGCGCGAGCGTGTGGTTGAAGTGGATGTCGGCGATCACCGGGATCGGCGACTCGCGCACGATCCGATGGAGCGCCTCGACGTCCTTGTCGCGCGGCACGGCGACGCGCACCAGGTCGGCGCCGGCGTCGGCGACGCGGCGGATCTGGTCCATCGTGGCCTCCAGGTTCGCCGTCTCCGTCTTCGTCATCGTCTGGACGACGACGGGCGCGCCACCGCCGACCTGGACGCCGCCGACGTCGACGTGTCGCTGCGAAGCCATGTGCACCCCAGTCTAGAATCCCGCGCCGCGTGCAGCTTCCGCCTCAGCGCTACCGGCCGTATGTGCTGCCGGGTGCCGCTGCGCTGGTGCGCGCACGGTGGGCGAGCACCGTGCGGCAGGCGCCGGTGATGACCGTCGAGGAGCATGCGGCGGCGACGGGCGTGAGCGAGCTCGAGGAGGTCATCGGCTGCTCGCTGTGCGGCGAACGGCGTGTGCGGGCGCTGTTCTACGCGCGGCCCGGCCGCGCCGCTCGGCTGCGCTACCACGTGGTGCAGTGCACGGGCTGCGGGTTCCTGTACCGCCACCCCGGAATCAAGCCCGAGCGCCTGGGCGACCTCTACTCGCGTGGCGGATACGGCCGCTACCTGACGGGCCACTACTCCGCGCGCCGGCGGCGCCGCTACCGGCTCGTGATGAACGCCTTCCGACCGCTGTTCTCGAAGGGCGAGGGGCGCCGCCTGCTCGACTTCGGGTCGGGCGCCGGGCAGTTCCTCGAGCTCGCGCACAGGCGCGGCTTCGACTGCTACGGCGTCGACCTGTCGCCGGACGCGGTCGAGTTCGCCAGGACCCGCCCCGGCGGCGCCAACAGCTTCCACGGTTCGCCGCGCGACGTGCCGGAGCTCGCGGCCGGCGGGTTCGACGTCATCACGCTCTGGTCGGTGCTCGCGCACCTGGCCACGCCCGTCGAGGATCTCACGATGCTGCGGGGCCTGCTGCGCGACGACGGCGCGCTGCTCGTGCTCACCGTCAACGCCAACTCGCTCCAGCTCAAGGCCGAGCGCGCGCGCTGGGGCGGCTTCACGCCGAACCACCTCAAGTTCTTCGCGCCCTCGACGTTGCGCCGGCTGCTGCGGCTGGCGGGCTTCGGCGCGGTCGTGATGCGCCCGATGCTGCCCGACCACGTGGCGGCCGGCAGGTCCAACCTCAGCGCGCGGCAGCTGCGGCGGATGCGCCGCAATGTCCGCCGGTGGAACGAAGGAAACATGCTGCGAGCGGTCGCGTTCGCCGACGCGGACGGCCCCGCTCGCTGGGGCATGAAGCGCGGCGCCCGCGTGCTCGCCGGTCGCTAACCGGCGGCGACGCGCTCGGCGGCGGCCAGCGGGTCGACCTCGAGCAGCCGCGCTCCGATGCCGTCGGCGAGCTCGGGCGTCGCGCCCGGGCCCGCCGTCCAGAGCGGCGCCGCTCGCGCGATCCGGCGCAGCGCGTCGCGGCCGGACTCGAAGCGCTCCGGCGTCGTCCCCGCCAGCACGACCGCGTCGGGCGCCAGCGCCGCGACGGCGTCCGACAGCGAGTCGAGCGGCGTGTCCGGCCCGAGGAACGTGATCCGCCAGCCGCGGTCGCGCAGGCCGAGGCCGAACGCGATCAGCCCGAGGTCGTGCTGCTCGCCGGGCGTGCACGCCAGCAGTGCGCGCGGGCCGCTGCCGCGGTCCCAGCCGCGCGCGAGCCCGAGCAGGCGGCCGCGCAGGATCTGGCTCGCGAAGTGCTCCTGCGCGACCGACGCCTCGCCGCGCTCCCAGCGCGAGCCGAGCTCGTGCAGGTACGTGAGCACGACCTCCCGCAGGACCGTCTCGACCGAGAAGTCGGACAGCAGCCGGTCGAGCTGCGACTGGGCGGCGCTCTCGTCGAGCCTGTCGAGCGCGTCGCGCAGCGCACGCGCGCCGCGCACCAGCGCAGTGTCACCCGGCGGTGCCGCCGTGCGCTGCTCGGCGAGCGTGAGCCGCGCGGCCTCGGCGGCCGAGAGCCCGCGCTCGAGGTGCGACCGCATGGCCGCGACCCGCCGCTCGTCGTCGACGGAGTACAGCCGGAAGCCGCCCTGCGAGCGCAGCGGCCGCAGCAAGCCGTAGCGGTGCTCCCAGGCGCGCAGGAGCTGCGGGCTCACGCCCGAGCGGCGGCTGAGCTCCCCGATCCGAACGTGCGCCTCCATGGTTCGGAACTATACAGACCTTCGACAAACACTTGACAGAGACTCCCCATAAATCTCTACGGTCCTTCTACAAGCCATCTACGAGAAAGGGGATTTCCGTTGAAGAAGCTCGACATCGTCACCGCCGCACTCGTGATCATCGGCGCGCTCAACTGGGGCCTCGTCGCGATCGCGGAGTTCGACCTCGTGGCGACGCTCGTCGGCCTCGACTTCGGCGAGACCAACGCGGTCAGCCGCATCGTGTACGGGCTCGTCGGCCTGTCGGCGATCCATCAGGCGACCAGGCTCGGCGCGCGCAGCCGCCGCTCGCACGCCGACCGCCGCGTCGCCGCGGCCTGAGGAGCGGTTGAGATGCGAATCGTGATCGCCGCCACGGCCATCGCCGCCGCGCTCGCACTGCCCGCGAGCGCCGCTGCGCAGGAGCAGAACATCGTCGAGATCGCCGCCTCCGACTCGCGCTTCGACACGCTCGTCGCCCTCGTCGAGCAGGCGGGGCTGGCCGATGAGCTGTCGGGCGAGGACGAGCTGACGGTCTTCGCTCCCACGGACCGCGCGTTCAAGCGCGTCCCCGAGAAGACGCTCAACAAGCTCGGCCGCAAGCCGAAGCTGCTCGAGCGCGTGCTCCTCTACCACGTCGCTGCCGGCGACCTGAAAGCGGAGGACGTCGTGCAGCGGCGCAAGATCCGCACGCTGGCGAACCGCAACGTGCGCGTGCGCGTGCGCGACGGGAACGTCTACCTGAACCGCCGCTCGAAGGTCGTCCAGGCCGACGTCGCGGCCCGCAACGGGACGATCCACGTCATAAACCGCGTGCTGCTCCCGCCGGCGCGCTAGCCGGCCACGCATCGCGAAGGGCGGCCCACGCGGCCGCCCTTCCCCGGTGGCGCGGACGCTATCTGACGTTGAAGCCCTCTCCGGTCAACCGTCCGATGTCGTTCGTGAGCCCGACGACGAACAGCCCGATTACGAGCGCGAAGCCGATGAACCCCGCACGCTCCATCACGCTGAACGGGATCGCGCGGCCGCGCACCTTCTCGGCGAGCGCCCAGAAGATGTGGCCGCCGTCGAGCGGCAGGAACGGGAACAGGTTGATGATCCCGAGCGAGAGCGAGATCACCGCGAGCAGGAACACCGCGCGGTCGGTCGAGAGCTCGATCGCCTGGCGCGTCGTCTCATATGAGCCCACGACGCCGGAGATCTGCTCGCGCTTCTCGCGGTCGAAGATGCCGGCGATCGTCTCGACCGTGGTCTTGGTGAAGAACCACATCTGGTCCGCGCTGGTCGTCACCGCATCGCCGAGCCCGCCGATCGGCTCGAACACGCGCACGGTGCCGTAGCTGAACCCGAGCAGCGGGCGCCCGACGTCGGTCTCGAACACGGGCGTGATCTCCGCGGTCCGCTCGCGCCCGTCGCGCACATACGTCACGCGCGCGGGCGTCGTCGCGACGCAGCCGTCGACCTGCTCGCCGGCGCAGCGGTGCGTCGCGACCTGGCGCTGCAGCGTCGCTGGGTCGCCGCGCTTGCCGTCGATCGCGACCACGCGGTCGCCCAAGCGCAGGACGTCGGCGGCGGCGCCGCCGGTCGCCAGCGCGTCGACGCGGTTGGTCGTCTCCGCGACCGGCTTGCCCCAGATCAGCAGGTACACCGTCAGCAGCACGAGCGCCAGCACGATGTTGACCGCCGGGCCCGCGGAGATGACGACGATCCGCTTCCACACCGGCTGGCGGTAGTACGCGCGGTGCTCCACCTCCGGCGGGATCTCGTCCGCCGGGTTCATCCCGGTGATCTTCACGTAGCCGCCGAGCGGGATCGCGCCGATGGCGTACTCGGTCTCACCGCGGCGGACGCGGCCGAGCAGCGGGGGGAAGAACAGCGAGAAGCGCTCCACGCGCATGCCCACGGCCTTCGCCGCAGCGAAGTGGCCGGCCTCGTGCAGGATGATCAGCGCCGCGAAGCCGAGGAACGCGAGCAGCCAGCTCAAGCGCGCACCTCGATCGCCTCGGCGGCCACGCGCCGCGCCTCGGCGTCGGCCTCGTAGAGCGTGTCGAACGAGTGCACGCGCGCCGCGGGCAGCCGCTCGAGCGTCGCCTCGATCACCGCCGGGATGCCCATGAAGCCGAGCCGGCCGGACAGGAACGCGTGGACGGCGACCTCGTTGGCGGCGTTCAGCACGCATGTGGCGGTGCCGCCAGCGACGGCCGCCGCGCGCGCCAGCCGCAAGCACGGGAACGCGTCGAGGTCAGGCGGCTCGAACGTCAGCGCGCCGAGCTCCGCGAGGTCGAGCGCGCGCACCGGCACGTCGACGCGCTCCGGGTGGTGCAGCGCGTAAGCGATCGGCACGCGCATGTCCGGGTGCCCCAGATGAGCGAGCGTCGCGCCGTCGCAGAGCGCGATCAGCGCGTGCACGATCGACTGCGGGTGCACGACCACGTCGATCCGCTCGTACGGCGTGCCGAACAGCCAGTGCGCCTCGATCACCTCGAGGCCCTTGTTCATCAGCGTCGCCGAGTCGATCGTGATCTTGCCGCCCATCGCCCACGTCGGATGGCGCAGCGCCTCCTCGACTCCCACGTCGGCCAGCTCGTCGCGGCTGCGGCCGCGGAACGGGCCACCGGACGCGGTCAGCGTCAGGCGCTCGACGGTGCCCGGCCGCTCGCCCTCGATCAGCTGGTGCAGCGCGGAGTGCTCGGAGTCGACGGGGATCAGCTGCGCGCCGGTCGCCTCGCAGAGAGCCATCACGAGCTCGCCGCCGACGACGAGCGACTCCTTGTTGGCGAGCGCGACATCGATCCCCTCGGTCAGCGCGACGATCGTCGGGCCGAGGCCGGCCGAGCCGACGATCGCGTTCAGCACGAGGTCGGCGCCGGAGTCCGCGACGAGCCGCACGAGCCCCTCGGGCCCGGCGAGCACCTCCCCGTCCGTCCACGCCTCGGCGGCCCGTGCCGCGGCGTCGGGATCGCTCAGCGCGATCCGCTTGACGCCGTGCTCGCGCGCCAGCGCGATCAGCGCGTCGTGCGACCGCTCGGCCGACAGGCCGACCAGCTCGAACGCGTCGGACGCGCGCGCCACGACGTCGAGCGCCTGCGTGCCGATCGAGCCGGTCGCGCCGAGGATCAGGAGCCGCTTCACGGCGATCCAGTCTGGCAGCCGGCCCTTCAGCGGCAACTAAGCCGCCCGTCGGCGCGGTGCTGTAGGCTGGCTGCCGGCGCTCTCGGGGCGCAACCCGTCCGCGGGAAGGGCTCAGCCCACCCGAGCCGTCCTCGACGGTCAGCTTCGGACCTCCTCGGCCCGACCTCTGCGGACACCGGGCCCGGTAATCGAGGAGTGTTCGATGGCGATCCGCAGTCTTCCGTCCCGGCCGAGTTGGGAGCACGTGGGCAACGAGGCCCGCGCTGTGCAGCGCCGCGTGCGTGAGCGCGACCCGGACGCGCTCGCGCTCGCGCGTGAGTTCCATCCCCGGTTCGCCGAGCGCGTCGCCGGCTTCCGCCTGAGCGACGCGCAGCTGACGGTCGCCCGCAGCTACGGGCACGCCAGCTGGCCCAAGCTCAAGGCCTACGTCGACGCGGTCACCCGCTACGCGCGCGATCCGCACGAGGTTGCGCCGATCAGCGACGACGCCGGCGAGTTCCTGCGCCTGGCGTGCCTCGTCTACGGCGGCGACGACCGCGGCCGGCCCGCGCAGGCCGCGGAGATGCTGCGCCGCGACCCATCGCTCGCCGGTCGCTCGATCCACACCATGGCCGCGGTCGGTGACGCAGCCGCCGCGGCCGCCAGCCTCGCGCGCGACCGCTCGCTGGCGACGGCGCGCGGCGGGCCGTTCGGCTGGGAGCCGCTGCTCTACGTCGCGTACTCACGCGTAGTGAGCGACGACCCCGAGCACTCGGCGCTCGCGGTGGCGCGGCTGCTGCTCGAGCACGGCGCGGACCCGAACGCGGGCTATCTCTGGGACGGCACCTACCTCTTCACTGCGCTGACCGGCGCCTTCGGGTACGGCGAAGACGCTCCCAACCAGCCGCCGCACGGCGAGTCGCTCGCGCTCGCGCGGCTGCTCCTGGACGCGGGGGCCGATCCCAACGACGACCAGACGATCTACAACCGCCACTTCCGGCCCGACAACGACCACCTCGAGCTGCTCCTCGCGTACGGGCTCGGCGGGCCGCGGCGCGGACCGTGGCCTCGGCGCCTCGGCGACCACCTCGCGGAGCC
>Ga0081538_10003817_pt1 | contig 14075 bp, 15 predicted proteins | sample TabmetS5T2R1_FD_71022 | JGI IMG/M metagenome (GOLD analysis project Ga0081538, IMG submission 71022) | Tabebuia heterophylla rhizosphere microbial communities from the University of Puerto Rico - S5T2R1 | ecosystem: Host-associated > Plants > Roots > Rhizosphere ... | reverse complement strand
GGCTCCGACCCCGCCAGCGAGGCGGTGCGACAGGCCACGGAGCTAGCGGAGCGGCTCGGCGCGAAGGTCCACCTGGTTAGCGCCTACGAGCCCGTCCCGGAGGGGCGGCTGCGCGAGGAGCGCCAGCAGGTGCCCGACGATCTCCAGTGGATGGTCAACCCGCGCGAGGACGTGAACGACACGCTGGCCGCCGCCTCCCAGGGCCTCCAGGACGCCGGCGTCGAGGTCGAAACGCACGCCCGCGAGGGCGATCCAGCGGACGCGATTCTGGACGTGGCGGAGGAACAGCACGCCGACCTGATCGTGGTCGGCAACAAGGGGATGACCGGTGCCAAGCGGTTCCTGCTTGGCAGCGTGCCGAACAAGGTGTCCCATCACGCCCCCTGCAGCGTGATGATCATCCGGACGACGTAGCTTTATCGGAGCGCCGCGGCCGCGTCGACGATTCCGTAGCCGTAGTAGGGGTCGAATCCCGGTACACCGGCGTCCCGTGACGTGGCCTTGATGTGATCCTCGACCATCTCCGGAGTCGGGTCTGGGCCGAGGCGTCCGGTGGCGATCACGAGGGCGGCGATGGCCGCCACGTGCGGGCTCGCCATCGACGTGCCCTTGTAGAGCGGTCCGCGAAGCCCGAACGAGCGGACCCAGCCATCGCGGGTGAAGGTCTGCTGGATGATCGGCTTGCCCGGGATCTTCCGCGTGCAGTGATCGACATCCCACTGGCTGCGCGTGTTCACGGCGTCCAAGCCACCGCCCGGGGCGACCACGTCGAGGTCCTTGCCGGCGTTGGAGTAGGCCGCCTCGCACCCCGTGATCGTGGTGGCGCCTACGGCGAGCACCTGCGCCGCCCGGGCGGGATAGGCGATCAGGGGGCCCTCGTTCCCGGCGGCCCCGATTACCACCGAGCCGCGGCGACGTGCGAACCGCACGGCCGCGAGGACGTCGGGGATCTCGGCCGCCCGCACACGGGGGCCGAATTCGAGACTGAGATTGATGACGTGGGCGCCCTTGCGCGCCGCGTAGCGGATGCCGTCGGCGATGGCGACCGCGTCACCCACACCCGCAGAGTCGAGCACCCGGAGCGGCATGATCTTCGCCCCGTAGGCGATCCCTGCGGTGCCGATCCCGTTGTTCGTAGCCTGCGCGATCGTGCCCGCCACGTGCGTGCCGTGGCCGAACTCGTCGTTCGGGTGGCGGTCGTGGTCGATGAAGTCGAAGCCCTTCACGAACGTCGTGGCGCGCAGGTCGGGGGCCCTGCGGAAGCGCTCGTAGCGCTCGTATGCGACCCCGCTGTCGAGCACGGCGATCACGGCCCCGGCCCCACCGGGCGCGCCGCGAGCGGCCGCGAGCTCCCATGCCTCGGGCATGTTGATGCCGAAGAGGTCGTGCAGGTTCCACTGGCGCCCGAAGGCCGGATCGTTCGGAAGGAATGCCGCGGCGCGGGCCTTCCAGTTCGGGACCGCGTAGGCGACGTCGGGATCGCGGCGCAGTTCGGCGATCGTCTCGCGCACCGAGTCGCCGTCCTCGATGGCGAGCTGCTCCGAGCCCCCCGGGAGCGCTTGCTCCACATTCGTACCGCTCCTTCGCTCTGTCTCGGACTCGCGTGGGCCGGCCCCGTCCTCGTAGCGGACGATCACCTCGTCCGGTACGTAGCCGTCAGCGGCAGCGCCGGCGGGCACGGCAAGAGCCGTCAGGACCAGAAGGGCTAGGGCGAGCAGGCGAATTGGCATTGGTTACGGTGCCCAGCGGAGTGTACGAATGCACAAACGCACACGTGTGCAGCAAAGTTGCGAGCGGGCCGCTCCGCGCGGCCGAACCGTGCGTTGGCCGGCGGCTGGTGGGCGAATGACGCAGACGGCCTTCTTCCCCCGCGACGAGTACTTCATGCGGCTCGCCCTCCGCGAGGCCGAGCGCGCGGTCGAGCACGACGACGTCCCAATCGGAGCCGTGGTGGTCGCCGGCGGCGAGGTGCTGGCCGCCGCGCGCAACGAGCGCGAGCTACGCGGCGATCCCACCGCCCACGCCGAGCTGCTCGCGCTGCGCGAGGCGTCGGCCAAGCTCGGGAGCTGGCGCATGCTCGACACCGTTCTCTACGTGACGCTCGAGCCCTGCGCGATGTGCGCCGGGGCGGTCGTGCTCGCGCGCGTGCCGCGGGTCGTGTTCGGGGCGGACGACCCCAAGGCGGGTGCCGCCGGAAGCGTGCTCAATGTGCTCGCCGAGCCGCGCCTGAACCACCGGCCGGCAGTCGCGGGCGGCCTGCTGGCGGAGGAATCGGCGGACCTGCTGCGTTCATTTTTTGCGCCGCGCCGCTGACCGCTCGTTCCCGCCACTCGGCCCGGCCGCCCGGCCGCCCGGCATCTGCCACTGGCGCGGCCTGCCAACCGCGTCCCGCGGCCCAGATTCCGCTCTCCCGCCTAGAATCAGACGCCCGGAGGGGTGCCGGAGCGGTTGAACGGGGCGGTCTCGAAAACCGTTGTGGGCCTTACGGTCCACCGAGGGTTCGAATCCCTCCCCCTCCGCTGAGGTGGCCGATTTGCAGGCACTTTGTGCTTCAACTGAGCCGCATTCGTCGGCCCCAGGCGACCCCTCTCGACCCCAGAAAAGGGCCGATTTGTGCAGCGCAGTGCAGCGCACGTGCAGCGCACCCTCACGCAGGACCCCCTCCGACCGAGCGTTCGAGGTAGCTGTCGAGGAGCCCTGCCGCCTCCTTCTCGGAGCCCGGGAAGAGGTGGCCGTAGCGGTCCAGTGTGATCGTCACGGAGGCGTGGCCGAGGAAGGTCGAGGAGGGCCTTGGCGTTGACGCCGGCGGCGATCATCAGCGAGGCGAAGGTGTGGCGGCACTCGTGGAGCCCGATCGGCTCGAGGCCGGCCTTGCGCCAGTGGCGGGTCGCCCGCTGGGAGAGCGACTGATTCGAGAACGGGCGACCGTTCGGACGACCGAAGATGAGGCCGCCGCGGCGGCCGCGGGCGAGACGGTGCTCGAGCAGGTGCTTCCGGAGCGCGGTGGGCACCGGGACCGTGCGCCGGCCGGAGCGGCTCTTCGGCGCGACGGGGCCTGTGACGGGGTCCCAGCTCCACTGGACTCTGATCACATCGGAGTCGAGGTCGACGAGCTCGTCGGTGAGCGCCTGCAGCTCGCCGGAGCGGAGGCCCGCGTAGAGCGCGGTGGCCCACACGGCGCGGTCGCGCTGCGGTAGAGCGGCGAGGAGCTGTGCCGCCTCGGTGGGCGTTGCAATCCGCTCGCGCTTCCCGCGCACGGCGGGGAGCTGAACGCCCGTCGTCGGGTTGACCGCCACCTCATCGAGCGCGAGGGCCTGGCGGTAGATCGCGCGCAGCGGCAGTAGCGAGTTGCGCACCGTACTGGCGCCAACACCGTCGGCCATCATCCGGTTGACCAGCCGCTGGACGTCCGAGCGCCGGATGTCGCTGAGTTTGGCGCCGCCGAGCGCCGGCAGAAGGCGGGCGCGAAGCGACTGCTCGTAGCCGCGCAGCACCGACGGCTTGTAGACGTCACCAGACCGGTTGCGGATGATCCCCGCCTCAGTGGCGGCGAGCCACTCGTCGGCAGCGTGCCGGAGCGTGACGCCGCCGGCCGCACGGAGCGTGCCGTGACGGAGGCCAACGAGGGCGTCGTAGCGCCAGCCCCTGGCCGCGGCGAGGGTGGGGAAGGTGCGGGTCAGGCGCTTGCGGTCGCGCGGGCTCCAAGCCTGAGCCTGGTACGTGGGCGCGCAGCGACAGCGCCCACCGGACCGGCTCGGACAGGAGCGCGCGTGGCGGAGCGAGATGCCCTCAGGAAGGCGCTTGGCCATGTCCTCTCCTTGAGGTAGAAGGGTCGCGCCGAGCGTATCCCGCCCCCTCATGGCGCCCCCAGGGTCCACTCCGCGTTTTCCTCCAGCCAGCGCTCGATTTCGCGGACGGGGATGAGCCGAAGCTTCCCCCGCCGCACGATCCTGAGCTCCGGCTGCACGTGCCGCTCGAACGAGTTGATCGAGACCCCGAGTGCCCTGGCCGCCTCGGCGCGGGTCACGGCGAGGCGGCCCGGCGCGTGCCGCTGCCGGCCGTTCGCCGATGTCCTGAGTCTCACAGTGTCGTCTCGCCTCGCAGACATCCCTCTGCCCTAGAGAGGCCCGCAGGCGCGAAAACGGCCCCCCTTGGCCCTTAGGTATGGATGGTCTTCGGCGGCGGCCGTTCTCCCTCTGCCCTAGGTGGAAGCGTGCGAGAACGCGTCGCCGGCGAGGAAGCGCGTGACTAGGCGTGCGCAGCCGAGCTGGGTTCCCGGACGATCCGGCGTTCGATCCGGACACCGGAGGCGGGCTCGTAGCGGCCGTAGAGGACGTCGGGATCGAGGTCGACCTCCCCGGGCCACTCGACGGTCTGCGTCTCCGGGTTGACGCGGACCTGGTCGAAGAGCTCGCGACTCTCGCGGATCGGTGCGAACACTCCGCCGGCCTCGAGGAGTCCGCTGACATCGACGTCCTTGACCGCGCCATCGGAGAACGACAGCCGGATCCAGTGACCCTCGAGGGGCTCCACGTTCTGGACTTTGATCAGCTCGTTCATGTCAGCGGTGCAACGGGCTCGGGCGCTTTGTGGTTGCGGGCGCGCTCCCAATTGGCGTCCAACTCGTCGCGATGCTCCGCCAACCATTCTCGCACCAGCCGCAGCGCTCGACCGGGCAGCGAGCCGGCGAGGACGGCGCCGCTCGCGATCACGATCGTCGCCTCCTCGCCGCCGTAGCGCGCGTGGAAGTGGGGAGGCGGATGATCGGCGAAGTACATCTCGATCACGATCCCGTAGAACTCGCTGATCCGCGGCACCGCGCCATCGTGCTCCTAGCCGCGGACGCGAACGGCGCGTGCCTTGGTGGCGGGCGGTACTTCAACCGGACCACGGGGCGGGCGAGGTCAACGGGCGTCGAACAAGTTCGGCACCTTCGGATACCAGCCAACGGTCGCACCACCCCGCGAACCAGTCGTACGGCCCCCGACGCTAACCCGAGAAATGCGCCCTAGCCCGACCCCCCTGCCAGTTCATCGCACCGTCGTTCGACACGCTCGCCCTTCCCATCCGCCCCCTTCACCTCATCCAACCCGTCGAACGTCATCCATCCCGGCCGCCCACCACGGATCCTCCCGCCCCTGCCAGGTCAGCTTCCAACTCCCACACGCTCACCGCCCATGTCCGCGCCGCCGCCCCGCCGTAGGCCCTCCACCTCAACCCTGGGCTGACCTGCCAGGTTACCTGGCAGGTCGAGGAAGGGGGGTCCGGCACGGAGCGGCGGACCCCCCTTCCTCGAAAGCCCAGGCGCCGAGCGGAATCGTGGCTGGAGGCGGGGCGGCGGCGTGTTGCTATCCAAGGATCAACAGGCAGAGATCAACACCCAGAGATCAACGCGGGGACGGGCGCCCACGCGCCAGGGCCGGCGACGATCCCCCGCCAGCGCATTGAGTTCGCGCTCCGCCATGGCATGCGGCGGTGCCCTGCACCTGAGAAGTGGCGCGCCGCCGTAAGCGGCCGGTGGGAGGGCACCGCGTCACGCGAAAGGGAAAGCCGACCGAGGACTTGCTGCGACTTCTCCTGGCAGTCCGGGCGCTCCAGAGGCCGTTTGGAAAACAGCGGTCGCGACCTCTTGGCGGGCGGCACGGTTGATCGGCGGGCTCTTCCCAGATTAGTCTCAACAGAACTCCCGAGGAAGGAGAAGGTCACGAGCGACAACACCGAGACTGCGGTCCTCGCGGGAGGCTGCTCCTGGATCATGCAGCAACTGCTGCGCCACCCCGACGGGGTCATCTCCACCCGCGTGGGATGGACCGGCGGCGAGGGCGACAACCCGACCGAAGAGAACCCTGGGGGTCACGCCGAGGCGGTCGAGGTCGTCTTCGACCCGGAGCGGATCTCCTATCGGGACCTACTCGAGTACTTCTTCCAGGTCCACCGCGCCGACCTCGGTGAACGTCTCGTCGGCTCCATCTACCGTTCGGAGGTCTTCTATACGAGCGAGGAGCAGCGCCAGGTGGCCGAGGACACGATCCGCGACGTCGACGCCTCGGGCCACTGGCTCGGCAAGACCGTGACCAATGTCAGCGAGGCCGGTCGCTTCTGGGAGGACGGGGCCAAAGATCAGGATTACTTCCTGCGCTATCCGGACTATCCGGACGGCTCCAAGCCCCCCTTCCCGCGGCAGGGTGTGGAAGTTGCCAACCGCGAGACTGTGGCCTAACCAAGAACAAGCCCTCGAACCCTCGGGATGTCGTAGTCGAGGATCTCCACGCCGCGAGAGCGAAGTTCAGCGATCTCGGCCCTCACGTCCTCCACGCGGAATGTCGCTTGGTCCTGCTCGTCGGCGGTGCCAGTCGTGTTTTCAGATATCGAAATGGCACCCTCGCTGCCGCACTTGAACCAGACGGCGTAGCTTGTCTCTCGGATGACTTCAAGGCCCAGCTGCTCGGCGTAGAACTTCCGCGAGGCCTTGAGCTCAGTCGCCAGCAGCACGACCTCGATCGGGTTATCTCCCGAGCATTCTGGCGTCCTTTCGTGAGTTCCCGAGCCAAGCATCCTAGGAAGCGCCCGCCCGAGTGCTCGTGCAGTGCGACAGGCGGCAGTAGCTGTCACGCGGCTGGAGGCTCCTGATTGTCGTCCGCGAGCTATTGCGGCTCCGGTGCCCGTTCACGCGTCCACGCGGAAGCGCAAGCGCCGCGCGCTCTATGCCTGGGAGCTCTATGGGGCGAAGCCGCCCCGGTTCTGGATCGCGGCGTCGCATACGACCGGCGACGACGAGTGGAAGGACGGTGTCCTGCGGATCGGCACCTACTGGTTCGGCGCTACCCGGGCGACCCGGCGACAACCTTCTGCCCGCAGCTGTGGGAACTATTTCACTCGCCGCCAGCCCCGGCCAAAGCTGGTCTCTACCCGTATTGAGACCAGAAGAAGGTGTTGGGGGTGACTTGGTACGTGCAGCTCCCCTGGTTGACGTCGGCGTTTAGCGACATCGATTGGGCGTCGGTGAAGGTGCCCTGCGCGGTGGTGGTGACGGGCGGGCTGATCACCGCTGACAACGTGTCGTTGAAGCTGAAGTTGCCGGTCTGCGGGTCGATCGGCGCGGAGACGTTGTCGCTCGGCCCGACCCCGCACGGCGAGCCGGTCCCCGAGAAGAAGAAGTAACTCACCACTTTGCCCCCGGCCACCTGCAGCCTGTCGCTCGCGCCGTTCACGAAATAGCCGTCGCGCGGCTCGATCGAAGTCGCCGGGCGGGCCAGGGCCACCTGGCGCGTGGCCGCGGCGCGCGCGCGATCCTCGCTGCCACCGTCGGAGTCGAGATCAACCGTCTGCGCCACGCTCACCGACACCGGAACACGACCGCCGCCGCCCGCCTGCGCGGCCCGGACAGCGGACCGGCGGAGGCGAAAGTGATATCCGTGCGCCAGCCGGCGGCGGCCGAGGTCGAGGTGCTCGATCGCGACCCGGCGGGCCTTGCCCACGCGAATGACTATGCGCGCCCTGTGGAAGGTCTCCGGTCGCTCCCGGGCGAGCGCGCGCCGTGTGCCCCTCGCGTGAAGCACTCGTACCCACACGACGAGCCGCCCGGCGTGGCGGCCCCGCTCGGGTACCAACGCCCGGACGGTGTCGATTCGCGGCGAGCCGGCGAGCAGGTTCGCCCGCGCCTCGGCCCGCCCCGGCTGGGCGAACGCCCATGCGCCGGCCATGGCGAGGACCGCCATGACAACGAGCGCCGCTCGCTTGTGCAGCGATCGCTCCATTCGGCCCCGCGAGGATAGCGACCGGGGCCCGGCCCCGGCGGCCAGCCGGTTGTCCTGGTCGTTTGCCGCGCGCGGATCCGTTCAGGCGGGACCGCCGCCCGCCTGCTGCTCCTGACCGCGAGGCGTGGCGGCCGCCTCCTTCACGGGCCGCGACAGCCGGGTGGGGCCGTCCTCCCCGCGCGCGTGGTGGTCGAGGATCCGCCCCGCCTCGATGCGGTTCTTGCGCGCCGCCTCCACCCGCGGCGAGTACCCGTTCGCCTGGACCATGTCGCCCCGCTTCGGCAAGGGGCCGAGCTCACCAAGGACGAAGTCGCCCACGGAGTTGTCCGCCCTCGAAGTCGGCCGGCAGGTCGAGGCCGTAGTCGGCCAGGTCGGTGATGGGCACGTGTCCGCGCACCCACCAGTCGTCGCCGTTCGCGAGCCGCCGCACGCCGCCGCCGGCGGGGTCGGTCTCGGCCGAGATCTCGCCCACGATCTCCTCTATCGGGGGCTCGATCGTCACGATCCCGGCGGTGCGCCCGTACTCGTCGACCACGACGGCCATGGACGCCCGCTCCCGCCGGAGGTCCCCCAGCAGGTCGTCCAGGGGCTTGGTGTCGGCACGTTCAGCGCGTCCTTGACGCTCGGCAGGATCCTTCGCGTCGCTGTCGCAATGCGCGACTTGCGGCAGCAAGTCCCGCAGCCCGCCAGAGCCTGTCCCTCGTCCGTTCCAGAAGCCCGGCCCCGGTGACGCAGACACTCGCTCGTGCCTCGAAGCGGCAGCGCGGCGAGCCGCAGTCCGGCTGCTCGGCGCGCTGCTTCCTGTCGTCGCAAGCGCTACTTCTGCTCCCACGCGTGAGGAGCTGCCGGGCGCGGGTGTGGAGGTTGTTGGTCGCCCGTCACCGCCGGCAAAAGTCGGATGGACAGGTCGACGAAGGAGGATCAATCGACGGCGCAGAACCGGCGTGCGCGTGGTCGCTGGTGCGCCGGCGGTCTGAGGCGGGCGTGCGCCGCTCCGCTCGGCCAGGCCAGACGCCGACCGGCCGCTGCTCAGCGGCCGCCGCTTGCCCGGAAGGTGAAGATCAGATCCGAGCCGGGGGGGATCGATTGGACGGCGTTGAGTCTGACCAGGTACTGCGAACCGCCGCTGCGCAGACGTTGGCCGAAGAGCCCGTAGGCGCCGCGCAGCGAGCGGCGGTTGGGCCGCACGGAGACGAGCCGCAGGTCGGTGTCGGACAGCTCGATCGTCACCCGCTTGTTGCTCGCGCCGCCGGCCAGGCTGACCCTCGCCCGACAGGAATCGCCGCCGCCGCGGCAGCGCACCGTGGTCGGGCGCACCATCCGCAGCTCGCGCCGGACCGCGTCGATCACCAACCTCGGTTGCTCGGTCTGGATGTAGTGCTCGCTCTTGCGGGCGATCACGTGCCGGGCGTACGGAACCAACGCGGCGAGCCAGCCCTGGGCCATCCGCCATGTGCGCTCGTTGGTGTCCTGATCCGGGAATCCCGGCCGGGCCGCCACCAGGTCCGGCGGGAGCAACTGCGGGAGTCCGCGGGTGAGGACGACCATCGGCAGCGTCGGGCGCAGCGGCCGGGCCGCCTTCGCGCGGAGCATCTGGTCGAAGCTGGTATTGAAGTCGGCGATCTCGAGCGGAGGATCGATCCCGGGCACCGAGTCGAGCTCGAGAAGGAGCTGATCTACAAGCGCGTTTTGCTGGGGGGTGAGCAGCTCGCGTTGGAACTCGGTCGAGGCGTCGACCGAGACGAGCCCGGCGACCTGCCGCGGGTACGTGGTCGCGTAGAGGCGGACGATCAGGCCGCCGAAGGAGTGTCCGACCAACAGGTAGGGACCGGGGACTCGCGCGGCGCGCAGCAGCGTGTGCAGGTCGGCGACCGAGCTGCCCGCGGTCGCTGGCTGAGGGACCGGATCGCTGCGGCTCGGTCGGCCGTCCAGCAGGCGGTTGTTCGGGCGATCGTACGCGCAGACGCGGGTGAGCCGGGCGACGCCTCGCATCACCGCCGGCCCCCGTACGGGCAGGTCGAGTCCCGGAAAGAGCTCCGGGAACAAGCCTTCCTGCCATTCGACCCGGGCTTTTTCGCCCCAGATGTCGGCCGCGTTGCCGTGCCCCGATACGAGGATCACGGTGGGCCCGCCGCTGCCGCGACACTCGAGGTAGATCTTGCGACCACCGCGAATCTCGACGCGGCCGGCGAAGTTGCCGCGCTGCGCTCCGGCCGCCTCGCCGCCCGCCGCCCGGACCGGGTCAGCCGCGCCGGCCGGCGCCGCGAACAGGAACAGGAGACCGGCGACGGCGAGGGCCAGCGTAAGGCGCCGACGACGCGCGTGCTCGTGGGGCGTTCGTGCCCGCTCGCTCGCTTGCACGGACGGACGCCCCGGCTTGCCGGCGTTCGTCGCGTCGGCCTGGTAGTCGGACACCATCGATGCTCCCGGGCTGGGTTCAGGGCTCGCCGGCTCAGGGTGACCGGGACGGCCACCCGGCCAGCGCGGACCGCGAGTCCGAAGGCGGGCCAAAGCGTCGGCTACGCCGCGCGGGCGCCCTCAGTCGGTCGTGGCCGGCGAGCCTCGCACACCCACGCGCCCAAATCAACCCGGTCGAAACCGTCCGCCGCCCGGCACGGCCCCGCAGCGGCCGAGGCCCTCGGCGGTGACCTCGCTCGCAGTGCTGGCGGTCGGGCCGAGCCCGCTTGGTTCTAGTGCGCCAAGGCCGCGCCGGCGGCGTCGCCGGCTGGGCGGGCCGACAGTCCAAAGCAGCGCGAAGTGAGCGAGGGTCAGACGGTGCCAAGAGGACTTGACCGCGAGGACAGCACGTGAGTACGTCAGGCGTCGTTCCGACAACGACGCTCGCCGACCCGTCCCACAAACGCAGCACCGACAAGCGCGCGCCTCCTACCACCCACATCCGAGCAGAATTTCGCAGTCCCATGAAAGGACGCGTCTCGGCTGCGGCGACACCGACCGCCAGTCCGAGCGAGGCCGCGAGTCCTCTTCCGCTCCAGGCTCCCCCGTTTACCTCAGATAGCTCATCGTCGCGAGTGTCGAGCGTCCACGCGTGGCTACGCGGCCCGCTCGCGTCGCTCGCGATGGCCAGGCAGCCGGACCCCCCGTATGTCTGTGCCAGCGCCATCGCGCCGCGCGTCGTCGGGCGGGATGCCCGGGACGCGCCGGGCCTCCAGCCGCCCGAGGTGCATGTCGAGCTCGCAGGCGAAGACCAAACGCTTGCGCCCCGTGTACTCCCTCTCGTCAGGGGCCGCGGACGGGTGCCAGAGCTGGCCGTCAGCTCGCGGTCTGCGGCGTTCAGGAACCGGTCGCGCTGGTCCTCGTCCTGGCAGATGAAGATGACGTAGGGCCGGTCGCCATCGGCGGAGCTGGTGTGCTGCCACCACCAGCACAGGAAGGTGTCGTAGCGCCGGAGCCGGGGGCGCGGATCGCGGAGCCGCTCGGCGGACCAGTAACCGCCGACGCGCAGCACTCCCTGTCGGCTCCGTGCCTCAGGCGGCGGCTCGATGTGAGTCTCACCCTCCCACGAGAGGAACAGATCTCCAGCGGCGCGGCGGTCGGCGAGCACCCCTCCGCTTTACAGAGCCAAATTCGCGCCAGAGGCTTGAGGCGCCAGCGAAGGACCGTGAAGCCTGCGCCGCGCCCGTGTAGGCTGCCGTCGTGGGCGAGGGTTCCGGCCTGGCCCCGTGGGGTCCTCTTGGGTTGTCGTTGTCGGCCTATGCTCGAGTCTGGGGAGTGATCATGCGCCAGGAGCCGCTTTCGTTGGACCGTGGAGCACGCGAATCGGTCACTGCTCTGTCTGGCTTGGGGATGGTCGCGAGTCGTGTCCTGGCGTGTGTCGGGGCGCTTGTTGGCGTGGCTGTGTGGTGTTCGTTGACGGCGAGCTCGTCGGCGTTCGCGGCGTCGCCGGTCGTGGTCACGTTTTCGTATTCGTCGAACGCGCAGTACTTCACGGCACCTCCTGGGGTTACGTCTCTGAACCTCACCGTTCAGGGCGGGGGCGGCGGGTCGGGGTTCTCGGGGGGGTCCACGGGTGGCGCGGGTGGCGGCGGCACGAAGATCACGGGTACTTGGCAGGTCACGCCTGAATCGACTTTGCTGATAGATACCGGACCGGCGGGAGGGAACGGCACCGCCCCCGACGGGTGGTGTGGAATCAATTTGGCAGCGGACATCTCGCAGGGCGGTGCCGGCGGACTCGGGGCTGGCGACGGCGGGCTGGGCGATCTCTGCGGCGGCGGCGGTGGTGGCGGCGGCGGCTGCGACAGCGCCGTGACTGTCACATATCCAGATGACAGTGCGCGTTTGCTGATCGACGCCGGTGGTGGCGGCGGCGGCGGAGGAGGCGGCGGGATCGCCGGCTACGGCGGTGGAGCCGGCGGCTCCGGCGGTCAGGCGAACGGCAACGGGTCCGACGGCTCCGGCCCCGGCCACGGCTCGGGCGGCGCTGGCAGCCAATCCGACAGCGCGGACATTCTGGACGGGGGATACGCCGCTACCAGTAGCAGCGCCGGCGGCGGCGGAGGAGGAGGCTGCGGGGGGGGATGGGACTCGGCACTGGGCGGAGCCGGTGGCGGCGGCGGCGGTGCGGGGGCCGGCGGTGGCGGCGGCGGCGGAGCCGGGAATAGCTTCGTTGATGGCTCGATCACAAACGCGGTGACCTCGAGCGGGCCGTCAGGAGCGAACGGGGCTGTCGTCATCAGCTACACCCTGCCGGCCTCGGCGGTCCAGATCAGCAGGATCCGCCCTAACCCGCCCGGACCGTCTGTGGCGCGAGCTGCGGCGCTCAGGGACACGGCCTCCAACCGGATGCTCAACGGCGAGTGGATCCGGCTGCGAAACGTGGGCCGGAAGGCCCGACAGCTGCGCGGCTGGTTGATCAGCGACGCCGACGGGCATGGGTACCGCTTCGGGCGCCTCAAACTGCGGTCCGGTGCCTCGGTCACCGTTCACAGCGGTCGTGGTCGCGATACAGCCAAACACCGATACTGGGGCCGCCGCGACGAGGTTTGGGACAACAACCGCGACTTCGCCCACTTGCGCCGGCCAAACGGCACGTTCGCCGACATGTGCCGCTATAACGCCGGCCAGGTCAGATGCTGACCAGGGTTCCGCGAGCGACACCGGGGGACGCCGGTTCTCGCCTGAGAATGCACGCCACTCCTGTCGCGCGCCTGCCGTGTCTTGACGCGAGCCCCTCGCCCTGACCACGCGGCGATGACGTGCCGTCCGCGGCCGGGAACGTCCCAGGCGGGGAGAACCCCTCGCGGACCAGGGCTCCGGCCAGGGTCCTCACGGGCGCGAGGTTCGGACGCGGTGACCAGACTTTCGCGGCGTCACCGATCGAGGGAGACGGCGCCTCCACTACGAGGCAACGAGGGACCGCCCTCTGCCACCCGCAGTTCCTGCCACTACATGCGTAGGCGTTGCTACCGCCCTTCGCTGTCTGACGTTCCCCGGAGGGGCAAGTCGCCGACCGCAGCGAGCGACATCATCCACCTGCCGTGCCGACGATCAGTCGCTTCTTCGTGATCGTGATCGCGATGTTCTTCGACGACCACGGCCACCCGCACTTCCCGGGAGGAGCTCGCCGAGAACTGGCGACGTGCTCGCGCCGGTGCGAACTGAAGGACATCGAGCCACTGCGATGACGGGATTGACGCCTGACATCACTGAAGCCACCGTCGTTCGCCACAGCGTCCTCACGCTCACCTTCGCGGACGGCTTGCGCGGCGAGGTGGACGTACTCGACCGGATGCGAGGACCGGTATTCGCCGAGGCACGCACCCCGCAAGGGTTCGCAAAGGTCGCCGTCGATCCGGAAACCGGCACCGCAATCTGGCCGGGAGGCGCTGACCTCGCGCCCGAGACGCTCTACGAGCGTCTGCGCACGGGTGCGTGGCCGGATCCGAGCATGGCGGCCTGACCAGCTAACGCCAGGGGCGAGCCGTCCGCGCCCGGATGCGTCCGAAGCGCAGGGTGCGATTCCAGGACACCTGAGGTCAACACGAGTCAGCCCAAGCCGATGTGGAGGGTGTGATTGCATGCACAAGGACTAGTTTTCGTTCCCCCTGACGTTCCCCCGACCAGTGGGTTTCGCTCTCTGACTGGCTTTGCGGGCCGAACGGAACGGGCTCGAAAGCCGTTAGAGGTCACTGGCCTCTCGGGGGTTCGAATCCCTCCCCCTCCGCCTCCTCGTTCATCGCCGGAGCGCGACCATGCGGATCCGGTTGTTGTCCGCGTCCGCGATGTAGAGGTTGCCGTCCGGCCCGATCGCGACGCCGGCGGGGATGTTGAGCTGGGCCTTCGTGGCGGGACCAC
>Ga0081538_10003816_pt1 | contig 14080 bp, 16 predicted proteins | sample TabmetS5T2R1_FD_71022 | JGI IMG/M metagenome (GOLD analysis project Ga0081538, IMG submission 71022) | Tabebuia heterophylla rhizosphere microbial communities from the University of Puerto Rico - S5T2R1 | ecosystem: Host-associated > Plants > Roots > Rhizosphere ... | reverse complement strand
GGCCATGGCGTAAGGATCGCCGGCGTCCGCGGCCTCGGCATACAGCCTCTTCGCGCGCTCCTGGTCGTGAGCCTCGAGTAGCTGCGCTACGGCGCGAAGGCTGCCCGACTGGTCGGGTCGCAGCGTGCTGATCGATACATCGCCGAGCGGTCCGGTGAGGCCGGCTCCGACGAGCACGGCGCGCGCCTCCGGGGCGGCGAGGTCCTCCTGCACGGCGCGTGCGTCGAGATGGCCCAAGTGCAGTGACACGAGGCGCCCGCGCCGGCGCAAACGCTCGCCCACAACGTCGGGTTTGGACACGCTCGGGATCACCGCTCCCAGGCGCGCCGACCGTGCACGCTCCGCCAGCAGTCGTGGACCGTTCGCCGTCACGGAGGCCTCGACGAACGCGGCCGCGATCGTGTTGACGGTGTCGGGGAGCGCGAAGCTCGGGGTCGCGAGGACCCGATCGCCTCCGCCGAGCCACGCTCGCGCGGCGGAGCCGAGCGACTCGTACCGCTGTTCGGTGGTCGTGCTCGTCGCGAGCCACGCCGGCACGGCGGCTGCCGGGCCCGGCTTGGCGGAGCTCGTCAGCAGGGACTGCGTCGCCATGGGCGGATCGGCGAGCCGCGCAGCCCACTCCGCCAGCCACAGCTCCCCCATCACGAGCTCGTCGCCGGTGGCGTCGCCCCAGGCGGCCTCGAAGGAGGTCGCGTCGAGCCCCTCGCTGAGGGGCACCACGGCGACGCCGACCGGCGCCGGGGCGACTGCGGTCCTGAGCGCCTCGCGCCACGCGTAGAGCAGCGCGTGGCGCGCGTCGTCGGACATCTCGGGGTCTTCCTCGACCAGCACGACCGCGACAGGCGGGGGCGAGGATGGGGTGGGCGTGGTCATCGCGGTCACCACGATCTGGAGCAGGGTGGCTTCGGTGCCATAGACGAGCAGCATGCGCCCGGGCCGGATCTCGCCGCCTGGCCCCTCCGCGAGGAAGACGTTGCCCTCGCTGCGCGCCTGGGTGGGCTGGAGCCGCCACCCACGGGCGGTGAGTCGCGCCTGATGCTCGGCGCGCGCCGCCGTCAGCAGAGGCAGGAGATCCTTGACCACCTGACCAGAACGCTGATCGGCCTCCTCGCTCGACAGCGGGCGAGGCGCCTGGCGGATTTCGTCGACCATCGCCGCGTGTGCAGCGGCAACCTGTTCGACGTCGCTCCCGGCACTGCCTGCAACGGAGCGGAGCACGCCGCCCTCGCCGAACTGTGCAGTGATTCGCGCCGCGCGCTCGAGTTGCTCGAGAAGCCGCGCCTCGTGGCCCTCCAGCTCCGGAGACGGAACGAACTCGAAGAGCGCCTTTGGTCGCCAGCGAAACGATCCCGCCTCGTTGCCCCCATCGTCGGTCGGAATGTGGCTGTCGATGGCCCCGCCCCGCGCGAGATCGCCCAGCAGCGAATCGACTGCGCGGACGATGTTGGTGTGCTCTGCGAGGGTGAGCGGGGTCCCCGCACCGAACTCCTTCGGGTAGAGAGCTTGCACGGGGTGGGGCTCGGTATCGCCCATGTCAGCGAACACGCTCGAGAGGCTGTTTCGCAGGAGTTCGTTGGCGTAGTCGCGGCCGCCCCCAAAGTGGTACAGCCGCGCCTTCTGCTCGAGCAGGAAGTGAAAGCCGGCCAGCGCCTGCTCCTGCTCCGGCAGCGAGTCGTCGCCGAACTCGAGGCGTGATCCCTTGTCATCGACCCGCACGTAGCCGCGCATCGCGATCTTCAGGTCGAAGAGATGGTTCTGCGCGCGGAACAGCAGCACGCGCAGGAAGCGCTCGACCGGCGTCATGTCGCCCCACGCGCGAACGCGGGCATCGGTGGAGTCGCGGATGAGACGGACGGCGTGCTTCGCCTCCTTACCGACCAGGACGCGCTCGAAGTAGTCGAGGCACTCGTCCAGGCCCGGCCGGGTGACGAAGATCCGGTGGGTGAAGAAGGTGTGCTCGATCGCGTACTCGCGCTTGTAGCGCGACCGCGCGATGTTGCCATCGATGATGTCGAAGTACTCCTTGTCGGTGAGGAAGAAGAAGAGCGCCGGCGCCTGGGTGAAAAGGTTCTTGAAGTAGCGGATGACGGCGTCGAGCTGCTTGCCCTCCTTGTCCTCGAGCTTGTCGAGCTCCTCCAGCACGAACATCGTGCGGATGCCGTGCTGGTGAAAGGCACTCAGGATGTCCTTCAGGTCCGTCTCGACCTGGTGGAGCGAGTTGTCGAATACGAGCTCGCGCTGCGACGAGTCCTGCTCGGACGTTTTGGATTGCGTGGACGTGGCCGTGCGATAGCTGATGACGGCAAGGCCCGCGAGCGCGATGCATACGACCTGGATGGCGGCGGTCGACGCCTCGAGCAGGGCGACACCCTCGAGCGCGACGACCGCGAGCCCGGCCAGCGCCGCCACGACCTTCAAGAGGTTGGCGACCTCGGCCGATCGCCTTGACTGGCGCTCACGGGACCGCAGGCTCTCGGCGCGCTGCTCGGCCGTCTGACTGAACTGCGCGGCTCGCGCCTTGTCGTAGGCGGCCTTGACCGCGTCGATCAGCTCGCGCTCGTCCTCGGACGGCTCGGGGAAGAGCCACTCGAGCGCTTGGCGAAGCGACCTCAGCAGGGCGATCAGCACGCGCCTCGCGTCGATTCCGAGCGGCACGCTCTCGCCTCCCGAGTCCACCGGCTCGAGCGATGCGGAGACCTCGGAGACGTTGAGGACCAGCGGCAGGAGCTCGTACCCCCGCTCGGGCTTATGCCTGTCCGCACGGCGCCGGAAGGGCCCGCGCGCGCCATTCCGAGCAGCGTGATCCTCACGCGGCGTACACGGCAGCTCGGCCAGCCGATCCTTCGCGCGGCGGGCTGCCTCGATCACCAGCGAGCTCTTCCCTGCTCCGCGGTAGCCGCTTATCAGATAGGTGCCTCGCTGACCGGGTCGGCTGATGGCGTTCTCCAGGGAGCCGAGCAGGTCCTCGCGGCCGACGAACACAGGGGTCGTCGACGAGTCGGCACTCTCCCGGTCCCGGCGCTCTAAGAGGTCGTAGGTGAGCGCCGCGTCCCATCCGGGCACCAGCGACAGTTTCGTCATGGCCAGTCTGCGATGAACCGCTTCCGGCCTAAGTATCGCCGCCGCCGCGGGGCGTGCCTAGGGCCCCGATGATAAATGTGAATGTTCTGTCAGCCGGTCCTCGCCGCCGTCTCGGCGAACTCCATGGGCCGATGTCAGGGGTCGCGTTCGCTCTAGTGAGAGTTGGGCTTGCGGGCCCGGACGATGGCCGACGCGGCGTGCTCGTGCACGCGGTGGGTCTCGCGGATCTCGATGTCCACCAGGCCCTCGTCGGCGAGCATCGCCTCGTACTGGCCGCGCGTGAGCGCTCCTGCGATGCAGCCGGTCCACTGCTGCATGTCCTCGCGGGTTGCTCTGTCCATGTCGGGGTCGGCGACGATGTCGGAGATGGCGAAGCGCCCTCCGGGCTTCAGGACGCGCCCCGCCTCGGCGAGCACGGTGCGCTTGTCGGCCGCGAGGTTGATGACGCAGTTGGAGATGACCACGTCCACGCTGTCGTCGGCGAGCGGGATGTCCTCGAGGTAGCCCTTCAGGAACTCGACGTTGTCGAGCCCGGCCTCGGCGGCGTTGGCGCGGGCGAGTGCGAGCATCTCGTCGGTCATGTCGAGGCCGATCGCCTTGCCGGCCGGTCCCACTCGGCGGGCGGAGATCAGCACGTCGGCGCCGGCTCCCGACCCGAGGTCGAGCACGGTCTCGCCTTCGTGGAGATCGGCGACCGCGGTGGGCACGCCGCAGCCGAGCGAGGCCTCCAGGGCCGCCCTCGGTGCTGCATCGCCCTCGGCGTCGTAGAGCGAGTCTCCGCAGCCGGCCTCCGTGCCGCCGCAGCAGCCTGGGGAGCTCGTGGCGGCCGCCGCATAGCGCTCGCGCACCTTCTCGCGGATGTCGATGCCGGATGTGGTGCTCATGTCGCCTCCTTGGCGGACGGGGTGCTGAGGACTAGATGGACGAGCCGTTCGACCGAAGGCGCGAGCGCCGGGCAGCAGATGCTCCATACGCCGTCCCGATCGCGTTCCGCGAGCCCGTGCCGGCCAAGGAGCTCGAGATCCTCGGCCGCGATCGCGCCCTCGAACCCGCACAGCCCGGCGAGCTCGCTCACGGTTCGCGGACGCCTGCTCAGACAGAGCAGCAGTGACAGCCGCCGCTCGCTCGACATGGCGCCGAGCCGTCCGGCAAGCGATCCGGGGCCGACGTCCTCCGGGCGGCCTGCGGGCGCGAACTGCTCGCGGACCTTCTCCTGGCCGAGTCGTGCCGAGACAGCTCCCAGCATCGGATCCCCTCCTCAGTCGCCGAGCCAGCCCGCGAGCTCCGCGAGCGCCTCGGGGGTGACGTAGTAGTAGGCCCACAGGCCGCGCCGCTCGGAGTCGACGATCCCGGCCTCGCGCAACTTCTTGAGGTGGTGCGAAAGCGTGGGCTGGGAGATGTCGAACAGCGGCACGAGCTCGCAGACACACACCTTGCCGGCGTGCTTCCGGAGCACGTCGACGACCTGCAGGCGGACGGGGTCGCCGAGCGCCTTGGCGACCTCCGCCATGCGGATCGCGTGCTCGCGCTCCACGTCGGGGTAAACCACGGGCTCGCAGCACGGCTCGCCGGGGGGTCGCTTCTGCTTCGGCGCCAGCTCCAGATCGACGGCCATCTATCTACATATATCGATTGAGTTGATGATTGTCAATAGATAGGCTCCGCCCATGAAATATGTCCTGTTCGTCTGCAACCACAACGCCGGGCGCTCTCAGATGGCTCAGGCCTTGTTCGAGCGACACGCGCCGGATGACGTGCGCGCGGAGTCAGCCGGCTCCACACCGGCGGAGCAGATATGGCCAAACGTGGTCGAGGCGATGCGAGAGGTCGGGCTCGACCTCGCCGGCCGGCGGCCGCGCAAGCTGACCGTTGAGATGCAGCTGCACGCCGACTGGGCCGTGACCATGGGCTGTGGCGACGCCTGTCCGTATGTGCCCACGCGTGTCGACGACTGGGACATCCCCGACCCGGCACACCAGCCGCTGGACGCCGTGCGCCGCATCCGCGATCAGATCGAGAAGCGGGTCACCGTGCTCGTGCGCGAGCGGCTCGACGAGATCCGCGCCGACCGCACCGCTCACCAGCTGCGCCTCGCGCGGCTGCTTCCGGACCTGGTGGGCGAGTTCGACGGTCTGCGCAACCCGGACGAGATCCGCGCCTGCGCGGACGCGATTCTCGACGAGTACGACGAGTCACCCGTGCGGAGCTTCGTCACCGCGATCGTCACGCGTCGGGCGCGGGACTGCCTGCGCGCCGACGAGTGTGCGGCCCTCGCCGGCCGCTAGCCCTGCCGGCATGGACAAGTCGCTCCCCCTGCCGCGCCGCGCCGCCGCCGAGGGGCTCGCCGCGTTTGCCCTCGTGTTCGCGGGATGCGGCGCCGTGGTCACGAACGCGGCGTACGACAACGCGCTCGGCACGGTCGGGGTCGCCCTCGCGTTCGGTCTTGTGATCATGGTGATGGTGTACGCGACAGGCCACCTATCCGGCGCGCACATCAACCCCGCGGTCACGCTGGCGTTCGCGCTCAGCCGGCACTTCCCTCGCACCGAGGCCGCCGCCTATGTGGCCGGGCAGGTCGCGGGTGCGACCGCCGCCGCGCTGCTGCTGCTCGCGATCTGGCCCGGCCAGCCCGCCGAGCTGGGGGCCACGGTCCCAAGCGTCGGTCCAGGCAGCGCGCTCGCCTACGAGGCCGTGCTGACGGCGCTGCTGATGTTCGTGATCATGGCCGTCGCCACTGACACCCGGGCGGTGGGTGCCGCCGCCGCGCTCGCGATCGGGGGCACGGTCGGACTCGACGCCCTGTTCGGGGGCCCCGTCACGGGCGCCTCGATGAACCCGGCGCGCTCACTCGGCCCGGCGCTGGCCTCCGGCACTTGGACCGATTTCTGGATCTACCTCGCCGGTCCAATCCTCGGTGCCTCCGCCGGTGCGATCGCCTATCAGGCCGTGCGCGGCCGGCCGCCGCTGCCCACTGAACCCGAAGCCCCCGGCGATGGCTCACGTCCTCTTCGTCTGCCTGCATAACGCCGGCCGCTCACAGATGAGCCAGGCGCTGTTCGAGCGGGCAGCCGACGGGCGTCACACCGCGGCGTCCGCGGGTACGACTCCTGCCGAGCGGGTGCACCCGGAGGTCGCGGAGGTCATGAGTGAGCTCGGCATCGAGATCGGCGATCGGACCCCGAGGAGGTTGACCCTCGAGGCAGCCGAGGCGGCCGACGTCGTCGTGACGATGGGCTGCGGCGACGAGTGCCCGTACATCCCGGGCAGGCGCTACGTCGACTGGGACCTTCAGGATCCGAAAGGCCTGCCCGTCGATCAGGTGCGCGCGATTCGGGACGAGATCGCCGGACGGGTCGAGCGGCTCGCCGTGGAGCTCGATCAGACGAGCAGGTAGCGGTCCGGCTGGCCGTGTGTTACGCCTGCGCCGGGCGCAGATGCGTCACGCGGACGCCGTGGTCCGCGGCAAGGCGGTCCGCGATCAGCGAGCGATGGCAGGCTTCGGGATCGCGCTCCACGCAGAGCAGCGCGGAGGCGGCGTCTCGCGGGAGGCCCTCGACGATCGGCGCCAGGTCCACTTGGTCGAGGATCTCCGTCAGGTAGCGGTCGCGGTACTCAGGCGCGAGCTGGGATCGCGAGCGCTTGCCGACCCCGAGCCGCTCGTCCTCGCGGTACTGGAGCTGCCGCAGCTCCGTGGTCGGCGCCAGCTCGCGGTGGTGGCGGTACTCCACGCCGGCCTCCGCCAGCGCCGCCTGGAGGCGCGCGGAGTTGGCCCAGGCGTACTCGCTGCCGCGCACCCCGCGACGCTGCCGCACGTCGATCAGCAGGCCCACACCGGCCTCGCGCAGGGCCTCGAGGAAGGTCTCGGCCGTGAAGCCGTAGACCCCGATGGTGGCGACGGTCGGCGCGATGAGGGGCAGCGTAGCCTTGACCTGTGGAGTCCATGACCGTCGAGGTCGGCTACGAGGAGCGCTACTGGTACCCGGACGAGGGCGGTCAGGTCTGGATCGCGGGATACCACGTCGTCGACCCGCAGTCGGGCCGCTACCTCGCCCGCGACGGGCCGGAGCTGGCCGCGCGCGGGCTGCGCGTGGTCGGCGTGGCCGGCGCCGGGCTTTACCACGCCGACGCGCTGGTCTCCGACGCCGCGGAGCCGGGCCGGAGGCTCGAGTTGCAGCGCGACCTCGCCAACCCGCACGACCCGAACGCGATCGCCGTCCACGGCGACGACCGTGGGGCGCAGCTGGGCTGGGTCCCGCGCGAGGTGGCCGCCGAGCTGGCCCCCGAGCTGGACGAGGGGAAGCCGTGGGCGGCGGTCGTGCTGCGCGAGCAGCGCCGCTCCCCGCGCGACCCGCGCCACGGGCTGACGATGCTGCTGGCGCCGGCCGAGGAGATCGAGCTCCGAATGGGTGTCAGCGGAGGCGGCCCGGAAGCCAGATAGCCGAGCCGTCGTGCCCGCACGTCACCGGCCGCGCGCGGCCGCGGGAGCGGTCCAGGGCCACGAGTGCGGCCACCAGGGCGTCGAGGGTGTCGTGGGACGGCCGCTCGGCGAGCGGGGTGCCTCCGAGCCCGGCTCGTGCGAGCAGCTCCGCGCGTTCGGCGCGGCCGGCCGGCGTGCTCTTCCTCGCAGGCCGCCGGCCGCCGGCCAGCTCGCGGAAGGCCGCGTACGGATACACCTCCAAGAGGTCCGTTCCGGCGAGCGCGCGGTAGACGGCGAACCCGACCTCCATCCAGGGCGGGAACGGAGGAGATGTTGGCGCCACCCACGGAACCCAGCTCCCGTGGGCGCGGCCCAGCTCGATCTCGGCGCAGCGAGCCGCGCGGAACTTACGGGCGAGGCCGGTGTCGTCGGCGTGAGGGCTCGTGCTGGGCGACTGTGGGGCGTCGATCGCCACGGCGGCGGTCCCGGAGCACATGGCGACGAGGGCGGCCGTATCGCCGGCCTCCAGGCTCGCGCACTCGAGTATCCGGCCGGTGGCGTCGGTCAGCGCGCAGTGGACCAGTCGCTCGCCGACGTCGATCCCGGCGACCGCCGCAGTCACCGCCCGCGCGCGACGTGCAGCTCGACCGCCTCGATCTGGCGCTGCCCGTATGAGCCGCGGTAGACCGGGCCGGCCGCGCTGATCCGGTCTCCGGGACCGGGCAGCGGGGAGGGACGCAGCGTTCTCTTCACGTCGATCACCGAGATGCCGGGTCCCGTCACGCCCTCGCGCGACGCGAGCACGAAGTGGGCATCACCATCGCCGTCCGGGTCCACCCGCTCGACGTAGAGGATGCGGCCGCTCGCGGTGCTGCAGTTGGACGCGCCGGACGGGCACTGGGCCCGCGGCAGGTGGGGCACGCCGGAGCGCGGGGGCTCGGTAGTGGGCGGCCTCCGTGCCTCATCCTCCGAGCAGCCGGCCCCGGCCGCCGCGAGGCATGCGGCGGCGCAGGCCACACTGGAGCGGAGCCGTCTCACTCCTCGCCGGCTTCGACCACGAGCACCCCCGCTGGCCTCGCCGTGTCCCCCGCCGCCGGCGTGAACACGATCCTGTAGGTGTCGGCCTGCGAGACGAGGAGATCGAAACGGGCCGGCGTGAGCGGTTCCCCGGCGGAGCTCAAGCCCAGGTCCGGTATCTCGACCAGGCCGGGCTCGTCGACCTCGACGAACACGGTCGCGGGCCTGCCGGCTTCGAGGGTCCGAGACCTTTCGCGTTCCGCGTTGAAGGTGAGCTCGACCGGGGTGCTGGAGGGCGCATCGCCGGGTGAGACCGACGGCGGCTCCGCGGGCTCGGTGGTCGGCGCGGGCGGCCGCTCCGCGCGCTCACCCGATTCCTCCGGCTGCCTCGACACCGACGCAGCGATCGCGGCCAGGCCCAGGACGATCGCGAAGAGGAGCAGCGCGCGGCGCAGGTGCACCCGGCTGATGCTAGATGGCGCGGGGGGCCACGGCCGGCGCCGCGGCGCCCTGCCGGAGGCCGAGCAGGCGGGCGCCCATCAGCGCGGCCAAGGGGACGCTCCAGGCCAGATAGGCCACCGCCTGCACGTCCGGGTGCACGCGAGTCGTCAGCCAGACGAGCGTCAGCCAGCAGAGGAACGTCGCCGCCATGGACAGCACCGGCGGGCGCCGGTCGGCATGCACCTCCCACGCGACCAGCGCCAGCACGAAGGGCAGCGAGTAATAGGAGACGTTCCAGGGGTCGAGCAGGCAACGAAGGAGCAGCGCGAAGGCGAGCAGCAGGAGCCCGTCGTGCCACGGACGGTTCCGGAGCTTCGGCAGCAGGGCGAGGCTGACCGCGACGGGGATCAGCACGACGAGGGGGTGGACCATCCCGGTCAGCCACTCGGGCCCCACGCGGTAGCCGGGCTTCTCACCAAGCGTGCCGACGACCAGCTGGCCCGACTCGCCCAGGAACCACCACACCTGCCAGGGCTGGAAGATGTTGCCGCTGTTGCCCGCCACGGCCGCGCCCTCCTCGACCGCGCCGCCGGCCAGGGCGAGCGGCAGCATCACGAGCGCCGCGCTCGCGCCCGCCGCAAGGAGGAACCGGGGCCTGCCGCTCGTCAGGATCGCGAGCAGGGGCACCACCGCCAGCACGGCCCACGCCTTGTTCGCCATCGCAAGGCCGAGCACGACGCCCGCCAAGACCGCACGGTCGCGCGCCGCCAGGAGCGCCGCGGCCACGCACAGGACGCCGCCCAGGAGCTCCTCCGGGTGGCCGATCTCGAGCGCGCGCAGCGTCAGCGGGTTGGCGGCCACGAGCACGAGCGCCACCCAAGCGGCAAGCGGGGTGCCGGCCCGTCGCCACAGGGCAACCGCCAGCAGTGCGCCGGCAAGCAGGCAGGGCACGGCCATCGAGCGGAACAGCGCGTCGCCGCCGCCGCCCCAGAGATCGGGTAGCAGCGCGAACGGCGCGCGCAGCACGAGCGAGCCTCCATACGCGGGGGCGAGCTCCAGGAAGCCCATCCAGTCACCGTCTCGCAACGCCTGCAGGGATGGCTCCGCCTCGAGCTCATAGTCCGTGAAGGCCGGCGTGAGCAGGCCGAGGACGCCGGCTACAAGCGCACAGGCGCCGGCAACGAGCGCCGGCGCCACGAGGTCGCGGCGTCTCACGTCCATGCATGAGGAATCGGCACGCGGGATGGACCGCTTGAGCGCACCCCCGCTGGACGGATGGACTAGTCCAAGCGAGCTCCAGGGCTAAAGGGTTGAGCCCTCGCAGTCGATCATCCGGATCAAGCCAGAGGCCACGGTGTCAAAGGCAAACCCGCCGCGAGGCGGGGGCGCAAAGCTCCGGGGCTCCTCACAAGGGAGCCGGCCGAGCTGCCACCGGGGACCACAAGTCTTCCACGGCAAGAAGCGACCGCGGCGGCTGGCACCGGACCAACCGATCGTCACCTTCAAGGAGGAGACACAAATGCTGCGGAAGCTTTCCGAGCGCATGCACAACGAGGAGAAGGGCTTCACGCTCATCGAGCTCCTCGTTGTGATCCTGATCATCGGCATCCTCGCGGCCATCGCGCTGCCGGCCTTCCTGGGTCAGCGGGCGAAGTCGCAGGACGCCAGCGCCAAGTCCGACGCTCGTAACCTGGTGTCGCAGATCGAGTCGTGCTACACGACCACGAACGACTACCGGCTCTGCGAGGAGAACGACGCGGCCCTCGACACCGAGGGCATCGACATGGCCAACAGCACGGTCACGTCGGGCGGCCAGCGCGATTTCGAGATCGTCTCGACCTCGGACTCGGGCAACACGTTCACCATCGAAAAGACGGGCGGCGCCGCGCCGGTCCGCTCGTGCAACACCAGCGCGGGTACCGACAAGGGCGGCTGCAACAACTCGAGCTGGTAACGCTCTAGTTCGTAACCGGCTTTCTGAGTCGAGACGGGGCGGGCCGACAGGCCCGCCCCGTCGTCTTTTTGGCGAGAGCCATGGCCCGCGGCTTCAGTTCCCGGTCCACCCGTCGATAGCGCTTTCATGACCCGGCCCGCTCTGCAGCGAGAGGACGGCTTCACTCTGATCGAGCTGCTCCTCGTGCTGGTCATCCTCGGCCTGCTCGCGGCGATCACGTGGCCCGCATACATCGGCCAGCGGGCCAAGGGCCAGGACGCAGGGGCGAAGAGTGACGCCCGCGCGATGTTGAGTCAGGTCGAGGCGTGCGAGACGACGACCGGAGACTACGGCGAGTGCGAGAGCGGAGACACCGCGCTCGACGACGGAGGCTTTCCCGCCAGCGTCACCGCGGTGGCCGTCGCCGGCGGCTATGACATCACCGCCACGTCGCATTCCGGCAACGTCTTCTTCATCCGGCGGCGCAACGGGGTCGTCACCCGTTCGTGTTCCGACGCGGGCACCCCCAAGGGCGCCTGCGACGCCGGCAGCTGGTAGGCGACGAACGGCCAGCGCAGGTCCGCGGCCGTCAAGGCAAGGCCTGAACGCGCCGATGAGGCGAAGGATGCGTTCTCTTCGCGCGCGCTCCTGCCAGCGCGGCTTCACCCTCGTCGAGGTGCTTGTCGCGATCACGATCCTGCTCGTCGGCGTGCTTGGCGCCGTCGCGATGATCGATGGCGCCAATGCCGTGACCCAGAAGACCAAGGCGCGCGAGGCGGCGAACAGCATCGCGCGCTCGATCGTCGAGGTCGGGCGCGCCGTGCCGTACAAGAACCTCACCGACGACGATCTGTACGCCGCGCTGGAGAGCCGCCCCGGGCTCAACGACACCTCGGCGGGCGGCGCCCACACGATCTCGAGCGCCGGCTTCTCCTACGACGTCACGCTGCAGGTCTGCTCGATGGACGACCCGAGGGACGACCTGAACTCACACGACGGGACGATCGAGTTCTGTCCCGACACCGACGTGGGCACGGGCAGCGGCAGCAACGTGGACCGCAACCCGGACGACTACAAGCGGGTCGCGATCACGCTGACGTGGACGCGCCGCAACGGGACCGAGACCGTCAAGCAGACCTCGCTCGTCTCCAACCCGATCGGCGGACTGGGTCCCACCGTGATCCGGCTCGACCCGCCGGGCGTGTCCGGCACGCCGAAGACGGTCACGGTCCCCGGCGCCGTCGACTTCGACGTCGAGACCAACGTGAAGGCCACCGAGGTGCGCTGGGCCGTGGACGGCGCGACCGTGGGTAGCGCGACCGTCGTGGGCACGACCGGGCGCAACTTCACGTTCGAGTGGGACATCGAGGGCACGGGCGGCGGCACGTACTACGTCGACGGCACCTACGTGGTCCAGGCGCAGGCGTTCGACGAGCAGGGCCGCTCGGGCTCGCCGAGGGCGATCACGGTGGTGCTCAACCGCGCCGTGCCGACCCCGCCCGACTGGTTCGATGCCGGCGGCAGCCAACTCGGCGGCGGCCGCAACGGGAACGGCACCCGCGTGGACCTGATGTGGCAGCCCAACCCGGAGCGGGACGTGCTCGGCTACCGGGTCTACCGCAGCATCACGAGCTCGAGTCTCGGCGGCGGTCACTGGGTCCAGGTCACCTGCCTCGGACAGACCGGAAGCTACTTCGAGGACCCCGACGACGACACCGGCCTCATCACGTGCTTGGACGAGAGCGCCCCCGCGAACACTCCGCTCTACTACTACGTGGTTGCGGTCGACACCGCACCCGGCGGCAGCACCACGCGCGAAGGCACGCCCTCGAGCGTCCTGACCGTGAACCCGGGGAACGACCTTCCCTCGGCGCCCGCGAACGTGTCCGCCTGCGTGGGTGGCATCCCGGGCTGCAACGACCCGACCGGCGATCCCGCCCCCGACGGCGCGACCGTGATCCGCTGGGATCCCTCGACGGACAGCGACAGCGCGGTCAGCTTCTACCGGATCTACCGCGACGGCGATCCGGTGAACGGCCCGACCTACGACAAGCGCTACGGCATCTTCTCCCCGGACGCGAGCGGCGTGCTGGCCTGGGTGGACCCTGACACGCCGAGCGGCCCGCACACCTACCACGTGACGGCGGTGGCCGACAACTTCGGCGAGTCGGCGCCGAGCCTACCGGTGGTGAGCTTCCCATGAGGCGCCTCGCCCGCGAGGAGTCGGGCTTCACGCTGGTCGAGCTGCTGCTCGCCTCCGTGTTGATGCTCGTCATCCTGGGCGCGACGCTCACGACGCTCGACACGTTCGGGCGAAACGCCGACGTCAACAACCGCCAGAACGACGCGCAGGAGGAGTCGCGCCGGGCCACCGAGCAGCTCGCCAAGGAGCTTCGGAACCTCGCGAGCCCGACGGACTACGACCCCAAGGCGATCAAGCGCGCGCTACCACAGGACCTGATCGTGCAGTCGGTGGCCGACTCGAAGCCCGCCGGCAGCCTGAACGCGCGCAACACCCAGTTCGTGCGCTACTGCTACGACAGCGCGAACGGCCGGGTGATCCGCCAGAGGCTGACCTGGACGTCGGCGACGGACCCGGCCTTCCCGACCGCCACCGCATGCAGCATGACCACGACCGGCTGGGCCACCTATGAGGTGGTCGCCCAGAACGTCGTGAACGGCACCGGCCGCGCGCTGTTCACCTACAACTCCTCCGACGTCCTGAAGATCAGCGAGATCCACACCAGCCTGTACGTGGACGTGAACCCGGGCGCGCGGCCGGCCGAGACCTCGCTCTTCACCACTGTCTTCCTGCGTAACCAGAACCGCGCCCCGGTCGCGCGCTTCAGCGCGGTGCGGAGCGGCACGTCGATCATCCTGAACGGCTCCGACTCCGAGGATCCCGAGGAGCGCGCGCTCTACTACGAGTGGTACAAGCCCGGCTCGCCGAACCCGACGAAGATCGGCGAGGGGATCGTCTACATCTACCCCGCGCCGCCCGGCAACAACACCGTGTTCCTCCGGGTGAAGGACCAGGCGGACCTCTCGAACGACGCCCCTGAACAGACCGTCTGCATACCTGGAGGAAGCCCGTCGTGTTGACCAAGACCGGACTGCGGAGCGAGCGCGGCAACGTGCTCGTCACCGCCATGATCATGATCGGGGTCATGTTGGCCCTCGGCCTGGCCGCG
>Ga0081538_10003815_pt1 | contig 14081 bp, 13 predicted proteins | sample TabmetS5T2R1_FD_71022 | JGI IMG/M metagenome (GOLD analysis project Ga0081538, IMG submission 71022) | Tabebuia heterophylla rhizosphere microbial communities from the University of Puerto Rico - S5T2R1 | ecosystem: Host-associated > Plants > Roots > Rhizosphere ... | reverse complement strand
CTCGAGCGATTTGCCCTCGGCGGCGTGCACCCGCCATTCCTCGTGGCCGAAGTACGAGTAGTGCGAGCCGCCGGCGACGATCAGCGTGTCGTAGCCGAGCCGATCAGGTGCCGGCACGGGCGCGACAGAGCGCAGGAGCAGCTCACGCGCGTCGAGGTCGAAGTCGGCGACCTCAGCGAGCACGACGCGGACGTTGCGGTCGCGCTTGAAGATCGCGCGGAGCGGATAGGCGATCTCGCCCGGCGAAAGGGCCCCCGTCGCGACCTGGTAGGTGAGCGGCTGAAAGAGATGGAAGTTGCGGCGGTCGACGAGCGTGACGTCGACGGGCGCACGCCGCAGCTTGGAGACCGCCGGCAGGCCGCCGAAACCGCCGCCGACGACGACGACCCGGTGTTTTTGGGGCCCAGGGGTGCGCACAGCGCCCGCTACGTCCGATGCACGCGTTCCGTCGTATGGCGCGCGGCGTCAGCGGCGTGGGAGACATTCGAGGGCGCGACGGCTGCCAGCCGGGGCCGCCTGACGAGCGGGCCGGTGTAGCCGAGTTCCAGCAGCTCCAGGGCTCCGACGTGTCCGCAGAGAAGCGCACGGGCGTTCATCAGCACCGGATCGTGGTCACTGAAGTTCAGGACGATCTGTGAGGGGTGAGCCGCCGGGACGGTGACTTGCACCAGCGTTCCGGCAGGATGTCCTTCGACAGGCGTGGCGAGCGAGAAATCTCCTGCGTGGCCGTCCACCCGGTTCACCTCCTTCCTGCGAGCGTCGCTAGACGGTAACCCGGAGATCGCGCGGACTCCCGCGAAGCCGATCCAGACGGACGCCGGCTTCGCCGCGCAAGACCGGCGGGCGGCTCTGACCCCTCGCGAATGGACGCGATCATCTCATCGAGCAGCGCGCATTCGGTACCGCGCCCGCGCAAGCTTCCGAGACCCGCAGTCGCAGCACGACGATCAGTCACGAGAAGTGGGAATGGCCCTGCATGCCTGACCTGAGGCGCTTATCGTCCGGCCGGCCCGACGGTACTGCACCAACAGCCATGAAGCAAACTGCGGCTATTCGGGACAGAGAAACGGATCAGGCCAATGACATTGCATGCTCAGATGCCGGCAGCGGCTGTGTTCCAGGGCGGATTGGAGCCGGCGGACAGCTCGCCTGTCGCTGGGTCACGGGCGACGGCGCTGACGCGGGAAAAGTTGAGCGGGGCCGGCGTCTCGTCCTGCTCGACGACGACGTGCCCGAGCTCGACTAGTCTCTCCCGCACGGCCTGCGGGATGCGGGTGTCGACGTACGTCTCCTCTCCCTGGCAGTGGACGCGCGGGCACTCGACGGCTTGCTGCACGCGCATGCCGAAGTCGACGTGGTTGACGAGTGCGTGAAGGACGCCGCTCGTGATCCGGTAGCCGCCGGAGCCGCCGGTGCCGAAGACAGCGACGCCGTCCCGTTCGGCAGCGATCGCGGGCACGGCGAAGATTGGCATCTTGCCGGGGGCGATGCAGTTCGCGCGGTCGGGCCGCGGGTCGAAGTTGCGCATTGCGTTGTTGAGGAAGAAGCCACCCTCGGGGACGAAGACGAGCGAGCCGAATGCGGAGGTGAGCGAGGTGATGAGCGCAACGACGTTGCCGTCGGCGTCCGCGGCGACCATCTGAGTGGTGCCGGAGAGACCGGACGCAGAGGGCCGCGTCGCAACGGCCGCGGCAACGGGGAGGTCCCGCTCGTACGGCCAGGGATCGCCCGGCGAGATCGGTCGGGGCGCAGCACGGTCGAGGCGAATGCTCGCCGCCCGGGAAGCGGCGAACTCGGGACTGGCAAGCCCTGTGACTGGGCTCGGGCCGAAGTCGGGATCGCCGTAGTGACGCATGTTGTCGACGAAGGCATGGCCCATTGCCTCCGCCATCAGGTGCCGGTACTCCCAGCTCCCAGGTCCGTAGGCGGCTACGTCGAAGCAGCCGAGGATGTTGAGCGCCTCGTAGCCGACGGGATCGCTGGCCGTGGAATAGCGGATGCCGCGGTACCACGCTCCCGGCTCGACGGTGATCTTAGGCTGATAGGCGGCGAGGTCGTCGGCTATGAGGATGCCGCCCGCAGCCGTGACTTCGCGCTCGATCGAATCGGCGACCCAGCCGCGGTAGAAGCCGGCGGCTCCGCGGCGACCGATCTCGCGCAGCGTCTCGGCGAGCTGCGAGGTGTCGATTCGCTCGTCGGTCTCGTCGGGAGGGGCGCCGTCTTCGGGGAGCCTTGGCGGCCGGCCGTCACGGAGAAGCAGCGCGGAGGCGCCCGGCAGCGCGTCGATCTCCTTCAGCCGCCCGACGATGGCGAGGACGAGATCCCAGGTCACGCGCACACCGGCCTCGGCCGCCTCGATCGCGGGCTCGAGCACCTGGGCGAGCGGGAGCATTCCCCACCGTTCGTGGGCCGCGCACAAACCAGAGACCGCCCCCGGGACGGCCACGGAGATCGCCCCCCATTCGTTCTGGCGCTCGACGGCGCGCGGCCAGCCGTAGTACGTGGTCGGCTGGCTCGCGTCGACCTCGAACATGTCGGGCTGAGCTGCGGCAGCTGCGCGGACGGAGTGATCGACGGACACGAGCTGCCGCGTTTCTGCCAGGAAGAGCGCCATGTGGCCGTAGCCGCCGAGCCCGCAGTTGGCCGGTTCGACGACCTGGCCGGTGAAGGCGGCCGCAACGACGGCGTCGACGGCGTTTCCGCCCTCCTCGAGCATCCGCACTCCGGCCTCGGCTTCCTGGATGTGGCCGCACGAGACGACGCCGTGCTCGGCAACGACCTCCGTCCGGCTTGCCGTGATCCGGCTGTGCATCATCGACGTCCCTTCGGCCGCATCGACAGTGTGACCACCTCACCCGCCGCTGTCGATTCTCTCCTGCCGCAAAGACCGCAAAATCAGTCTCACAGAATGCGCAACTCGACTTGCGATTTCCTCAATAGAGTGTTACGATCGCGACGTGGAGCGGGAGCCGGCTGTTGCAATACGCCGGGCGGTGGCGCTACTACTGACGCTCGGCGGGGACGAGGCGTTGCAAGCGGGGGGCCTCGGTGTGAAGCGGTTGTCCGAGCTGACGGGAAACGAGATCAGTCGCGTCTCCCGGACGCTCGAGGTGCTGTCCGATGCGCGACTCGTCGATCGTGATCCGGCGAGCCTCGCCTACCGCCTTGGTTGGCGGTTCTTTGCGCTAGCGGCGCGCGCGGGCCAGCCGCAGCTTCGGAATGCGGCCCCAGGGTTCGTGCGGCTTTTGACCGACGAGTTCGGCGAAAGCGCCTACCTCTCTGTCCTCGACGGCCGCGAGGTGCTGACAATCATCGAGGAGTCGCCAGCGCATACGCTGCATGCGGCCGGGTGGCTCGGCCGGAGCCATCCGTATCCGTATTGCACCTCGGCCGGGCGTGCCCTTCTCTTCGGGCACAGCGAGGAAGAGCTCATCGCGCTGCTCGGCGACCTCGAGTTCCGCCCGCCCGGCCCGAACGGGCCGACCAGCTTCGACGATTTCGTCGCGCGGCTTGCACGCGAGCGGCGTCAGGGTTGGGTCTACGTGGACGAAGAGTTCGAGCCCGGCTTGGTCGCGATCGCAGCTCCAGTCTTCGATTTCGACGGCCGTGTCATCGCTGCACTCAACCTCTCCGGCCCGAAGTTCCGTGCCGAGAAGGCCTTGAAAGCCGCTGGGCCCCGGCTCGTCGAAGTTGCAACGGAGCTTTCGAGTCTCCTGGGATACGGGGCCCCCTCGCGCGACTCAGTGGGAGCAGCGAGTGGGTGATAGCGAGTCCATACGCTTTTTCAGCGACGGACACCGGCTCGATGGCGATCTCTGGCACCCGCCTTCCTCGGAGTGCTCTGGAGTCGTGATTGCCTGCTCGGGCTACCTGGGTCTGAAGGGCCTGCAGCCCGCCCGCTTCGCCAGGGCGCTCGTACCGAGCGGCTACGCCTGCCTCTGTTTTGACTATCGCGGCTTTGGTTTCAGTGACGGCGAGCGGGGGCGACTTGTTCCCAGCGAACAGGTCGAGGACATTCGGGCCGCGGTTGACTATCTGTGCAGCCGCGACGACACCGGCGCCGTTCCGCTCGTCTTGCTCGGCTGGGGGCTAGGTGGCGCGTTGGTGATCGCCGAGGCTGCGTACGACTCGCGCGTAGCGGCAGTTGTGGCGTTGAACGCGATCGCCGACGGCTACCGCACGACGCGCGCCCTCCACGACGACACTTCGTGGGCGCAGTTGATGGCGCGGCTCGAGCAAGACCGCGTCGACCGCCTCCGTTACGGTCGCTCGGAGCTGATCCCCGCCTTTGACGTTATCCGTCTCCGAGGTCCGACCCGCGACTACGTCGAGTCTGAGCTCTACAAGGAGTCCGGTTTCGGGTTCCCGGTCACCTGCCAGGCGAGCGAACATCTGCTTCGCTTCTCCGTTGAGCATCTCGTCGGGCGGATCGCGCCGCGCCCACTCTTCCTTGCCCACGGGGCCGCGAACGATCTCTACTCGCCCGAGGAGGCACAGCGCCTCTACGAGCTCGCCGGCGAGCCGCGCGAACTCCACCTGCTGGACGGCGCCGGCCACAGCGAATGGATGCATAACGGCCACCAGACCTTTCGGCAGCTGATCGGACTCATCACGGACTTCTTGCAACGGTCGCTCGGAGAGACCGAAACCGGCCGCCTCCGAACGGAGCCATCGCGGAGCCTAGAACAGGACCGCCGTGAGCCAATCGACGAGTCTCGACGCTGACGAAGCCCTGAGCCCGGGGGCTCTGGCCAGCACGGAAATCCACGCATCTCGCGCGCGAATTCTCAACGCAGCCGACGAGGCTCGAAGGCGCCTAGAGCGTGATCTGCACGACGGAGCGCAACAGCGTCTCGTCCTTGCGGCGATTAGGCTGAAAGAGGCCCAAGCCGAGGCCCGCGGTTCCGTCGCCGACCTCGTCGCCGATGCGTTCGAGCTGCTGCAGCAAGGCTTGGCCGAGCTGCGCGATCTTGCCCGCGGGATTCACCCCGCAGTGCTGAGCGAACGCGGGCTCGCGGTCGCCCTCGATGATCTCGTCGCCGCCTCGCCGGTGCCCGTCGACCTGCAGGTGCTTCAGGAACGCGTCGCGCCCGCGGCCGAGGCGGCGATCTACTTCACCGTCGCCGAGGCCCTTACGAACGTGGCCAAGCACTCGCACGCCGCGCTCGTCTCCGTCCAGGTGGAAGTTGAGGGCGGCGAGATCATGGCCCGGGTCGCAGACGACGGAGTCGGCGGCGCGCGCGTCATGGCAGGCTCCGGGTTGCGCGGCCTCTACGACAGGTTGGACGCGATCGGCGGGACCCTCACAGTCGAGAGTCCCGCGGGCGAGGGCACGACCATCTGTGCTCGGATCCCCCTGGGGTCACACGGCTAGCCGGCATAACCGAGCCAAATTGAGCAGAGCCCGGCGGTCGTGGTGGTCGGCGTCGAAGCGGCGGCCAGGTTGGGCGTGGGCCCGGTTGGCCGTGCGGGTACCGTGGAGTCGATGCGAATCGCGACGTGGAACGTCAACTCGGTCAAGCAGCGCGTGCCGCGACTGCTGCCTTGGCTCGATGAGCGGCGGCCGGACGTGGTCTGCTTGCAGGAGACCAAGCTCGCCGACGATGCGTTCCTCGACCTGCTCGGCGACGAGCTCCGAGACCGAGGGTATGCCGTCGCGGTTCACGGCGAGGCGACGTGGAACGGAGTCGCCATCCTCTCGCGCATGGGTCTCGATGACGTGGTGGTGGGACTCGCCGGTGCGCCGGGCTTCCCTCGTCCAGAGTCTCGCGCGGTGTCTGCTACGTGCGGCGGGATCCGCGTGGTCTCCGTGTATGTTCCGAACGGGCGCGAGCCGGGCTCCGAGCACTTTCGGTACAAGCTCGCCTGGCTGGCTTCGCTGCGGGAGATGGTCGCCGCCGGCCCCGAGGCGACGGTCGTCTGTGGCGACATGAACATCGCGCCGACCGACGACGATGTGTTCGACCCCGAGGCCTACCTCGGGCAGACCCACGTCACCCCCCTCGAGCGGGCGGCCCTGGCGGAGCTCCAGGGGCTCGGCTTGCGTGACGTCGTGCGCGATCGGTGGCCGGACGAGCGGGTGTTCACCTACTGGGACTACCGGGCCGGGATGTTCCATCAGGACCTGGGGATGCGGATCGATCTCGTACTGGCCAGCGAGGCGGTCGCTGACCGCGTCCGGGCGGCATGGGTGGACCGGAAGGCCCGCAAGGGAAGGGGGCCTAGTGACCACGCGCCGGTGATCGTCGACGTGGACGAGGCGCCGGACGGGGACATCGGGCCCGTCGTGCCGCCGCCCTCCGCTCCGGTGACGACGCGCGGCTCGTCCAAGCTGCCGCAGTCGCCTTGAGAGCTCGATTCACAATGAGCACAGTGCCGCGTCGTCATCATGAACCGAGCTCTAAGGCCTACGCGGGCCTTAACGCCGGCGGTCGCGATCGCGCGAGGGCTGAACGCGCTTTGGCTCTCCGGGCATCTTCGGATAGTCGGGTGGGTAAGGCATGTCCCCCTGTCCCTCGGCGGCGTCGTTCTCGTACATGTCCAGCAGCGGCTGCAGCGAGTGGACGGCCTCGTCGATCGTCGCGTGGCGATCGCCGACCTCGGCAAAGCGCGCGGGCATGGTCGCGACCGTGAAGTCCTCAGGCGCGACTTCGGCCAGCTCATCCCACGTGACCGGTGCAGAGACCGGCGCACCCGCCTTCGGCCGGACGCTGTAGGCCGAGGCAATCGTGCGATCTCGGGCGTTCTGGTTGTAGTCGATGAAGATGCGCTCGCCGCGCTCTTCCTTCCACCAGTTGGTCGTGACCTGGCCTGGTAGACGCCGCTCGAGCTCACGCCCGAAGGCGATCGCGGCGTGGCGAACGTCCGTGAACGTCCAGCGGCGCGCGATCCGGACGTAGATGTGGATGCCACGGCCTCCAGAGGTCTTCGGGAAGCCCGTATAGCCGAGCTCGTCCAAGAGCACGCGTGCCTCAGCGGCGACGCCGACGGCGTCCACGAAGTCCCTGCCTGGTTGCGGATCCAGGTCGATGCGAAGCTCGTCGGGATGGTCGACGTCGTCGCTGCGAACCGGCCACGGGTGAAACGTGATAGTGCCCATCTGGGCCGCCCAGGCGACGACGGCCACCTCCGTGGGACAGATCTCATCCGCGTATCGACCCGACGGGAACTGGATCCGCGCGGTCTGCACGTAGTCCGGAGCTCCCTTGGGAATGCGCTTCTGAAAGAAGGCGTCGCCGCCGCCCTTCTCGCGCGTCGAGACGACGATGCCCGGATGTACGCCCTTGGGCCAACGCTCGAGCGTCGTCGGCCGCCGCTCGAGCGCGCGCATGATGCCATCGCCGACGGCGAGGTAGTACTTGACGATGTCGAGCTTGGTAACCGCGCTCGAGCGCTCGGTCTTCGGGAAGATCACGCGATCGGGGCTCGAAACGCGCACATCGCGCCCACCGGCATCGACGATCGTGGCCTCCGATGTGGCCATGCCCGGAGTTCTACGTCAGCAACGCCCGGTCCGCAGAGTCACCCGCGCACGGGATTCAAACCCTCCTTGGAGAAGGCAGGCGTTGAGCTCTAAGCTTCCGTAGATGGCTCGCGTCGCAGGACGCTCTGTGGGCCTCCCCCGTGAGCTCGAGGACCTGCGGGAGCAACAGCGCGCGATCAGCGACGTGCTTCGCGCCGTCGCTCGCTCCGTCGGAATCCAGCCGGTGCTCGAGGAGGTGGCCGAGGCGTGCAGACGGCTCTGCGAGGCCGACCACGGGTCCCTCTGGCTCCTCCAGGACGGGCTTCTCCACGTGGGCGCACACCAAGGCGAGCAAGCGGCCGCAGAGTACGACATCGCGCATCCGCATCCCCTCGACCGGACGACGGCTGCTGGGCGAGCGGCCCTCGAGCGAAGGCCGGTCCACATCCCGGACGTGTTCTCCGATCCTGAATACACCTATCCCGGGCCGCGGTTCTTCCGGACGATGATCGGGGTGCCGATCATGTTCGAGGACGACCTCATCGGCGTGGTCGTCGTCGTGCGTCGCGAGCCACGGTCGTTTACGGACGACCACGTTGCGCTCGTTCAGACGTTCGCCGACCAGGCCGCGATCGCACTCACGAACGCGCGTCTCATCGAGGCGGTCGAGCGGCAGCGGACGGAGCTCTCGCGCTTCGTCTCGCCGCAGGTGGCGGACCTGATCACGAGCGAGGAGGGCGAGCGGCTCCTGGCTGGGCATCGCGCCTACATCTCCTGCCTCTTCTTTGACCTCCGCGGCTTCACCGCGTTCGCCGAGACCGCCGCGCCCGAAGAGCTGTTCGACGTTCTCCGCGCGTACCACGCCCTGCTCGGCGAGCTCATCCCCGCCCACCGGGGCACGCTCGAGCACTTCGCGGGCGACGGCGTCATGGTGTTCTTCAACGACCCGATGCCGGTGGACGAGCATGAGCTCCAAGCCGTGCGGTTGGCGCTCGCCGCTCAGGCGCGCTTCGCCGAGCTCGCCGGCGGGTGGCGAAGGCGCGGGATAGATCTCGCGCTGGGGATCGGCATCGAGGCCGGGTACGCGACCCTGGGCCGGATCGGCTTCGAGGGCCGATTCGACTACGCGGCGGTCGGGCCGGCCGTGAACCTCGCTTCGCGGCTCAGCACCAAGGCTTCCGCCGGCCAGACGCTCATCGGTCAGCGCCTCTTCGCCGCCACCGAGAAGGCGGTAGAGACAGCGCCTGTCGGCAGCCTCGACCTCAAGGGCTTCGCACGCCCGATCGTCGCATACGAAGTTGTGCGTGCTCGAATCAGATGAGACACCGCGTGTTTCGGTCGCGCGCGACGGTGTCTGCCCCCTAGAGCCTCCATCTCCGAGTGCAGGCCTTCTGTCGCGGAGGTGTGGATGAATCACGTGCTTGGAGTTGTCGGGGTGCCGACCAGTGCAGGTGCGTTCGCGCCCGGTCAGGAACAGGCGCCGCAGGCGTTACGCGACGCAGGGCTGCTCGGCCTGCTGCGTGACGCCGGCATCGCGGTGTCCGATCACGGTGATCGGCCCGTTTGGCGCTGGCGCCCGGACCGCGAGCGGCCGCGGCTGCAGAACCTCGACACTGTCGTGTCCATCGTGCGCGAGACGGCCGCGCGCGTTGCCGATGCCGCTGCGGCGGGTGAGGTCACGTTGGTGCTTGGTGGGGACTGCACTGTCGGAATCGGGACGGTTGCCGGCCACGTGGCGGCAGCGCCGGATGAGCGCATCGGGTTGATCTACCTCGACTCCCATGCCGACCTGAACACCCCGGGGAGCGTCCATGAAGGGACGCTCGACTGGATGGGGATGGCACACATGCTCGCGGTTGACGGTGCGGCACCCGAGCTTGTCCGCGTGGGTGCGCACGTGCCGCTGCTCGAGGCCGATCAGGTCGTGCTCGTCGGCTGGGGACGCGAGCAGGCGACCGAGTTCGAGCGCGCCGCGATCGAGGAGCGCGACCTCGCCGCGGTTGCCGTCGACCGCGTCGCTGCTGATCCCGAGGCCGCCGCGTTGGAAGCGCGGCGACGCCTACGCGGGTGCGACCGGATCGTCGTGCATTTCGACGTCGACGTCATCGACTTCACTGACACGCCGATGTCCGAGAATTGGGGGCGCAACGAGGGACTTTCGTTCGACGACGCCTTGCGCACGTTCGGTGTGCTCGTCGCTGATGCGGCGCTGTCGGGAGTCACGATCACGGAGCTCAACCCAGATCACACGGAGGCGGGGGCCGGCACCGTCGAGCGCTTCGCGCGCGCGGTTGCGACTAGTCTCGGCGCCTCGCTGTCGAGCCCGTAGCGCGATACGAGGAGCACGTCACCGGCCTAGTCCGAACCAGGTGGTGAGCGCGTCAGCGAGCCCCGCGTGTGTGGTCTCGTGAGGGTCGGCTACTCATCGAGGTCTCCGAGCCTGGCGGCTCGAGACTCGAGGTATCGCTGTTCCGGGAGGCTGGTCGTGCGGCGTGCCGCCGTCCGATAGCTCGCGCGCGCCGCTCTGTGGTCGCCTGCCATCTCCAGGAGATGCGCACGGACCGCCTCGAGCCGATGGTGCTCGGCGACGTGGCGATCGGCGTCGAGCGTGCTCAGGAGGTCGAGCCCCTCCTGTGGGCCTCGCACCATCGCGAGGGCGACGGCCCGGTTGAGCGTGACCATGGGGTTGGGCGAGAGGCGCTCGAGCATCTCGTAGAGGGCGAGAATCTGCGGCCAGTTGGTGTCGGCCGCCCGGGCCGCCTCGTCGTGGACGGCTGCTATCGCGGCTTGGAGCTGGTACGGGCCCAGCGGTGCCGCGGAGAGAGCCTCGGTGACGAGGGCGGTGCCCTCTTTGATGTAACTCTCGTTCCAAAGCGCGCGGTTCTGCTCCTCGAGCGGCACCAGGCTCTCGTCTTCTCGTGCGCGCGCTGCGCGCCGGGCGTCCGTCAGCAGCATCAGCGCCAGCAGGCCTGCGACCTCGCCGTCGTCGGGCAGGAGGCGCCTGACCTCGCGGGCGAGGCGGATCGCCTCCGCGGTGAGCTCGCCGCGCTGTAGGTCTGCACCTGCGGTCGCCGTGTAGCCCTCGTTGAAGATCAGGTAGAGCACGTGCAGGACGACCTGGAGCCGGCCTGCGCGCTCGGGCTCCGGCGGAAGCTCGAAAGGCACCCCGCTGGCCTGGATGCTCTGCTTGGCGCGACTGATGCGCTGCGCGATCGTGGCTTCCGGCACGAGAAACGCGCGCGCGATCTCGGCCGTGGTGAGGCCACCGACCGCGCGGAGCGTCAGCGCGACCTGAGACGCGGGGGAGAGGGAGGGATGCGCGGACAGGAAGAGCAGGGCCAGCATGTCGTCTTCGGCCGCGGGGTACTCGTCGTGGGGCGACTCGACGAGCTCGTCGGGCGGCGCTAGTGCAGCCGCCCTCTCTTCGCGTCGCCGCCGTGCCTGGTCGCTGCGCAAGGTGTCCGTCAGGCGACGCGCGGCGACGGTGATCAGCCAGCCTCGTGGGTTCTCCGGGATCCCCTGTTCCGGCCACTGGAGCGCGGCGGCGAGCAGGGCCTCTTGCACCGCGTCCTCGGCCAAGTCGAAGTGGCCGTATCGACGCACGAGTGAGCCGAGGACCTGCGGCGCGAGCTGCCGCAGCAGGTCCTCGGCTCCGACCTTGGCCTGTGTCGTCACATCTCCGTCCCGGCCTCGTCCATGACGGGCCGTACCTCGACGCCCCAGACGCGAGCGGCCGGGTCGTGGGTGACGATCTCGGTCGCCCGCTCGAGGCTCTCTGTGTCGAGCACGTAGAACCCTGCCAGCTGCTCCTTCGCCTCGGCAAAAGGACCGTCCGTGACGGCCGGAAGGCCGTTCCGACCACGAACGGTCTTGCTCGTCGACGCATCGGCGAGAGCGATTCCGCCGGCGAGCAGCTCTCCGGACTCCGTGTACTCCTTGAGGTAGGCATCGGCCTCGCGCATGAACGCGTCTCGTTCGGCTTGTGGCATGGCCTCGAACGCTCCGGGATTGGTGTAAACGAGAGCGACGTACTTCATGGCGTGCTCCTTTCTGGGGCGATCTGGTCTGTCATGAAGGAGTCGGAGCAGGCCGCACGTTCTCGACGTCACCCCCTCGGATGGCCTCGTGCAGCCTGTCCGCGAATTCCTGTGGGTCCGACCCCCAGCCGCCGTGGCCTCCGGGGAGGTACGTGACCGGGATGTCGAGTCGCCCGGCGAGTGCCAGGGCCGCGCGGCCCGCCAGCTGCTCACCAGACGTCTCGCCTGCGGCGCTGACGATCCGCGTGGAAGCGCTTCGCAGCAGGTCGAAGTCGGGCACATACGCGCCGATCTGCCGGATCTCGTGGGCGAGGAAGAGGTCGAAGTTGCCCGCCATCCGAGCGCTGGTCTCCTGGCTCTCAGGCGTGGGCTCGGCCCGCGCCATCTCCTCGCTGTATCTCGGCCCGCCTTCCTCGACTAGAGCGCCGAACTTCTCGATCGCGGCGAAGGCACCGTGCGTACGGTAGATCTCGAGGATCTCCTCGCCCTTGGAGCGCAGATCGGCCGCGTCCGGGAGCAGCTCTGTCAGTGGCGCCTCGTGCGCGACGAGCGTGTCGACCAGCTCGGGGTGACGAGCGACCAGGTCGAGGCCGATCGTCCCGCCCCCGCTCGAGCCGTACACGTTCGCCGGCTCGTCGCCGACGGCCCGGATGAGCGCGGCGGCGTCGTCCGCGTGCTGCGACACGGCGATGTCGCCAGGCTCGCCGTCGAGCGGGCTTCGCGAATGGCCGCGGGGATCGTAGTTGACGACGGTGTACCGGTCGGCCAGCCGTTCCGCGACGTCGCTGAAGATCCCAGCATCGGTCGGCCCGCCCGGGATGCAGAGCAGAGCCGGGCCGGACCCGCGCACCTCGTAGTAGAGCCTCGCTCCCGGAACTCGCAGCATCGCGATCGCTGCCGTCGTTTGGGTCGTGCTCATCCGGGTCTCCTTTCGTCACTCGTCGATCTGACGTCCGGACGAGCCGGAACTCATCGGGCTCGTCGCTCAGGAGTCGGAACCAAACGGCCCGTTCTCGACATGTCGAGATTGCGTCCTGGGCTCCGACTCCCTTAGTAGAGACACAAGACAGGAGACGAAGACGTGACCGATACGACCAACACAAACCGCTGGCTAGCACTCGTCATCGTGTGCCTCGGGTCCCTCATGATCGTCCTCGACGTGACCATCGTCGGCGTGGCGCTGCCGTCGATCCGGGAGGATCTCGGCTTCTCCGAGAGCTCGCTCGCCTGGGTCGCGAACGCGTACCTGCTCACGTACGGCGGGTTCCTGCTCCTGGGAGGCCGGCTCGGCGACTTGTTCGGCCACCGGAGACTGTTCCTGCTCGGGATCGCCACCTTCACGCTCGCCTCGCTGGGTGCGGGGCTCGCCGCCTCGCAGGCCCAGCTCATCGGCTTCCGGGCGGTGCAAGGACTGGGCGGCGCCGTTGCGTCGGCTGTCGCGCTGTCGCTGATCGTGACCCTCTTCACCGAGCCCGCCGAGCGGGCGAAGGCGATGGGAGTCTATGGCTTCGTCGCCGCGGGCGGCGGGACGATCGGCGTCCTGCTGGGAGGAATCCTCACGAACGCGCTCGACTGGCACTGGATCTTCCTCGTCAACGTCCCGATCGGAATCGCGGTGGTCGTCTTGGCGAGGCTCATGCTTCCCGGAGCCCACGCGGCTGCGGCGTCACGAAGGCTGGACGTTGCCGGCGCGCTGACCGTGACGAGCGCCTTGATACTCGCCGTCTACGCGGTCGTGAACGGCAACGAAGCGGGCTGGACGTCCGCGAGGACCCTCGGGCTGCTCGCCGTCGCCGGAGGGCTTCTGGCCGCTTTCCTCGTCATCGAGGCGAAGACGTCCGCTCCGCTGGTGCCGCTCCGCCTGTTCCGGCTTCGGAACGTCTCGACTGCGAACGTCGTCGGCGTCCTTTGGGCGGCCGCGATGTTCGCCTGGTTCTTCCTGTCCGCCCTGTACCTCCAGCTCGTGCTCGGATACAGCCCGCTGGAGGTCGGCCTCGCGTTCGTGCCGGCGAATCTGATCATGGCGGTGTTCTCGCTGGGCCTGTCGGCGAACCTCGTCATGCGCTTCGGCATCAAGGCGCCGCTCGCCACGGGCCTGTTGCTCGCAGCGGCAGGGCTCGTGCTGTTCGCCCGCGCACCGGTCGACGGCTCGTTCCTGGTCGACGTGCTCCCGAACATGATCCTGCTCGGTGTCGGTGCCGGCATGGCGCTCAACCCGGTGCTGCTCGCGGCGATGAGCGACGTCGAGCCGAGCGAGGCGGGACTTGCTTCGGGCGTGGTGAACACTTCGTTCATGATGGGCGGCGCGCTCGGCCTGGCGCTCCTCACGAGCCTCGCCGCGTCGCGGAGCGAGTCGCTGCTGGCCTCCGGCGATGATCCGCTGACGGCCCTGACCGGCGGGTACCACGTCGCCTTCCTCGTAGGTGCCGCGTTCGCGGCGGCCGCGGCCGTGCTAGCTGCGGCGCTTCTACGAGGCGGGACCGGCGCCGTCGATGCCGAGCACGGCGAGCCTGTGGACGAGGAGGAGCCGGCGGCGCTCGCGGACGCGGCGTAACGGCTGCGCACCACACGCCGGTCCGCAT
>Ga0081538_10003814_pt1 | contig 14082 bp, 11 predicted proteins | sample TabmetS5T2R1_FD_71022 | JGI IMG/M metagenome (GOLD analysis project Ga0081538, IMG submission 71022) | Tabebuia heterophylla rhizosphere microbial communities from the University of Puerto Rico - S5T2R1 | ecosystem: Host-associated > Plants > Roots > Rhizosphere ... | reverse complement strand
GTGGTGGCGCCGTTTTTACAAAAATATATACCTGGGAATCCCATGATCGTGCATGAGTACATGGACGGCGGCGGCGGCCGCAAAGCGGCCAATCACATCTTCAACACAGCTCGTCCCGACGGTCTAACCATCGGCAATGTCGGCAGCGGCGCGATCACCAGTGCCGTATTGGGCGAAATCGGCGTTCAGTACGACATCGACAAACTTCATTTCGCCGGCACAGCCGACAGTGCTGTTCAATATCTGCTTTTGACGCGCCGCGAGGCCGGCTTCAGAACTCTCGATAAACTCCAGCAAGCCTCGGGCTTGCGCTTCGGCGGTCTATCGGTTGGACACACGATCGATACTGTCGGACGGATTATGATTTGGCTCCTCGGGCTCAAAGAAATCAAGGAAATCACTGGTTTTTCGTCTCCTGAGCGGAACGCCGCTTTGCTGCACGGCGAAATCGATGGCCTGGTGACCCCCGATGATTTCTTTGCCCGCAATCCCGAATGGTTGGATAAACCTCTGGTTGATTTACACGTCATCCTGTCCATTCCCAGAGAGGAAAAGCATCCGCGTTATTCATCCTTGCCTGAAATTGACAGCTTCGTCAAAACCGAGCGCGAGCGCAAGCTCCTCACCCTGTTCCGCAACTTTAGATTGGCGGGCGCAGCGCCATTCATTCTCCCTCCAGCTGTGCCCAGGGAACGCGTGGAGATCATCAAGGAAGCCATGCGCAAGACCTTCAAAGATCCCGCGTTTTTTGCGGAATACCGGAAGATCGCGGGTGAAGATCCGACTCCACTGATGCCGGAAGCACATGAAAAGGCGCTTCGCGACTTGCCGCGGGATGCCGAGACTATAGCGCTTTATAGGAAGTTCGCCGGCCCAGGGCCGCTGCCGCCACGGTAAGAAAGTAAGTTGCCATGAAGATAAAAATCATGCCGCGGATTCTCTGCTCAGCGCTTTTAGCTCCGCTTGTCTTGCTACCCAACTGTCTTTATTCACAGTCCGACTTCTATCGAGGCAAAACGATCACCATCATCCATGGTCGTTCCGCTGGTGGAGCGGGAGATGTCCGCGTGCGCGCGGTGGCGCCCTTTCTCCATAAGTACATTCCCGGCAATCCCACCATCGTGCATGAATACATGGACGGCGGCGGCGGCCGCAAGGCGGCCAATCATATCTTCAACGCGGCTCGCCCCGACGGCCTGATCATCGGCAACGTCGGCGGCGGCGTGGTGGCGAGCGCCGTGCTCGGGGAGACGGGCGTTCAATACGATCTCGAAAAGCTTCATTTCGTCGGCTCGCCTTTCAGCACGAGCCACTATTTATTTTTGACGCGCCGCGAGGCCGGATTTAGCACCCTCGAGAAACTTCGCCAAACCTCGGGCGTGCGCTTGGGAGCTCAATCCGTCGGCCATACCGTCTACAATGTCGGCCGGATCATGGCCTGGCTTCTCGGGCTCAAAGAAATCAGGGACGTGACTGGTTTTTCGACACCGGAGCGAGACGTCGCCTTCTTGCGCGGCGAAATCGATGCGATCGCGGCCACCGACGAGGCATTCGCCGTTCGTAAGGCTGACTGGTTGGAAAAGGAACTGATCGATCTCCATGCCATCTACGCGATTCCGCGCGAGAGTAAGCATCCCCGCTTTTACTACTTGCCGGAAATTGACGGCTTCGCCAAAACCGAGCGGGAACGCAAAATATTGACCATGTTTCGCAATTTCAGTTTGACTGGCGGGCCATTCATTCTTCCTCCAGCGATGCCCAAGGAGCGGGTGGAGACCATCAAAGAGGCGCTGCGGAAGAGCTTCAAGGATGCAGATTTTTTCAAGGAATACCGCAAAGTAACGGGCGAAGATCCGACACCATTGATGCCGGAAGCCAATGAGAGGGCAATTCGCGAGTTGCCGCGGGATGTTGAGGTGGTAGAGCTTTTTAAAAAGTTTGCCGGCCCAGGGCCGCTACCGCCACGGTAGTTAGAAAGTGTAGTTTTTTCTAGGGCGATGCGGAGGGATTCATGAAGTTAATAGAAAGGACCCTCGAACTTTTTGCAAGGTTGTTTCTTGCTGCCCTGTTCATCGAGGTGTCATTTCTAGCGGGAGATCTCTTGGCGCAGACTTCTTTCTATCAGGGAAAAACGATTAGTCTCATTATGGGCACGGCACCAGGGGGATCGTCCGACATGATGGTGAAGTCCGCGCTTCCTTATCTGAAAAAATATATACCCGGCGAGCCTGCGATTGTCCCCGAGTACATGCCAGGTGGAGGGGGAGTCAAGGCCGCCAACCACATTTACAGAAATGTTCGGCCCGACGGCCTTACCATGGGAAACGTCGGCGGCGGCCTGGTGTCGAATGCCGTGCTTGGAGAAGCCGGTGTGCTCTACGACATCGATAAATTAATCTACCTAGGCTCGCCGCACAGCCACTACCATTGGGTTTTCATGTCGAGACGCGAAGCCGGTCTGGCGAATCTCGAAGCTCTGCGCTCGGCCTCGGGCGTTAGAGTTGGAGCTCAATCTATAGGCCACTCTGTCTACATCGTCGGGCGACTTTTCGCCTATCTGCTCGACCTCAAGGAGCCAAAGTTCGTGGTCGGTTATTCGGGACCAGAACTCGATCTCGGGTTGCTTCAAGGAGAGTTTGACGCCCGCATCAACAACGCTGACACGCTGGTCACTCGGAATCCGGAATGGTTAGCCAAGGGAGTTATCAACCTTCACGCTATCATGGAAGTCCCCAAAGGGCTCAAGCACGATCACTTCGCGAGTTTGCCGGAAGTGGAACAGTTTGCAAAGTCGGACACGGAGCGAAAGGTTCTGGCGATGCTGCGCGCCTTTAGGCAGGTTGGCTCGCCGTACATCTTGCCACCGGGGACTCCTGGAGAGCAGGTAAAAATTCTGCGCGAAGCGCTGGTCAAGACTTTCAACGATCCCAGCTTCCACAAGGAGTACAAGAAGCTTACCGGCGATGAAGCAACGCCGCTTATGCCGGACGAGATGGAAAAGGCGGTTAAGGAACTGCCGCGGGATCGAGAAATTGTCGAGCTTTTCAAAAAGATCGCGGGTGGTGGTCCTTTGCCACCGCGCTGATGCGTAGTTCAAACCGTTCAAGCAGTTCCAATCGTTCAAACCGTTTGAACGGAGCGGAGCGGTTGAACGGCTTGAACGGGTTGAACCTGCAAGGAGGGTATATGGGGAAGACAGTCGCTCTGGTCGCTTACAGTTTGCTCTCTTTGACTTCCGCCTTCGCTCAAGCCCCCTTTTATCAAGATAAAACCATCACGATCATTCAGGGGCGCGAACCTGGGGCCTTGGGAGACAACCGGGTCCGAGCCGTTATCCCCTTCCTAAAGAAATACATCCCTGGAAATCCCGCGATTGTAAGTGAGTTTATGCCAGGCGCCGGCGGGAGAAAAGCGACCAATCATATTTTCTCAGTGGTTCGTCCTGACGGCCTTACCATTGGAAATGTAGGCGCCGGATTAGTGGCAAATGCAGTCCTCGGCGAACCCGGAGTTCAGTACGATCTCGACAAATTGATCTATCTCGGGTCGCCCAACAGCGCTACTCACTACGTTTTTTTAAGCAAGAGGGAGCTCGGCTTGAATACTATGGAAAAACTCCTCGGCTATTCCGGGCTAAGAATCGGCGCGCAAACCGTTGGCCACGACATCTATATCAACGGTCGCCTATTTGGTTGGATTCTGGGTGTGAAAGAGGCGAAATTCATTCCCGGATATGGGGGAACGGAGCTCGATTTAGCTCTTATGCAGGGAGAGGTGGATGCAAGAGCGCAGACGGCTGCCTGGCTCGTGCACAGAAACCCTGATTGGCTGGAAAAGAAGCTGGTTGACGTCCATATCGGCATCGAGATTCCAAAAGGGGAAAGACATCCTCGTTTTGCGCACCTTCCGGAGCTCGAGAGTTTTGCTAAGTCCGAAAGGGAACGCCAGATATTGGCGTTGTTCCGCGCTATCAGACTCGCTGGCTCGCCTTACATCCTACCGCCCGGCACACCCAAAGAGCTAGTCGAAATACTTCAAGAGGCGATCAGGAAGAGCTTCAAGGATCCTGAGTTCCACAAAGAATTTAGAAAGCTCACGGGAGACGTTCCGACGCCGCTCATGCCCGAAACGATGGAGAAGTATATTCGGGAAATCCCTCGGTCGCCTGAGATCATCGCCTTGTTTCACAAAATCGCGGGCGCAGGGCCGCTCCCGGCGCGATAATGGCAAATTTTCCTCAAGGAGGTCTTCGATGGAAGTCAACGCGAGTAGTTTTTGTAGCGGGAGGCTCTTATGAAAAAAACCATCCTTAGTGTGTTCTTCGCGCTTGGTTTTGTCCTTTTCTCCAACATGGCGTATGCAGACTCCCATGATTTTTTTAAGGGCAAGACTATCAGGCTCGTTGTAGGCACCTCTGCCGGCGGGGCCCAGGACGAGTGGGCGCGCTTTCTAGCGCCTCATCTGGGCAGAAACATTCCGGGCGGTCCGGATATCGTGGTGCAAAATATGCCGGGCGCGGGGACGGTGATCGCCGCCAACTATATTTATAACATCGCAAAACCCGACGGCTTAACCATCGGGCTGGTCAATCCAGCCATCTACATAGATCAGCTTCAAGGATCGAAAGAAGTGAAGTTCGACTGGACGAAATTTTCCTGGATAGGCTCCCCAGAGGGGATCGACCAGGTTTTGTTTATACGTACAGACTTTCCGCAAAAGACACTGGATGAGCTTCGCAAGGCTCCAGAGCCGCCAAGGTGCGCAGCCACGGGACGTTCTGGTGGCGGTTATTTTCTACCGAGGCTGCTTGAGGAGGGGCTCGGGATTAAAATTCAAATGGTGGTTGGTTACGGCGGCGGTGGCGATATGAACCTGGCGATGGAAAAAGGCGAGGTGCAGTGCCGGGCTGGAACGGTTTCGGCTTATGTGGGCCGCGAACCTACCCGCACGTGGGCTGCGAACGGTTTCACCCGCGCCTTGGTTCAAAGCGGGACCAAGCGTTATGCCAAGTTGCCCGATGTCCCAACTCTCTATGAGCTGATGGAGACCTATAAAACGCCCGATGCCACAAGGCGCGTTGCGAAAGTGCTACTCGCTTCGGGCGATCTCGGTCGTCCGTTTTTCGGTCCCCCAGGAATGGCTGCGGACCGGCTGAAAATTTTTCGCGACACTTTTACGAAGACTATGAAAGACGAGGCCTTATTGGCTGAAGCCAAGAAAAAGCAATGGGATCTCGATCCCATGAGCGGTGAAGAACTAGAAAAATTAGCCAAAGAAATTATGGTTCAACCCCCTGAGGTTATCGAGAGGGTCAAAAAAATTCTGGGAAATTAAAATGCCGCTGAGCAGAAGAAAGTGGTTCACGATTCTCCAGCTACAACGGAGGTTAGAATGAAAATAATCATATTGGCTATCTCTTTACTTTTGCTGATCGGCAGCCCTGCCGTCCAGGCCCAGGCTCCCTACTATCAGGGCAAAACCATCACGTTCATCACAGGATCGCCGGCAGGCGATCTGTTCGATCTTTATGTCCGTACCGTCGGCCAGTTTTTGGTGAAGCATATCCCGGGAAATCCCGACGTTATTGTTCAGAATATGCCGGGGGCAGGCCATATCATCGCGGCCAACTATGTTTACAACATTGCCAAGCCGGACGGTTTAACTCTAGCCGGTACTCTCGCCACCCTCTACATCGATCAACTCGTTGGACAGCCCGAGGTCAAGTACGACTGGGGAAAGTTCACATGGATCGGCAATGCCGGCAAGTCTCCCATGCTGCTTTATATGCGAGCCGATAGCCCCTACAAGACCCTTGACGACGTTCGTAACGCAAAGGAGGCTCCCAAGTGCGGTAGCACGGGTATATCTAATTCCGGCTATGTCGTGCCCAAACTCCTCGAGGAAACAATTGGGGCAAAATTCAATGTTGTACTCGGCTACCAGGGCGGCGGTGCTGTCGACCTGGCGGTGGAGAAAGGTGAGGTGGTGTGCCGCGCTTTCAGCATAGAGGCGTACTTTTCTAGAGAGCCCTTTCATACCTGGCGCAAAAAAGGGTTCGTGCGGATACTCGTGCAAGGAGGGAAAACCAGGGACGAAAAGCTGCCCGATGTGCCAACGATCCATGAAGTAATGGACAAATACCAAACGCCGGAATCGGGGCGGCGATTAGTAACGGCGATGCTCTCTGCTGAAGAATTTTTCCGCCCTCACTTTGGTCCTCCAGGAATACCGCCAGAGCGCGTGAAAATCCTGCGCGAGGCCTACACGAAAACCATGAACGACCCGGCGTTTTTGGCTGAGGCCAAAAAAAGAAGGCTGGAGATCAACCCGAGCAGCGGCGAGGAAATGGACACGCTTATTAAAGAGGTCATGGTTCAGCCACCTGACGTCATCGATCGAATGAAGAAACTGCTGCAAAAGTAAGCGAGCGACGAATTTCTGAATCCAGTGAATCCGAGATTAAGCAAAAGGAAAAATATGCACACAGTAAAGACAAGTATGCGGTTGCTGCTGGCGATGAGCGCTTTGTTGGTCTTCGCAATTTCCGCCGATGCCCAGGATTCCTTTTATCAAGGCAAGACGATCCGCCTGATTGTCGGGCTTGCACCCGGCGGCGGCTACGATCTCTATTCACGAGTGATCGCCCGGCAAATGGGAAAGCACATTCCCGGCAATCCCACCATCGTGGTCGAAAACATGACTGGCGCCGGAAGCGTGATCGCAGCAAATTATATGTACAAAGCGGCCAAGCCCGACGGTCTCACCATCGGCCATATTCTCGGCGGTCTGTTCCTGCAGCAGCTCCTTGGAAATCCGGCGATCGAGTTCGACGGCCGGAAGTTTGAGTACATAGGCGTGCCGGCTCAGGACCATTTCTTGATCGGGTTGTCTAAAGCGACCGGTATTACGAGCTTCGAGAACTGGATGGCATCAAAAAAGGCCGTCAAGCTAGGAGGTGTGGCCCCGGGAGGCGCCACCGATGATGTTCCCAAAGTCCTCGAAGCCACATTAGGACTCCCCATCAAGGTTGTGACCGGCTACAAGGGCACGGGCCCAGTTCGGCTGGCGTTTGACGCCGGAGAAGTAGACGGGGTTTGTAATGCCTGGGAATCGTTTAAATCAACTTGGCGCAAACAACTTGACTCAGGGGACGTGATTCTTATTCTCCAAGCGACGGTCAAACCGCATCCGGAACTTCCAAACGTTCCCGTCGCATTTGATTTTCTGAAAACCGAAGAGGCACGAAAACTTTTTCAAGTTGTCGTTCGGGTCCACGGGCCATCGGCCCGCCCCTATTTTCTCCCACCCGGCACACCTAAAGAGCGGGTGGAGATCCTACGCAAGGCCTACATGGATACCATAAAGGACCCGGAGTTTCTGGCTGACGCAAAAAAAGCGAAGCTGGACATCAATCCTGATGATGGCGCAGGGTTGGAGCGAAACGTTAAAGAGATTTTTGATCTGGAGCCTTCGCTGGCGGCGAAGCTAAAGGAAATTCTCAAATAGTGTCCAAGGGGAAAAAATGGCTACGGCTGACCATCCTCTCACGCGCGACCTATATCGGCCATATTCAAGGAGGCCAACCATGACAACCATGAATAGACGCGAAACTCTATTGAGGGTGAAAATTGCGCTGTTGGTTTGTTCGTTGACCAGCCTGTTTCCTGGTTGTGCGTATGCTCAAGACAATTTTTATCAGGGAAAGACGGTCACACTGCTGGCTTTTACCGCCCCGGGTGGAACCGGTGATCTCCGCGTAAAAGCCGTGCTCCCGTTTCTCCAGAAACATGTTCCCGGAAATCCCACGGTTGTGATCGAATACATGGACGGCGGAGGTGGGCGCAAAGGAGCAAACCATCTCTACAGGTCCGTTCGCCCGGATGGGCTTACTGTCGGAGCCGCCAGCGGCGCAATCGTGGGCCTGGCTGTTATGGGTGAAAAAGGCGTTTCGTACGATCCTGACAAATTTATTTATCTGGGCACGGCGGAACATGAAAACCACGCCGTGATCTATACCCGAAGGGAGCTTGGGCTCGATAGTTTGGAGAAGCTGCGAGCAGCGAAGGGAATCCGGATCGGCGGCCAAACCGTGGGGCATGTGTCATACGTCGCCGGGCGGCTGTTTGCGTATTTTTTGGATATGAAGGATCCCAAGTTCGTTGTTGGCTACAGCGCTCCCGAGGTTGATGTGGCGCTGTTGGCCGGGGAGCTTGACGCGCGGGCAAATAACGCCACTTCAGTGCTGCGCCGTAATCCGGATTGGCTAGACAAAGGCCTGATGAATTTTCACGCGATCCTGGAAACTCCCAAGGGCGAAAAGCATCCACGCCTTGGCCACCTTCCGGAGATTGAAACCTTCGCTAGAAACGAAAGAGAAAAAAGACTGCTTACTGTCTGGCGTGCCTTCCGGGGTGTCGGTTCACCTTACATCTTGCCTCCGGGCACACCCAAAGAGAGAGTTGACATACTGAAAGACGCTTTTCGGAAAATCTTCGCGGATCCGGAATTTGCCAAATACTTCAAGAAGATCGTGGCGGAGGATATTTCGCCGCTAGGGGCGGATGAATTGACCAAAGTGGCAACCGGGATGCCTCGCGACCCTGAGACGCTGGAATTGCTCAGAAAACTATCCGGACCAGACCCGCTGCCAGCGCGGTAGGAATGGCTGAGGATGCTGCTCGAAAAATTTGTATGAAAAAAATCGCCAAGGAGGTCGTCGATGGAATCAAAAGCAGGTAACTCCAAGATTTCAGTGAGAGTACCGACTGCTCTTCTGTTTTTCCTTTTGATTGCTCCGTGGCCGACTCTGTCACAGACGCCTTTTTATCAGGGGAAAACCATCACCATCGTCCAAGGCCGTGATCCCGGCGGCACCGGCGATATGCGGGTAAGAGCTATGATGCCCTTCTTGCAGAAACATATTCCGGGGAATCCGACTATTGTTAACGAGTATGTGCCTGGCGGCGGAAGCCGAAAAGCTGCAAATCATGTCTACAAGTCCGTGCGCCCTGACGGGCTCACCATCGGCAATCTCGGGCTTGGCATGGTTTCATCTGCCATACTAGGAGAGCCGGGAGTCACCTACGATCTCGACAAGTTTTACTTTCTGGGCTCGCCCTTCAGCAGCCATCACGCGGTATTCGTGACGCGCAAGGACGCTGGCCTCGGCACCATAGAAAAGCTTCGAGCGGCTGAAGGAATCAGGATCGGCGGCCAATCGGTGGGCTTCTCTACGTACATTGAAGGTCGCCTGTTCGCCTACCTGATCGGTCTAAAAGAGCCAAGGTTCGTTACCGGTTATGGTGGAGCTGAATTGGACCCGGTCTTGATCCGCGGTGAGATTGATGCGCGCGCGACCAGCGCCGACACGGTGCTGCGTCGCAACCCTGACTGGCTCGAAAAACACGTGGTAGACTTTCACGCTATCATCGAGGTGCCAAAAGGGGAAAAGCATCCCACTTTCCCTAATTTGCCGGAGCTTGAGAGCTTTGCCAAATCCGAAAAGGATCGCAAGATCATGACGATGCAGCGCGCCTTCAGGGTTGCCGGCCAGCCTTTCGTCCTTCCTCCGGGCACGCCGAAGGATCGTCTTGAGATTATCCAGGAAGCATTCCGCAAGACCTATAATGATCCGGAATTTCACAAGGAGTACAAAAAGCTCACCGCCGACGAGCCCACCCCGCTGATGCCGGACGCGCATGAGAAGACCATCAAAGAGATTCCCCGCGATCCGGAGATCGCTGCAATTTTTAAACAGATTGCGGGTTCGGGGCCGCTGCCGCCGCGCTGAGAAAGGAGAGCTCCATGAAGATAAAAATCATGACGCGGATTCTATGCTCGGCGCTATTAACTCAGCTCATCTTGCTACCCGGCTTTGTCTATTCACAGTCCGACTTTTATCGGGGTAAAACGATCACCATTATCCATGGTCGTTCCGCTGGGGGATCGGGAGAATTCCGTGCGCGTGCGGTGGCTCCGTTTCTACAAAAATATATCCCAGGGAATCCCACCATTGTGCATGAGCACATGGACGGTGCCGGCGGCCGCAAGGCGGCCAATCACATCTACAACACGGCTCGTCCCGACGGTCTAACCATTGGCAGTGTCGGTAGCGGCGTGGTCGTTAGCGCCGTACTCGGTGAAACCGGCGTTCAGTACGATCTCGACAAGCTTCACTTCGTTGGCTCGCCTTACAGCGCGACTCACTATTTACTCTTGACGCGCCGCGAGGCCGGACTTACAACCCTCGACCAGTTTCGGCAAGCCTCGGGCGTGCGCTTGGGCGCTCAAGCCGTCGGCCACAGCAACTACACCGTCGGCCGGATCATGGCTTGGCTCCTCGGGCTCAAAGAAATCAAGGATGTCACCGGCTTTTCGAATCCGGAGCGAAGGGTCGCTTTGATGCGCGGTGAGATCGATGCCATTGCCGTATCCGACAGTGGACTGCTGGATCGCCAGGCGGAGTGGCTGGAAAAAGGTCTCGTCGATCTTCATGTGATCTTTGCCGTGCCGAGAGAAAACAAGCATCCGCGTTTTCACACCTTGCCGGAAATTGACGGCTTCGCCAAAACCGAGCGGGAACGCAAAATAGTGGCCATGTTCCGCAATTTCAGTTTGACGGGCGCGCCGTTCATTCTTCCTCCAGCCATGCCCAAGGATCGCGTGGAAATCGTCAAAGAAGCGCTGCGCAAGAGTTTCAAAGATCCCGCGTTTTTCCAGGAATACCAGAAACTCGTTGGTGACGATCCCAGTCCACTTATGCCGGAAGCCAATGAGAAGGCGATTCGCGACTTGCCGCGGGATGCGGAGACCGTAGAGCTTTATAAAAAGTTCGCCGGGCCGGGACCCATCCCGCCGCGCTAACCTCGAAGGCGATTGTGATACAGCATCCGGGAGAGAGGATGATTTGGTCTAAGCTGAACTGTAACCGTTAGAACCGACGGATCCGGAAACCGCTGAGATTTTTAAGAAGCTCGTGGGCGCCGGGCCGCTTCCGTCGCGTTAGGTTGAGTAGGAAATAAAAAAACGAAGAAGGAGGACAGAGCTATGCCAATCATAACAATTTTTGGCGGGACTTTCGGCGATGATGAAGAGCTCGCTCGGAATGTCGCTAGGAAGTTAGATTGTCGGTTCGTGAGCCGTGAAATCTTCGTTGCGGCGAGCCAGCGTTGTGACGTACCCGAGGCGAAGCTTAGCGACATCGTCGAAAAAGAACCGCACTGGTGGGAGCTTTGGCACGGAAATCTACGGCCCTACCGGATCGCCCTGGAGGCGGCCATGAGCGAGGCGGCGCTGGCAGAGAATCTTGTCTACTTGGGACATGTCGGTCACGGGTTGCTCCCGGGTATCCGTCATGTCCTGAGAGTACTGATCACGGCGCCCATGGAGTATCGGATCGAGCAAGTGCGTCAGCGACAAGGGCTAGACCCAAGGGCGGCGCGCCGCTATATCGATCACGTCGAAAAGGCCCGCACCCGCCGGCTGATGGCGCTGTTTGGCTCGGACTGGCGCGATCCGGGCCAATACGCTTTGATCCTGAATAGGGCGCAAATGAGTTCCGCCGCCGCGGAAAATATTATTTCGCAGACAGCGCAACTGATGGATTATCAGGCCACGGCGGAGTCGCGCCTGGCCCTCGGAGACTTGGCCCTGACTGCGAGGGTTCAAGCTCAGTTGTTAACCCATCCGAAGCTGCGACACGTAAATGTAAGCGTGCGAGCGAAGCAAGGAGACGTCACGTTGGCGGGCCTACTGTCGGAGTCGGTTTCAGAATATGAAGTTCGGCGCATCGTTGAAGGAATCCCTGGAGTGAAGAACGTAATGAGCGATTTTGTGAGCCTCCGCAGCCGGGCGCTCCGTTAGGTCAGCCTGCTGCCGCTTTGATTTTGCTCAATCGCGGTCTGAGAAGTTTTTCGGAGGAGATACTCTCATGCCCATCATCACCATTTATCAAGGGGCGTCGGGCAGCGGCCAGGAATTGGCGGAAGCCGTTGCCGGGGTTTTGGGCTATCGCTGCGTCGGACGAACGGAGCTTTTGGATGCGAGCCAGCGTTATCGAATTCCTGAAGCGAAGCTCAACGAGATCTTGGAAAAAGGTCCGCACTGGTGGGAACGGTTGCTGCAAAACATGCGACCCTACCGCATTGCTCTGCAAGGAGCCTTCTGCGAAATTGCCGCGGACGGAAAGATCGTTTATCACGGCCACCTCGGTCACGAATTGTTGCCCGGCATCCGCCATGTGTTGAAAGTGCTGCTCACAGCTCCCCTGGAAGTCCGCATCAACCAGATTCAGAGCCGTGAAAACTTGAGCCAAGGCGAAGCGCGCCGTTATATCGAGGAGATCGACAAGGCGCGGAGCCGCCGGCTCTTATCGATGTTTGGTGCGGACTGGCGGGATCCGAGCCGCTACGATCTGGTGCTCAATCTTGGCCAAATGAACGTGGAATCGGCAAAACGTCTCATCGTCGAAGCAGCGAAGCTCCCAGAGTATCAGCCCACGGTTCTATCAGAGCGGCAATTCCAGGATCTTTCACTCGGCACCAGAGTCCATGCGGTGTTGATCACTACGCAGGAATTCCGTGGATCGATTCTTGATGTTCGCGCGGAAAATGGTCATGTCCACGTTTCGGGAAATTTGCAGTTTTGGGTGTCGGAAGAAGAAGTCGTCCGTGCGGTCGAAAGAGTTCCCGGCGTTACCAAGGTAACAACCGACCTTGGCGATATCCCTCTTGAACACGACGGAGTGTGAAAAGGCGGGATCAGAAAGGGAGATTGCTATGGAAATTTCGCTGTTCGACGCGGCCATCAAGGGTTTCCTGAATCTACTTCAGCTCAAGGTCTTATTCGCGATGCTGGTTGGCGTCAGCATCGGCACGTTCACTGCGGTGGCGCCTCAAGGGTTGGGCATGCCACTCGTCTATGCCATTGCGCTGCCGATTGTCATCAAGTGGGAACCCGTCACCGGCATCGCGCTGTTGATCGGCGCCAGCTCCGTGAGTGCAGTTTGCGCAGCCTACTTGCCGGTTCTCTTCGGCATCCCCGGAGGCGCCGGCTCCCAGGCCACTGTGCTCGACGGTTACCCCATGGGCAAACGCGGCGAGGCGCGGCGCGCCCTGGGAGCTTCTTTCATGGCTGGAGGGTTGGGATGTCTGATCGGGACTTTGACTCTGGCGTTGGCGATTCCCGCGGCCCGGCCGTTGATCTACCTGATGGGCTCGCCGGAGCTTTTCGTGGTGATGCTTTGGGGGCTCAGCATGGTGGCGGTTTTAGCCGGGCGGCGGCCGATCAAGGGGCTCATCGCCGCGGCCCTGGGTCTATTGCTGGCAACCGTCGGTCAGCAGGCGCAAAGCGGTGAGATGCGCTTCGTCTTTGGCCAGCCGTATCTACTGGATGGTTTTTCTATAAGCATTATCGCGCTCGCTCTTTTCGGTATTCCCTCGGCGCTGGATTTGGCTTTGACCAAGCTTGGCGTCGAGCAGCAGCCGGTGCCGCTCAAGGGAAGTCTGTTCGACGGGGTCAAGGACACATTGCGCAACTGGTGGCTGGTTTTGCGCTGTAGTTTTGTCGGCGTGTGGGTGGGCATTGTCCCCGGGTTGGGCTCGCAAGTAGTGGACTGGCTTGCCTATGGCCATGCGGCGCAGAGCGCCAAGGGAGGCAACTTCGGCAGAGGCGATGTGCGCGGTGTGATCGCTCCGGAGAGTGCCAACGATGCCAAAGACGGCGGTGACCTTGTAACAACTTTATTGCTGGGATTCCCGCAGGGGGTGGTGACGGCGCTTTTTATCGTGGCGTTGCTGGCTTGGGGTTTTGTGCCCGGCCCGGAGATGGTGAAGAAAAACCCTGAGATGATCTACAGCGTGGTTTGGCTGCAGGGGATTTCGGGGATCGTGGGGACATTGATCGGGTTCTGTTTGGCGGCGCAGCTCGCCAAGCTGGCCGAGGTGCGCTACACGTTCATGGTTCCCGTCATGTTTATTTTCATCCTGATGGGGGCCTTCAGCGTCCATCGAGATCCTCTCGACCTTTTGGTTGTGGTTGGCTTTGGCATTCTCGGCTATTTCATGCGGCGCTATGGTTATCCCC
>Ga0081538_10003813_pt1 | contig 14088 bp, 14 predicted proteins | sample TabmetS5T2R1_FD_71022 | JGI IMG/M metagenome (GOLD analysis project Ga0081538, IMG submission 71022) | Tabebuia heterophylla rhizosphere microbial communities from the University of Puerto Rico - S5T2R1 | ecosystem: Host-associated > Plants > Roots > Rhizosphere ... | reverse complement strand
CTGCCCCAGTCAATAGTCAGGGGCGACGCTGTATCGCTTTCCGACAGCGTCGTCAAAAAGATACTAACCTTTGCCAAGCTGAAAAAGGGCGACGTCTTTTACCACCTTGGCTGCGGCGAAGGCGACGCCGTTGCGATAGCAGCCAAGGAATTTGGCGTGAAAAAATCTGTAGGAATAGAAATCGACAAAGCCGCTGCAGACAGGGCATGCAAAAAAATCAAAGGCGTCAAGAACGCTAAGATAGTCAACGCGGACATCTTGAAGGCCGACATCTCTGACGCAACCGTCCTGCTGTTCTGGTTTGCCGAGCCAAAGATGGTCGACGCAATGCAGAAAAGATTCAAGAAGCTAAAGGACGGTGCAAGGGTGATAACGATATGGGCGCCCCCTGGCATGACGCTGCCTGACAGGGTCGAGTTCCCATTCTTTGTGAGCAAAAAGCCGTTCAGGCGCGCCCGGTCGATAAGACAGCAGATAAAGGCGATCTATGGCACCGAGTGCATCGACTTTACTGCGTCATGGCTTCTTGCAGAGCGGTACATCGACGCGCTTGAAATAGTTCCCGGCGAGTACCGACGCTTTGTCAACATGCTGCAGAGCATGGTCATCTGGATAAACGCGTGGAACATGGGGGTCGCCTGTGAAGACGAGGTCCCGCCGCCGGTGCAGACCTACGTCGGGATACTAAGGACATTTTTTAGCGTCGACCTGTCAGAGATGATAATAATAAAAGAGCACGAGACTGCACACACATATAAGGGATCCCTTTAGGGGACTCGATCGTCGGAAGAGATCCCTTTCATCGAATTCAAAAAGGAATCCAATGTTATCGAGAGCATAAGGGATCCCTTACCATATGCTCACACACAATAAGGGATCCCTTAATGCAATCGACAAGGAACCCAATTATCCGATTGATATAGGGAATATCCCTTACTTAATCGACTATATCAACACAATATGACAATAAGCACAATCTTGTTGCACACATATAGCCCGCTATATCTTTCTTTTATGCATGAGACGATATATGTACACACACATGCACATGCACATACCCTATCATATTCTACCAACAGAAAGGATTTCGGCAAATGTCGCTTTATTTGACCCCTATTTGATAGTGATCAAAGGCTGGGAACAGAATGCAGTTAGTGGTTCAGGATACCAGAGACACCATACACACGTGCACACACACATACGTGCAACTTTACATGAAGCGCGTGTAGAGATTGAATATCATATACGGGAGCTGTCGTCGTAGTTAACATTCACTTTTAAATGCCACTAACTAAAGTTATATAATGTCTGAGTTTGACCCTGAGAGGATTGTCATGCAGGCTGCCTCAACAGACGCAGACACCAGAACCATCGAGGCTCTGGTGAGAGAAGCCCTAAAGATAGTCCACGCCAAGGAATCCGATCTGCACATAGGCTCGGCGGAGCAGGCCCTTGGATGGAACTTTTACATGCTTTCTATAGGCAGAGATGTCGTGAGGCGCCTTGCGCAGCTGCCGGAAAGCGACATTCTCAGGGTCAAGGGCGACTCGTTTGAGCAAAAATTTGTCAATTGGCTGAACAAGCAGGCGAAAAAGAAGGACGTCGACGACAGAGTCCACTTTATCCTCCTGTCAGACCTAAAGTCGTCCCGCTACGGATTATTTTAACAAGACCTTGGATTACACCACGGATTATCAATAGATTTTTAGCTAAGGGTGACTATCCAAACGGTGATGGGTCCGATCACAAATAGGCTAGAGTTCGTCAGGGTATACTCGAACGAGGAAGGTTAGATACAGTCCCCATCTGCTATCTTGTTATTGTACCTGGTTTTCTATGTCTGCCGCAGTCGTCGTCATATTGTTATTGCTTCTTATGCTCAACGATTCCAACATTCGGCTAACTTCAGGCAAGTACTGATTAAACGCTGGTTCTTCGCCCTGATACGTCAGAAGGTATACTTTATTCCCTATAGTGGTCCAAGTGTTCATTTGATAGAATGTCAATGTGGTGTTTTGAGCTGGTTGATTGGCTAAGACTACTCTATGGCCCGGATGACCAGCAACAGTAACTTCTGAAGAATTCCTTACATCAACTTGTTCGGACTGATTCAATATCGTCCCCAAGTAGTTTGTATATTCCTGCAGCGATACGTTCTGACTATATAATATCACAGATATTATGAGTCTAGCCTGGGATAAGTCCGACACATTCTGAAGTGGCGAATAAAAAGCAATCACGTCTGTGTGATCTGCAAGTCCACTTGTGGAAGCTATCCAATTCGATGGATATTGCATGAATATACCATAGGTGGGATTTTCGTAAGGAAGGAAAGCTGTTTCTTCTTCTTGTTGCTGTGCAAAAACTGTCAATGGCAAGAACAGCAACGTAATAACAGCAGCGGATGCTATTGTGATAGTAGTACTTCTTACTCTTACATTACGAAGACCAGATAACACCACCATTAGCAGAAACAGAATGCTGCTAATTATAAGGATTTTGTGCCTGCTAGGGATCTTGCAGCTATAGATGCAATCGCAGCAGCGCAAAAACGCCGGATTCAAAAGAAGTCCTATAAGTCGTCGACACAGAACACCTCTCTCTATTGGATACAAGAAGGGCTCATCCCAAAAAACATGTTCGGCTCTTGAATTTTGCCCATTCGGTCGGGAACTCGTGCCTAACTGACCTATAGACATCTTCTAAGTGTACTGCCGTCGCCTCCTATTGCTGTTGTTTCTTGGATAAAAAAGCGCGTGGTAAAAGACTGCTGCCAATCAGGAAAAAAATTGCATCATTCTACCGAATTATAGTACCTTTTGTGGTTAAGTTTCTTTTTTTAGTCATATATTATGTTATTCTGCACCAAACCTCAAATAAATGATACCTTAGATCCAAGCCACGATGTTATCTCCAAAGACAACAATAGCAGCACTGATAGCAGCACTCTCCGTAATAGCAACAGCCTCTGCGGTACCAGCACTCATTCCACAAGCATTCGCCTTTGTAGAAGACGACAATAACGACGACGGCAACACTGTAACGGCCACCCAATCGAACTCGTTTACGGCAAACGTTGACCAGTCAATAAGCCAATATGCCGGATTCGACGACGATGATGATGGCACGACAACGATCACGCAGGAGGCAAGCCAGGGCTTCTGTCTACAAGTCAATCAGCAGAATTCTGCAGCTGGTGATGATGCTACCAACACCGGAGTAAATGCTATAGTCGCAAATGACCAGAGCGCAGTAGACTGCTCCTAAGCAAGCAAGCAACTAGTAGTAAATAGGGAACGTCATCATCCTAGTTGTTAATCTGGGACACGAAAAAAGAAGACTTCCCTCCACTGCTTTTCTTCTTCTTTTTTTGCTGTTCTTCATTACCAAATGCCATACTTCTTCCTCGTCGCGCTTCATAGGCCAAGCCGTTAAAAATTGGTCTTAACCTATATTAGCAAAGCCCTTATATCACCTGGGTATTTTTGCAGGGTATATACTGTTAGCCCAGCCCCAAGTACTATATCATAATACTGCATGGGAGCACACATGTTCATGTATATCCGAATACTCCCTTACGATACGTTAACGGATTGCAGTCTTGATAATCTTTATCTGTAGAGATACTTTGATACAGATGTTAAAACATTGAGATACTTGTTACTTTTCTATTTATCATGTAGATACAAGTTGGCAATGGACTAAATAGAATTCTGCGCTGCAGTCTCCATGACACGAGTAGAATATGAGACAGACATAAATGCTCCAGTAGAGAGGGTTTATGAATATTATACAAATCCAGACAACATCAAAGAGGCTTGGCCAAGAGATGTAGTAAAAGAGTCTGAGGCCACAACATCTACGAAGAATGAGCCAGGTTCTGAGATGAAAGTCAAAGGTGAGTATATGGGTCGCCAAGGAGAAATGCGTCTTGAGGTAGCAGAGAAGGAACAGAACAGAAGGCTAGTAACAAGACAAACAGATGGCCCATTTAAGAGATGGGAGAGCATACAAGAATTTCAAGGCGACAACAACCGAACGCATGTAAGGCACGCAATAGACTATGAACTTGGAACAGCTAAGAAAGCTGGAAACTTTCTAACAGGAAGCCAGGCTGATGACAAAATAAGGCAAGGGTTACAGCAGTCAGCCCAGACAGTCAAACAGAAGCTAGAGTCACGATAAAGGCATAGAACTTGATACAATAGAGGAGAGATATAGAGAGGGCTTAGCTTATGGCATCAGCATCAGCAGCACATCAAGTAGGACACTTTGAAATTCCAGCTGACAGAACGGATGAGCTAAAGAGCTTTTATTCTTCGCTATTTGGCTGGCAGTTCGAAAAAGGAGAGACAGGGAACTATTGGATGATAAAGAACGCAGGAATTAGTGGAGGACTAGCACCAAGAGAGAATCCTGAGCAAATGCCAACCATGTTTGTTGCAGTTGAATCAATAGATGAATATATCAATAAAGCGGAGCAGCTCGGAGCAAAAGTAGTAAAAAACAAACAAGAAATCAGTCTAGGATACTATGCAGTAATGGAAGATCCACAGAAAAATACGTTTGGGATATGGCAGGGCAAATAGCCAGTTGTCCTACACATTGTCACCTTTTTATTTTATGAGGAGGGTTAGACTACTCTACAATGTCTTATGTATCTGATGATAGAAATTATACGGATCCTAGCAATTCAGATGTAGATACTATAAGCAGCAGAGCAGGTGATATCACGAGAGAACCTTCAACCAACAAAGCTGTTGATAGAGACAAGGCAGCAAAAATGGCTAACCTGCTTGAAGACCTAAAATTTCCTGCCACCAAGGAGGATATCAAGAATCACATAAATAGAAAATCACCTGCTATGGGAAATCGAATAAATGACATTTTTGAAGCGGTCTGGAACAATCTAGGAGACGAGGTAACTTACAATAATGCCTATGAGGTTGAGAAGGCTGCAGGCTTGGTAGAAAAGGCTTAGGAGAGATGAGGAGAAGATGAAATGCTCTAAAAGAGCGATAAAAGAAGGCTATTCCTAGCACTACAACACTCATCCTTGGATTACGTACTGGCGTAGTATACAGCAGTATGAAAGCAATTCGACAATTTGTAATTGATAAAGACTAACTGTTCTCTTAAGCGATTAAATGCTTATGAGATGAAAAAGTTGTAGAATCAATCGACCCGTCTGATTTTGACTTACTCCAGAGCAAATGAATCCATATAGTTATCTGTTTGATTTACCAAGTATGTAATGTCAAAGCAATGCGTGTGTGGGACATTGAGACTAAGCTATTATGTAATAGCCATTTGTTGGGAGAGCATAGGGAAATCCATGCAATTTGGACTATCCTGACAAAAAATAAGAAGGGATATTCACATCACCCTGAGACTTTACGTTGGAAAGGCAAGTTATTGGCACTTTATAACAGACATGAAGCAGTGGTAGAAGAGATGATCAAACGCGGCTTTAATCACAAAAGCACTCTGAAAAAGGAACTAGCTACAGGCTCCAATATGCAATTGGTTTTTGTTGACCAGCCAATGAGGCAACAAATGATCTTGCGAAATAAGCGATGTAAATGCATAAGTGTATAGCTGTGATGATCAAATGTCTGCCCCTCTTGGTTCTTCTTCTTCCTTCTTTGGCTCTGCACATTCAACGGATATTATTTGATAATCAGACATACATATGCAAGGTAGAAGCCTGCCACCAATTGTCTAGCTAAAAATTTAAAGCTAGCCTGTCTGTGTAACATGTGGGTAGAACCCTTTTAAAAGAACTGATAGTAGAGCGGGCCCGTCGGGACTAGCAATGATATCGCTTCAAAAACAGGATTCTTTGCTAGTCTTTTTGAATATAATGGGGAGCTAAAAGGTTTCTGGTGGAGTAGGATCAGAGAGATTCTAGAGAAAAACCTTCATAGAATAGACTCGATGGAGCGAAAAATGGAGATGCAGTGGTTCATTAATGAACCGTCACATTTGAAACTGCTACACCTTCATTCTTACACACATCTTAAAGTCCTATTTGGGAATAATCCCTACGATAATCGCACACACTGTTTTAATACTGCATTAGCCGACAGAGACCTGCTGCAGATGATAGATGCGCGGGTAAAGAAGGCGGTGCTTGGAAAGATAGACGAAACCGTGTCAAACACAGGCGAAATCAAAAAAATCCAAGAGAACCTTGGCCGCATCCCTGTCGACAATCGTGACGACTTTACCTTTGGCATAGCAATCGGGCGCATCTACAACTCGTTCCACTACCAGACACGCCGGGCGCTCAAGAGAAACGCGACAGAAGCCGAGTTTGCAGAGTTCCTTGACATCCTTGCGAAAAAAGCCGGCGAGATCCGGCAGGCGCTAAAGCAGCAATAGCTGCGCCCCACCCACGATTTTGCTAGCTAAAGACAAAAGTCTGCAGAAGAACGCGAAAATGGAGCGTGAACATTAGAAAAATCTTTTTAAGCTACCAGCTTTTACTCATATGAAGCTTGTCTCTAGATGTAGACATGGTTCTTTTGACGCCTGATGAAATCAACCGCTTTATCTCAACGCTCAAAACCCATTACAGCGCGCCAGCAGCAGCAGCAGCAGCAGCAGGCGGCGGCAAGAAAAGATCCGTTCGAGTAAGATCTGCATAGGCTACGTGCGTGAATAGAAGTACGAGAAGTTTTACTTCTATGATTATTCTAGTCGATCCATTAAATCTGCACCGCACTGTCACTGCTTGTAGAGTTACAAATGCTTGTAGGAGAGACAACCCAAAGATTATAACTACAACGTCCATGGTACAGTTCGCAGAGATGGAGATCGAGATTGGTAGGGTTCATCACAATCTGTCGGTTCCGTCACTGGTCGAGCTCATAATCAGCAGAAAGGAAGGCGTCCTTTCGTCAACTGGCGCACTCTCTGTCAAGACAGGCAAGTTCACCGGCAGGTCGCCGGACGACAAGTACATAGTCGACGACGAGGTCACTCATGACACAGTTGACTGGGGCAAGCTCAACCACCCTATCTCCGAAGAGAACTTTGACAGGATATTCCGGAGAATGAAAAAGCACGTCGAGGACAAGGAGTTCTTTATTTTTGACGGCTTTGTCGGGGCCGACCCGGAAAACAGGCTGCCAATCAGAACCATAAACAACAGGGCGTGGCACAACCTCTTTGCGCGCCAACTGTTCATCAGGCCGTCGCAGGAGGAGCTCAAGAACTACGAGCCCGAGTTCACGCTGCTCTCGTGCGACGACTTTGCGACAATTCCGGAAGAAGAGGGCACACGCAGTCAAACCTTCATCATCATCAACTTTAAGAAAAAAATCGTGCTGATCGGATCGACTTCGTACGCCGGCGAAATAAAGAAGGCTATATTCTCCATCATGAACTACATCCTGCCAAGGAAGGGCGTTTTCCCGATGCACTGCTCTGCCAACGTGGGCGCAGATGGCGACACCGCCCTGTTCTTTGGGCTGTCAGGCACCGGCAAGACTACACTTTCTGCAGACCCGGAACGCCGGCTGGTTGGAGACGACGAGCACGGCTGGTCGGACAATGGAATTTTCAACTTTGAAGGCGGATGCTACGCCAAGTGTATCAATCTGAAAAAGGAAGAAGAGCCGCAGATCTGGAACGCTATACGCTTTGGGTCAGTGATGGAAAACGTAGTCATGAGGGGTGACGGCAGCAGAGAGCCGGACTTTGACGACGGCAGCCTGACTGAAAACACGCGCGTCGCTTACCCGCTTGACTACATTGACAACGCAGTAATCCCAAGCGTCGCCGGCCACCCACAGGTCATCGTATTTCTGACAGCAGACGCGTTTGGAGTTATGCCTCCAATAGCTAAGCTGACAAAGGAAGGCGCAATGTACCATTTCATGTCCGGCTACACGAGCAAGCTGGCAGGCACCGAGCGCGGCATCACGGAACCAAAAGAGACATTCTCGCACTGCTTTGGTGCGCCTTTCATGCCTCTGCACGCTTCCCAGTACGCTAAGATGCTTGGAAAAAAGATAAGCGAGCACGGTACAAGAGTGTATCTTATCAACACCGGTTGGACTGGCGGCCCGTATGGAGTCGGCAAGCGCATGAACCTCATCTACACAAGGGCGATGGTCACGGCGGCGCTCAACGGCGAAATAAACAAGGTTCCAGTAAAGCACCATGACATATTCAACCTTGACATGCCAACGTCGTGCCCCGGCGTGCCAGACGATGTTCTTGACCCAAGAAACACTTGGTCAGACAAGGACAGGTACGACGCGGCTGCAAAGAGGCTGGCGGCGCTCTTTGTCAAGAACTTTGAAAAGTTTGGCAGCGTGCAGAAAGAGATAATAGATGCAGGGCCGAAGGTATAGAAGAAAAGAAAAGAAAATGGTAGCCCGGAGCAGATTCGAACTGCTGTCTCCAGGTTTCTTTTCTTTCCTTTCTAGTAAGATCCAGAGCCTGGAATCCCTAGCCCTCAACCTTGGAGATTGGCCACTAGACGACCGGGCTAACCAAAAACCCGACTGCTCCTCCGATATTTGACTCTATCGAAAAAATCCTGCTGCGCCTAGCTGACATTAATTAATTCTAGTGTTTTGTGTTGACTTCTCTAATTACAAGACCATATTCAAGGGGGGCCTTTTTCCTCATGTAGGGTATGAGCCTGTAGTGGATAGAGTAAATGTTCTTGTTCTTGGTGATTATGTTCTTTATCAAGAGCGACACAAAGCCGCCAGCGACCTTTGACGGCGGGACGCCCGTGACTCTGCAAAATTCATCCCTCTTGGCATGGTACTCCTTTAGGGTAAAATATGACCTGTTTATTTTAAGAACGAGCGGCCACACGACGTTTTCCCAGACGATCCTGCGGTTCTCTGTGGACGACGCATGCTTGCCCTTTCTCTTGATAATCCGTTGCTCTTCCGTTTTGTCCGCGGGTTTATCTCGCTGCGGGCTCTTCAGCAATTCAATTGAGGTACATTTAAACTGCCGGGTTTATAACTTATGATATAGTTTTGGACCCTGTCAAGGACTCGCTCGACCTGCTTTCCAAAAAGTGGAAAATAGATCCAAAATTGTACGACCTGCAGATTGGCAGACGCGACGACGTGACGGACACGCAGATTAAAGTCGGCGGCGTGATCTTTCACATCCCGATGCTTGCAAGGGACAACCTTTACGTTTTGTGGGGGTGCCTCTGGCCAGACTGCCACAACTGCTGCGAGCGGCAGGGCAGGCTGCCTTTGACAAAGGACGACATTGCAAAAGTGGCAAGAAAGGTAGGATACGCGTCAAAGGCCGAGTTTGTCAAAAATGAAACAAGGATCTCAAACTGGCAGGAGCAGGAAGCCTTTGGCAACGTGATAACGACGCTTAGCATGATATCGCTCAAGCGCAAGAAGGACGAGCGAGAAGAAGAGGATGGGACGCCGCTTCGCTGCAGGTTCCTAGACGACAAGGGCTACTGCGGCATACACCCAGACAAGCCGGGCGTCTGCTGGCTTTACCCGTTTGCTTCATGGCTTGAGGCTGACTCAAGGGGGCAGCCTGTCGTGCACGCCACCTTCCAATTCACCGGAGATTGCCCGGGTTTTTACCTTGACAGGTCGATAGACGGCATGATGCCAGTCTTGCAGGAATACTCGGCCAAGATCTACAACTACAACATGGCAGTGAGCAGGACCGCGCGGGAAAATTACGGCTTTGTCAATTTTGTAGACCTGCGAAGCGGCGGCTAATCACGCACGATTCTTGCCTTCATGCGAAGCGCCGGCTGATCGCTATGATCTTTGAAGACGTGGTCAACGTATTTTTCATAGCTTGAAAACGACGCGTCGCAGGCAGGGCATACCACGCGGTACGGCATGAAATGAATTGAGCAGTCACAACTATGTATGGTTTTCAGCCTCAAGTTGTAACGCCTTAATATATATAGGCTGGCTGGGTTTTTTCTTGGCGATCCCAAGAAAATGAACAAGCCAATCTATGTACCCAGCCAACCTTGATGCAACCTCCGCACCCGAGATGGCAGCCATCCCTCGTCATGCAGAGGCTTGGCATAATGTTTTCATCAAGCTAATTATTAGTTAGCCGACGCAATTCCGGCAGCTTAGACGGCAGTGATGGCAACCTAAGATGCGACGAAAGGATGCGTCTGCCTGTTAGTTCTAAGGTCATATCGCTGCTTCTTTTTCTGCCAGAAAGATATGGCTGGCAATGATAGAACAACAATCTGAAGGGCTATCCTAATAACCTTCAATTAGAATGAAATGAGGTACAGGAAAATTCATATTCTAAAATGGTTACTATCTTCTTAAATCCTAATAAGATACTTCTGCGACTGTCTTGGGATGACCAGAGCAAAGATCTTTCTCCAGAATCCAGCCCCACTGCTGATGATAGCTGCAACAGTAATTGGGCCACTCCTGATCTCGACGCAGGTCGTACATGCCCAATATGGTGTTCCTGGTGGTGGAGCAACAACAGCTACACCAGAGCAGCTTACTCAATGTGAACAGCTTGGGATTGAAAGAGCCAATTGTAATGAGAACACCATTCTGGCAAAGGAGAGAGTAACGGCAGCATCACAGAATCCATCCACTGGCTCTGGAACACCAATGCTGTCAACAGAGACTGGACAGATGGCAGTCTTTATCGGCGTGCTGGCCGCAATTTTTGGCGGCGTAGCGGCGGTGTTCTTCTTCAAGGGCAGAGGTTCAAAGCCAGTAACGACATAGTCGCAAAAATCTCCTACCTTTCTTTTTGTTAAAAGAAAGTGAAAAGAGGGAGTTATATAGTTAAGTTAGGCCTGATCGAACCTTTTCTTTACTTCGTCCCAGTTGACCACGTTCCACCACGCGGCGACATAGTCGGCGCGTTTGTTCTGGTACTTCAGGTAATAGGCATGCTCCCATACGTCAAGCCCAAGCAATGGGACAAGCTTCTCCTTGTTCCACCTTGTCCACGGGCTAGTCTGGTTTGGCATCGTTATGAACTGGACTGCATTGGTGTTCTTGTTGCGCACGAGCCAGCCCCATCCACTTCCCTGTATCGCCACTGTATCTTTTGAGAACTTGTCCTTGAAGTCGTTGAAGCTGCCAAAGGCCCCCTTGATCGCATTTGCCAGCTCGCCAGAAGGCTCTCCACCTCCGCCCTTTTTCATGTTGTTCCAGAAGAGCGTGTGGTTGTTGTAGCCCCCTCCATGGAAGTTGACAGCGCTTCTTGCGCTTTCCGGTACAGACTCGATATTCTTCAGGATCTCGATAATGTCGTTCTTGTTCTGCCATTCCGGCCCAAGGCTGCTTATCGCCTTGTTAAGACCGTCCGTGTACGCCTGATGATGTTTGGTGTGGTGAATTTCCATAGTTCTGGCATCAATATGCGGCTCTAGTGCGTCGTATGAATAACCCACTGGAGGAAGGGTAAAATTTGCCATGCAAGAGAAACCGTAGGGGGAGAATATATTGTTTTTTTATTGTGTCCCTATGGGAACTGCTAACTATCCGCTTGCCTGCGGCAGGACAGTTGACAGCGAAATCGCGTGGTCGTCTATCATAGTGCCGACGCCGACGCTAACATCCCTGATATCCACTTCGAGAGCTTGCAGCTCTTGCTCCGACAGACCGTACGTTTCGGCAAGCGCGCTTTTGACTTTCATCTCCGGATCGGACACCTGATTGATTTCAGACGACACAGTGATGTCAAGCGTTTTTCCGATCATTGGTATCGGTATTTTGCCGCTTGTGTCATTTAGAATCGCAAACGTTATCTTGTCCACGTACGATTGGTGTGGCAGCTCGGCAAGCGCATTGGCCGTGTAGAACGCCTGTACCTCGAGCATGTTTATGTCCTCAATTGTACGGCCGAGAATGACCGTGCCTTCTGATAGCGTGCCCAAAAGCCCCGGCTCAAGTGGGACGTTAATGATGACAAACCCTTCGACAAATCTCCGATCGTTTCTAAGGACCTCGCGCACGTCATTGCACACTATGCCTGTCGAGCCCTGCGGCTGTAGGGTCCTTAATATCGAGTTTGTGTTATTGCCGTCGTTTAGAGTGGCGCTCCACATGACTTTTACCGGGAATTCCTGCTTGTTCAGAATGCCGATGTCGGTGTCATAATGGCCTGGCCTCAAAGGCCCCTCGCTTCCTGATATTGTGCCGCACTCAAATTTTACGGTATAGGTCAGGTTTCTTATCGGCGTGCTGCCGTTCTGCTGCTGTTGTTGTTGTTCACCTTCGGACCCTGAGATGCTGTTAAATGTCGCAACATCATCGCCCTGATTCACTATTTCGACTATCTTTGACAGCCTGTCCCTCTGGTATCCTGAAGGTGCCTCCAGCTGCGTTACAACATATCTTCCGTCTTGCAGGCCGGACATTGTTACAACGCCGGCGGCTCTATTTCTGTCGCCGCTGCCTCCGTCCTGAATCGTATAGTTGGCAGCAGAACTATCAAACGGGTTGGGCGTGATGACGTACGTCGACCCGCCTATCGGCGATCCGCCGGAAACGGTAATGATAGTGAGTGTGCCTGTCGAACTGTTTGTGGCAAAAGAAATTGTCGTACCGTTCTGCCCTGGCGATGCCACAAAAAGTGCTGCTACAATGACAACAACCGCTGTAGCTACTACTACTACTGCTGATGTTATCGCAGCAACCTTCTGCCTTGGAGACACCCGTTCAATATTGGCTGCTACGAGATAATTAAATCATTAGAGCGCGCACGCGTCAAGAATTAAATATGCACAAACACACATTATTCACGTGCAGGCGGGCATGCAGCAGGTCTTTGCTTTTGCTCTTGCCGCCGTTCTCGTCTCTTCAATCATTGCGAACGCATTTCCCGGTCAAAAGGCTTTTGCGGATGGCCTGACTTCGGAAACGTTTAGTGCGACGCTTGGCGGTAGGAATGCAGAGCTTCTTGTACAGGTTAATCCGCCTGTACTGACAGACGCTACCCGAGAGGATGCATACGTGCTATTCAGGTTGTATGATGCAAACAACAATCAAACTATCAAGTATACCACGTTTTTCATTTCCGTAGAAAAAGGAATCGGAGATGACGCAGTGACCGTAATGCAACCCACGCTCTTTCACACGGAAAGCGGACTGCTCCGGCTAAAGGTGGAGCCTGTAGAGGGCGATCTTCAGATCTTTGGAACACAGGAGCAGTTTCTAAACGCTTGGGTTGCCGATCCCGGCGGGACAATAAACATCAGAGGGCCTATATTTCTTGAAGGCGGCATCTACCACTTCCGTGTCGAGATCTTTGGGGTCGATAACATAAGGAACATCTTTGCAGACCAGGACATCCCCAAGTTTGACTCGTGGCTCAGCGTGGGCGACGTCTTTACGAAACAGGTGCAATATAATGGTCAGGCCTATGATACCACGATAATATCGTATTATGATCAGGTGGACGACTTTAACTTTGACGCGCAGAACCAGACGTTCATATGGTCCATGCCGTTTGACTGGAACGTCAGCAGGTTAGAGCAAACGAGCGTCTACGTCCACGAAGAAGTCCAGATCCCCAAGTCTATGGCTGGAGTGGGAGATGCTACTTCGTTTGCAGCAACTGTCAACGGCAAGCCGATATCCGGAAGGATGCTTGTCATCGACCCATTTACTTCTGAAACAGAGCTTACCCTGCACTATCTCCTGAACAAGAACGACATCGTCAGGATGGCTAGCAATGTGCCTGACAATGCTTCGCAGATGGCGTTTACCCTTGCGCCTTCTACAGAGGCCAATATGCAGACATCGGGAGAGATGTCGACAGACACTGGAGGCATCAATGTCGCGGCACAATGGACTCCAAGCCAGCTCAACGCGGATACCCAGTCAACCCTCAAGCTAGACTTTTCAGACGCGTTCTCCGGCGGCAGGCTGGACGCCGACGTCATTTACGACCTGAGGATACTGGACAGCGAGGGCAATGAAGTGTACAGCCAGTCCGATCTGACAGCAAAGGATGGAACCAGCACGCAGACCATAGATTTCCCGAACAACGAGAACTACCGGATCGAAATCGTGGTCAAGGGTCTGGTGAGGGACGGCCAACCTGTAGACACTACAAGAAACGGCATAGCGA
>Ga0081538_10003812_pt1 | contig 14089 bp, 15 predicted proteins | sample TabmetS5T2R1_FD_71022 | JGI IMG/M metagenome (GOLD analysis project Ga0081538, IMG submission 71022) | Tabebuia heterophylla rhizosphere microbial communities from the University of Puerto Rico - S5T2R1 | ecosystem: Host-associated > Plants > Roots > Rhizosphere ... | reverse complement strand
ACTGTCGCGACGTTTGCGGCTGCATAGTCGTCTGTCATTAGCGTCGCCTTCAGATGCAATGCAAGCGCGATTATCGACAGGTCGGCAGGCGAAAGCCTTGCAATATCGCCGGTCTTTTTTGCTGTAGCAGCTACTTCTTTTATGTGGCTTTGGTCAGGGTTGACGATTTGGAGGTTGCCAGAGTCGAGCAGCGCCTCTATTGCCCTGTGCGAGCCCTTGATGTGCTTTACTTCATCAAAGACTGCCTGCGTGGTGTAATAACTGCCTGATGACAAGAAAGGTATGCCGGCGTAAAAGGCGCCTGCGTCAAGGACGTACTTAGAAGCCAAGTTTCGAGAATCCAAGTTTTGCCAGCTGCCTCATTCCCTTTTTCTGGAGGCGCAAGAACGTGGCGTCGTCGGCATAGTGCGATATTCTGATCGGCTGGTCAGGCTCGACCCTGAAAGTCTCCTGCCCATCGACTATGAGGTATGACTCGTAAGTGCTCTGGATGGTGATCTCTTCCACTGGGATTACGAGCTGCGGCATCCTGTTGACAGACGCTATCGGGCTCAGGATAAGGCAGCTTATGCCCTCGTGCAGCACCGGCCCTCCGATTGAAAACGAATGGCCGGTCGAGCCTGTGGGAGTAGAGATGACGATGCCGTCCATCCTCTGCTTTATCTCGTCCCCCATGAGCTTGATTGATATTAGCGGCGTTCTTGTGAGGCTCATCCTCGTGACGAGTATGTCGTTAAGCGCCGGAGGAAAAACAGTCTTGCCAACAGAAGCGTGAATCCTTGTGCGCGAGTCATAAAAGTACTTGCCTGCAAGTATGGCGTCGACCGACTCGTCTATCGCATCGGCGTTTGCTTCAGACAGTATGCCCCTGTGGCCGCCGCTGTTTATGCTGAAAAGAGGAATGTTGCCCGGTATTGTGCGAAAGGCGCGTAGTGTCGTCCCGTCGCCGCCAATCGCAAATACGAGATCTATCTTGACTCCTTTCAATTCTTCCTGAGCCACGGACGCAGTGCCGTCAATCTTGAGCGGGAGTATGCTGTAGACCTTGACCTTGCTTGCATTGAGCAGCCGGGCAACTCTGACAGCGTCTGCTTCAGCCTCCCTGCTGCCTATCTTTGTTATTATGGCCGCGTTGCGGATTTTAGGCGCCATTTAATTGACTGACCGCACCGCTATAGCAGCAAGGCAGTTCTTAAATGCCTTTGGTCGTGGGCAAATATTTTAAGTATGAGTGTGAGGTAGCAACTCTCATGGTGAACTATGCTCACCCTGAGGTTCTATGTGAAACCGACTGGGTTGCAAACAATTTGAAGAATGCAAACATCAGGATTTTGGAAGTTGACTACGATCCTGAAAATGCATACAGGCAGGGGCATGTTCCTGGCGCCCACCTTGTACAGTGGAAACGGGACATCAACGATCCAGTAAGAAGAGACATAATAAACAAGCAGCAGTTTGAAGCGCTCATGAGCCGGGTCGGCGCGACGCCCGACACCGAGCTGATAATGTACGGCGACTTTAACAACTGGTTTGGCGCCTTTGCGTTCTGGGTCTTCCAGTACTATGGTCATAAAAAGATCAAGATAATGAACGGTGGCAGGAAAAAATGGGAAATGGAAAAGAGGGAATACACAAAGGACGAGCCTAAAGTTCAGCCAAGCAAGTATGTCGCAAGTCCGCCAGACGAAGGCGTACGCGCCTACATGCCAGACGTCCGCAGGGCACTTGAAAGGATGGAGACGATAACGCTTGTGGACGTGCGGTCGCCCAAGGAATTCACAGGCGAGATAACCGCACCGCCAGAGTACCCGATGGAGCACGCCCAACGCGGAGGTCACATCCCCGGCGCAAAGAACATTCCTTGGGCCCAAGCTGTCAATGACGCAAACGGCACCTTCAAGAGCGCAGACGAGCTCAACGCGCTTTATGAGGGCAAGGGCGTGACGCCGGACAAACACGTAATAGCCTACTGCAGAATAGGCGAGCGATCATCCCACACTTGGTTCGTGCTCAAATATCTGCTTGGCTACCCATCCGTTCGCAACTACGACGGCTCGTGGACTGAATGGGGCAATATGATAGGGAATCCGATAGAGAAATAGTCAAACAAAACTATCCACTTATCTTTTTTCTTATCTTTAGCAAGGGTGTCAAGCGTGACACCCTTGAAACCCAAATTTATGAATGCATCCCCCACACAATTACTGTCAAAAATATCTATCATATCTCTACTGTTGTGTAGCATGTTAAATAGCTTAATCCGCTTCATAATTTGATGTATTGCTACTGAAATTGGATATGGTGTGCATATGCCGTTGCTTGCCATCGACTGAAACCATTATAAAGTTCGTTTTGAAATCAGTGATATTTCTGATTAATGCAAGCAGGCTCTAGTTCCCTACGAGGACATATTCTGCATTTTGTGTTTGATTGTTGATGAGAACTTATGCTACCAGCGGCATTGAAATTTCCAGTAGGGTTTGTAGGAAAAGAGAGGGTTGAAGCAGGATCGCTTTCTTCTCCTTCTTCTGCTGTCTCTCTTGTTGCTGTCATTGTAGTATTGCTAGTGACAAATGCCAACTGCTTGAAAAGTACACCCTGCGGTACATAGGCTTGGCTAGCAATTAAGACTATTGTAATTATAAAAAAGAAAGTGAAAGGAGGCTGCGTATCATAGTTGAGTCGCCTACTGACCCATTGTTGTGCTGTTACCACTTCCCTCGTATGTGAATGCAATCAGCGAGCCAGGCGTCCAGAGTTGAGTGGTTGCACCGCCCTCGATGTTCTGTGCTGCGCCAAAGGAGTCTGTTATTACATAGATTGTACGGCCGTCTGGGTTGAATGCAAGGTCGCGGTAGCGGTTCTCTGAGCGAAAGAGTTCTACTGGGTCCTGTGCAAGCGCAGTGCCCTCCTCATTCAATGTGAGGTGGAAGATCCTGCCTGCCTTCAGAGTCGTCATCAGGAAGGTGCCATTCCAGCCTGGGATTATGTCTGACGTATATAGGCGCAAGCTTGAAGGTGCTACAGTCGGATTGCAGATGAATGCGAGAGCGCCGCAGTCATGGTCTGTAAAGTTGTAGTCGTTCCCGACGGTGTAAAAGGTGGCAATTGGCTCTACAAAATTCTCAGCCTCAAACTCACTCTCATTCATTACTGGTACTCCTGGCGGATGCGGCGGAAGGTTGTCATAATCTAATTCCTCGCAGTTCTCTGCGGCAGACCAGTTCACGTATTGGTATGTCTGATTGTCTTGGAAGCCATTTACGTATGGCCATCCGAAGTTTCCACCAGCTTGAAGACGGCTTACCTCGTCATCAGAGCTGGGCCCATGTTCTGCTACGTAAAGGTCTCCATTTGGACCCACTTCGATTCCCTGGTGATTACGGTGCCCATATGTGAAGATGTGGCTGCGTACGCCGTTGATCTCGGGGTTATCCTCAGGGATGGAGCCGTCTGGGTTCATTCTAAGTACTTTACCTTGGTACGTGCCCCAGTCTTGAGCTTCGACCTGCTCCGCAGTTGGAAGCTCCTGTGCTTGAATATCAAAGCAGTACCGCGATAACTGGTTATTGCCCTGGTCGCCTATTGTATAATACAACATGCCATCTGGTCCGAACGTCATGCGGCCAGAGTTGTGGTCGATGCTGGCATGGAGTCCGCTGATGAGATCAAATGGCTCGCCGATACTACTTGTTGCTGGGTCATATGTAAAGCGCGTGATCTTGGTGCGGCGGTCAACATCATCGCCTACTTCTCCGGCGTATGTATAGGCTACATAGATGTAGTTGGTATTGTTAAAATCTGGGTCAAACGCCATGCCCATAAGACCATCCTGACCTTCAGATTGCCAGACATCGGGGACCTCCATGCTGCTTAGCCTGGACCCGTTGCCTGGGTCTACGCGTGTGATATTCTTCCCCAAGCGCTCTGTTATCCATAGTGCTCCATCTGGACCGTAGAGTATGTTATGTGGTGCACTGAAATTTGTAGCAAGTATACGCACGGAAAAGCCATTCTGCATTGGGAGCTGAGATTGACCGCTACTAGATGGTGGAAGAATATTAGTAGTATCTGTTGAGTTAGGAATTGATGTTCCTCTAACTTCTGGTTGTGCAAATGACTGTTGTGTCATGAAAGAGGAGCTGCCAAGTATTGCCGGCATTGTCGATAATATCAGCAGCTCAAATGCTAAAGTAATTAGCTTGCTTCCTAATTTTGATTTGGACATTTTTATCACTTCAGGAGATCTATTGATATTTATATACTCAAGAAAAGAGTCATAGAATCTAAGCAAAGTATCATGATATAATGTAAAAAGTAGAATAGGACTGTCAAATGAAAAAGGGCTCAAAGGTTGCTAGGTGTATTTCGAAGTAGGAAAAGCAACTTGACGCCTGAGCCCCTCCTTTTTTTGTGCTTTAAATGCTGGAAGAGGATCTTATGAACCCTAGGCTCATATGAATAAACTGGAATGTGTTTTGATCTGTTTAATTGCATTATCCGATTGAGGAAGATCAAGTATTCTAGATAGCATACTGTTACTCGTTATTATTTCCTCTTTTTGACAAGTATGTATACAAGCAAGAATGGTATTGCAGCGAGTCCAAAGACAATTTCCCTACCCACAATAAGCGAAAGGGCAATCTCTAAAGCCAAGTATAATGTTACGCCGGCAGGAATAAGACCAAATATCATAAACTTATGGCTTCTCTCCTTAATCTTCTCCAAGTCTCTGTATGGATATTGAAGATGATGGTAGATTACAGGCATTACAAAAAAAGAAATTGCTATAGTTATTGAATACAATGCTACGAGAAGTGTTATTCGTGTTGAAGTCGTACCCTCATTCCATTCATATCCTGCACAAAAACAGATCTCTCAGAGAGATCTTCTATACCAATACCATATCTTGATAATTGTCTTACCAATCTTTCATATTCCGCCTTGCTCGGCAGTTCTATGCTAAAGTGGTTCAATCCAATGCCCTGCGGCGAAGCTGGCAAAATATTAGTTCCAAGCCAGGTATTGACTGCTATATGGTGATGATACTTGCCTGCTGCGAAAAAGGTGGCACTAGGAATGGTGGCTGTCAAGTTCAATCCTAGAATTTCATAGTAGAACTTCAGTGCCTCAGCTAAGTCCCTGACATGCAAATGAACATGACCGATTGTTGTCTTGGAAGGCATCTCCTTCCATCCTTTATCGGTCGATTCCCTCAACAAATCACTCGTGTTCAGAGGCAATGTTGCCATTTCTATCCGGTTACCATCCCAATTCCACTTTGACATTGGTCTGTCCATATAAATCTCGATGCCATTGAAATCCGGGTCACGTATGTAGACCGACTCCGATACAAGGTGGTCTGCAAAACCATCAAAATGTACTTGGTCACGCTTATCACGCAGATTTTGAAGCATATCTGCGAGGTATTTTCTCTCAGGAAGCAATATCGCAAAGTGGTATAATCCTGCTCTTTTTTTGGTAGTGCCCAGCGGATTAAAGGTGTCATTGTTGTTTGCATTCCTCTCTACCTGCAACAATTCTACAAGATGAGAGGAGGTGCCATCTACAGAGAGTATTGCTTTTTCGCGTGAAGGTCTGCTAACCACCTTAAACCCTAGGATGTTCTTGTAAAAGTCGAGTGAACGCAGGATGTTGGATACGTTCAGGCTAACGTGTCCTATTTTCGTTGATGAAGCAACCTTGAATTGCTGCCTTGCCGAAGACTCACCTATTTTCCTCATATCTACTGGAAATAATGTCCATCTTGCCTATTAAACACGGTAGTAATTGCATACCAAGTGAGTTAGGTGTACTAAAGCAAGTCATGCAATACTACAATAGTATTATTACTTTTGGTACAATTGATGCCATGAGTAGTAGTGCGCACTGGAAAAGAACAATATGCACTTGATGAAAACACTCGACGACGCATGGAACTCGCAAGATTGGGATACGTTTAGCAAACGTCATGCGGACAATGTCGTTGTGCGCTGGCCGGCTCAGCCGCCAACGAACGAGATAGATGCCCACAGAAAGGACGGAGAATATTTCTTCAGCGCTTTCCCAGACAACCACGTGCAAAACAACCCCTATAATGTGTTCTTCGCCCAAGGGAATTGGACTTGCTCTATTGCAGAATTCACAGGCACGCATAAGGGGCCAATGAAAAAATGAAACTATCCCTATACACATCAGGTTCTCTAGATCTTGTTATAGTTATTATTTTATGTACGGTTATGCTAAATCATAATGTAAATTATTAATACATATAGCCTTGTGCTGAGAAGTATTTACTATGTTCTTGCGTAATTTTAATAACACAATTGTAAATCTTGGATCAAGGTCTCATGTTACATTATATCTAATCTTGATATTTTCAGCCATTTTGTCAATAGCTTTGGCGATCTATTATAATCAAATGATGGTATCAGAGGAAAATCTGGCTTATGACTCTCTCTATGAGAGAATTATTTCGCCAATACGTCAGTTTATTGATCTCGCATATAGCAAATTCATGGGTTCCTTAGTTGTATCTGACACATTTACTGATGACTTGCTAAAGTCTGTTGTCTCACTATTTGTTGTAGTTAATCCAATAGGCAAAGTCCCACTCTTCATTACTTTAACACAAAAAATGGAAAAGCAAAACAAGAAATTGGTTTCAAAAAATGCTATCATTACTACTGCAGTATTGCTTACAGTGTTTGCAGTAGCCGGTGTTCAGTTGCTGTCTATTTTTGGAATCAGCATTTTTAGCTTTATGATAGCTGGTGGAATATTGCTGTTCATAATATCGATTGAGTTTCTGACACACGGAGAATGGAGGTATGGCCGGTCTTCTATAGCTGGAGATTCAGGAACAGTTCCATTGGCATTTCCTTTGCTTGCAGGACCCGGAGCTATTACTACCGTAATAATATCGCTGCAGACATACGGATGGATAGTATCGATAATATCAATTGTCTTTGTTGTATCAGTAACTTATCTAGTATTGCATCTGGAGAATCCTATATCAAGAATCCTTGGACGAAGGGGGTCTATAGTAACAACAAGAGTATTTGCGATTTTCCTTGCAGCAATTGCAGTCCAGTATGTAGTGGAAGGGCTCAGACAGTTATTGGTGCTGCAATAATAGTTGTACAATAAAGAGGATAATACTGCACTTTCTAAATCCTCTAAGAACAGGACAACAAGCCAGAGCTTGTAACGCTTTGGAGTAAAATAAAGGAAGATGAACAGAATCATTTAAAAATCCTCAGAAATGAGCTGGCGAAGGAAATAGGTCGCTAATCCTGCTCGATCAATTAGCAAGTCGGAGTACATTCTGCATTAAAACCTAATTTTCATTGTATGCAAACAGGCCTTTCATGTGCATCTCAATCGTTAAAAGAGAAGAGGTCCAAATAGATGTGACCGTATATGCGTCTCACAACTGCTGCAACAACTAGAAAAAGTAGGTTGATGGTGAAAAAGAAAAGTGGTCGCCTGGAGCCATTTAGCAGCAGAAAGATGGCACGGGCTACAGGCAGGGCAGGCGTTCCCTATTCTATGGCCCTTGAAATAGCCAAAGCAATAAAGAATGACAAATCGCTTGCAGGAAAAGATAGTGTAAGCTCGGTTAGACTCCACAAGATGGTAGCTCAGCAGCTGCGCAGTAGGAACCAAGAATCTGTTGCTAAATCATATCTGGGATACAAGAAGACCAAGAGTACGAAGCAAAAGTTTGAGAGGAGCAGAAGAGGGAAATCGAAAGCATCTGGCAAGACAACAAGAACCCGAGCTAAACAATTTGCCAAGACCAAAGACAGTACTCGGGGAAGGCCGCCCCGATGGTAAAATATGGATCCAAAGAGATTTACCTCGGAAATCCCTACAATTGTGTAATGCAGATGCGCGTAAGTGTCTTAGTGTTGCATCCTTGGATGTTACATAGTGAAGCGACGGTCGAAGAAACAAGGTCAAAAGACCGCCACCGCCAAATTGACGCAACAGCTCTGTCGCTAATCCATCTGTAAAAGCTGCGTGCTCTTTATCTTTAGGATCAAGGCGATTTCGCCTATTGGCCCGCAGAGCCATTACTCTCGCCCCCGCCTTCGTACCTAAACTCTATAAGCGAGCCGGGCGTCCACAGGTCTATGGTTGCGCCACCTTCGATGTTCTGTGCATTGCCAAACGAGTCCGTGATGACATATATCGTCCGGCCATCTGGTCCAAAGGCAAGGTCGCGGTAGCGGTTCTCTGAGCGAAAGAGCTCTTCCGGCTCGCTTGCAAGCGCTGTCCCATCCTCGTTCAATACTAGGTGAAAGATCCGGCCAGATTTCAGAGTCGTCATGAGAAATGTGCTGTTCCATTCCGGAATCTCGTCAGATGTATACAGCCGCAGGCTCGAAGGCGCCGCGGTCGGGAAGCAGACGGATGTGAATTCTCCACAAGCAGGGTTTGTAAAATCGTATCCAGTTTCTACCGTGTAGAAGGTGGCAACAGGCTCTACCAGATTTTCTGCCTGAAATTCGCTTTCGTTCATCATGGGCACGCCCTCTGGAGGAGGACCTGTTTGCGTCCATGATAGATCCTCGCAGTTCGCTGCTCCGGACCAGTTGATATACCTGTACGCTTGGTCGTCTTGGAAGCCGGCTATGTATGGCCAGCCAAAGTTTCTGCCAGCCTGAAGGTGGTTGAACTCGTCGTCGGAGTTGGGACCATGTTCCACCACATAGAGGTCGTCATCTGGACCAACAGCTATGCCTTGCGCGTTGCGGTGGCCGTAGGTGAAGATGTGACTGCGGACGCCGTTTATCTCGGGGTTATCTTCAGGTATCGAGCCGTCAGGATTCATCCTCAGTACCTTGCCTTGATACACACTCCAATCTTGTGCCGCAACCTGCTCGGCAGTCGGTAGTGCTTGAGCCCGAATATCAAAGCAGTACCTGGTGAACTGGTTGTTGCCCTGATCTCCTATTGTGTAATACAGCTTGCCGTCAGGGCCAAACGTCATGCGGCCCGAGTTGTGGTCAACGCTGGCAGCAAGCCCGCTGATGATATCCTTTGGATTGCCAATCGACTGCCCTTCGGGATTGTATGTGAATCTCGTGATCTTTGTCCGGCGGTCAACATCGTCTCCAGTTTCATTGGCGTATGTGTAAGCGACGTAAATGTAATGCGTATTGTTAAAGTCAGGATCAAAAGCCATACCCAAGAGCCCATCTTGGCCAGCGGATTGGTAAACGTCAGGAACTGGCATGGTGCTGAGCCTCGAACCGTTATTTGGGTCAACTCGTGTGATGTTTTTGCCTATGCGCTCTGTTATCCACAACGCGCCATCCGGGCCGTAGAGGATGTTGTGCGGTGCGCTAAAGTTCGATGCAAGCACGCGTATGGTAAAGCCATCCTGCGTTGGCAGCCGTGGCTCCTCCCCGCCGCCAGGTTGTATATCGGTGGTGTTTTGATTATTAGTAATAGGTGGAGGAATTGGTTGCGCTAGCGCCGCTGGTGTAGAGCTGCTGCCCACTATTATTGCAGGCAGCATCGATAGTATCAGCAATCCAAATGTAATCGCAGTTATGTCATTTCGCAACTTGTGCATTTCACAGAACCGGACAAAATCGCATTTTTGATATTTATGTACTGACGAACTGAGTTCGAAAATCTGAGAATGGCATATGTTACATATGTTTCAAAAAGAAGTGGAATGCAATTCAATATTCGATATCATAAAACTAGTTTGAAGTTCAATCTTGCATAAAAACCGGTTTTTCTTAGAGAAGTGGAAGATGTGAATGCCATCTCAAGACATCGTTTGAAACGAGAAGTGATTTTTTATTGACGAAACCTTTGTTGATAATATGTAGTCAGCCATAGCAGATCATGTAGCAGTAGCCTGCTCCGCATTTGTTAAGAATCTTTTTTGCGTACAAAATGCAATGTTTACTTCAGTCAATCGGCTACCGCATCCGATACCTCCCGCAGATAGGCCAGATCCACGAGCAGCCCAGGCACTTCAAGAGGGACTCGGCGGGCAGTTCGGAGAAATGCGCACAATGATGCAATACTTTTTCCAGAACATGAATTTTAGAGGCGATGCTAAACCATATCAAGACCTCTTGAGAAGCATGGCAACTGAGGAGATGGGTCATGTTGAACAAGTTACAAATACTATCAATATGCTTCTCGACGGTGCATCAAAGCCAAGCCAGCCAAACGACTTGCCGCTGTCGGTTGCGCTGGACTCGCCCAACATTCATCATTTCCTTGTGGCTGCGGAGACCGCCAGACCAGTGGACGCTGCCGGAAACCCTTGGACTGCCAGCTATGTCTATGATAGTGGTAACTTGGTTCTAAATATGATATATAACTTGATGCTTGAAGCCACTGGAAGGCTACAAAAGTGCAGGCTGTATGAAATGAGCAACAACAAGGCGTACAGGTCTACAGTTTCTTACCTGATAGTACGCGACTTGGTACACGAGAAGGTGTTTGCAAAGGCACTTGAATCCCTAGGGGTCAGCTGGGGAAAATCCTTGCCTGTTCCAAGAATTCAAACCGATGGAATGCCCGAAGTTAAAGATCTGGAGAGAAAGAACTTGCACAACCAGATGTGGACCTTTACGAGTAATGGTGAAAAAAGCGAAATTGGCAAGATATTCAAAGGAGAATCGCCCTTTGACGACGGCGGCACGCTGGAAGTGATAGAAGGATTCCCGCCTGGTGCTGACATTCCATCGTTCCCTGAAACTCCGCAAGAGTTTGCTCCAGGGCTGGATAGCGAATTAAAAGGACTGGCTGTCAAGATAAAGACAGGCACTGCGGCATAACACATCTCTGGTGAGAAAAATCTAACTTACAGGATAGGCGCCGTGGCATCTGAATACGAAATCATCCTTGCCAAGCTTTTGGCCGAAAAGAAATCAAGGCTTGACGAGCTCTTGAAAGAACCTGAGGGAAATAAAGTTGAGATTGCAATGCTCTCTACGGAGCTTGAAAGCCTCGAATCGCTCATTGAAAACTATAACCTTGGGATGAACGTCTTTCGCAGGGCGCAAGGTGGCCGGTCAGCACTCCGAGAATAATCTGAGAAAAAAACACACACACATGTCGTGTTGCACCAGTGGTTTCTGTACCGATCGCGGTTCTAGAACATTGCAGGCCCAGAAATGCAAGCATGAAATGTATCAATTCTGGACAACCATGCGTCCAAGATCGTGTCCACTATTGCTAAAGGCTACACTGTACATTGGCCGGTTACATTATTCCAAGTTGAGTCATCATGCCTACCACACCATAGAATAAGTTCTCTTCAACTATCTTGCCATCTTTCCAGCGCGCGACCGTGCAAAAGTCCACTTTGAACTTTTTGTTTGTAGGTGGTATCGTTTTTCCTCCCAGCCCCATCATTGGCCCCTTATGCGTTCCTGTAAACTCTGCAACAGAGCAAGTCCATTCTCCTTGGGCGAAGAAGATTTTGTAAGGGTTGTTGCCTACATGATTATCTGGGAAAGCACTGAACATATATTCTCCTTCCTTTCTGTGCGCGTCTATGCCATGTGTAGGCGGCTGAGCGGGCCAGCGCACCACTACATTGTCAGCATGGCGTTTGCTGAACGTATCCCAGTCCTGCGAGTTCCAAGCATCGTCAAGTGTTTTCATAAGGTGCATGTTATTCTGTTCTAACGTGCTACTACTCATGCAGGCGGCTCGTATGCAAACTATAAGTGGATTCTGGTAAGGTGTTCTGTCAAGTTAATGTCGGATCAATCTTATTTCTTGACAAGCCATCCGACGAAGAGTTGACAGAACATAGAGTATTTGCATTTATATCGAATAGCGAACCTTGCTTAATAGTGCAGATATGCCTTCTGAGGAATTTGGTAAGGATTCTAGCAAAGCGCAGCAACACCTTGCAAATGAAAGAACATTTCTGTCATGGTTGAGGACATCAATAGCACTTATCGGGCTTGGATTCATTATTGCAAGATTTGTCTTTTTTCTCAGAGAACTCAATCTGCATCTAGAAGCTGAAAGTAGTGATGATATAATCGCGGTTGCCGAGTATCCCTTTTCTTCCTTTCTCGGTCTTTCAATAGTGGTTCTCGGTATAGGATTGATAATCTTTGCGTTAAAGAATTATCGCGATGGAAATAAAGAGATCGAAAGAGGAGCGTATGTTCCAAAAAGCAAGGCAATCTATATTGCGGGAATAACATTGGCTACTTTTAGTGGAGCGATGCTGGCATATTTGATAGGAGTATCTTTTCTGTAAGGGATCCCCATTCTTTTATGTGAGGGCACAACTTTTGTTGGCAAAGGCATACGCCTTATCCATATGTTGTACTTTCCGAGCTGGGGGACGTCGGTGCAATTTATGAACTAAGAGCATTTACAAATAAACCAAATGAATACATAAGAGTGCAGTCCGAGATCCGAAAGGCTATTTATGACATGTTCCAGAGCCATGGACTTGACCTTACGACGGCGGAAGTTCAGATAAGGCGCGAAGAAGACAAAACAAAAAATAATAGAAAAAGAAACGTCGAAGACAGCCTGACCTAGACTTCTCTATTTCCACTTTCTCAACAGGTCTTCAGAGTGTCCGGTTATTTCTCTTGTGAGAGACCAACCAAGTAGGATTCTAATCGATACGATTATCGAATATGGGAAGATTAGTTATCGTTGGCATCGCGATATTTTTTTGTATGTCACTACCAACTTCAAGATCAAGCGCTATATGTAGACCGCCTGCCAGACGGAACCTGATTGTTTGTCTCTTTTTCGATAGCTCGCTCACCTTTGGGCTCGGAAAGTGTCTTGATAAATCGGATAAACGCAGCAACAACTGATATACATCCCTATGATTACGCCAGCCGCAACGTCTATTCCAAATGTCAGATAGTCAATATATACACCGAGTTTCCAGCGACGATCTGGCGCCTTGCCCTGTCGCCAACTACTACGACTACTACCCTTTATGCTGCATCAGTGTCAGTTCTTCTGCTGGAATCTTTCTTGGCAGTATCGCTTTGTGTTGTCTTGTCTCTGCCACCAGCGGGAAGGTCTTGCTTGGCTTCTACAACCTGCTTTTTCTTCATATAGCTCACATATGGTATGGTGACTGCAAATGTCAGAACCCCATATACCGTAACGGCAGCAATGACTTCTGCACCAAAGTTGATGTTGGCAATAAGCAGAGCAAGCGCAGAGTTGCGAAAAGATGTCATTATGGCTAGCGCACTGCGTGTACTTAATGGGTTCATCTCTTTGTCCCTTTTGTCAGGTCCTCCAAGCCAGTGTCCTATTGCAAGCGTAACGAGCAAGACGGCAAGCATTACACCTATGCTTATTGGCGCGAATGAAAGCATGGTGTTAAGGTTGCCTAGGATGATAACGATAATCAATGCAGGAAACAAGTAGCCGCTGATCTTGCTGACTGGTCCTGCAAGGTCGTCTGCCAAGGTCGGCCAAAAATGCCTAGCCGCCAATCCGGCGCCCAGGGGCAGCAATTGATTTACTAGTATAACTCTTACGACTTCCACAGGGTCTATCTGAACATCCTCTCCTACTGGCAGAACCAGATAAGCAGTTACAGGGAATGTTACGACAGCAAGTATTGACAAAATCCCCATTAAACTAACAGCATACAAGGTATTGCCGGCCGCTTGCTGTACAACCTTTGGAACAAGAGGTGCTCCAGGTGCCGCAGCCAGCACAAGTATGCCAATTCCTACTTCTCTTGGGATAAAGCCCAACATCATTAGGACTATTGCCAAGGCAACCGTTGGAGCAAGAACGTCAACCGATAGAAGCGAACGCGCAAGAAGCCGCGGCCGTCTCCATAGCCAAGTGAACTGACGGATAGTGAGCTTTAGGCCAGCATTAAGCATAATCATTATGACCGTCAGATACGTCAGGACTGAAATAAGCTGACCTATGCTTATTTCTGTGCTCATGAAATGGCACCGCCGCCTACAACAATTTTACATGTATCAAATTTGTAACTCTCACAAAAAACAAAGGGTGGAAAAGATGAGGATGCAGGTCGCTGTCTTTTACACATCCGTCCTCGCCTATTCTTGTGCTAGTGTCTTGTGAACCT
>Ga0081538_10003811_pt1 | contig 14089 bp, 18 predicted proteins | sample TabmetS5T2R1_FD_71022 | JGI IMG/M metagenome (GOLD analysis project Ga0081538, IMG submission 71022) | Tabebuia heterophylla rhizosphere microbial communities from the University of Puerto Rico - S5T2R1 | ecosystem: Host-associated > Plants > Roots > Rhizosphere ... | reverse complement strand
ACTGGCAGTAGTATTGTTACTTGTTGAACCCTCCGCTGGGTTCATTGACTGAATCTCACTTCGCAACTGTTCTAGACTAGTTACAATTTCATTGTTTGACATTAAGGGTTCAGGAAATCCTGCATCTGTTACTAGTGCTGGACAGCCATATCCCCCTTCAATACCCTTTCTAATAACACCTTCTGATATCTGAACAGTAGAGTTATCAGCAGCAGCACCTGCTTCACCTGTTGGAGTGCATGTAAATGTCAAGTCTACTGGTGTGTTATTGATTGTTCCAAATAGTCTGTAAGATATTGTAGTTGCAACAGTAGGATAAAAGGGTGCTTCATAAGCTCCCGGTTCTCCAAATGCAGGCTCAAGCTGCAATACTCTAGTGTTGTTGCCAGCAGCAAGTTCAACTTGAACTGTTTCTTCCAACCCTTCTACTGGAGCTGCTCCTTCTGCACTTGAATTCATCGGGTTATTTGGATCTGCTCTTAATACTCGGAGGTCAACTCCACTTTTATCGTCTACAAAGATTGGTTCGTTTAGTGAGCCTATAACAATGAGGTAGTCCTGATCGCCTATCGTATACAATTGCCGCTCATGGGCAAAAGCTTGTGACGTTGAAACTGAAACAAGAGGTACCAGTGCGGCCAAAGCTAAAGCTCCGATCAAAGTCGATATCTTTGAATTTTTTTGCATACCTAATAGCAGCAAATTAACCAAGATACTCCTCATTAAGGATGTGGTTCATTCGCCGAATGAACTAGGCAGCAAGATATGACGAATAATTTTGTGTATATAGCACTATGCGTCTCTCCTTCTCTTCTTCTTAAAAATACCATAAAATATTAGGTCAAAATATCCTGTCTGAGTGGCAAACGAGAAGGAGGAAAGAGAATTCATTCTTCGACGATTGAACCATAACTGTTATTATATAGACACAAAGTTCTCAAACTATGAGAATACTAGAACATGGTTCATTACTCGGAGTTCTGGCTTTTGTAATAGGAGCACTTACTGTGCTTTCTGCTCCATTTGCAACACTAGCTCCAGCACTGGCACAACAGACAACAACTAATGCCACAACACCTGAAACACCACAAGAAGGTGAGGCTGCCATGACGGAAGAACACGAACATTCCTCGAATGAAACTGCTACGGAAGGAACAACGACCACAGTAAGGGATTCTGTGTTCGCGTTGCTTGCAGACCAAACGATTCCAGCAAGTGGTTTTATCCATCTATATGATACAACACCATACTCTATCAAAAATGGTCATGTAGCAGCCAAAATTCCATGCGATGATGAGTCGGCACCTCTGCTTAACATATTAGTTGGAGCAGCTCCACAATTTACACCAGCACCTCTAGAACTTGTTGCTAATCTTTCCACAGCAGGAGAGCTATGCCTTTACCACGTGGACTTACCAGCAGCAGGACCAGAACAACAGGCTAACACAACTAACACAACAACAACTACTGCTGCTAATACAACTGGTGCAATGATTACAGATATTGCAATTCAAAACCCAGGTGATGAAGACATTACTCTCCCATCTACAAGCACTGTAGTTATCGGCATTAACGAAATAGAAAAAGGCGCTCATACCCATGAAGAAGGAGAAGGAGGAGGACAGCCCCAAGCTGGCACTCCTTGACAGAGAATAGCCATCAGCTATAATAAACTCTGAGGAACAAGTTCTTCTCATTCCTTTCTTTTTTCTCATTTCTTCTTTGTTTCTTAAGAACAAGACTTGCGTTGCCTTCAGAACTTATTCAGTTCTTGTTTAAAACTGACTTGAAATATTTTTCTTACAGCTCAATCGCTTCCATAGGGATACTATGGTCAAACACATATTATTATTCTCATTTTCCAGTTCTAAAAAAATTATAATGAGGCATAGGAACTTTCCAGCTATCGTTCCTGATGAGACGTATTGAGGAATAAGCGGGTCGAAAATTCCTGAGCGCCAATTTCTTTTCCGCATGACCTTATTCGGCTTATGTACCAATGTCTTTATTAGTCGTTCAAAACCAACTTATTCTAGATGCAAAAGGCGTGGAGAAATAACGCTGCGCAGGAATCAATAAGCAAACCCATTCTCTTGGCGCTTATAACCGCAGTTGTAGTAGGTGTTGTTGCACCGCTTGTATTACCTCATGCCACCCATCCTTCAATGATATATCACATTCTATTGCACATGGCAGGTCTGACTATAGCAGTATTCCTAAGTGTTGTGTCATTCCTAGCATATTCAAGAAGTCCAACTACAAGGATGCTTCTTATGGCAGCTGCATTTGTAACTTTGGCCGTAGTTGAGCTTTTGTATTTACTCCAAGCCGGAGGAATATACGTTGGACAGTTTATCATTCCATTAGCTAATATCGAGCTTTCCCATGTGGTGCTCTTGATAATGGTCAGCCTTTTTGGTCTAGGAGTATTGAAGGTGAACAAATAGGGGATGCAGATTACTAATGAAACAACAACAACGACAACAGCAACAACAACCATAGATGCCAAAGTTTTGCTTTTGAACCACATAGAACAAACACCTGGAATACGTTACAGAGAGCTTTTGAGGCTCACAGGCTTTATCAATGGTGTTCTTAGTTATCACTTGGCAGCACTGGAAAAGGCAAACATGATAAAGGTCGATAGACAGTCAAGGATGACAAGATACTATCCTATTAGCGTTTCAGATAGCGAATCTGCTATATTGAAATTTATCAGGCACGAGCCTATCAGAGAAATTTTGATCTTTATTTTGGAACATGAAATGTGCACATTCACGGAAATTGTTGAACATACAAGAAAAGCTCCTTCGACTGTTTCAACACACTTAAAGCGGCTTAAGGAGGCCCGAATTATTTCAGTTAGGTATGGCGAATACCATCAGCTTTACCAAGTAGTAAAAGGGGAGTTGGTTGCAGAGGTGCTCTCAAAGTATATGCCTAGCTTCGTTGACAGAGTTGTAGATAACTACACTGAGATGCTAGAAGAACTGTAATAACGGTTGTCATGCACTTGCCAATAATTAGGAGAAGGATCTGTTATCTGTATTTTGTGCAGATGGTTAAAAGATGAACTCTCAATACACATTGATATGGACAGTATAAGTACACTTCTTTTGAAGAGTAGATGAATAAAAAAGAAGTATAAGAAAAGGGAGGAGGTGGGAATCAGAGTAGAAAAAACAGGGGAGACGCTGATATCTCCCCCTGAAATGAATAAATTTACAACACTCGCAGGGACGCGAAGTATAAGTATTTGTCATAGCAACACCTGAAGATATTAATAGTATGGTACATTTGCGAAATGTACTAGAATTAGGGTCTCGAGGTGCATGCAACGCTTCTGGATTTAAGATAATTCACACTGAAATTAACTAGACACTTGGCTGTAGCCTTAATACCCATTCGCAAACTGAGTGCTTTTCTAGATGATCTACGGTTTTTATTGCTAAAGAAGAAATTGTTAAAGAAGATTATATTACTTCGAACACCATGTTCCGCAGATCTATTATCATAGTAAGGTCAAAGAATCTTGTATCGACCTACTCTTGCAAACGGCATGTCTAGACGAACAATGGATCCATCAAATTCTATTACATGTATCTTGGGAATTCTGTACTCCTTGAAGTGCGAGGATAGAACATAGATTGACTCTTCATCCTCAGCTGCAATGTATCCTAGAGGTTTTCCGTCCTTTGTTCTTACTCCCTTATGTATAACGCTGTCCCAATTCAAGACAGCTGGTTCGGGATATGTTGTCTGCATTCTTTTTTTCACCAACCAAACTTTTGAGAACCACCCTATTAACCATAGATTAACATTGTCAATTAACAATATTAAGCAAGGCGTTTTATTGACAATTGCCATAACAAAACTATGACTTCGGAGCTAATAGAAAAAAAGACACCACCTGAATTACACGAGTTGCGTCTACAATATCAAAGGTTACGGGAAACCTATCGAAAAATCCTTCCAAAAGTTGATCCTCAACTAATTGACGACTTGCTTTCACGCGAACAACAACAACAGAAAGAAGAAGAAGATACAGACAACAGACCGAAGTATACCATTGAGGTTTTCACAAGAGAAGGAGTAGATACTGAGGTAGCTAGATGGTATATCTTTGAGAAGACTGGCATGATGCCAGCCATATACGACCATGGAACTCATTTTGTCACAGACCAAAAGCTCACACTTGAGACTCTCAAGGAAATATCAGATAGCGATGATGTAATAGAAGTAACTGGTGAATACTCTGGTAGCTTTGCTTCAAATGGGCCAACACATGAATGTCATTTGACTAGACAAGATTTGTTGTAATTTGACTCTTTAGATATATTTTTTTCCTTGTCCACCTTGAGCGATGCTGAAAAGATGCCCTTGGTCAAATCCAACCATAAATATTCCAAATAGCAAGACTCCAAGCAGAAAACCTATAGCAATTTTTTTTGGTACTTTCGATGTTAGTGCTGTTAATTGATGATGTGGTAGATTATTGTTGTAAATTGAAGACATTTTTGATCCAAATTTATTGTTATTGTATACATGTGGTTGGATGGTTTATCCAACTCAATTTGATGCTTAACCAATAGGGAAGATGGGATTCCTTATTTTGGTGCTCTACTATAAACAACCAAAAACGCCAAATTTTTGGCTCCGACCTAGTAGACCTGGTATTGCTAATCTTTGATCTGTACTAGGAAGAAGAGGATTCTGATTCTAACCACCAGATTGGATTAGGAGGGATGGCTTTCTCTCTAGTAAATTTCATTTCTGTTGCTGTCTTATCTGGATGTTTCTGTCTGTTTTTCACTGTTTCGATCTCGCCTAATCGGTGTCTAGAGTATTCTTCACTATCTGAAAAAGTTGATAAACAGACGCTACATGTAAAGTGTAGATTCAGAGAATCATTTGAAACAAGGGATTCTGCAGCAGATGTTCTTTTGTACTCTCTTTTTTCGTTTCTTATTCTTATGACCTGGTCTCCTTTAACTGAAATCGTTATCATTCCGCCATCTTGCCAATGCTGAAAGTGTGCTTCAAACTGCTCTAGGGGTGGTATATTAAAGCAGGCTACAGGATTGCTGTCAAATTCACATGATTTTTTCAACGTCAAGTATTTTTCATGTAACTTGCTCAACCAAGCGTCAACTATTTCTGAATGGTCTGAAAGAATTGCCTCAACAATTTCTGGTGTGTAAACAGCAATTTTAATCAAGAGTGCATTATTTGGAACAAGCTTGTAGCCCCTAGTGTCCAATCCGCATGATGGATCTTCAAGTGCGAGGGCAGGGTCGTCAATACTCTTCATGACAACGACATATATCTCTAAATGAATAATTAACGATGGCTTAACATAGTTAAGCATATGAGCTATTGTTCCTTATTCTTCGCGTGGTTTTGTCTCATTTTTTGTATCTCAAATGTACTCTTCCTATTTGACCTCTGTCATCGCTATAAGTGATATAGGCAAAAATTATGCAAGTATATAGTTCTTGAGCGATAATCCCCTACTTCATTAACGTAAAAGAAGCCGCAAGGCCTAGAGAGACCCGTGCAATTATTAGAAGAAGGTTTTTGCTTGCCTAACTTTCTTCTTCTTCCTTTCTGCTTCTTGCTTACCTCTTTGGTTGCATTGTCGTTGAGTTGTTGTTATCGCATCATCCTTATTGGTCCTCACTCTTCTTCTCCTTCTCGTTCTACTTTTTCTTCTGTATTCTATAGCCTCAGATACTGACACTTTTGACAAAAAGAGCAAGCTCCTGGATGGTTATTAAATCTAAAACATATTGTCTTTATTGGGTCAGAAATGGCAGTTTTTATACCAAAGCGATTAACTGCAAAAATTAGTAATTACAATTTTGAGCTAGCGGGTCGAGTAAAGGGTCATAATAAAAAACTGATTCTTTAGTTAGTCTTGATATTCCGAGGCATCTTCCATGTTTTAACCGGTATAGTAAACAAGACGCATACCTTACATTTACATGTCGTTGTATTTGAACCAGTATAATTAGTAGGTCAAGGGGTTTGATTCCTGAATGAAATATCGCTTAAAATCCGACTTGAACTAGTACAATAAAAACCAGTTTGAACGCATCAGCGCACTACAAAGAACTCCTCAGCTTTAATAGCACCTGCGATCGATGTAAAGGCGGATTAGAATTGAATTGAAGAGTTTTGATAAATATTTTTAGTTCCCACATGCGAATGGAGTAATGCGCTATTGTTGAACAGAAACGGTCTAGCATATATGTGATGAGGGGATAGATATATGCATTCAACTCAGGATCAGGAGGTTCAGGTGCTGATACATGGAAATAAAGAGAATCCTCGTACCGCATGACGGCAACCAGATGTCAGATAAGGCGGTATTGTATGCTTCAAATCTTGCAAAAGCGCTAGACGCCGAAATCAATCTGCTTTACATAATAGATGAGATAGAAATTCCTGGTACACTCTTGTTGGAAAATGATAGAGTCTCAATAGAAGGGGCGAGGAGGAGCATTCAACAAGATTTGGAACAGAATTGGAATAGGTTTGCGCAGGAAAAAGTAAAGAGTCTTTGGGCAGAGAAGATTCGCGCATCATCAGAGATCAGGTCAGGAGATGTTGCGGAACAAATACTGAGATTTGCTAAGGAGAACCAAGCGGACTTGATTGTAATGGGCAGTAGGAAGCTTGAAGGAGTTTCGCGAGTAGTTGTTGCATTAGGCAGCGTAGCAAGGAAGGTTTCAGAGAGAGCCTTCTGCCCGGTTATGTTGGTCCATTAATGGAGAGAGAGTTATTATCAACTCAATCCAAGTAATACTACCATTCATCTCACACAGAATCCTGACTACCTTGATATAGTTTCGAATGGTTGACCCACTAATTTCTCTATGGCAATAGCGGTCTTTGCATTTGCCAGATAAGCATTATTCTAATTAATATTTTGCATTAACAACATAGCTATTCTGCGAGGTCTAAAGACTAGGTTTGTATATGCGCAAAGAAAAAAGAAGTTTGGAATTACCCTTCGCCATGGTTGCGATGTCAAGAGCTGCAAAGTTGGCAATCTTCTATAGCATCATAGGAATAGCAATTGGAATAGGTTTAATACTTCTTCTGGGAGACGCAGAAATTCTTGTGGGGCTATTTCAGATTGGTATAAGTGATGATAATGATAACAACAATAATCCCTTAGCCGACCGTCCATTTAGATACAAAACCTATTACAAGGCGATGCTGGCTGTAGGCGAAGAAGGAGCATATGCCGCTGAGGCGGGAGGTGGAAAACCGCCGTATACATTTGAATGGGAATTTAGTGATGGCATTACCATGAAGAGTGAAAACATCACGCGCACATTTAATTCACCTGGTATCCAGTACTTTAGTCTAACAGTTACTGATGCCGATGGCAAACAAGTTAAAAGTACAGAGTTGAATACTAGAATTGTGCCAGAAATATCTAAGGAAGAAGAGACCGCATCCAACAATACTTCGATCAGCACAAATTGATGAAGTATCGTTATTGTAATTGTTAATACAATTATCATTTGCTATTGATATTATTCGATATATTATTTTCTTGAGGTAATATAGTTATAATTTGCTTTACTAGATTAGTTGGAGTTTTGGAAGGTATCCATTGTTATATTTGCATAGGCTACCAATTGTTCATTGTCAGAGTATATTGACGGATATTGGACCTCTAGTAAAGTCAGTTGTCCTCCACTTTCTGAGATTATCCATCCTACAAGGTCCAATATTGCTGTGTTTCTTCTTATTTCATCCTCTTCTTTGTCGTCATTAGTAGCAAATAAGGAGGCATAATAGAGCCCAACTATAGGGTAACCATCACTTACAATTCTGCTTGCGTTTATACTAGGTGGAAGTTGTTGTTGTGGGGCAGTTAGATCGGTGCTAGAATTGTGGAATTGGAGAGCAAGATCTACAGCCTTGCGTATAGAGTATGTAGAAGGAACAACATAATCTCCATCAGCATTTTCAATTGCTGCATACGTCATTCTAGTCTGTACTGCATATGAAAAATCGACATATCCGATAGAATACGGTATTTTTCTAACCATCTCCGCAAGTTCGGCGGGTCCTGATGTAACAACACTGTCATTTTTTGGCCAGCTTAAACTCTGGGAGCCAAGATACTGATTAAGTAGCAGTTGAGAGCTACAGCTGCTACTAGGGGTGTTGTCGCCACCGCTATGCACTACAACTATTCTTTCATGTGGAAGGTTCAGATTTGGATTCAACTCTTTGATAGCTGCATCATCCCACTCATTGATGCTGCCATTCAAGATGAGGGATAACATAGTAGAATTGAGCCTCAGACCGGTCGGGATATCCGGAAAGCTGGGAATATTGTAAACTATGGCTACAGCTTGAGCACTCACTGGAACGTATAGTGTTTTATTGTTCTCATTATGAACCCCAACTATTGCTAAATCACTGCGGTCACTATCACCTTGAGCTGCAATAATTTCTCCGTCTGATAAATAGTCTACATTTACATTGCTCGATGATGCATATTGCTGATTTTCATACTGGGCAATCCATCTCTGAACAAAAGGAAATGCTGATGTTGAGGATAAGATATCAATCGTTGTCGGCATTAAAGCAGTGACGGCGGTTCCGTTGCTTATGTTATCTGTAGTGGCTACCTGAGCATTCTCTGCTTCATCTTGCTCGGGCGGAAGGTTAAACCTTGGTTGGAATAAAGGTGTCACTACTGCTAATGTAACTATTGCCACAGGAACAACTACTAATAGCGATATTAGGACAGCTTTTTTCTTCTTGGCCAAAATAACTATACTACATACACACCTTGTTTTCAAGATAATTAAGAAATGTCATCATCAATCACCAGCGCTTTTGATAATATCATCTTCTTTATGCTCCTTGTTGTAAGGTAATATAGAAAGAGCGCGATTCCGAAAAAAAGAGGATACCACCACACTACACCATAAAATGACAGATTGAGGGGCGTCATCACATCTTTTGGCCATTCGCCAAAAAGAGCAAAATAAAACATATCTTCAAGCCATATGAAATTTAGTATATTGCCTGTGCCCCATAAAAGACCCTGCACTTTTACCGCTTTCGTTGTTCTAAAAACTAGCTTGTCGAAGAAAGGGTTAAACGATATCAGGATGGCTAAAACCAGCATAATGACATGATACAAGTAAATCTGGTAAAAAATATGGATATTCATAGGGTGTACAAGCACACCTAGTCCTATAGGACTTGCGAGTAACATATGTTCTATCAAGCCATAGAGCATTGCAAAGAGGACTATTGAGACGCCTGAAGTTATATTTACTGGCCTCAATGGAAATCTCTTGCTAAAAATCAGTGATCTCATTACTTTTTGCTTTTTAGATGGCAACATACCATTTATGCCTGATACAAAAAGGATTCAACGTAGCAAGGGGTTGTAAGGTTTTTGTGTTATGAGGCATTACTGTTGTTAGAAAATAAGGACTCGAAGCATTAGGCAGAAAAACCTTCGAGGGGAGAACTAATGAGTCAAAGTAACATACTATCGTTGCTCCCAGTTCTAATTCGGTCTGAGCCAACGCTAATGGTACCATAGAGGACTTACCTAGTTTTGTTGGTGTAACGGATAATGTTAGTAGCCCAAATGCTGCAATACGAGCCATGCTCTGATAACAGAGCAATAGCGGAGGCTTCATCATACAAATTCCTTAGAGGTTTGGAGAATATATAAGATACTTTTTGAAATTCTGAAAAATTAACATATCATGATGAGTTATCAGTATTATGTTTTAAACTGTTTGCCTGTACGCAGTTCTAGCTTGGGAGAGCCTGGATTAAGCCGTGATAGTGTCGTGACTGGTGACAACATATTAAATGAGTCTTAAAGTAACATGCAGCTCCATTGAGAAGCCCTTTTCTCTCAATGGATGACACTATAGATGATTCTACATCACAAATTGTAACCTTGAAATGCAGAAATACGAGTGCAGATGGCTGATCTCAACGAAAACTCATAAGGCCTTTGTCTAACGATCAAAAGTATTGGAGGATGCCCACTATGAAAAGAAATCAAAATTCAACGGGTTTTAAAAATAACGATAATAATTATAATTATAGCTATTCCACCCTGAGTGAGAAGATTGGCTTGTCGATTCATGCACCGGATGATTGGCAGAAAATTATTTCCCCACAAGAACTGCAAAGATTAGTCAAAAGTGGAGATCAAGTTGGTCTACATGTCCTTGTTGGAGATATACGTAAGTCCACTTTTCTAATGAAAGAATCTATTTCATCAAAGCGTTTTGCACTGATCACACGTGATTTTATGAAAGCTGTTAAGGATGCTGCTAGCAAGAACGAAGGATGGTTTGACAAGTTTACCGGTGATGGATTTATTATTTATTGGATTTATGGAGATAATGCGAATCAGGAAAAATATATTTCAGAGATCCTATCCTTCTGTGATGCACTAATTTCTATTTTCCCAGAAGTCATGGATGAGTACCGCACAAACTCTACGAATTTTCCTGCTGACATTGGTCTATCTCTAGGAGTTGACTCTGGCTTGTGCACATTGGTCAATATTGAAGATTTGAATGTCATTGGTCCTCCAGTCGTGGGCGCTAGTCGAATGGTGGCGGAGGCAGGACCGTTTGAGGTGCTTTTCAACGTATCAATTGGCGCGTGGCTAAACAAAGACAAAGAGCGACTAGCCAGAGATTATGGGATACGTATTGAAAAAAAAAGCATTAAAACGGCAGAATACGGAGAAACGGGACAGGAAGCATACTCTGTGCGATTTCAGAAATGAATAATATCTCAGCGAGCTAAAAACGTAGGGTAGCCAATATACTGCAATGACATTATTTCTTTATTCTAACCATCAGCATTGACAATTCTGTCTGATAGTTTTCCTTGCATTTTGGACAATCTTTGACTAGTCACTTTTCTCCGCATTATTCAGCAAGTACTTCATTCTTTCCAGTCCTCAGCAGCGAGTGAAAATTTGTTTGAAGGAGGTGTGTGTTTCTCTCACTGTTACGTTCTTTTGGGTTGCAAAAGGCAGTTACACTAAAGACAAAGCTATAGAACAGATACATGTATCATAGCATGGTAGTAGAGAGAATAAAGGCAAATAAGATTGTTGTAACTTTATTTTTCTTTTTCATAGCAGGTCTTTGCGAAATCGGTGGCGGCTACTTAGTATGGTTATGGCTGCGGGACGAGATGAGCTGGGTACTGGGTGCTGCTGGTGGCTTTGTATTGTTTCTATATGGAGTAGTGCCAACATTTCAACCATCACACTTTCACAGAATTTACGCTGCATACGGTGGTATCTTTATCGTCATGGCTGTATTTTGGGGATGGATTTTTGAAGGAGTTGCTCCTGATACGTATGATGTTATAGGCACTTTAATCACTGTCGCAGGCGTCGTCATTATTTACTATGTACCCAGAAAGGGAGAAGAGAAATCGCTGTGGCAGTCGAAGCCATAGGAGTAATGATTGCAAACCCTATAGCTTCAGTGGCTTTATTCTTTGCAGCTGCCATTGCAGAGATAGGAGGTGGTTATTTAGTGTGGCTATGGCTACGTGAAAAGAAAACTATTGCACTGGGTGCATTGGGTGCCATAATCCTCTTTGTCTATGGAATAATTCCCACATTACAGCCAGCTGAGTTTGGGAGAGTGTATGCCGCCTACGGCGGTATTTTCATACTGTCATCAATCATTTGGGGCAGAATGGTTGATAAAAAGAAGCCTGATAGATACGAGATTATTGGTTCCATAGTCGCCGTCTGTGGTGCCATTATCATACTTTATACACCTCGTTGATGAAAATTTAATTATTAAGTTGAGGACAATAAAACTTGTTAATGTCTTCGATAGTCGTTAGTTGTGCGGGTGATAATGAGCTCGCTAAAAAAATTAATGACTATCTAATGGATAAAATTAATTCATCAGATGATACTATTTACATCTCATTAGATGGAGATGAACTCGAAGTAGCATTAGAAGAAAAGCTTGGAGTTTCTAAGGATGATATCAAGAAACTCTTACATAATTTCATACAGTCAGATCCTAAGTTGCTTGGGGATCGTTATTCGATTGCGGAGTTTGATGATCTATTTGTTGTAGGCATTTCAAAGAGTCTGGATGAAATGACAGTCAATTGTGAAATATGTGGATATATTGCCTCTGGTGAAGAGGATTTGATCATACACAAGAGAACGCATGGGTTAGTTTTTATTCTATAGTAGTCTCAGCTTTAGAGAATTCTCAAAAGCCCAAAAATTCAATTTTTTTGTACAATGCATCTCCTTATGCTAAAGTATCTCAGGTTTCTGTATGCTAGTAAACGCGATTATCTCTGTATTAGTGATGGTGTTATTTTAGGAGAAAGCGATTATCTTTGTATATATGAGTTAAGAAGAAATCTAGGGGTATTATCCCCCATAGTTGCGATGTTATGAACTGCAAAGTCGGCAATACACCATAGCGTCATACGAATAGCTTTTTAATTGGCATTATGTTTCTTGGAGACGATCAAACTCTACGGGAGTTATTTCAGCCAATGTTAGATCAAAGTAGCGATAAACTCCAGGAATGCAAAAGCTTGCCATTTGCAACTAGAGAAAACTAAGGGTCGAGACTTGATGTCGGCTAGGGTAGTTAATGGTACGATTTGTCAATACTTACCTGATAGCGCAACCTACTTCGGTTATTGTACTACAATCATTATTAGATAGTCTTGATTAGCAAGAATCATGAGTGCGAAAAAGGTCCCATTTATGCCATACTATATGAGATTTGTTCTGGTGATGTTTATCATTGCTGGCTCTCTAGTATTTTCAACCAGCCACCTGGCATATGCTCATACTTTCTCAACTAGTGAAAGTGTTGAATTTCTTTCACTGGTACAACAGATCAGAGCAGAGACAGCATTAGTATCTATGAATCTGGAAAATAACAATGTAACACTAGCCCAAACTCATGCCGAAAAAGCCTCAAGTCTCTTAAACAATTCCACGCTTGATGAGATTTGGGAGGTAAATACCAGAATTGCAGATAGTCTAGAAACTGGCCTAGAGCAGTTAGAAGGAAATGTGACATCATTGGCTTCAACACCACAAGGGCAGACACCTCAAGATAGAATCCAGAGTGTAAATGAGACAGTTATGACACTAGATGATCTTTTAGCAGAGGCCGTAACCGTTCGTATTGAAAGTGATCAGCAAAATAATGCAACAACATGGGCCTTGGTTGTTGCAGACCTGGTAAATACTGTATTAAGTGATTATGGAAACGCAACAGGTTCCTTCGATCTCACAAATATGTCCAATATGGCAGGTATGGAAGGCATGCAAATGGAAAGTAGCGGTAACATGACAACGATGATGAGTAGTGGTGAGGGACAGATGCAAATGTCTGGTGGCAGTAGTATGGGAAATGATACCACCATGGCAATACAGACAAACTCCTCTAGTTCTGCTTCTTCAACTAGCAATATGACTGCAACAACAAATATAGTGGATCAAGCAGCTTATCAGAGTGCACAGTATATCTCAAACAATACAATCTTACAGTTGTTCGCTGAAACCCTTAAGCCGCTTACCCTGAGTGCAAACGAAACATCATCAAGTGAAGCTGGTAATGCGACGACTTCTACCGATAGCACTGCCGTGATGAGCCAAGAAGAACAATCGCAAACATCTACTGGAAACTTGACATCATCAAATATCGACGAGCTTGAAGCACGTCTAATGCTCCTAAGAGATAACATTGCAAACAAAGCAACTCCAATGGAGGTTATGGCGACTGCGCATCTCCAAATTCATCCACTGCTAATGCAGATATATGGATTGACTATAGCAACACCACAATAAGGAGAAGGGCATTCATAATTTTTTAACCCTTATCGGCCTTTCTTTTCTTCTTATTAGAATAGAATTACGAAGAATCAGTAATCTCACTGCAAGTGGTGACCAGTCATGGAGACATGTGAGCCTTCTTGATGCTCCAGGCGCTGATTCGTACCCTATTGCAAGCTTTTCCTACCTTCTGCTATACAAAGAGCTAAGTACCAAGATTGACAG
>Ga0081538_10003810_pt1 | contig 14099 bp, 10 predicted proteins | sample TabmetS5T2R1_FD_71022 | JGI IMG/M metagenome (GOLD analysis project Ga0081538, IMG submission 71022) | Tabebuia heterophylla rhizosphere microbial communities from the University of Puerto Rico - S5T2R1 | ecosystem: Host-associated > Plants > Roots > Rhizosphere ... | reverse complement strand
GAAGGGGATGATCGAATGGGAGCACCACCACGCCGGAGCCCAGGCGGATGCGGCGCGTGCGCTGCGCGGCGGCGGCGAGAAGTATCGGCGGGCGCGGCACCGCGCCGTACTCGTGGAAGTGATGCTCGGCCACCCAGAAGGAGTCGAAGCCCCACTCCTCCGCCGCTTCCGCCTGCTCGAGCAGCTCGGCGTAGAACTCGCCGGTGCTCCGGGCGAGCTCGGCCGGATAGTGATCGACGACCGAGAAGAGTCCCAGCCGCATCAGGACGCGCCGCTCTCCTCGTCGGGAGGCCGCAGCGTGTCCCGGGCGTCGGCCAGCCGCTCGCCCAGCGCGCGCACCTCGTCGAGGCGCGTGGCGCTCCAGCCGAAGCGCGGCTCGTTCACGTACCCGCCCCAGGAGCCCATGTACCCCGGCCGCGAGAGCCCGAGCGCGAACTCGGAGATCGTCGCGGGATTGGCGAAGTCGGCCATGATGCCGACCTCGTCGAACTGCTCGGGGCGCTTGCCGTCGAGGAAGGGCTTGAGGGAGCCGGGCTTGGGCCCGTGCGGCAGCCCCACCGGATGCACCGTCACCATGCCCTGCTGCACCACGCCGCCCGCGCTGAAGAAGTCGCCGTAGTGGTAGCCCAGCGTCTCGAGGTAGTCGAGGTTCTTGTGGAAGAAGGGCACCCACATGCCGTCCCGCTCGGCGCGGCGCACGGTGAAGACGCAGAGATAGCAGCCGGGCAGCTTGAACACGGTGTGCCCGGACGGCGGCACGTGCGAGCGGTCCGCGGTGAGCGGCCGCACATCCTCCACCGCGAGCTTGTACGGCAGATAGTCGCCGCGCCATCCGATGGCATCGAAAGGGTGCGTGGCGTGCACGCGCCGCGTGTACACGCCTTCCACCTTCGAGACGATCTCGAACCGCCCCGCCTCGTTCCGCGTGTCGAGCGTGCGCGGGTAGCGGTAGTCGCTCTGGCTGTGGGTGAGGAAGCGCCCGGTGGTCGGGGCCTCGCCCTTCTCCGGATCGCCCGCGAAGCTCTCGTACATCCAGTAGTACTGAGGGCCGGGAGCGAGGGCGAAGCGATGCGTGATGCCCTTGGGCACGATCAGGAAGTCGCCCTTCCGGTACTCGATCGGCCCGAACGTCGTCTCGAGCGTGCCGCCGCCCTGATGCACGAAGTAGACACACGTCGCGGAGTGATGCTCGAAGAAGTAGTCCATGGAGGCCTGGGGCGCCGTCACGTTCATGGCCACGGTGGCGTTGGCGACCAGACGCGCCATGCCGCGGTAGACATCGCCGGGAGCGGACGGCGCGTACGTCTCGAGGGCGTGGTGAGTGCCGCCCACCGCGCGCATCGGCGATTCCCAGAGGGGGGCCCACTCGGCGCCGTCCAGCACCCGCGACTCCTCGGCGATCCAGTTGGTCGGCGGATAGAGGTGATAGGTGTGGCTCACCTTGCCCGCAAAGCCGCCCCGACCATGCTCCTGCTCGTAGACGTGGCGGAGCAGCGGCCCGGCGTGGGGGGCGCGGGGGACGATGCCGACCTCGGGCAGGCCTCGGAAGTAGTCGTATTTCTCCATGGCGTCTCCTCTGCCGACGATTCTACGCCCGGGCGCGGCGGCCCGGGAGTAGTGTACGCTGGCGCCTCGGCCCCATGCCCTTCAAGCTCTTCGCCACCGACCTCGATGGCACGCTGCTCGACCGGAGCGGCGCCGTCCATCCCACCGATCGCCGCGCCATCGCCGAGCTCACGCGACGGGGCGTGCTGGTGACCATTCTCACCGGGCGCATGTACTCGGGCACCCGCGACATCGCCCGCGCCCTCGCGCTCGACGGCCCCATCGGCTGCCTGGACGGCTGCGCCATCGTGGCGGTGCGGAACGATCGCCCCCTCGTCTCCAGCGCGCTCGCGGTTGAGGCCGGCCGTCTCGTCCAGGAGGCGCTGGCCCGCGTCAGCCCGGCGGTGTTTCTCCTCGCCCGCGACCAGATCTTCCACGACGAGCGCGGCGGGCCCTTCGCGCAATACCTCCATGGATGGACGCCGCGGCTCACTGCCGTCGACGATATCTCGGCGGCGCTCCACTGGGACGCGGACGGCGGCGTGGGCGGGGTGATCGCGGTGGCGACGCGGGCGGAGATCGAGAGCCTCGTCGCCGCCCTGACGCCCGCCGCCGCGCTCGTGGCGCCGCGCGTGTTCCCGGTGCGCCGGGAGGAGCCGGCCGGCCCCTACGCCATGCTGATCCAGCCCGCGGGCGTGACCAAGGGCAGCGCGCTCCAGTGGATCGCCGCCCATCACGGGTTCGCGCCGAGCGACGTGGTGGCGGTGGGCGACTGGGTCAACGACGTGCCCATGTTCGCCGCGGCCGGCCGCTCGTTCGCCATGGGGCACGCGGCCGACGAGGTGAAGGCCGCCGCCACCGAATGCCTCCGCGCCGACGTCACCACCGGCGGCGGCATCGCGGAGGCCGCCGAGCGCGCCGGGCTCCTCTGACGCGCGGCGCGCTCAGGGCAGCCGCGAGATCCCGCGCGCCGCGCCCGTCAGCTCCACGATGTGGAGCCCCGTGTCGGCGCGGTCGGCGAGATAGATGTAGCCACGCTCGTCCACCTCGACGTTGTTGGTCTGTATCGCCACCTTGCAGCGATCGGCGCCGTGCACCCTCACGCAGCGCCGCGCGGTGGCCGGCGTGACCGCGGGGATGAAGTAGGCGACCTCCCGGGGATGGAAGGGATCCCGGATGTCCACCGCGCGCACGCCCGCGTTGAAGTAGGCGAGGAAGACGAGCCGGCCGTAGAAGACGCTCGCGAAGGACTCGTTGCTGGAGTGCGGCCCGAAGCGTCCCCCCCGCGCGCAGAAGTCGCCCGGCTGCTCCGGCACCTCGAAGGTGGAGACGGGGAACGGCGTGGCCTCGTTGGTCACGTCCACCATGAAGGTGAGCTGGCGCACCTCCAGGCACTCGTTGCGCAGCGACTCGGAGACCAGCACCACGAAGTCGCGCGTGGCGCCCGGCGTGGCCGCGCCCCAGCCCGCGACGGGCAGCCCGAGCACGGGGAAGCTCGTGTGGCCGCCCCAGGCGGGCGACATGGCGAGATAGCCCACCTGCGGATAGAGCAGGTTCTCCCGCGTGGCCGCGAAGCGGTCGGGCGCGCGCGGATCGCCCGCGAGCAGCCGCGCGCGGTCCACGATCTGGAGCGCCCCGTCCGCGCCGGTGCCGTAGGGGAAGTACACGCGATTGCCCCGCGCGATCGGGCCGTGCACGCCCGGCGTGGCCGTGCCGGCGGAGCCGGGCGCCTGGTCCGGCAGGCCGAAGTCGCGGATGAAGCGCGGGCGCGCGGGATCGGACAGATCGTAGATCTTCGTCATCCGATTGGTGCGCCAGCCCCCCGGCCGGCCGTCGGAGACGAGGTAGGCGATCCCCGACTCGCACTCCCACCAGTTCTTGTGCGTCTGCTGAAGCCCTTCCACGATGATGCCCAGCCGCGCGGGCCGCGCGGGATCGGTCACGTCCCACATCTCGTGGGCGAGATTGCCGCGGGTGCGCAGGAGATAGACCTTGGCGGGATCGCCCTTGGGCAGCGTGGCGCCGTCGCACACGCGCACCATCGACGCGCCGCCCGCCTCCGCTTCGCCGGGCGCGCCGGGAATGTGATGGAGATAGCGCGGGGCGCGCGGATCGGTGACGTCGAGGATGGAGGTGCCGCTGTCCTCGAGCTGGCCGGTGAGCGGGTTCAGCTTGCGCCCGCCGTGATGGCCGACGTAGGCGATCCAGCGCGCGCCCTGCTTGTGCACCAGCGGCTGATAGGCCGAGCGGGCCTGCAGGCCGTCGTGCCCCACCTGGCGCATGTCGCGCGCCTCGGCGGTGGGCGCGCCGGGCGCGGCGGATGGCGGCGGGGCGGTCGCGCAGCCGGCGGCGAGCAGGACGAACAGCGCCGCGACGGCGCGGTGGATACGAGCGGCCGATGGGACCATGGCGTGTCTCCTCGGATCCGGGAGCCGTAGCCTAGCATCCACCAAGGGGCTGTGCCATGCTCGGCGCCGAGACCAGACCTGACCTGCGGTCCCGCGGCCGCCGAGGGAGATGCTCATGCGCAAGCCCGCCGCGCTCGCCGTGCTGCTCGTCGCCGTCCTCGCTGTGGCCTTCCTGCTGGCGCCGCACCCCGCCCCGGCGCAGAAGGGGCCGATCAAGATCGGCCTGCTCTTGCCCGAGACCGGTCCCCTTGCCGCCAACGGCAAGGACATGGCCAACGGGTTTCAGCTCTTCTTCGAGGAGCAGGGCGGGAGGCTCGCCGGCCGCGAGGTGAAGCTCATCACCGAGGATGACGAGGGCAAGCCGCCCACCGGTCTGGCAAAGGCGCGGAGCCTGGTGGAGAGCCAGGGGGTGCACGTCGTGGTGGGGCCGCTGTCCGCGGCGGTCGGCTATGCGGTGGCGCCCTACGTGGACGGGAAGAAGGTCCCCACCATCTTCCCCATCGTCTCCGCCGAGGACATCACCCAGCGGAAGAAGAGTCCCTACATCGTGCGCACCGGCTGGTCGAGCGCCCAGCCCTCCCATCCCTTCGGCAAGTGGGTGTACGACAACCTCCGCTACAAGAAAGTGGCGATGATCGGCTACGACTTCGCCTTCGGCTGGGAGGTGGCGGCAGGCTTCCAGCGCACCTTCGAGGAGGCGGGCGGGCAGGTGGTGCAGAAGCTCTGGCCGCCGCTGAACACGCCCGACTTCGCGCCGTACCTGGCGCAGCTCCGCCGGGACGTCGACGCCATCTACTGCGTGTTCTCGGGCGCGGACGCCCTCCGCTTCTCCAAGCAGTACGCAGAGGCCGGGCTCAAGGGCAAGCTCCCGCTCATCGGGGGCGGCACGTTCACCGACGAGCACGTGCTCCGGACCATGGGCGACGAGGTGCTGGGCGTGATCACCGCGCTCCACTATTCGGCCGCGCTCGCCACGCCGGCCAATCGCAAGTTCGCCCAGGCCTACGAGGCCAAGTTCAAGCAGATCCCGTCCTACTACTCCGAGGGCACCTACGTGGCGGGCATCGCGCTCAAGGCCGCGCTCGAGTCCATCGGCGGCGACGTGGAGAGCGCGGACAAGCTCCTGGGCGCTCTCCGGCGGGTGGATCTCTCCGACGCCCCGCGCGGGCCCATGCGCTTCGACGACTTCGGCAACCCCATCCAGAACGTCTACGTGCGCAAGGTGGAGCGGGCGAACGGCCGGCTGCAGAACACCGTGATCCATACCGTGCCCAATGTCAGCCAGTTCTGGACGTACAAGGCGGACGACTTCCTGAAGAACCCGGTGTACTCGCGCGACTATCCCCCGTGCACCAAGTGCTAGCCTCCTGATGGCCACCGTGGGCATCGTCGGCCTGGGGCTGCTCGGCGGCGCCGTCGCGTCGCGCTTGCGCGCCGCCGGGCACGCGGTGGTGGGTCATGACGTGGCGCCGGCCCGCGTCGCCGCGCTGGAGGCGATGGGCGGGAAGGCCGCCGATTCCCCCGCCGCGGTGGCGCGCGCGGCCGAGGCCGTCTGCACGGTGCTGCCCTCGCTCGCCGTCGTGGAGGACGTGATACTCGGCGCCTCGGGGCTCATCACCGCGCTCCGCCCCGAGCAACCCGTGATCCAGATGAGCACCATCTCGCCTGTCCTGACCGATCGCCTGGCCACCGCACTGGCCGTCAAGGGCCTGGCCTTCCTCGACTGCCCCATCAGCGGCACCAGCGGCATGGTGGCGCGTGGGGACGGCATCATCTTCGTGGGCGGCGACCGGGCGCTCTACGAGCGCTGGCAGCCCGTGCTGGAAAGCGTGCTGCCCCGCAGCATCTTCATCGGCCGCGCCGGCCAGGCGATGGCGCTGAAGCTCATCGCCAATCTCCTGGTGGCGCTGCACAGCGCGGCCGCCGCCGAGGCCTTGAACATGGCGGCGCGCGCGGGGCTCGACCTGCCGCTCGCTCTCGAGGTGCTGCGCTCGAGCGCGGCCGGCTCGCGCATGCTGGACGTGCGGGGCCCCATGATGGTGCGCGACGAGTTCCCCGCGCAGATGAAGCTCGACCTCTTCATGAAGGACCTCCACCTCATCCAGGACGCCGCGGGGTCCCTCGGCGCCGCGGTGCCGCTGACCGACGTGGCGGAGCGCCTCTACGCGGACGCCATGAGCCGCGGCCATCATCACGATGACCTATCGGTCGTGATCCGCGCCCTCGCCGATCTCCGGAGCCCGGCCCCCGCCCAAACGCGCTAGGCTGTCCGCATGCGCTGCGGCAACTGCCAGGCGATGAACCGCGAGGGCGCGCATTTTTGCCGCTCCTGCGGCTCGCGCCTGGAGCATCGTTGCCCGCGCTGCCGTGCCACCGTGGTCCGGGGCAACCGCTACTGCGACGTGTGCGGCATGGCGCTGCCCGCGGCCGACGCCGCGGACGTCCCGCCGGCGGAGCGCCCCGTCCCGCCCCCGCTGGCCGAGAAGATCCTCTCCTCGCGCGGCCTCCTCGAGGGCGAGCGCAAGCAGGTCACGGTGCTCTTCTGCGACATCGTCCGCTCCATGCGGCTCGCCGAGGAGCTGGGCGCGGAGGCCATGCACGGGCTCCTCAACGAGTTCTTCGATCTGGCCCTCGGGGTGGTGCACCGCTACGAGGGCACCATCAATCAGTTCCTGGGCGACGGGTTCATGGCGCTGTTCGGAGCCCCGGTGGCCCACGAGGACCACGAGCGCCGCGCCATCCTCTCCGCGCTGGGCATCCAGCGCGCGCTGCGCGCGCGGCAGGCGCAGGAGCCCGAATGGGCCGGGCACGACCTGCGCGTGCGCATCGGGATGAACAGCGGGCCGGTGGTGGTGGGGAGCATCGGCAACAACCTGCGCATGGACTTCACCGCCGTCGGCGACACCACCAACATCGCGGCGCGTCTGCAGGCGGAAGCCGAGCCCGACGGCATTCTCGCCAGCGAGACGGTGGTCCGCCCGCTCGGCGACTATCTCGACGTGCAGGAGCTGGGGCCGCGCCCCATCAAGGGCCGCGCCGAGCCCGTCGTCACCTATCGTGTGCTGGGGCTCCTTTCGCGGCGCTCGCCGCTCGAGGCCGGCGCCACGCGGCCGCGCAGCGCGCTGGTGGGCCGCGAGCGCGAGCTGGCCACGCTGCGCTGGGCCCTCGGCGACGTCGAGCGGGGCATGGGACGCGCCGTCGGGCTGATCGGGGATCCCGGCGTGGGCAAGACGCGCCTGCTGCTCGAGCTCCGTCGTGAAGTGGAGGCCCGGCCGGTGGCATGGCTCGAGGGCCACTGCGTCTCGTACGGGCGGGGCGTGCCCTATCTCCCCTGGATCGACGTGCTGCGGGGGCGCTTCGGCATCGACGAGCGGGCGGCGCCGGACGTGGTGGCCGACAAGCTGCGCGCGGCCCTCGGGGCGCTCGGCCTCACCATGCGGGAGACCCTGGACCACGTGTTGCGCCTGCTCGTGGGTGACCGCGCGGAGAGCGCGCGGCTGAGCCCGGAGGCCATACAGTCCGGCACCATGGAGGCGCTGCGCCAGATCGTGCTGCGCACCAGCGAGCGCGAGCCCACCGTGCTCGCCATCGAGAACCTCCACTGGATGGACCGGTCGTCCGAGGAGCTGCTGGACGCCGTGGTGGACACGGCGGCCCGCGCCCGCATCCTCGTCGTGGGCACCTACCGCGCGCCGTACCGGCCGCGGTGGATGGAGCGTGCGCACGCGCATCAGCTCGCCCTCGCGCCCCTCACGCCCGAGGAAAGCCTCGCCATCGTGCGCGCGGCGCCCGCGGGGGGCAGGCTCCCCGAGGCGACCGTCTCGGAGATACTCGGCAAGTCCGAGGGCAATCCCTTCTTCATCGAGGAGCTCACCCGCCACGTCCTCGAGCATCGGGAGGGGCGCGCGGACGGCGAGCTGCCCGGCACCATCCAGGAAGTGGTGATGGCCCGGATCGACCGTCTTCCCCCGGAGGCGAAGCGCCTCGTGCAGGAAGCTTCGGTGATCGGCCGTCTCGTGCCCCGCGGGCTGCTCGTCGCGCTATGGGGGCAGGCCGAGGGCCTCGACGGGCCGCTTGCCGAGCTTCAGCGGCTCGACATGGTGCACGAGGATACGTCCGGAGGCGAGCCGATCTACGTGTTCAAGCACGCCCTCATCCAGGAGGTCGCCTACGGCAGCCTCCTGACTCCACGAAAGCAGGGGCTCCATGCCCGCGTGGCCACCGCCATCGAGACCCGGCACGCCGGGCGGCTCGAGGACGTGGACGACCGCCTCGCCTATCACTACGCGCGCACCACCGCGTCCGACAAGGCCATCGAGTATCTCGGCCGGCTCGCCGCCCGCGCGGCGCGCTGGTACGCCAACGCCGAGGCGGTGGCGGCATACGGCGAGGCGCTGACCCATGCCCGGCGGCTGCCGCCCGGGCCCGAGCGCGACCGGCAATGCCTCGCCCTGAGCCTCCGGCAGGCCCACTCGCTCCACTTCCTGGGCCGGTTCGACGAGATCCTCGAGCTCCTGCTCCGCCAGGAGGGCGAGGTGAAGCGCCTGGGGAATCACGCCCTCGCCGGCGAGTACTACTTCCGCCTCGGGCGCACCTACGACGTGCTCGCGGATCACGAGCGCGCGGTGGAGAGCGCGCGCCGCGCCATCGACGAGGCGGAGCGCGCCGGCGACCGCACCGTGGAGGGCAAGGCGCACTTCGTGCTGGCCTACGTGGGCTACTGGACCGGCCGCTACGAGGAGGGGGTGGCGCACGGCCGGCAGGCCGTCGCCGCGCTGGAAAGCAGCCCCGAGCGCTGGTGGCTGGGCGAGGCCCACTGGGTCGTCGGCATCAATCACCTCATGACCGGACAGTTCGACGCCGCCCTCGCCGCGCTCGGGCGCGCGCAAGCGGTGGGCGAGAGTCTCATGGACCCGCGCCTGCAGAGCACCGTGGCGTTCAGCCTGGGCGGCATCCACGCGCTGCTGGGCGCCTTCGACCTCGCCGTCGAGCGCTGCCGGCGCGCCATCGAGCTCGCGCGCGATCCGGTGGGCACCGCGGTGGCCCGCGGCTTCCTCGGCGCCAGCCTTCTCCAGAAGGGCGACGTCGAGGCGGCCATCCCGCTGCTCGAGCGCGCCGTCGAGCAGCTCGGCCGCTTCCGCATCCGGCAGACCCACAGCTGGTTCACCGCGCTGCTGGGCCAGGCCTGCTTCGCGGCCGGCCATCTGAGCCGCGCGCGGGAGCTCGCCCAGCAAGCGCTGGAGACCGCGGTGCGTATCCACGCGGCGCACGGCACCGCCTCCGCCCAGCGCACGCTCGGGCTCGTCGCGCAGGCGGAAGGGGCTCCGCAGGAGGCGGCCGAGCGCCTCCGGGAATCCGCGGTGACCTTTGCCGCCATTGGAGCCCGCTACGAGGAGGCGCGCACCCGCCTCGATCTGGTCGCGCTCCACCAGGCGGTCGGGCGGCGGGAGGACGCCGCCGTCGAGCTCGCCGCGGCGGCCCGCCTGCTCCGCGAGCTCCGCGTGCCCCGCTACGACAACGTGCTCAGCGCGCTCGCCGGCGACCTCGGCGTCGCGCTGCCCGCCTGACCGCGCGGCCCGAGCCCCGGTCATGCCCCTTTAGTCTTACGCACCGACCCCGCATCCGCATGAGATGATCCCCCGGGCGGCGGGGCGGCCCGGCCCCGCGCGCCGCGTGTGCACTCGCTGTTCGAGATGGAGGCGTCTGTGAGCATGAACCGGCTCGCCATCGCTCTGGTGGCGTCCCTCTTCCTGACCCTCGGCTCCTCCGCTCTCGCCGGCGCGACGGCCACCGACGACGCGTACTCGGCGGGCTACGCGGCCGCGGTGCTCGAGCGGGAGTTTGGCGTGACGGCGCCGTCGCTCAGGGTGCGAGACGGCGTGCTCACCCTGGCCGCCAGCGAGCTCGGCGGCGCCGACGGCGCCAAGGTGGAGGCGGCGCTGTCGCGTATCCGCGGCGTGCGCCGCGTGGTCGTCCTGACCGCGCCCCCGACGCCCGGCTCGCCGGCCGGGGTGACGGCGCCCGCGCGCATTTCGGCGTCGGCCTCCGCGAGCGCGTCCGCCAATGGGCCCGCCACCAGCGGCGCCAGCGCTCCCGAATCTCCCATTCAGCCCGCCGACGTGCCCGGGTTCGAGATCCTGCCCGCGGGGCTGCTCTTCCGCCCCCTGCTCGCCGATCCGCGCTGGCCGTCCTTCGCCACGACCATCCGGCGGTATCTCGACGATTCGAAGTGGGAGACCGTCGCCGCGGTCTCGCTGGGTGACATGCTCCCGATCGTCCGCGGCCGCGCCGGCGAGAGCCTGCTCTGGGAGGCCGGGATCCACGCGGCCGCCTGGGGCCTCTTCGACATGGACTCGGATTCGGCCAATCTCGTCAACCTCGACTTCATCGTGGGCGGCTTCGGCAGCCTGCGATACGGCCCGTGGTCCGGCATCGCCCGGATCTTCCATCGCAGCACGCATCTGGGCGACGAGGAGGTCATCCATAACAAGACCAACCGCCTGAACTTCAGCTACGAGGGGATGGACGCGCGGGTCGCCTATGAGCCCTGGAACTGGCTCCGCGTCTATGGGGGAGGAGGCTACCTCCTCCGGGTAGAGCCCAAGAACTATGCCCCCTGGAGCATCACGGGCGGCGCCGAGCTGCGCAGCCAGCGGACCTTCGCCCGGCTGCGTCCCGTCCTCGGCGTGGACGTGCAGTCGCGCGAGGAGCACGACTGGGAGCCTCAGATCTCCGTGCGCGCGGGCGTCGAGCTGGAGAGCCCGGTCGTGCTGGGCCGGAACATCCAGCTCCTGTTCGAGTATTTCACCGGGAACTCGATGGACGGACAGTTCTACACCCGCAGCGTGGAATATCTGGGCCTGGGCGTCTACTTCAAGTTCTGAGAAAGTCGAGCAGCGCCTCGTTGAATTCGTCCGCGGACTCCACCGCGGAGCAGTGCATCGCGCCGGGCAGCACGCGGAGGCGGGCGCCGGGAATGCGCTCGGCGAGCACCTGCGCCATCGCGGGGGGCGTGCCCGGATCCTTCTCGCCCACCATCACCAACGTGGGACAGCGGATGGCGCGGATGCGCTCGGTGAGGTCCACGAAACCGATGGCCCGGATGGCCCCGACGTAGCCGCGGGGATCGGTGGCCCGCAGCATGGCCCGGACGCGGTCCACCGCCTCCGTGTGCGCCGCGCGGAACCCCGCGGTGAACCAGATGTTCATGGTGCCGTCGATGAGCGCCTCCGTCATGCCCTCCGCCTCCGCCACCCGCATGCGCTCGTGCCACATGGGCTCGACGGCGGGGCCGTAGCGCGCGGTGGTGTCGCCGAGGACGAGGCGGGTGATGCGGGCGGGCTCGGCCAGCGCCGCCGTCATGCCGATGAGCCCGCCCATGGAGAGGCCCACGAAGGCCGTCTCGCGGATGGCCAGACCGTCGAGGAGCGCGCGGAGATCCTCCGCCATCTGCTCGAGCGTGTACGGGCCGGGCGGCACCTCGCTCCGGCCGTGGCCGCGCACGTCGTAGCGGAGGACGCGGTAGCGCGGCAGCAGGGCCCGCGCCTGCGCGTCCCAGAGCGCCTGGGTGGCGCCCAGCGGATGGGCCAGCGTCACGACGGGCGCGCCGGCGGGGCCCTCGAGGACATAGTGCGTCTTCATCGGCGCCTCCTCTACCGGAAGCGGGGCATGACCTCGCGCGCGAACAGCTCCATGGACCGGCGGACCTTGTCCTGCGGCAGTCCGCCGAAGTTCATCCAGCACATGACCTGGCCCACGCCCAGCTGCCGCATGGTCTCGATGTGGCGGGCTACCGTGTCGGGCGAGCCGAAGGCGAGCGTCTCCCGCACGAGGCCGTCCCACGTGATGGTGGACAGCCGCTCCGCCATGGCGCGGAAGCCCGGCTGCAGCGCGGGATGGGCGTCGTCGATCCGATCTGGGATGACGAATTTCCGGAAGGATTCCTGGTACCAGATCTCGGCCTCCTTCGCCTCCGCGAGGGCCTGGGCATCGCTGTCGGCCACGTAGATCTGCCGCGACACGCCCCAGCGGCCGAGCAGCGCGGCGATCTCCGCCGGCGTCCGTCCCGCCTTCTCCAGGGCGGCCACGTAGGTGTCGCGGTTGGTCACGAGCTGGTCGATGGGGCCGAAGAGCACGGAGTTCAGCATGGGCCAGCCGCGGAGCGCGGTGTTCTCGATGCCGTCCTTGGAGACGCAGACCTGGTAGAGGGGCGGATGCGGCCGCTGCACGGGCTTCGGGATCACGCTGATCTCCGGCACCTGGAAGAAGCGCCCGTCGTAGGCGAAGCGCTCCTCCGTCCACGCCCGCTGCATGATCTCCACCGCCTCGTCGAAGCGGTCGCGGCTCTGCTCCTGCGGCACGCGATAGCCGCGGAACTCCGCGGGCCGGTTGCCTCGCCCCACGCCCACGTCGAGCCGCCCACCGGAGATGATGTCCACCAGCGCCATCTGCTCGGCCAGGCGCAGCGGGTGGTGGAACGGGAGGATGGCGGCGGCCAGGCCGATGCGGATGCGGCGCGTGCGCGAGGCCGCGGCGGCGGCGAGCGACGCGGGGTCGACCGAGAGCCCGTAGTCGATGAAGTGGTGCTCGGTGAGCCAGGCCTCGTCGAAGCCCAGCTCCTCCGTCCACTCGATCTGCTCGAGCTCGCGGCGAATGATGTCGGCGTGCCGGTGGCCCGGCGGCGCCTGGAAGAAGAAGAACGTGCCGAAGCGCATTGAGCCCTCCTAGGTCACCCCAAGATAGCGCGATTTCACGACCTCGTCGGCGGCCAGCTCGGCGGGGCGCGCGGCGTGCACGATCTGCCCGCGGCTCATGATGGAGATGCGATCGGCCACCGCGAGGGCCAGCGGCAGATTCTGCTCCACGAGCAGGATCGAGAGCCCCTCACGCCTGAGCTCGCCGAGGACGCGCCCGACCTCCCTCACCAGCAAGGGCGCGAGGCCTTCGGTGGGCTCGTCGAGGAGCAGCAGCCCGGGATCGGTCATGAGCGCGCGCCCGATCGCGAGCATCTGCTGCTCGCCGCCGGAGAGCTTGTCGGCGCGATTCCGCGCGCGCTCGGCCAGGCGCGGGAAGAGCGTCTCCACGCGCGCGAGCGTCCAGCGCCCGCCGGGGCGGCGGGCCACGTCGAGGTTCTCCCTGACCGTCAGCGAGGGGAACACCCGCCGGCCCTGCGGGACCAGTCCGAGCCCGGCCGCCACCATGCGGTACGGCGGCCAGCGCGTGATGTCGGCGCCGCGGAAGCGGACGGCGCCGCGCCGCGGCGGCGTGAAGCCGATGATGGACCGCACCAGCGTGGTCTTGCCGACGCCGTTCCGGCCGAGCAAGGCCACCAGCTCGCCCTCGCCCACCTGGAGGGACACGCCCTGGAGCACGTGGCTGGTCCCGTAGTAGGTGTGGATGCCGTCCACCTCCAGCGCCGCGCCGCGCTCAGCCACCGAGGTAGATCTCCCGCACCTGGGGATCGGCGCGCACCTCGTCCCGCGTGCCGTCGGCGATGACGCGGCCGTAGTGGAGCACGGTCACCCGCGTGGCGAGCGCCAGGGCGATGTCCATGTCGTGCTCGATCATCAGCACGGTGATGGCGGGATCGAGGCCGGCGAGGAGATCGGCCATGAGCCGCGACTCCGCGGGCGAGAGCCCCGCGGTGGGCTCGTCCAGGAGCAGCAGCCGTGGCTGCCCGGCCAGGGCCAGCGCGATCTCGAGCTGGCGCTGCTCACCGTGGGAGAGGTTGGCGACGCGAGCGCCCACCACGCCCTCGAGCCCCACCGCGGCCAGGATGGCGCGCGCCCGCTCGCGGAGGGCCGCGTAGGCCGATACCGGGCGCAGCATGGAGAACTTCACGGGGGTGAGCGCCTGCACGGCGAGGATGCAGTTCTCCAGCACGGTGAGGCCCGGGAAGAGATTGGTGATCTGGAACGTGCGGGCGAGGCCGCGGGCGGCGCGGCGGTGCGCGGGGGCGCGCGTCACGTCCTCGCCGAAGAGCCGGATGGCCCCACCGGTCACCGGGAGCACGCCCGCGATCAGGTTGAACAGGGTGGTCTTGCCGGCGCCGTTGGGCCCGATGAGGGCCCGGCGCTCGCCCGGCGCCACCGCGAGGCTGACGCCGTCGACCGCGCGTAGGCCGCCGAAGGTCTTGAGCACGCCGTC
>Ga0081538_10003809_pt1 | contig 14102 bp, 15 predicted proteins | sample TabmetS5T2R1_FD_71022 | JGI IMG/M metagenome (GOLD analysis project Ga0081538, IMG submission 71022) | Tabebuia heterophylla rhizosphere microbial communities from the University of Puerto Rico - S5T2R1 | ecosystem: Host-associated > Plants > Roots > Rhizosphere ... | reverse complement strand
GGTGTCCAGCTCGGTCATGGCGGCCCGCGGCCCCGAGGCGTAGCGCAGGGCGACGGCCCGGTGCAGGCGGGTGACCGGGGACGGCGCCAGGTGCAGCAGCATGTCGTACAACAGCACGATCTGCTCCCAGTCGGTGTCCTCCCAGCGTTCGGCTTCGGCGTGGCAGGCAACGATCGCAGCCTGGATCTGGTAGGGGCCAGGGCGCTGCTGCCTGGCGGCGCGCGCCAGCAGCCGGCTCGCCTCGGCGATCGCCTCCCGGTTCCACAGGGACCGCTGCTGGTCCTGCAGCAGCACCAGCCCGCCGTCGCGATCGAAGCGGGCAGCCGCGCGGGCGCGGTGCAGCCGGATCAACGCGAGCAGGCCCGCCACCTCCGGCTCGGTCGGCATCAGCTGGTGGAGCAGGGACGCCAGCCACTCGGCGTCGTCGACCAGGTCGCGTGACTGGGCCTGCTCGGCCGTGGAGAGGTAGCCCTCGTTCAGCAGCAGGTAGATCACCGCCAGGACCTCGGTCAGGCGTGTACCCAGCTCGTCGTCGGCGGGGATCCGGTACGGAATCCCGGCGTCGGTGATCTTCCGTTTCGCGCGGGTGATCCGTTGCGCCACGGTCGTCTCCGGCACCAGGAACGCCCGGGCGATCTGGGCGGTGGTCAGGCCACACACCACCCGCAGGGTGAGCGCGATCTGCGCCTGCCTGGGCAGCGCCGGGTGGCAGCAGGTGAAGACCAGCCGCAACCGCTCGTCCGGGTCGGGCCGGACCGGCCACTGCAGCTGCGCCAGCTTGGCGCGGTAGTTGTCCTGGCGCCGCAGCATGTCCAGGCCGCGGCGTCGGGCGACGGTGAACAGCCACGCACCCGGTCGCTGGGGGATCCCTTCCACCGGCCAGTGCTGCAGGGCAGCCACCACCGCGTCCTGGACCAGGTCCTCCGCCGTGGCGAAGTCCCCGGTCACCCGCATCAGGGAGGCGGCCAGCTGGCCCGCGTGCTCTCGTACCACGCGGGCCAGCTCGGCATGCGACCCATCAGTCACGGGACTGGGTCACTCCACCGGGCGGATCTCCACGACCGGGCAGCCCGGCCAGCTCCGGACCATGCGCAGCGCCTCGTCCAGGTCGGCGACCTCGATCTCGGCGTAGCCGCTGACCACTTCCTTGCCCTCCACGAACGGCCCGTCGGTGATGACGGGCTCGCCGCCCTCCAGCCGCACCGTCGTCGCCGTCTCCGGCGACCGCAACTTCCTTCCTCCCTGAATCCTGTCGGCATGGTTGGCGTACCACTCGTGGACCCGGTCGTACGCCCGCTCACGCTCGGCCGGGCCCATGGCCTGGAGGTCGCTGGCGAACTGTTCGGTGTCCACGAACAACAGCACATACTTCACGGGCCACACCCTCCTCGCCGCAGCTGGCCGGCAGCGTAGCGGACGGGTCGACGCCGTTGCCCGGCGGGGCTAGGCCTGGTTCTGTAGCTCGGCCATCCGCCGCTCCAGCTCCTCCGGCGCCACGTCCTCCACGTGGGTCGCGATCGTCCATCCATGCCCGAACGGGTCCACGATGTGACCGTCCCGATCGCCGTAGAACTGGTCCTGGGGAGGACGCTGCAGCGTTGCGCCCAGCTCCACCGCTCGCGCGACCACCGCGTCGACGTCCTCGACGTAGATGAACAGCGAGAACGGGGAGCCGGCAACGCCACCGGGCGGCGGCGCCGTGGTCCCCCGCTCCGGGGACGCATCCTCGACGATGACCACCGAGTCCCCGATCTGGACCTCGGCGTGGGCGACCGTGCCGCCGGGACCAGGGAAGCGCATGCGCTCGGTCGCCCCAAACACCGCGGCATAGAACGCAAGGGCCTTGAGGCCGCCTTGCACGATCAGGCTGGGCGTGACACGGCGGTAGGCATCCGGGATGGGCTTGGGCCTGGTTGTCGGTGCCATCTGGCTCTCCTCCGCGCTGGGGATCTGCGTCGTGCGGACGGGCACGCCGGCGACAGGTGCTCGGCGACCTCTCCGGGCAACCCGGCCGGCCCGACCTCCTACCAGGAAGACGATCGGCAGGCCACCCGACACGACAACCCTGCGAAGAAACCTCCGAGGTGCCCTCAGTACCTGCACCCTGCTGCCGGTCCCCGCCCCACCCAGTAACCGGGCCTTGCGGGGAGGCGACATCGTCGGAGTGCGAACTGGTTTCCGGCCGTGGCGGGTTACTGGGCGGCGCTGATGACGCCGGCGAGGGTCTGGCGGATGCGGTCGGCGGCCCGGTCGGGGTCGGGCTGGCCGGCGTCCAGCCAGGCCATCACCGCCTCGATGGCGACCACCGGGGCGAGCTGGGCGGCCCACTGGGCCCAGGCCCGGTCACCGATCAGGCTCGCCAGCTCGCGGCGGGCGGTGGCGACCATGCCCTGGTGGAAGCGGTCCATCTGCCGGCGGAACTCCGGCTCCCGGGCGGCGTGGTGGAACAGCAGCCGAAACCCGTCCGGGTCCTCGGCGGCCGCCCCCAGCAGGGCGTCGATGCTGGCATAGGTGTAGTCGCGGGTGCCGACGGCGGCGGTCAGCCGGGCGATCGCACGGTCCAGCACCGCGCGGTACAGGTCGGTCTTGGAGTCGAAGTGCCGGTAGAGCAGGACCCGGCTGATGCCGGCGGCCGCGGCGACGTCGTCCAGGCTGGTGGCGGCGAAGCCGGCGCGGGCGAAGGCCTGGGTGGCCGCGGCCAGGATCTGCTCGCGGCGCTCGGCCCGGCGCAGCCGCGGCACCGGGGTGGGCGCCGCGGCCTTGGCCGCGGGCTGGTCGGTGCGTTCTCGCTTGCTCGGCATGCCTGCGTCCCGGGGCTCGTCTTGTTGACATGAGAGTGTACAACACCTATGGTTAACTCTAGAGTACACAACTCAGAGTAAACAGCGGGAGGATGGACTCATGGGCGACGCCATCGTCGAGGTCGAGGGCCTGGTGAAGGTGTTCAGGGGGAAGGTCCGGGCGCTCGACGGCCTCTCACTCGCGATCGAGGCCGGCGGCGTCTACGGGCTGCTGGGGCCCAACGGCGCCGGCAAGACGACCCTGATCCGCGTGCTGAGCACCCTGCTCCCACCCGACGGGGGCAGCGCCCGGGTCGCCGGGGTCGACGTCCGCGCCGACCCCGCTGGGGTGCGTGCCCGGATCGGGCTGGCCGGCCAGTCCGCCGCGGTCGACGAGCTCCTCACCGGCCGCGAGAACGTGGAGCTGGTCGGCCGCCTCTACGGGCTGTCCCGCCGCCAGGCGCGCCAGCGTGCGAGCGAGGTGCTGGCGCGCATCGACCTGGTGGAGGCGGCGGACCGGCCGGTCAAGGCCTACTCAGGAGGCACGCGCCGGCGGCTCGACCTGGCCGCCTCCCTGGCCGGCCGCCCCCAGGTGCTGCTCCTGGATGAGCCGACTGCCGGGCTGGACCCGGCCAGCCGCCGCGACCTCTGGGCGCTCATCGGCGACCTGGTCGCCGTTGGCACCACCGTGCTGCTGACCACCCAGTACCTGGAGGAGGTCGACCGCCTCGCCGACCGGATCGCCGTCATCGACCACGGCCGGCTGGTCAGCGAAGGTACCGGCGACCAGCTCAAGGACCGGGTCGGCGGCGCGGTGCTGGAGGTCACCGTGCCGGAGCCCGACCGCGCCCGGACCCTCCAGGCACTGCGGGGCGTCGGCGGCCAGCTCCCGAGCGACGACCGGGACCACGGCAGGATCGTGCTCCCGGCGCCCGACGGCGCCGGGACGCTGACCGAGGCGCTGCGCCGGCTGCACGCCGCCGGCATCACACCCGAGGACGTCGCCCTGCACAAGCCGACCCTCGACGACGTGTTCCTGGCCCTGACCGGCCAGCGCGCCACGACGCCGAACGGCAGCGGTCACGACAACGGCGGCGGCGCCGGTCGCCGCGGCCAACACCACCATGAAGGGGCAGCCCAGTGAGCGCCACCACCATTGCTCCCGCCAGCCAAGGCTCGTTCGCACGCACCGTCGGCGACCTGGCCGTCATCACCCGTCGCAACCTGCTGCGCACCCTACGGTTGCCCGAGGTGCTGGTGCTGTCGGCCACCATGCCGGTGATCTTCATCGTCATGTTCACCTACGTGTTCGGCGGCGCCGTCCAAGGCGCCCTCCCACCGGCCGCCGCCGGCCGCTACGTCAACTGGCTCATCCCCGGCCTGCTGGCGCAGTTCGCGCTGTTCGGTGGCGCCCAGACGGCCTACGGCCTCACCGAGGACCGCACCAAGGGTGTCATCGACCGGTTCCGCTCGCTGCCGATGGCCCGCTCGGCGGTCCTTGCCGGCCGGACCCTGTCGGACCTGGTCCGCTCGGCGCTGACCCTGACGCTGATGCTCGCCGTTGGGCTGGCCATCGGGTTCCGCCCCCAGACCAGCCTGCTCGGCCTGCTCGCCGCGATGGCGGTCGGCCTGGCGTTCGGCTACGCCTGCTCGTGGGTCATGGCCCTGCTGGGCCTGGTGGTCCGTAGCGCCGAGGCGGTGCAGGCGGCGGTGTTCATGGTGGTGTTCCCGCTGGCGTTCACCAGCTCGGTGTTCGTCCCCACCCAGACCATGCCCGCCTGGCTGCAGCCGTTTGCCGCCAACCAGCCCGTCACCGTGGCCACCAACGCCCTGCGGGGCCTGGTCCTCGGCCAGGGCGCCCTCCCACCCGGGCGGACCGTCGCCGGGCAGGTCGCCCTCGCCCTGCTGTGGGCGGCCGCGATCCTCGCCGTCTTCGCCCCGCTGGCCGTCCGCGCCTACCGCCGCACCGTCAGCTGACACCGACCACCTCCCAGGCGTCTGGTCCCGGACCCGACCAACCGCAGCGCCAAGCTGGTCGTGCCCACCGACCGCGGCCAGGCCAGCACCCGGGTGGCCAAGGCGACCCTGGCCAAGCTCGAGGCCGAGCTGGCCCAACGCCTCGGCCGCCAGCAGGTCCAGGCCCTCCGCCAGGCCCTGGAGGCCGACTGGGGCCCCACCATCGACGGCTCGCCGGGCGGCGAGCCCCTGCCTCACCGCCGCCCTGGGGGCGGGCCTGGCTCGTGACGGGCGCGGTAGTGGCGGGCGACGCGGGCGCGGTTGCCGCACGACGCTGAGCACCAACGCTGCTGGCGCCGCCGGGGCCGGTAGAACACGCCGCACGACGGCGCCCCGCAGGCGCGCAGCCTGGCGCTGCCGCCGGCGGCGAGCTCCATCGCCGAGCGCGCGTAGCGCGCCAGCAGGCGCTGGACGGCATCGCCGCGGGCGTGCTGCTGGACCTGACGGTCGTCGCCGAGCTCGGGCCACTGGGCCGCCGCGCGGCTGGCCGCGTTCAGCGCCGCGACCGCCACCCCAGGCAGCGGCTGGCCGGCGGCGGTGGCGCGCAACACGGCGCGGACGTGCTCACGCAACCCAAGCACCTGCGGCCGCGCGGCCGCGATGGCCGCCGCCTGGTCGGGCGTCAGCGCCGGCGACCGCGCCGCCGCCTGGGCCCACCGCTGGTATTCCCCGTGGGGAGCCAGCAGGTCATGGGCGACGCCCTTGTCAACCGCGACGGTGTTGGCCAGGTCGAGGGCGGCCCCGTCGAGCGCGATCCACCCCCAGGTCCCCTCGGGCATCAGCCGGCCGCCCTCTGGGTCCACTTGGCCTTGGCCGCCTCGAGCGACTCGGCAAGCAGCGGCTTGGGCGATTGGTACTGGGGCCGCGACGGCGACAGGATCTGCACCCAGCGCATCCACTTGTCCCTGCTTCCACCTGCCGCCGGGTCATTGAACGCCTCGCCGGCGGTGCTGGGCCCGGTCGGAAAGGGATTGACAGACCAACCGGTCGGTTTTAGGCTTCCAGCCGGAAGGATCCTGGGAGAGGACGGGGCATGGCGGTCGCGGCACCGGCGACGGACCGGGGCGGGGAGACTCGCCGCCGCATCCTCGAGGTCGCAGCCGAGGCGTTCGCCGAGCGCGGTTACGTCGGCACCTCCCTGAACGACGTCCTGAAGGCGAGCGGCGTCACCAAGGGCGGCTTCTACTTCCACTTCCCCTCCAAAGAGGCGCTCGCGCTTGCCACGCTGCGCCACAAGCAGGAGCAGTGGTCGGCGGCGGTGATGGCGTCGGTGCTCCGCTGCCCGCGCGCCGTCGAGCAGCTCGACGCCATGGTCGATGCCCTCTGCGACCTGCATGAGCAGGACCCCACCTGCCGGGCCGTGAGCCGGCTCTGCACGGAGCTGGGCCAGGAGCATCCGGAGCTGCGCCCGCAGCTCACCCCGCAGTTCACGACCTGGGTGGACGTGGTCGCCTCGGTCATCCGCAAGGGCCAGGACGAGGGCGACATCCGGCCGGAGGTGGAGCCGACCGTGGCGGCCGAGGTGGCGGTCGCGTCCTTCATCGGCCTGGAGACCATCTCGGAGATGCTCACCGGCCGGGCGGACCTCCGCCGGCGCGCCCAGGACTTCCGCAAGCTCTTCTTCCACGCCATCTGCCGCACCCCCTGACCAGCCATGACGCCACGACCGGGACACCCCTACGCCCATGGGACCTACCAACCGGTCGGTCTAATTCGGCCTGGGCAGGACGAGCTCGTCACGGAGGAAGCATGAACGCGATGGACACGACCGCCACGACACCCCGGGCCCGGGCGGAGCGCAGCCTGTTCGGACGGCTCGGCGGGTTCACGGTGCGGCACCGCTGGTACGTCATTGCCGCCTGGGCCGTGCTGCTCGTCGTCATGGGGACGTTCGCCTCCGGCCTCCAGGACCGCCTGGGGTCGGGCGGGTTCGAGGTGCCCGGCTCGCAGTCCCTGGCCGTCCAGCACGACCTCGAGCGGCGCTTCACCAACGAGTTTCCCACCACCGCGCTGGTGACCGTCCACGACGAGGCGCGGACCGTCGACGACCGCGCCTACCGGTCGGTCGTGGAGGGCATCGCCGCGCGCGTGCGGGGCGTGCAAAACGTCGGAGGGGTGGAGTCGTTCCTCACCACCGGCAGCCCCGCCTTCGTCTCGCCCGACCGGCACACCACCTACCTGGTGGTCGGGCTGTCCGGCAGCCAGAACACCCAGCTCGACACCGCCCCCAAGGTCGCCGAGGCCGCCCGCCGCGACCTGCCCGCTGGCGTGGAGGTGCACACCGGCGGCAGCGCCGCCTTCTTCCAGCGGCTCAACGAGATCTCCCGCCATGACCTGGAGCAGGCCGAGCGGGTGAGCTTCCCGATCACGCTGGTGGTGCTGCTGCTGGCCTTCACCAGCCTGGTCGCCGCCGGCCTGCCGGTGATGCTCGCGCTGGTGAGCCTCGGGGTGACCTTGGGCGCCCTGTACTTCCTGGCCGGCGTCACCGACATGAACGTCTACGTGAGCAACACCGCCTCCATCGTCGGCATTGGCGTCGGCATCGACTACGCCCTGTTCGTGGTGACGCGCTTCCGCGAGGAGCTGCGCCGCGGCCGGCCGGTCGCCGAGGCGGTGCCGGTCACCCTGGCCACCTCCGGCCGCGCGGTCGCGCTGTCCGGCGCCACCGTCATCGTGGCGCTGGCCGGCATGTTCCTGGTCGACATCCAGGCGTTCCGCTCCATGGCCATCGGGTCGATGAGCGTGGTCGCGGTGGCGGTGCTGGCCGCCATCACCCTGCTGCCCGCCGTGCTCAGCCTGGTCGGCCGCTGGGTCGACCGCCTGCGCATCCCGGTGCTGCGCCCCCGCGCCACCGCCGGGGAGGGCTTCTGGCACCGCTGGGCGGTCGGGATCATGCGCCGGCCCTGGGCCTTGGGCGCCGTCGCCCTGGCGCTGCTGGTCGCCTTGGCGGTGCCGTTCACCGCCATCCGCCTGGGCCAGCCTGGCGCCGCCATCCTGCCCGCGGACGAGGGTCCCCGGCTCGCCACCGAGCGCCTCGCCGCCGAGTTCGGGGCCGGCGTGACCGGCCCGATGGAGATCATCGTGGACACCCCGGGTGGCGCCGGCAGCCCGGCCAACCTCGAGCGGGTGGAGCGGCTCACCCGGGCACTGCGGGCGGATCCGGCAGTGGGCGGCGTGCAGAGCCTCACCGCGGTCCTGCCCGGCGCCGGCCTGGATCGCTACGCCGGGCTGTACGCGCGCGGGCTGGACGGCGTCGACCCCAGGCTGACTCCCGCGGTCGCCGGGCTGGCCAACTGGGACCGGGGCGCCGACCTTGCCCGGATCACGGTGGTGACCAGAGGCGCGCCCCAGTCCGAGGCGGCCCATGACCTGGTCGACCGGGTGCGCGACCGCTACGTGCCCGCCGCCGGCCTGGCCGGGCAGGCCCGAGTGGGCGGCATGCCCGCGGATACCCTCGACCTCGCCCGCGAGATCTCCGACCGGCTCCCGGTGGTCGTGCTCACCGTGCTGGCGCTGTCGTTCGTGCTGCTGGCGATGGCCTTCCGGTCGCTGGTGCTGCCGTTGCAGGCGATCGTCATGAACCTGCTGTCGGTCGGCGCCGCCTACGGGCTCATCGTGGCCGTGTTCCAGTGGGGCTGGGGGGAGCGGCTGCTCGGCTTCACCTCCGAAGGCCACATCGAGGTGTTCGTGCCCCTGTTCCTGTTCTCGATCCTGTTCGGGCTCTCCATGGACTACGAGGTGTTCCTGCTCAGCCGGATCCGGGAGGAGTACCTGCGCGCTGGCGACAACGAGCTGGCGGTGGCCCGCGGCCTGGAGAGCACCGCCCGCACGATCACCTCGGCCGCGCTGGTGATGGTCACCGTGTTCGGGGCCTTCGCAGCCGGCCGGCTGGTGCCGTTCAAGGAGATGGGTCTCGGCCTGGCCGCCGCCGTCCTGATCGACGCCACCCTGGTGCGGACCATCCTGGTGCCGGCGACCATGCGCCTGGTCGGCCGGCGCAACTGGTGGATGCCACGGGCGGTCGACCGCTGGCTGCCGGCCATCGCGCTCGAGGCGGCCGGCGAGGACGCGCGGGCCCGCAGTGTCCGCGAGCCGGCCGGAGTTTAGCGCAGCAGCGAACCTGGTCTCGTCCACAGATCGGCGCGACCCCCTTCAGCGGCAGGGGGCGGCGTGCAAGGCTCCGCCCGCTCGCCAGCCGCACACCCCGAGGGAGCCGCCGTGCCACCCCATGACCGCGGGCTGCTCGCCCGCCTCGACGCCCTGGTCACCGTGGTCGCTGACCGCCACGGGCTCGCCCTGCTGCCCGACGGCCGGCTGGCCGCGGCCGAGGCCCGCGTCGCCGCGCGGGCGACCGGCCTGGCCGCACCGAGCCCGGCCGGACCGGCGGCGCGTCCGGGCACGCGCGGGCGGGCGGCGGTCGAGCGGGACGCGGTGGAGCTGCTGCGCTGCGTCGCCGAGGGCGTTGGGTTGCTGCGGGTTCGGGGCGACCGGCTGGAGGCGACCAGCCTGCGCAACGCCTGGAGCCAGATCGACCAGACCCTCCGCGCCGGGCTCACCTTTGCCGCCTGGTGCCATCGGGTCCCGTGGCCCGCGTTCCTGCACGGCAGCCCCGGCGTGGAGGCGCTGGTCGGCGGGCGCCTGTGGGTGCTGCGGCTGCTGTTCGGGCTGCCGGCCGGGGTCGAGGTCGGCATCGCGGGGCTGACCGCGACCGTGGCCGGAGGGCTCGGGCTGGAGGCGGGCGACGGGCTCGACCGCGCCGTGGCCGCCGCGTTCCTCGACCCCCTGGTCGCGCTGGGCGTGGCCGCGCTGGACCCGCCACCGCCGCACCCGGCGGCCCAGCTGCGGCTGCTGCCACGCGCGACGACCGTGATCGGCTCGGCCCTGGTCGCCGCCGGCGAGGAGGTCCCGCTGGCGTCCACCCCGGCCAACTGACCCCGACACGGGGCACACTCCATCCGGGCACGGGACGGTCGGGGCGCGTGGGAGCCGCCCATCGAGGGCAAGGGACGGCGGGAGGTGCGGTGGGTCCGGACCCAGGCGGCAGGTGGGCCGTGTCGGCGGCGCCGCGGGCCGTGGCGCCCGCGGTCGACGCGCGCGCCAACGCCGCCGCCGGGCTCGCCGCCGTCCTGCTCGGGGCCTCGGTCGTCGCGGTACGGGTCGCGGTCAGGGACGTGCCGCCGTTCAGCCTGGCCGTGCTGCGCTTCGGACTGGGCGGGCTGCTGCTGGCGCTGGCGCTGCTGGCGCTCGCTCCCGGCCGGCTCCGGGTCGCCAGGCGCAGCCTGCCGCTGCTGGCCCTGCTCGGGGCGATCTTCTTCGCCGCCTTCCCGGTCACCTTCAACACCGGGCTGCGCTTCACGGAGGCCTCCCGGGGTGCGCTGATGCTGGCGACCATGCCGATCTGGAGCGCGATGCTGGGCCGGGCGGTGGGGGAGCGCCTCGGCGGCCGCCAGCTCGCCGGGGTCGGCCTGTCGGTGGCCGGCATCGGCCTCGCCTTTGCCGAGCCGGGCTGGGCGGGCGGCGGCGAGGCGCTCGTCGGTGACGGCCTGCTGCTGCTGACCGGGCTGCTCGGCGCGGTGTACGGCCTGCTGGCCAAGCGGGCGCTGGCGGTGGACGCCCCGGCGACCGTGACCAGCTACGCGATGCTGTCCGGCACCCTGCTGCTGCTGCCGTGGGCGCTCCTCGAGGGGCTGGTCCCAACCCTGGGCCGGCTCGACGGCCGGCTCCTGGCGGTGGTGGCGTTCCTGGCCGCGCCCGGTGGGGCGGTCGCCTTCCTGCTGTGGACCTGGTCGCTGTCGCGGCTGACCCCGACCCGCGTCGCCGTCTACGTCAACCTCAACCCGATCGTCGCGGCCCTCCTCGGCGTGCTGCTGCTCGGCGAGCGGCGCAACTGGCTGTTCGTGCTCGGCTTCGCCGCCGTGGTCGGCGGCGTGCTGCTGGTCAACTGGCCCGGGCGCGCACGCCGACCGCGGTAGCGAGGTTTTCGAGCGGTACGACTGGGTAGGGGACTGTGAGGCGAGGCGGGACGGCGGGGCGGAGCCGTCCGGTGGACTCCGGCGATGGGGGTCGTCGTAGCAGTCCCGGTAGGCTCGCTCGACCTCCCGCCTCGCGTTCCGCGTCCCGAGTTCCCCGGCTTTGGTGCCGCCTACCGCTCTCTGCTGGAATGGGCGCCAGGAGGCGACCGGGAGGGAGCAGGTGCTGCGGCGACTGCGGAACACGCGCTGGCTGGTGCTCCACGCCGGCCTGTACGTGGTCGCGAGCGGCTTCATGGTCGCCGTCTGGCTGCTCGAGCGGTCCCGGGCCTCGCCGCAGGTCTCGGCCGAATTCTGGCCCGGCTGGGTGATGCTCGTGCTCGCGGTCCCGCTCGGGATCCACGCGAGCATCGTGGCGGCCCGCCGCTCGCGGCACGAGCGGCCGCCTCCGGCGCGCCGCAGCGTGCCGGGGGAGCGGACGCTGGCCACCGTGCTGTTCACCGACATCGTGGGGTCGACCGAGCAGGCCAGCCGGGTCGGCGACCGCCAGTGGAGCAGGCTCCTGGACGCCCACGACCGCGTGGCCAGGGAGCTGGTCGACCGGTTCGGGGGCCGGCTGGTCAAGTCGACCGGCGACGGCGTCCTGGCGATCTTCGACAGCCCCGGCGCCGCGATCGGCTGCGCCGTCGACCTCCGCGGCCGGCTCAGGGAGCTCGGCATCGAGATCCGGGCCGGCGTGCACACCGGCGAGGTGCAGCCGCGGGGCACGGATGTCGGCGGCATCGCCGTCCACGTCGGCGCGCGGGTCATGGGAGCGGCCGGCGCCGGCGAGGTCCTCGTCTCCAGGACCGTTCGCGACCTCGTGGCAGGCTCCGACGTCCACTTCGAGGACCGCGGCAGCCACGCGCTCAAGGGGATCAGCGGCGAATGGCAGCTGTTCGCCGTCCCCCGCCACCAGACCTAGGAGGTGCCTCCGTGAGGCTGATCGTCCGCCTGCTGGCCAGCGCCGTGGCGCTGGCCGTAGCCGCTGCCCTGGTCGACGGCATCTCGGTCGGCCCAGGGACCGACAGCGAGCGGGCGCTGACCCTGCTCGGGGTCGCGGTCATCTTCGGGCTCGTCAACGCCATCGTCCGGCCGATCCTGCGGCTGCTCACCCTGCCGCTGGTGGTGCTGACGCTCGGCCTGTTCCTGCTGGTGCTGAACGCGTTGATGCTGCTGCTCACCGAGTGGATCGCCGAGCAGTTCGACCTCGCCTTCCAGGTCGACGGGTTCTGGTCGGCGCTGCTCGGCGGGCTGATCATCACCCTGGTCAGCTTCCTCATCAACATCGTGCTGCCCGACGAGTACGAGAGGTGATCGTGTGAGGACCGTGCAGTTGCGGCGGTACCGCGTCGCGGCCGGGCGGCTGGAGGCGTGGCTGGACGAGTGGAGCGCCAAGGTGCGGCCGTTGCGGGAGGCGCACGGCTTCCAGGTGCTCGGCGCCTGGGCGGTCGAGGAGACCGACGAGTTCGTGTGGGTGATCGCCCACGACGGGCCGGGGACCTTCGAGGAGGCCGACGCCGCCTACCACGCCTCACCAGAGCGGGCCGCGCTCCAGCCGGACCCGGCGCGGCACCTCGTGGAGACCCGGACCGACCTCGTCCGTGCGGTGACCTGAGCGGCGCCCGGGGATCCGGCGCCGCCTGCCGCGCCGCAGCGTCCGTGCGGCGTCTAGCCAGCGCCCGGTGCCCGCAGGGCGGGCGGGAGCGGGGTGGCGTGCACCACCCGCAGCGCCAGGACCGCCCGGGTGAGCGCCGTGTAGAGGCGGCGGAGGCCGGCCGGGCCGAGCGCCGGGTCGGCGACCGCGGCGGGCTCGACGAGGACGACCTGGTCGAACTCCAGGCCCTTGACGGCCGAGGCGGGGACGACCGCGAGCCGGGTCGCGGTGTCGAACCGGTCCACCTCCCGGAACTCCACCCCGCGGCGTCGCAGCTCGGCGCAGATGGCGGGCAGCGCGGCGTCGGCGGCGACCAGCCCGACGGACCCGTCCTCGGCCAGCGCCTCGTCCAGCGCCTCCAGCCACGCCGCCGTGGCGGCCTCCGGGGTGGTGGCGCGGATCCGCAGCGACCCTGGCACGCTGCGGACCGAGCGGGCCGGGCGGACGCCGGGCGCGATCCCGGGCAGCAGCCGGTTGGCGAAGTCCAGCACCTCCTTGGGCGCCCGGAAGGCCCGCGGCAGGTGCTCCACCCGCGCGGAGCGCCTGCCGAGGTGGCCGAGGGCGTCCTCCCAGCGACCGGCCGACCACGGGGCGGTCCGCTGGGCGAGGTCGCCGAGCAGCGTCGCCGACCCGAAGCGGCAGCGCCGCCCCACCGCGCGCAGCTGCATCGGCGAGAGGTCCTGCGCCTCGTCGGCGACCACGTGCCCGAAGGTCGCCGTGCCGCCGAGCACGTCGGCGGCCTCGTCGATCAGGAACGCGTCGCCGACCGACCAGGCCGCCGCCTTGAGGCTGCGGGGCCGCTTGGGCCAGCGCAGCAGCGCCTGCTCCTCACCGGAGAGCAGCCCGCCGCCGGCGGCCGCCAGGAACCCGGGCTCGCCGAGCAGGCGGAACACCAGCCTGGACGGGTCCAGGCGCGGCCAGGTGCGGTCCAGGAAGGCGCGCAGCGCGGGGGAGCCGGCGAGGTTCCGCTCGACCTCGGCCGGGCTGTCGAGGGTGGTCAGCCCCTGGGTGCGCTCCAGGTGGCGCAGGCACTGGTCCACCAGCCAGTCGCGCAGGTGGTCCCGGCCGACCAGGTAGCGGACGTCCCCACCGACCAGCTCGCCGACCCGCCGCCGCAGCAGCCCGGCGGGCAGCCGGACGACGCGGTGCCGCCAGCGGACCTCCAGCGGCTCGGCGGGCGGCCGGACCTGCAGGAAGGCGGCGCGGCGCACCACCGCCGCCATGCGGGCGTCGGCCTTGACCGCGGCCGCCTCCGGGCGGTCCTCGCCGGTCACCGCCACCCCGGCGACCAGGCCCTCGACCGACCGCTGCGCCACGTCCACCTCGCCGAGCCCGGGCAGCACGTCGCGGACGAACGCCAGGTAGGCGGTGCTCGGGCCGACGACCAGCACCCCGTCCCTGGCCAGCCGCCCGCGGTACTCGTAGAGCAGGAACGCCGCCCGGTGCAGGCCCACCGCGGTCTTCCCGGTGCCCGGGCCGCCCTGGACGCAGATCGTGTCGGCCAGCGGCGCGCGGATCAGGTCGTCCTGCTCCGGCTGGATGGTGGCGACGATGTCGCGCATCGGCCCGATCCTGGGCCGCTCGATCTCGGCCACCAGCATCCGGTCGGCGGCGGCCCGGGCGGCGGCCTCGTCGAGCAGG
>Ga0081538_10003808_pt1 | contig 14103 bp, 15 predicted proteins | sample TabmetS5T2R1_FD_71022 | JGI IMG/M metagenome (GOLD analysis project Ga0081538, IMG submission 71022) | Tabebuia heterophylla rhizosphere microbial communities from the University of Puerto Rico - S5T2R1 | ecosystem: Host-associated > Plants > Roots > Rhizosphere ... | reverse complement strand
CAACGGTCCGGGTATCGAGACCGCGACCGCAGCCGTCAGGCAGGCGGCGGCCGTCACCTCCGCCCCGGCGGAGCGCTCCGGCACCGCCGCGGTCCGGATCACCCACAACGGCGCGCTCTGGGCCGGGACGACGATCCGCTGGATCGGCGAAGACCTCGCGATCTCAAGTGAGACGCCTGGCCGCGACGGAAGGCCGGGCTCGGAGCTGCTCGTCGTCGACGGCGTCATGTACGGAGTCGAAGACGGCCGCTGGATCGTGCTCGGTCCCCCCGAGAGCGTCGATCCGGACAGCGGAACGACGCCGGCCGAGTACCTCGCCGCAGTGCGTGAAGACGTCGGCGGACCGACACTACGCAGGCTCGCTGCCGGCATGACCGACCTCACCACGAGCCGGCAGCAGGGCTCGACCGTCTATCGCGGTCAGGTCGCGGCCGGGTCGCTCGCCAGGGAGGCGGGTTTCAAAGAAGGCCGGACAATCCGTGTGCTGCCCTTCGGCTTCGTCGCTCACGGCGAGGCCGCTGACCCCTCCGCCCTGCTCGACAGCGCCGTGACAGTGACCGACGGCGTCGTTCGTCAGATCGCTGTGGGCTGGGGAAGCGGCGCCTCGGCGTGGACGTACACGGTCACCTACAAGAACCTTGGGTCCTCGTCGCCGATCGTTGCGCCGGCGAACGCGAAGCCGTTCCCAAACCGCAACCCGTTCCAAAGGCGCAACTAGACACGACAGTCGCGCACCTCGGCGACAGTAGGTTGTCGAGGTGCGCGCCCTTCGCGCCTACCTCGACACACTCAATCCGCCGCTCCCGAGCTCTGTCCGGACACTGCAGGCCGGGGCGCTCGTCAACGCCCTCGGTAACGGCCTCGCGTATCCATTCCTCTTCATCTACCTGCACAACGTCCGCGAGATCGACCTCGCGACGGCGGGCCTGATCGTCGGCACGAACTCTGCGGTCGGGCTCGTCGCCGGGCCGCTGGTCGGAACTCTCGTCGACCGTGTCGGCGGACGGCTCACGCTCGGCGTCTCGCTGTGGCTGATGGCAATCGGTTTCGGCGGCTACGTCTTCGTCGAGAGCCCCTGGCAAGGGTTCGTCGCGAGCGCGATCGCCGGCGCGGGCAACGGCGGCTTCTGGCCCAGTCAGTCGTCGCTGATCGCCGGGCTCACGCCGCAGGCGCAACGGCACCAGGCCTTCGCAATGCAGCGGGTGATGATGAATCTCGGCATCGGTCTGGGCGGGCTCGCCGGCGGCCTGATCGCGACCACCAGCAACCCGGACACGTTCACGATCCTCTTCGCCGCCGATGCCGCCACGTTCATTCTCTACTCGGCGTTTCTGACGCGCGTGCCCGAGCCGGCCCGCGTGCGGCGGGAGAGCGCAAGGCCAGGCGGCTACGGCGATGTCCTGCGGAACCGCGTCTTCATGGGCGTCGTCGGCCTGAACTTCGTCTTCATCGCCGCCGGAATGGCACAGCTCGAGACGTTGCCCGTCTACGCGAAGAACGAGGCAGGCGTCGCGGAGCGCGGGATCGGCGTCCTCTTCTTCCTGAACACGCTCGTGATTGTGCTCGCCCAGCTCCCTGTGGCGCGGGTGCTCGAGGGGCATCGCCGGATGCGGACGTTGGCGGCGCTCGGGGTCGTCTGGGCCGCCGGCCTCGTCATCGTTCCGATCGCCGGGACGTGGCTGCACGGTTTCGCCGCCGCGGCGCTGCTGGCCGTCACCTTCTGCGTGATCGCGGTCGGCGAATGCCTTCACGGCACGGTGCAGGCGCCGCTTGTCGCCGACCTCGCCGATCACTCGCTGATCGGCCGCTACATGGCCGCTTCGGCCTTCTCGTGGGGCGTCGGCTTCACGGTCGGCCCGGCGATCGGTGGAATCGTGCTCGACCATTCGCCGCATCTCCTCTGGCCGGCCGCCGCCGCGGTGTGTCTGGCCGCCGGAGCGGCCGCGCTCGCTCTCGAGCGGGCGATCCCAACGTACGCCCGCCGGACCCCGACGCGCACCGAGCCTGCACTTGCAGCGAACTAAAGCCAGCCGGCGCGCTTGAAGCTGCGGTACAGCGTCAGGCAGACGAGCGCCATCAACGCCAGCGCGAGCGGATACCCGAACGTCCACGTCAGCTCGGGCATGTGCTCGAAGTTCATGCCGTAGATCCCGGTGATCAGCGTCGGGACGGCGATGATCGCGGCCCAGGCCGAGATCCGCCGGACGTCTTCGTTCTGACGGACGCTGATCTGCGTCAGGTTCGCCGTGAGGACGCTCGTCACGAGCTCGCGGAAGCCGTCGACCTCGCGGACGAACCGGATCAGGTGGTCCTTGACGTCGCGGAAGTACGGGTCGAGCTCGTCCGGGATGAAGCCGAAGTTCCCGCGCTCCAGGCGGTCGACCGGCTCGACCAACGGTGTGATCGCCCCGGACAGCATGAGAACCTGCCGCTTGAGGCCGTAGATCCGCTCCGCGGGCGTCGCTGTGGCGGTCGAGAACACCTCGCCTTCGACGTCGCGAATGTCCTGTTCGAGCGCCTCGATCACAGGCGCGTAGTCGTCGACGACGCGGTCGATGATCGCATGCAAGGCCGCGCCCGGCCCGAGCCGAAGGAGGTCTGGACGCGTCTCGAGCGAGAGTCGGACGTCGTGGAGGGCCGTCTCGCCGTGCCCGACGCTGACGATGAACCCTTCGCCGACGAAGACCTGGATCTCTCCGATCTCGACCCGCTCGTCCTCCTCGCGGTAGCGGGCCGATTTCAGCACGAGGAAGAGCGAGTCTCCGTACACCTCGAGCTTCGGACGCTGGTGCGCATCGATCGCGTCTTCCACGGCGAGCTCGTGCATATTGAACTCGCGCCGAACGGAGTCGAACTCGTCCTCGGTCGGCGACTGCAGCTCAATCCACGCAAAGCACTCCGGACTGCGGCAGCCCTCGTACGCCTGCTCGAGATCGACCTCCCCGGGCCGGCGAAGGCCGTGGTCGTACAGGGCCATGTCGACGATCACGGAGGAAGTATGGAAGAGGCCTCGCCGGTAGGATGGCGAACGCCATGAGGACGGACGACCCGCTCAGTACCGATGCCAAGCCTGCCCCGCATCCGGTCGCGCTCCCGAGCAACTCGCGAGGTCGTCGCTCCGCCTGCGCGCGAACCGGCTGAGCTTCTCGGCGACGGGCTTTCCTGGATCCACCTCGACACGCCGACGCCTCAGGAGGCGATGGCGCTTGCCGAGCGCTTCGGCTGGCATCCCCTCGACGTCGAGGACGTCCTCTCTAAGCGCCAGCGGCCGAAGGTCGACGAGTACGCCGACTACCGGTTCGTCGTCCTCCACTTCCCCGTCTACGACAAGACTGTCCAGCGGCTGAACGCCGGCGAGCTCGACGTCTTCCTCGGGCCCGACTATCTCGTCACGCTGCCGACGGTCGAGCTCCTCCCGGTCACGAGGCTCTTCCAGCGCTGCACCGATGACCTCGAGCTGCGGGAGAGCCTCTTCTCGAAGGGCTCGGGGTACCTGCTCTATCACGTCCTCGACGACCTCTTCGACTACTGCTTCCCGATCCTCGACAAGATCGGGCACAAGCTCGACCGGATCGAGGACGACCTCGACGAGGGGCGCTTCCAGGAGATCGTCCGCGACATCTCCAAGGTGAAGCAGGAGATCATCAGCTTCCGGAAGATCGTCAAACCGCAGCGGCCGACGCTTCGTCTACTCGAGCGCCACGTTGAGCGTTTTCTGCCCGAGGATCTCGAGCTCTACTTCGACGACCTCGTCGACGCTTCGGAGCGAATCTGGGACGTCCTGGACAACTACAAGGAGGTCGTCGAGGCACTCGAGGCGACGAACGAGTCGGCGATCTCACACCGCCAGAACGACGTCCTCCGCGTGCTGACGATCTTCAGCGTCCTGCTGCTTCCCCTGACGCTCATCGCCAGCATCCTCGGAATGAACGTCGACTTTCCAGGCTCGGGCACCGCGGCGGCGTTCTGGGTGATCGTCGTCGCCATGGTCGCCGTGCTAGCGGGCCTGCTCGCATTCTTCCGCTGGCGCCGGTTCTTCTAGTGGAGCGGCTGTGGGCGCCCTGGCGGCTCGAGTACATCGCCCGGGCCGACGAGCAGGACGGCTGCATCTTCTGCCGAGCGCTCGAGACCGATGACGAGGCTGGGCTCGTCCTCCACCGGGGCCGCGAGGCGTTCGCGCTGCTGAACCGCTTTCCCTACGCGTCCGGGCATCTGATGGTCGCGCCGGTGCGTCACGTCGGCCAGTTCTCCGAGCTCGGAGACGGTGAGGCGCTCGAGATCCATCGCCTGGCGAGCCAGGGAATGGGCGTGCTCGCGCAGACCTACGGCCCGCAGGGGTTCAACCTCGGCTGGAACCTGGGCCGAATCGCGGGCGCGGGCGTGACCGACCACGTCCACCTGCACGTCGTCCCGCGCTGGGCCGGCGACACGAACTTCATGCCCGTTTTGGCCGACGTCAAGGTCCTGCCGGAACACCTGACGGAGAGCAGGCGCCGGCTCGCGGAGGCCTGGCCCGTCTGAGGGGCACAAGTCAAGGGTCGTCGGGCGGCTGCCGATGCTCAGAGCGCCGCATGTCCGATTCCGACGCCGCCCACGACGAGCAGGACTGGCCCGCGCAGGGCTTCCGGGCGCGCGTGGGAAGCCGGCTCGAGCGACATGTGATGCGCACGGCCGTCGACATGCTCGACGAGCGCGGCACGGAGCTCGACGGCTTCGACCGTGACCTCCAGCGTCGTGAGCGCGAGTTGCAGGAGCGCACCGCCCAAGCCGAGGCTCAGGAGAGCGACCTGGAGCATCGGCAACGTCGCCTCGCGGAGCTCGGCGCCGAGGATCTCGCCGGCCAGCCGCGCATCGACCATCTGATCGGTCACCTCGACCGCACGGAGGCGGCCCTCGGTCAGGTCCGCGCGCAGGCCCGCCATGAGATCGCCGCCGCGCAGGAGGAGGCGCAGGAGCTGAAGGCGCAGGTCCGGCGCCTCGAAGAGGACGAGCACCGCCGCCTCTTGAGCCAGGCTGACCTCACCAGGCGTGAGTCGGTGGTCGCGTCACGGGAGCGCGAGCTTCGTAACCGGGAAGAGGGGCTGCGCCGCCGGGAGCAGGAGCTCGAGGAGCGTGAGGCCCGCCTCCGCGGGCCCGAGCGCGGCTGGTGGCCCTCGAGCGACTAGCCCGTCGTCGTCACCCGCGACGTGCTGCGGATCTGAAGCGTCGTCCCCTCTCGCGCGAGCTCCGGCGCCATTCCCTCGTCCCCCCAGAGCTCCTGCGCACGAGCCTCGAGCGAGCGAAGCTGGTCGTCGGTATGCAGGGGGTCGTGGTGGAAGAGCACGAGCCTCCGGACACCCGCGAGCCGCCCGAACGCGACCGCATGGGCAACGCTCGAATGTCCCCAGCCGACGTGTTCGGGGTACTCGTGCTCGAAGTACTGAGAGTCGTGCATGAGCAGGTCCGCGCCCTCCGCGAGCGCGAAGCCGGAAACCCAGTCCGCCTCTGCCGCCTCGGGATCGACGCCCAGGAACGGCTCGTGGTCGGGGATGTACACGAGCACGCTCCCAGCCTCCTCGAAGCGGTAGCCGACCGTCGGTCCCCGATGCGAAACGGGCTCGGCTCGGACCCGGGCCGAGCCGAGGGTGAAGTCCCCTTCGTGCACGTCGTGGAACGTCACGTTGGCCGGAACCTCCGCCAGCTCAACCGGGAAGAGCGGCGGTGAGAGGTAGCGCGCGATGCGGTCCTCGAGGGACTCGACGGGCGACGCCGGCCCCCAGATGTGAAGCTCCCGTCCCGGCTGCCACAGCGGGACGAAGAATCCGAGCCCTTCGAGGTGGTCGAGATGGAGGTGCGTCAGGCAGAGGTGGATCGGACCGGAGCGTGAGGCGACCTCGAGGCCCAGCAGCCTGATGCCGGTGCCCGCGTCGAGGATGACCGGTGGCCCGTCCGCGAGCTGCAGCTCCACGCAGGAGGTATTCCCTCCGTAGACGACCGTGTCCGCGCCCGGCGCCGCCAGCGAGCCCCGGCAACCCCAGACGCCCGCTTTCACGCGCCGTCGGCCTCCCAGAAGACGACGACGACGCCGGCGACCTCCTCACCGCGCTCGAGCAAAGGGATCGCGGTCACCGAGAGCGTCCGCCGTCGGCCGTCGAGCATCGTGTAGTGGAGCGTCTCGTGTGCGGGTCGCCGCTCCATGAGCGCGACCGACGTCGGGAGCTCTTCGTCCGGCACATGAGTCCCGTCAGCCCGCTCCGCGCGGAACCGCGCTCGCCACTCATCCGCTGCGAGATCGCCGAGCTCCGCGTGGGTTCGGCCGATGATCCGCTCGGCTGGCTCGTTGAAGAACACGAGCGTCCCGTGCTCGTCGAGGATCGAGAGGGGCGTGGCCACGTTGGAGGCGAACTCGCGCGCGAGGATCAGCGGAAGGCTCTTCTGCGCGGTTCGCTCCACCGAAGCGGACGACGGGGGTCGAACCCGCGACCTTCGGCTTGGGAAGCCGACGCTCTACCAACTGAGCTACGTCCGCGCTCGCGATAACGATAGCGTCCTGTGAGCCGCATGGCAGCCGTCCGAATCGCGCTCGCAGCACTCGTCTTCGCGTCCGTTGCCGGCTGCGCGCTTTCCGACGACACGACCGACCACGACGCCGGTGCGGCCGTCAAGCAGGTCGTCGAGCGCGAGTACGTCGGCGATTACGGGCCCGTCTGGGACGATCTCCATCCGCGGCATCAGCGCCTCGTCGCACGCACGGAGTACGAGGAGTGCCGGCGAAGCATCGACGTCGTCGGCACGCTGGAGTCCGTCCTCATCCTGGACGTCCACGACGCGCCGTTGACCGTCTTCGGCCTTCCGTCCCGGACGCCCGCCAAGGCCGTCGAGGTCCGAGTCTCCACCGACGAAACCGAGTTCACCGCCACGTACCACGTCGTCCGCGTCGGCGACCGCTGGCGGTGGGTGCTTAACGACCGCGCCGCCCGCGGCTTTGCCCGATCCGACTGCCCGGCGTAGTCCTGGATAATCCTTCCGGGACTTCCAAGGGAGGGATCTGAATGACTGAGCTGCACGAGATCGCCACCGCGCTCGTCGCCGAGGGCAAGGGGATCCTCGCCGCCGACGAGAGCTCCGGGACGATCAAGAAGCGCTTCGACTCGATCGGAGTCGAGTCGACGGAGGAGAACCGCCGCGCCTACCGCGACCTGCTCTTCACGACGGAGGGCGCCGAGGACTTCATCAGTGGCGTGATCCTCTACGACGAGACGATCCGCCAGTCGTCTGCGGACGGGACCCCGTTCCCGAAACTGCTCGAGAGCAAGGGGATGATCCCGGGGATCAAGGTCGACCTGGGCGCAAAGCCCCTCGCCGGCGCACCGGACGAGACGGTGACCGAGGGTCTCGACGGCCTGCGTGAGCGGCTCGCCGAGTACTACGACCTCGGCGCCAGGTTCACGAAGTGGCGCGCGGTGATCTCGATCGGCGACGAGCGTCCGAGCGAGTACGCGGTGTGGGCGAATGCCCATGCGCTCGCGCGCTTCGCGGCGCTGAGCCAGGAGGCTGGGCTGGTGCCGATCGTCGAGCCGGAGGTACTCATGGACGGTCAGCACTCGATCGACGAGTCGTACCACGTGACCGAGCGGACGCTGCGCGCGGTCTTCACGGAGCTCTTCGACCAGCGCGTCAAGCGCGAGGGCTTGCTGCTGAAGACGAACATGGTCGTCTCCGGCTATGACTCGACCGACCAGGCGGACGTCGACACCGTCGCCGACGTGACGATCAGAGCGCTGAGGAACACGGTCCCGGCCGCAGTGCCGGGCATCGTCTTCCTCTCGGGCGGCATGTCGGATGAGGACGCGACCGCGCGCTTGAACGCGATGAACCAGCGTGGCCCCCACCCGTGGGAGTTGTCGTTCTCGTATGGGCGCGCGCTCCAAGCGCCGGCGCTGAAGGCTTGGCAGGGAGATCCCGCCAATGCCGAGGCGGCCCAGCAGGCCTACCACCGGCGGGCCAAGTTCAACGGGGCCGCGCGAACGGGCTCCTACGCACCGGACTGGGAGAAGCAAGAGGTGCCCGCCTAGGCGGACCTGGCTTTACCGGAGCGCGAGGTTCGAGATCTGCTCGAGCTTCTCGAACGAGTGGTGCGCCTCGATCCGCCGCACCGTGCCGGAGCGCGAGCGCATGACGATCGAGTCCGTGATCGCGCCGTCCCGCGTGTAGCGGACTCCGCGCAGGAGTGCGCCGGTCGTCACGCCCGTGGCGGCGAAGAAGACGTCGCGACCGCCGACGAGGTCGTCGGTCTGCAGGACGCGGTCGAGGTCGTAGCCGTCGTCGACGAGGCTCTGCCGCTCCTCGTCGTTTCGCGGCCAGAGCTTTCCGAGGATCGCGCCGCCGACGCACTTGAGCGCCGCGGCCGACAGGACCCCCTCCGGCGTGCCGCCGACGCCCATCAGCAGATCGACGCCGGTGCCGGGCTGCGCGGCGGCGATCGCAGGCGCGACGTCCCCGTCGGTGATCAGGAGCACCTTCGCGCCGACTTCACGGAGCTCGGCGATCAGCTGCTCGTGGCGGGGACGGTCGAGGACGACGACCGAGATCTCGCTCGGGCTCACGCCCTTCGCGCGCGCCACCGTCTTCACGTTCTCGGCCGGCGGCGCCTCGATGTCGATCGCGTCGGCAGACTCGGGCCCACACGCGATCTTGTCCATGTAGACGGCCGCGCCGGGGAAGAACATCGTCCCGCGCTCGGCGAGGGCAATGGTGGCGATCGCGTTCGGCATCCCGAGGGCGGTAAGCCGTGTGCCCTCGAGCGGATCGACCGCGACATCGACCTCCGGCCCACGTCCGCTTCCCACTTCCTCGCCGTTGAAGAGCATCGGCGCCTCGTCCTTCTCGCCCTCGCCGATCACGACGACGCCGGCCATCTCGGCGGTGTCGAGCATGATCCGCATCGCGTCGACGGCGGCCTGGTCGGCGGAAATCTTCTCGCCGCGCCCGATCCAGCGCCCTGCAGCCATCGCGGCCGCCTCGGTCACGCGGACGAGCTCGAGCGCGAGGTTGCGGTCGGGGGCCTTCTCAGGCGGCGCCTGAACGGGCGGCACGAGCGCTCGATCGATCGTCTCCCCCACGCCGCAATCCTACGTCGAAGCTACATCCGCTCGGGCGCCTCGACGCCGATGAGGTCGAGCGAGCGCGCGAGCACGCTCCTCGTCGCCATCACGAGACCGAGACGGAATGCCTGCTGGTCGCTCTCCAGCACGCGGTGATGGTGGTAGAAGCGGTGGAAGTCGTCGGCCACCCTGATCGCGTACGTCGGGATCTCGTGTGGGCCCCGACGCTCCGTCGCCTCGCGGACGAGGTCGGGAAACTCCGCGAGCCGCTTGATCAGGTCGCGCTCCTGCGGCGCGATGCCCTCGTAGGCGTCGGCGCTCGGCTGAGCCTCACGGGCGTTGCGGAGGATCCCGGCAATGCGAGCATGGGCGTACTGGACGTAGTAGACGGGGTTCTTCTCGCTCCGCTCCTTCGCGAGGTCGACGTCGATGTCGATCACCCGGTCATGGCCGCGTGAGACGAGGTACCAGCGAGCCGCGTCGATCCCGATCTTCTCGACCAGCTCGCGGAGGAAGACAACGTCGCCGCGCCGCTTCGAGGCCTGCCGAGCCTCCCCCGCCTCGACGATGTGGACGAGCTGGTAGATCAGGACCTCGAGCCGGTCCGGGTCGTAGCCGAGCATGGCCGCCGCCGCTTTCAGGCGGCCGATATAGCCGTGGTGGTCGGCCCCCAGGACGTACAGCAACCGGTCGAACCCACGCTCGAACTTGTTCCGGACGTAGGCGACGTCGCCGGCGTAGTAGAGGTAGCTCCCGTCTGATGACCGCATGAGCGGACGGTCCTTGTCGTCGCCGTGGGCGCTCGTCCGCGCCCACTTCGTGCCTTCGGCTTCGTAGGTCTCGAGCTTCGGGATCACCTCCGGAATATCGAGCTCGACCTCGCGCTGCAGCACCCAGGTGTCGACCGGAACGCGGAAGGCGGTGAGCTCATCCTCGATCACCTTCAGCATCCGCTCGACCGGATCGCCCGGCTCGGCGGCGATCTCGCGGACGTAGTCGCCCGTGTACCCCTCGTCGGGCGGCTCTTCCCCACGCCGCCGCGCCTCGACCGACTCACGGAAGAGGTCGATCTGCCGGCCGACGTCGTTGAAGTAGTACTCGCGCTCGACGTCGTGCCCGGCGAACGCGAGCAGCCGAGCGACGGCATCGCCGTAGGCGGCGTTCCGCGCCGAGCCGACGGTCAGCGGGCCGGTTGGGTTCGCCGAGACGAGCTCGACCTGGACGCGCTCGCGCACCGGGGTCGGCGCCGCGCCGTACTCGATCCCTGCGTCGAGGATCTCGGCGAGCGCCGCGCCGTACCACTCCGGTGTCAGGAAGACGTTGACGAATCCGGGGCCGGCGACCTCCGCCCGCTCGACCTGCGGCAGCTCGGCGACCTCGGCGGCCAGGGTCTCGGCGAGCTCCCGCGGCGGGCGACCGTTCTTGGGCCCCTGCTGCATCGCCACATTCGTGGCGTAGTCGCCGTGCTCGGCGCGGCTCGGCCGCTCGAGCCGAACCGGCGCGCCGGCGAGGCGCTCGAGCTCCTGCTCCAGGCTGCGGATCGCTAGCGAAGACACGCCGGTAGTATCGCCGTGTGGAAGACGGCGGCTCCGAGCGCCAGCTCAACATCCATCTCGACCCGGAGAACCTGGCCGGCGTCTACGCGAACTTCGCGAACATCAGCTTCTCGGACTACGAGTTCACGCTGACGTTCGCTCGGATCGACCACGAGGTCGAGGAAGGCGACATCCCGGGCGTCGTCGTCTCCCGGGTGAACGTGTCTCAGCAGTTCATGAAGGAGCTGCTCGACGCGATGCAGGACTCGTGGTCGAAGTGGGCGACGCGGGAGGGGATCAAGAACCTCCCCGAGGCGCCTCCGCGCTCCGAGCCATAGCGATCCGCTCGAGCGGCGTCGGGTGCGTCCCCAGCAGGATGCGCGCCCAGCCCGGTGGATCCGGGTTGGCGAGCGAAGCCTGCGCGAGCGCCCGCATCAGGCCCTCGAACGCCTGCGGGTCGCGGGTCGCCTGAAGCGCCAACCAGTCGGCCTCGGTCTCGTACCGTCGCGAGATCGCGTTCGTCACCGGCAGCAGCGCCAGCTGCAGAACGGTGAGCGTGAGCAGCATGAGCGGCACCGCCGACGGCCGGCCGAGCCCGCCGCGTCTCCCTGTCACCCAGGCGACGACGAAGGCGCCCGGGATCGCGAAAAGGACCAGCCAACCGATTGACTTCCAGACGTGGTGGGCCTCGACGTGACCGAACTCGTGCGCGGCGAGGGTCTCGATCTCAGGGCGCGAGAGACGGCCGTCGAGCGCCGTATCCCAGAGGATCATCCGTTTGGTCGGCCCGACCCCGTAGAGCTCGGCGTTGATGACGCGGGTACGCCGGCTGGCATCCAACACCTCGACGTCGACCTTCCCGACACCTTCACGCTCCGCCAGGGCCTGAATCTCGCCCGCAAGAGCGCGGTCGCGCAGGGGCTCGACGCGCGGCACGAACAGCAGCGGCTGGAGAAGCAGAAACGCTGCGCCGAAGGCAGCGAACGCCGGCCCGCCGACCAGCCACCACCGCTCGCCGAGCCTCTGCGCGAGCCAAACGACGAGCCCGATGCCGACGCAGGCCGCAGCGAGCGTCCCGATCCGCTCCAGCCACGGGTCGACCAGGATCGTTCCGTAGTCCGCCCGCGAGATGCCGTAGCGGCGGCGCCACCAGTGCGCGCCGAGGAGAAACGGCAGTGAGGCCAGCCAGACGGTGACGAGCGTCAGCGCTCCCAGCCCCACCGCTCCGAGCACGCCCCGGCCTCGCCCCTTCGGTGCGAACCGCACGGCCAGGACAAGGACGACGAGCTGAGTCACGGTCGCACCGAGCCAGAAGAGCTGAAGGCCCCGCGAGTAGCGCTCGCTGCGCTCTAGCTGCCGCTCGCCGAAGACCGCACCGGCGTCGACGTCGGGCCGGTCGAGCGCGGGCACGGAGGTCCGCCAGAGGAGCCAGGCCGCGGCCAGCCACAGGCCTGCCGCCACCAGGATGGCCCAGAATCTCGCCGTGCGCGTCGCCGTCATCTCGGACGTCCATGCCAACCTTTACGCGCTCGAGGAGGTACTGGGCGAGATCGACGGCAACCCGCCCGCCGAGATCTGGTGCCTCGGGGACACCGTGGGCTACGGCCCGCACCCGAACGAGTGCTGCACGCTCGTCCAGGAGCGCTGCAGCCTGGTCCTCGCCGGCAACCACGACCTGATCGCGCTCGGCTCCGCGGCGGTCGACGTCGAGGACTTCAACCCAGACGCCGCCGCTGCGTCCCTCTGGACGAAGGACGAGCTGAGCGACGAGTCCCGCGTCTTCCTGGAGGCGCTTCAGCCGACGGCCGAGGTCGACGGCGCGCAGCTCTTCCATGGGAGCCCGCGCGACCCCGTGTGGGACTACGTGCTGGACGCGATCGTCGCAGTCGAATCCTTCGCCCTCACGAGCGCTCCGGTCGTGCTCGTCGGCCACACCCACGTCTCGACCGCCCTCGTCCTCCGCCCCGGCCGTCTCGAGGGCGGTCACGCAGCGGACGAGCTCGAGGCGCGCCTCGAGGAAGGCCGTTGGCTGCTCAATCCCGGATCTGTCGGCCAGCCGCGTGACGGCGACCCTCGCGCCGCCTTCCTCGAGCTCGACCTCGAGGAGCACTGGGCTCGATTCCGGCGCGTCGCCTACCCTGTCTCGCGCACGCAAGAGGAGATCCGAAAGAGGGGGTTGCCCGATTCGCTGGCCGAGCGTCTTGCTCACGGCGTGTAGCGCGCTGGCCCTCGCCGCGTGCGGCGGCGGAGCGACCGTCGAGGAGCAGCCCAATCCCGGCCCCGTGATCGAGCGCGGGACCGCGGAGCAGCTTGCCGTCCGCAGCGACGAGGTCGCGCGGTTGCTGGAGGCCGGCGACAACTGCACCGCGATGGCGGAAGGCGCCCGCCTACGCGACGAGCTCAACGCCGCGATCAGCCGCGGCGTGATCCCAGAGATCTACCTCGAGGACCTCTCCGGCATCGTCAACGAGATTCAAGCCCAGATCCCGCCGTGCGCACGCGAGCCCCAGGTGCCGCCCCCGCCGCAGAAACGCAAGAAAGAGAAGAAGGGCGACGGCGACGAGGACGAAAGCGACGAATGAGCCGCTACTCCGTCGAACGGACACTCGGGCGCGGCGGCATGGCCACGGTCGAGCTCGCGCTTGATGAGCAGCTTGGCCGCCGCGTTGCGGTCAAGCGGCTGTTCGCGTCGCTCGCCGGTGATGACGTCTTCCAGACGCGGTTCCTGCGTGAGGCCCGCATGGCTGCCGGCCTCTCCCATCCGAATCTCGTCGCCGTCTACGACGTCGGCGAGGACGACGGGCTGCCGTACATCGTCATGGAATACGTCGAAGGCGAGACGCTCGCCGAGCTCATGGCCCGAACCGGGCCGATGCAGCCCGATCGCGCCGTCGACCTCCTCCTCCAGATCTGCGCGGGACTCGAGCACGCACATGCCGCGGGGCTCGTGCACCGCGACATCAAGCCGCAGAACCTCCTCGTCCGGCGAGACGGCGTTGCGAAGATCGCCGACTTCGGGATTGCCAGAACGCTCCAGGCGACTCAGCTGACCCAGGCCGGAACCGTGCTGGGGACCGCCGCCTACCTGGCACCCGAGCAGGCGGCCGGAGAGCGCGCCACCGCGGCCGCAGACATCTACTCGCTCGGCGCGGTCGCGTACGAGCTGCTCTCGGGCCGGCCGCCGTACACGGTCGAGTCGCTCGCCGACCTAGCCATCGCGCAACGGGAGCCGCCTGCGCCCATCGACGGCGTCTCCCCGGAGCTCAACCGTGCCATCCTCCAGGCGCTCGCGGCAGATCCCGAAGCGCGGCCGCCGTCGGCGGCGGCGCTCGCGCGGGAGCTCACCCAGGCATCCCCAGAGCCTCCCACCGAGGCCCTCCCACCCCCGCAGGTGACTGCGGCGACCGAGGTCGCAAACGGCCGGGGCCGGACGGTGCACATCTCGCGGAAGGCGCTCCTTGTCCTCAGCGGCTTGGTCGCCGCGG
>Ga0081538_10003807_pt1 | contig 14108 bp, 15 predicted proteins | sample TabmetS5T2R1_FD_71022 | JGI IMG/M metagenome (GOLD analysis project Ga0081538, IMG submission 71022) | Tabebuia heterophylla rhizosphere microbial communities from the University of Puerto Rico - S5T2R1 | ecosystem: Host-associated > Plants > Roots > Rhizosphere ... | reverse complement strand
CCGCCGAGCTGGGCTTCCCCGCCCTCGGGGTCACCGGCGGGGAGCCGTTCCTGCTGCCGTATCTGCCGGAGTTGTTGGCGCGGCTGGCGGCCATTCTGCCGGTGGTGTGCCTGTCCAACGGCACCGTGTTCACCCAGGGTCGGCTGGAGCGGCTGCGGCCCCTGGCCGAGCTGCCAGCCCAGATCCAGATCTCGCTGGACCGGCCCGACCCCGTCGCCAACGACGCCATGCGGGGGCCGCAGAACTTCCGCAAGGTCATTGAGGCCATCCCCAGGCTGGTCGGGCGGGGGATAGGGGTCCGGATCGCCACTACCGTCGCCTCGATCAGCGACGAGGAGCGGACCCGGCTGTGCGAGCTGCACCGGCGCCTCGGGGTGCCCGACGCCGATCACATCATCCGGCCCATCGTGCGCCGCGGCCGGGCTGTCGACCATGGCCTGGGCGTGGACGCGGGCCCGGCCGACCTGCCGGCCGAGCTGACCATCACCACCGACGGCGCCTTCTGGAGCCCGTTCGGGCCGACCGTGCACGGCGGCCGGCTGGACACCGACCTGCTGATCACCCGCACGACCACGCCGCTGCGGGTCCCGGCAGCCGCCCTGCTGCGGCTAGTCCAAGGCCGCCCGCCCGGCACCGACAGCCAGCTCAACATCCGGTGAGCATGAGCCCTCCGGGCCCGGTCGGGCCCACCACAACCCCATGCCCGAGCACCGTCCGCCGGCAGTGAGCCGCCGCCTCATGGGAGTGCTCGGGGTGGCCTGGCTGCTGATCGCCGCCCTGACCGGCTGCGCGCGGCCGGACCCGCTGGGCGGGTTCGACGCCCCCCGCACGGTCCACCTGGCGCCCGACGGCCGCCTGCTCGTCGCCGACCAGGGTACCGGCGCCAGCGACGGCAAGGTGGTCGCCGTCGACCTGGCCGCCGGCCGGCAACAGGTGCTGCTGGACCGGCTGCCGTCGACCCGGGGCAGCGGCCAGCAGCACGCCGACCTGGCCGGGCCGAGCGGGGCGGCCATGGCCGCCGACGGCACCGTGTGTGCGGCGATCGGCGACGCCACCCGCGAAGGGGCCGGCTTCAGCACCCTGCGCTGCTCCAATGGCCTGGTGGCGGACCTGGAGGCCTATGAGCGGGCGGCCAATCCCGACGGGCGGGAGCTGGCCAGCAACCCCTACGACGTGGTCTGGGACGGCCGCGAGGGGTGGTATGTGAGCGACGCCGCCGCCAACACCGTGCTGCACGTCGACCGGGCCGGCCACATCCGCACATTCGCCGTGGTGGCGGACATGGGCCCGTTCGGGGGCCGGCCGCTCCAGGGCGTGCCGACCGGGCTCGCCCGCGCGCCTGACGGCTCGGTGAAGGTGGCGCTGTTCGGTGGCTCCCCGGCCGTGGGTGGCCCGGGGGTGGTGGTCAGCCTGGCCCCAGGGCCCGCCGGCGGCCGGGCCAGGGCGAGCGCGGCCGCCCGGGCGACGGCCCCGATCGGGGTGCTGCCCGCGCCCGGCGGGCTGGCCATACTCGACTACGGTGGCGTACCGGAGGACCGAGGCAACGGCCGGATCGTGCTGGCCGCCGGCCCGTCCGACCCAGGCCGGGTGCTCGCCTCCGGGCTCGACCGGCCGGTCGGCATGGCCAGGCTCCCCGACGGACGCTACCTCGTCACCGAGACCGATCGAAGACGCCTGCGCGTGCTCACCCCCGAGAAGGCCCGGACATCTGGTTCGGAGACCTCCCAGAACAGGACTGTCCGAGCGGTTGGCAGCTAGGCTCGCCATTGAACGGAACCGACCTGTCCGGTCGTACACCCGCTAAGCAAGTCACCACAGGTTCTGTCCGTAACCGGTTGTGCCGTCGCATGTCATGGGCTGCCATGGCAGGATGCGGCATGTCGGTTCCCAAGGACGTGCACGACTTCCTCGTAGGATCCCACCCTGGCCTTGCCGACCTGGCCTTGTGGGTGCGTGAGGCCGTCCTGGCGGGCGAACCGGATCTGACCGAGCGGGTATATCTCGGCTGGGATGGCATCGGGTTCCGTCATCCCGACGGCGGCTACGTGTGTGCGATCTACCCACGTGAGCCGGAGCAGGAGGTGCGGCTGCTGTTCGAGCATGGCGTCCGCCTCGATGACCGCGAGGGCCTGCTTGAGGGAGCCGGCACTCAGACCCGCTTCATCCGCATCCGGGAACGGGACGAAGGGCTCGCTGTTGCCATCGGACGCTATGTCCATGACGCGGTGGCGGAGCGGCTGTTTCGACGGTAGAGGTCCTGCCCGCCGCCGACCTCGTACGCCGGTTACGGACAGGACCTCCGGTCATCTGCTTGGCGGCCTTAATCCATCACGCTGCCGCTTGAGGCATTGACGATCGCCCCGGTGAGGAAGTTCGCCCCGTCCGAGGCCAGGAAGGCAGCCAGTCGTGCCGTGTCGGCGGCGGTCGGGAGCCGCTTGAGGAGCGTGGATTGCTCGATCCCGGCCACGACCTCCTCGGTCGAGATCGACATCCGCTCTGCGGCGATCGCTACCGACTGCTGGATGGTGCCCGTATCCACCATCGCGCCGGAACGGATGCCCACCACCCGGACGCCGGCTGGTCCCAGATCGAAGGCCAGACACCTCAGGAGCGACTCCATGGCGCCGAACGCCGAGCCGATGGCCGTGGCGTTCGGGAACCCCTTGGAGAGGACCGCGGTGATGAACAGGATGACCCCTGAGCGCTGCTTGATCATGTGTCGTGCCGCAGCTTGAGCGGTGATGAACTGCGACGGCACCAGGGTCTTCAGCGGTTGCGAGAACTGCTCGACGGTGAGCTCCAGGGTCGGGGTGTTGTTCCCGTAGTCGCCTGGGGGGAGCCCATCACGTTCAACAGGACGTCGATGCTCCCGGCTTCTCGCGCGATGCGGTCGAGCGCTTTCCGCCCGCGGGAAGCAGCTTGAATCCGCGTGCTAGCGCCTCGCGTATTGGGCGTAGCCGCCGAAGTCGACTGCCACGCAGGGTTCGTCGCCCACGGTCCACGCATCGTGGCCCGGCTCGATAGCGGCAACGTCGCCAGGACCGATCTCGCCCTGTTCGCCGCTGTCGGTCTCGATCCGCATGCGGCCAGATAGGCAATACAGCAGGTGTGGCGCCTGGCAGCTGTCGGTCCCCGCAATCGGCTTCAGGTGCTCCGACCAGCGCCAGCCGGGCTCGAACGTCCCGTACAGGACTGGGTGGTCGGCGACGGTCACCACCGCTGCCCTGCCCTTGCTCACAAACGGCCGCGTCTCGTCGGGCGTTGCGACGTTCTTGATCTCAAGGTCAGCCACGCGAAGCCCCCCCGTGTCCGGTCGCCGTACCCGGGGAGCCTCTCAAGTCCCTTCGTCGGGGTCAACCACCCTCGGCCCACGCGGCGTGGGCGTTGCTGAGCCGAGCTTGCGCCACCTGAACCGGAGGGTGAGGCCCGTCCTCGGGGTGGCCAACTGCCTCGTTGGCAAGCCGCGAAGTGGCGCGGCAGACTGCGCGGACGTTCGCCCCCGCCGCTCGAGACTCACCCTCGGCCGGTCGCAAGGAAGGCAAGATGGAGCAGCGTACGCTCGGCAGCCAGGGTCTGGGGGTCTCGGCCATCGGCCTGGGCTGTATGGGCATGAGCCAGCTGTACGGGCCGGCCGACGAAAGGAGTCGCTGGCCACCATCCACCGCGCCCTCGACCTGGGCGTCACGTTCCTGGATACCGCCGACATGTACGGGCCGTTCACCAATGAGGGGCTGGTCGGGCGGGCCATCGCCGGACGCCGGGACGAGGTGGTGGTGGCCACCAAGTTCGGCAACCAGCACCGGCCCGACGGCAGCTGGGTCCGGGTCAACGGGGAGCCGGCGTATGTGCGGCGGGCCTGTGATGCGTCGTTGGCGCGACTCGGGGTCGACCACATCGATCTCTACTACCAGCACCGGGTGGACCGGTCGGTGCCGGTGGAGGACACCTGGGGGCCGATGGCCGAGCTGGTGGAGGCCGGCAAGGTCCGCCACCTCGGCATCTCCGAGGCCGCGCCGGCCACGGTACGGCGGGCCAACGCGGTCCACGACCCGCCGCTCACCACGGGGCCTGTCCTCCATGGCCTCACCTCGATGCTAGACGGCGAAGCCGGCGCGGCAGCGGTGGAGTGCGAAGAGGACAATGCGTGCTGGGGCTGCTGGACAGACACCGACGGAGGTGCGACATGGCGGGCCGCTTGGACGGCAGGAGCGTGGTGGTGCTGCTCGCCGAAGGGTTCGAGGACCTCGAGTTCTGGGTCACGGTGATGCGCCTGCAGGAAGAAGGCGCCCAGGTGACCGTGGCCGGGCTCACCACCGAGCCGGTGCAGGGCAAGAACGGGCTGGAGGCGACCGCCGACGTCGAGGTGGAGACCGTGTCGGCCGACGCCGTGGATGCGGTCGTGGTGCCCGGCGGCTGGGCGCCCGACAAGCTGCGCCGCTACGACGCGGTCAAGGACCTGGTCGCCAAGGCCTACCACCAGGGCAAGGTCGTCGGCCTGATCTGTCATGCCGGCCTGGTGGGGATCTCGGCCGGCATCGTGGACGGCAAGCGGGCCACCGGCAGCCTGGGCATCAAGGACGACCTGGTGAACGCGGGCGCGACCTGGGTGGACGAGCCCGCCTTGCGGGACGGCAACCTCGTGTGGGGTCGCGTGGTGCCCGACATCCCCGATTTCTGCCGCGAGCTCGTGGCCGCGATCGAGGCAGGCCAGCCCGGCTGATACGTTCGGAGCGGAGCCGAGGGGTTGAGGCCCTGAGCCCTTGCATGCCATCTAGGGACCGCGTGACCAAGTGATGCTGGCCGCGCTGTCTGGGCTGGCCATGTCCTGAATCCTGAATTGGGATAGACCGCTGAAGACCGTGGTTGTCCCTTGGGCCATCCCCAGACATCCCCCAAGCCTGCCCTCCGGGCAAGCTACGCCGATCACCCCGGCGGAGGCTGAGGATCCTCAACATAGGCCAACAATTGCCACTCGCCTGGGAGCCCCTTGAGCGGGTGGATTCCGCGGTCCTCAAAGACAAGGCCCGAGGCCAGCGAGACAGTCCGTGTGATCTCTGATACCAGGATCTCGCCCGGCCCTGCCGTGGCCATGATGCGCGCCGCTTCATGAACGGCGACGCCACGGACATCGGCGCCGACCAACTCCACCTCACCCACGTGGACGCCAACACGGACCTGCAGGCCCTCCCGGCCCGCGGCTCGGCGGATCGCGGCCGCGCAGCGCAGGGCCTGCGCGGGACCGTTGAACGTCGCCAGCAGCCCGTCGCCGGTGGTGGTGACCTCGCGGCCGCCGAAGCGCTCCAGCTCCGCCCGCGCCCCCTCAAAGTGCCTGGAGAGGAGCTCGCGCCAGGCCACATCACCCAGTCGACTGGCCATGACCGTGGAACTCACCAGGTCGGTAAACAGCAGCGTCACCAGGACCCGACCGTGTGAGCCGGCTCGAAAGCCAGCGAAGGCGCGCAGTCCCGACCACTCGATGACCACGCACGGCTCCTCGCCGATGGTGTAGCCGTCGTGCTCGGATGCGATGTCGTAGACGTCGTCGGGCCCGAATTCGAGCACCGTGCCGTCCTTGAGCAACACGCCGAACCGACCCGAGAGGACGACCCCGACGTGGCGCGCCCTGCACCACTCGCCACCAACCACCGGACGTGTGTGGGTTGACCATCTCCAGCCTGGCTCCTGGACCGTGCGGCCGACGGTCAGGTCGCCGAGATCGACCAGCTCCTCGGTGATCCCAGGAAGCCGGATGGTCTCGTCTGGAGTTCGGAGGTTCTTGGAAGCGGACTCGGCCATCACCATATGCTTCTCCCGGTCGCATACCGGGTCAACGATGCTTCGCATGCGACGGCGACGGCTCCCAGCTGGCCCACCCGGTGAGGCCGGTCCTCGGTGACCACCGTCTCGCGGGGCAAGAGCCCGGAGGGCTCGCGGCAGCCGGGTGGGGAGACTCGAACTCTGGCCCGCCGCCTGAAGGATTCCCTGGTGGTCGCTGTGTTGGCGGCCTGACCTGCGGGTCATAGGTACCCGTGGTGACCGCTGGTGACCGTTACAGTCCCCCATCTGCCACCCTTGTGTGTACCCACCGTGTACCGGTGGCTTCCCGTCTCGTAGCTGACGCTGTCCCAGCCGGTCTAGGCTTAGGCCCTCTACCCGCCCGAGCGGAGGAAGCCCATGCCGGAGCGCTACGAATACAGGGTCGTCGAGGTCCGCGAGAGCAGGATCGGCGGCAAGATGTCCGGCGGAAAGCTGGAGAAGCTCCTCAACGAGCACGCTTCCCAGGGCTGGCAGCTCAAGGCGATCACCAGCGCCGACGTGAAGGGCCGGGTTGGCCCTGGGGGGACCGAGGGCCTGCTTGTCACCTTCGAGCGCCGCATCGGGTAGGGCGATCACCTCAGAGCGGGCGGTGCCGTCGGTTCATCCCCAGGTGGGCGGTCATAGCATCGAGCCCGTTGTAGCCGACTCGGAGTGCCGTGACCTCGTCGTTGTAAGCGATGTTGGAGCGGTTGAGCTACCTGGGGGCAGCTCGACCGACCTCGGGTTTCGCTGTCCGTTGGTGACCGTGGTTGTCCGTGCAGTCCCGTTCGTCTGCGGCCCCAGCGCGGCCCCAGGTGGAGGGTGGACCGCTCCGACCTGACGCCGGGCGCGCGCTCAGAAGGATCGACCCTCGGCCTGCTCGCCAGCAGGGAGCGAGAAGTGCGTCTGGACGAGCAGCCACTGCTGGTTTCGGTGCTCCAGGACGGCGGTGAAACGACCGTCCAAGTCGAGGTCCTGACCTTCCACGCGCGCCTGGACACTGGCCCGTCCGGCTACCCATGCCACCGACCCGGCCTCCGATACGACCAGTGGCTCGTAGTCGACCGACAGCACCTCTGCCTGCGAGAAGTCCCGCTCGATCTGCGCCTTGAATTGCTCTGGCCCGACCCGCCACTCGTCTTGGCCGGTGCCGATGCCGACCACGTCGTCATCCGGCGCGATCAGCGCGAGCGCCTGGTCGAGGTCCCGTGCGGTGTAGGCGTCCGCCCACTGCCTGAGCGTGGCCTCGACGGCCGCTTGTGTCTGAGGGCTGGCTCGCATTGGTGCCCCTCCCTGGTTACAGCCCGAGTGCCGAGTCTTCCCACGGCACCAGGGACCTCAGGCTACAACCAGCGGCCGCAGCCTCATCTCAGACCGCCAGTGCCAGTGTCGATCCACAGTCGGAGCCGCCAGGCGGGAAAGCACCTCCGGTTGGGCGGCCGGAGGTGCTTCCTGCCTCACGCAGCTGGTGGTAGCTGACGGGTGTCTAGGACGCCGGTGTGAAGAAGCCGGTGGCCGATCCGAAGAAGTGGAGGGTTCCGTCTGGGAACTCTTGGGTGACATTGAAGCTGCAGGTCACCAGGTCCCCATGGACGTTCCCCTTGGACCGGGCGGCCGTCTCCGACATGGTCTCGCCCCCGGTCGGGGTGAACTCAAAGGTGATACTGAACGACTGAAGCACGAAGACCGACGTGCTGCCCACGACATGGCCGGGGGTGAAGTCCCCGCCTCCGTTGACGGTGAACTGGACCGTCTGCCCGCCGCAGTCTGCTGGGAAGGTGAGGCTGTTCTTGGCGTTGATGGGGTCGGCGGCGGCGCCCTGGGCAAGGGCCGCCAGCAGCAGGATCCCCAAGGTAAGCGCTACACAGAGACGTCTTAGCATGCAGGCTCCCCCTCATAGAAGACGTCAGCTGTTGAGCCTGTGGCGTCGAGCTCCGACTTCTCTGGCTGCTCGGAGCCGACAGTGCCGTTCACCAGTCCAAGGCAACCACCCCCCCTTCGCCCGTCCAGACGGCCCGGCGGAACCTACTCCGTTACGAGCCGGGGGGGAATCGTGCAATCGTCGTAGTTGGCTTGCCTTGCTCCTTTGCAGCTTCTGTCTATTCCAGGGCGGATCCTGTGTCCGACGAAGCCCACCCGCTGACCACCTGCATGCCATGCGTCTCTCGACCTCACGGTCGCCCGGGTCAAGAGCAGTCCTGCAATTCAACGGTCCTATCGAAACGCCGTCTAGGCTTAGCAGCCCGACATTGGGCGAGCCAGTTAACGTCGCTTGCTGGCGCCAGGCCGCATATGTGAGCCCTCGACGAGCGCCTCACTGCATCCCTCACATACCCCTGTACACGGCCTCGCCGCCCTCACACCCATGAGCTGGCGACCGGGGCAGCAGATGTCCACAGCACGGCAGCAACGCCGACGCGGCCGACACCGAAAAGGTGCCGGCCTTCAGGGCTACCCCGGCTGATCGGTGACCTTGACGTCGCTGAACAGGCCGTAGACCTTGACCTGGATCTCGGGACCGTCGCCGCCAGCGACCTGGATCTGCCGGTCCCCCAGCAGGCTGAACCCGCCCTCGCGCACGCGGCTGCCCGCAGGAACCCGCAGCACCAGATCACCGCCCACACCCACAAAGGTCAACGAGGCCCCCGGTCCGGCACCAGCCGCCGCATCGAAGGCCGCCGCCGCCGCGATGGCGATGGCCGTCTCCTTGGTCCAATTGGCCGGCAGCGTGCCTTGCCGGTCTCCCAGGATCGCGACGAACATCGGCGTCCCTCCCACCATGGGCATCGGCAACCGAAGCATCGGCGTCCCGCCAGGCGGTGGATCCACCCCGTTGCGGCGGTGCCGGGGTGGGCGGATGATCCCGGCAAGCGGAGCCGGCAGGGGAGGCAGCCATGGACCCGCGAGCCCAAGCAACCCAGCGGCTACAGGCCAAGCGCCGATTCCAACGCCACGCCCTCATCTACGCCGTCGTCATCGGCCTGCTGGTGGTCATCTGGGCCCTGACCAACTTCGGCAACTACTTCTGGCCCATCTGGCCGGCCCTGCTCTGGGGGATCGCCCTGGCCATCCATGCCTGGACGGTATACGGGCAGCGGCCCATCACCGACGCCGACATCGACCGAGAACTGGGCCGCGACCACCGCCCCGACCAGCCAGCCGGCGGGTAGGCACCCATGCGCCGCTCATGGCGGTGGCTGGGCGCCGCCTGCCTAGTGGGATTCCCGCTGCTGTTCATCGTCTTTGCTGGCACCGACATCCACCCGGGGCCATCGGGCGCCACTGAGGAGCAGATCCGCCTGGTCGCCGCGGCCGAGGCCCGCTGGCAGCTGGTCCACCTAGTCCTGGCCGGGGCCAGCCTGCTCGGGATCGGGGCGGTGGTCACGGTGTGGATGCTGGTCGTCCGGGGACGCTCGGGGGTCCTGGCCTGGGTCGGGGATCTGGGGCTGGTCTTCGGGGTCGCCGGGGCGGCGCTGCTGTCGGGGGTGGTGCTGATGGAGGCCGGGCTGGTGGCGCCCCTGGCCACAGCCTGCGCACAGTCCCCAGCCTGCCTGGGGCCCGAGGGCGCGTCGGTGGCCGAGGCCATCGCCGGGCTGGGCTGGAACAATGTGGACCCGCTGACCTGGGCCGGGGGGCCGCTGGCGACGGGGCTGCTGCTGCTCGGCCTGGCCGGTGGGCTGCTTCGCAGCCTTCGGGTCTGGGAGGCGGCGCTGCTGGTCCTGGCCGCGATCGGGGTGCTGTTCACCAATCCGGGGTTGCATGCTCCCGCCCACTATCCCTTGCTGTTCGTGCTGGTGGTGTTCGGCAGCCTGGCCCTCCGGTGGCTCACCGGCGGGGCGGCCGACCCGGGTCGATCACCGGCCGGGCCGGCCGCCCGCGGCGCTCCGGCGGCGCCCGGCTAGGGCTGGCGAGCTCGGACCCCGCACATCCAGCTGTTGGGGTTCGCACGCAGGCGGCTGGACCTGCCACCCACACCACCGGCTCTGCGGTTCAGAGGACGCCGGAATTCGTTGGTCTCGAGGTGGCGGCTTGATCTGGCGATGCTGCTGTACGTCAAGGAATCCCCCGTCGCGAGGGGCACCCGCGGTCTGGCCCTGGGCCAGATCTTCCAGGACGGCCGGCTCATCGCCTCGGTCGTCCAGGAGGGACTGATTCGGGTGTCCCGGTGACGGTCACCCGGCGTCCGCCGGACGGGACCCGCGCAGCAAGGACCACCGTGTCATCCTCAGGAGGTTCTTCCTAGGACCCCACCGGGGGAATGTTGCGCATGCAAGTATCCTTGTACTGGGGAAGCTGAACCTCGATCCCCCAAGGAGCGGGCATGCCAGCCATCAGCGCCGACACCGTGGCCCTGCCACGGATCCCAGAGCCAGGCTTCGAGGCGCTCGACCGTCAGGTGATCTCGGTTACCACCGCGCCGTCCGGCTTTGAGGGTGAAGGGTTCCCGGTTCGGCGAGCCTTCGCTGGCGTCGACCTGCGAACCATTGATCCATTCGTGCACATGGATCAGATGGGCGAAGTGGACTATGCGCCGGGCGAGCCCAAGGGGACGCCGTGGCATCCCCACCGCGGGTTCGAGACCGTCACCTACATGATCGACGGGGTGTTCCGGCACCAGGACTCCAACGGCGGCGGCGGCCTGATCACCGACGGCGACACCCAGTGGATGACCGCCGGAGCAGTCTTGTCAATTTGCTAGCCGCTGACCTGGCCAAATGAAGGAGAGGACCGGTGATGCCAGTGTCACCGTCAACGATCTCCTCGTGTTGCCGCGCCGACCGCCCGGCGTGGCGTGACCGCAGCCTGGATACCGCCACGGCCCGCGTCAGGCAGTTGGCGAGGCCAGTTGGAGCCTTGGGACCAGGCTCTCGACCCGGCTGGGCAGGCTGAGCAACCGACACAGAGCCTATCGGCGGCCTCGATCAGGCACCAAATCGCAAACGTGAGTCCTGGACACGAGCCCTCACCCAGCCTCACAGCACTCCACAACGCGGTGCAACGCCACCCACACCATCGTCTCGCCACCAGGCGAGACGAAGCCGGGTTGCCCTCGGCCTTCGAGCCAGTCCAGGCGTGCCCGTAAGGTCCTAATGTGTTGCTGTGCGAATGCCACTCGAAACCAGGGATCGACTGGCAGCCGGGGTGATCGCGCCTCTGCTGTTACTGGCGCTCCTTGGTGCGTGCGATGCGGGAAGTCAGCGGACGGACAGCGAGGTGCGCGTGCCGCCCCCACGCGCTCCGACGACGGCAGCGCCAACTACCGTGTCTGGTGACCCGGCGGGCTGTCCTGAGGCTGAGCTCTTGCGTGTGCTAGTGCGCGAGATCCCTATGGTTGAGGGTGTGGCTATCGGCAGAGTGCAGCTGACGCATTGTCGTAACGGATACGCGAGAGTCGTGGTCACGCCATCGTCACCCGGAGTTGCCGATCCACTTCCAGTTTTCCTGATGAACACTGTGAGGGGTTGGTCGGTTGTTGACTTTGGCGGGGGCATCGACTGCTCCAACGAGAAGGAGCTTCCTGAGAAGACCGTGGCGGCGTGCCGGGCTCTCGGCGTCGTGAGTTAGAAGGCCGATGCTGCCGGAACTCGGCGAGCTGGGGAGTTCATCATGAACTCGCAGTCGAGAAGCCGGTCAACCGGCGGATGGCTGTCACGTTCGATGAGCTGGCTCGGGAGATCTGGTTCCCAGGTGATCTAGCGGCTTGCTGGCGCAGAGCCCCCGCAGCCAGAGTGTGTCAGCGAACGCTATTGGGGGCAGATCGTTTCGTAGGGTCGAGTGGCTCCGATGAACCGGTTCCATTCGCTCTGGTTCAGATTACGACCAGCGATGTGGCAGGCCAGGCGCGTCCACGATGGGACGTCTACGTTCCACAGTATGAGTGTCTTGTCCCGGCTTCCTGAGACAAGCGTCCGACCGTCCGGTGAGAAGGCAATCCCAGTCACGCCATCGTCGTGCCCGACGAGAGGTCCGAGGAGCCGGAGACTCGGGACATCCCACAGGTTGATAGTCTGATCAAAATCGCCAGATGCGAGCATTGTTCCATCGATGTTGAAGGCAATCCCCGAGACGGCGGCTGTGTGGCCTGTGAGCGGTGCGCCGAGCTGCCTGCCGCTGGTAGGGTCCCAGATCATGATCGTCCTGTCGTTGCCGCCTGATGCCAACATTTTGTCGTCGGGCGCGAAGGCGAGGCTGATAACGCTGTCGGTATGGCCGCGGAGCGTGCGCAGCGGGCGACGCCCGTCCACATCCCACAGGACGATCGTGCGGTCAGCCATGCCTGCGGCAAGGAGTTGGTTGCTGCGGCTGACTGCCAGACTGCTCACCGGTCCAGCGCGAGTGGATATACTGCCGAGCGGTCTAGATCGAGCGATATCCCAGAGCTTGATTGTGCCGTCTCTACCACCAGATACGAGGACATTGCCCTTGACGAACACTATGCTGGTCACGGCGCCGGAGTGGCGTAGACTTGGGCCAATCTTCCGTCGTTGACGAACGTCCCACAGCAGAATGCTGCCGTCGTTGCTGCCTGAGGCCAGGATCCGGCCACCGGGCATAAAGCTCAGGCTGGTCACGGCACGGCGGTGTCGGCTCGACAGGAGCCGGGCCCGCGCCTGGTGGCCACCATCCCAGAGCCGTACCGTCCCATCCGCACTGCCACTGGCCAGCATCCTGCTGTCGTCGGCGATGGCAACGCTGGTGACGCCGGCCCGCTGCCCGGTGGACAGAATGCTGGCCAGCTGGGATTGACCGTGCGTGTTGTAGAGCAGAACACTTCGGTCAGGGCTGCTGGTTGCGATGGTTTCGCCGTCCGGTGCGAACGCTACACTGGAAACGGCCGCTGAATGCCCAGAAAGACTCTCGCCTATCCGTTGGTGCCGGCTAACATCCCACAGAATGACCGTCTTGTCGCTGCTACCTGACGCCAGCATCTTACCGTCCGGACTGAAGGTCACGCTCTGCGCGGCACCGGTGTGGCCGAGCAAGGAGGCCTCCGTCCGCCTACTCTTCCGGTCAAGGAGAAGGACACGCTTGTCCGTCCGGCCTGCGGCCAGTAGTGTTCCGTTGGGCGAGAACGCCAAGCTTCTTACCTCGGCTCGCTGCGGGAGCGTCGCGATCCTCAGCCCAGTCTTGATATTCCAAAAGACAATTGATCGGTTCGTACTGCCGATCGCCAATATGACGTTGCCCCGGGCTAGCGCGAGGCTTGTGATTCTTGCCCCGATCCTGATGGGCTTCAGCAGCGTTCCATCCTCGGCTCTCCAGATGATGACCGTGCCGTCCTCACCGCCCGAGATCACCGTGTTGCCTGTGGAGCTCACACTGAGGGCGGTCACGGCTGCGCCGTGGCGGAGCGGCGGGATGGCTGGACGCCGGCGTATAATGTTCCAAACCAATACCCTTCCATCGCTTGTCCCTGTGGCTAAGGTGCCGGCCGGCCCGAACGCCAGCCTCGTAACCTTCGACGTAACCGGGAGGGTGGCGACCGGCTCACGGCGGGAGAGATCCCATAGCATTACGTCACCCTGACGGGTGCCGAACGCAAGCAACCTACCATCGGGGCTGAAGGCAACGTCACCCGTGGTTCCGCTCTCGATGGAGAGGGCGGCCAGCCGCCGAGAGGTCCCTTGCAAGGCGTTCAGCAGGGCACTGTGGGCTTCGATGGTAGGAGAGATGCGCATAGCCTCGACCGCAAGCAGCAAGGCGCGATCGAGGCGATCGCCGAGTTGTGAGACGGATTGAGCGGCAACCAAGCGCGAACCAGCCAGGTGGGTCTCGACGCGCGCCTTTGCCGCTTCCCGCCTGACCGTATTACGCTGTTGGAGCGCAACCGTGGCGAGCAGTAGGGTGATGGCCGAGAGGATACCGAAGCCCGCCACGAACCCTCGCAGGACCCGATTTCGCCGCCTGACCTCCTTGGCTGCAGACTCCTGACTGGTGGCAAGGAACTCTCGTATGGGTGGGGACGCATGCGGATTCTCTTTGGCTAACTGCTCAGCTTTGACCAGCATGTCTCCGCGTAGTAGCAAGCCGGCCGGACGATGCTGCCGCTCCCACTCCTCGGCCTGGCGTTGCAGCCAATCGGCGTGTGCTTCCCGCCACTGTGCGTTGCTTGCTTTTATGGGCTCGATGAGCCGGTCGTGCGCGAGCTCATTCGCGACTTCGGCGACGTGCGCTACGTCTGGCGGCACCTGCCGCTGAACGACGTCCACCCACGCGCCCAGCTCGCCGCCGAGGCCGCCGAGGCCGCGGCCGACCAGGGCGCCTTCTGGGAGATGCACGACCTCTTGCTGGACAACCAGGATGCTCTCCGC
>Ga0081538_10003806_pt1 | contig 14108 bp, 10 predicted proteins | sample TabmetS5T2R1_FD_71022 | JGI IMG/M metagenome (GOLD analysis project Ga0081538, IMG submission 71022) | Tabebuia heterophylla rhizosphere microbial communities from the University of Puerto Rico - S5T2R1 | ecosystem: Host-associated > Plants > Roots > Rhizosphere ... | reverse complement strand
GATCGCACCTTTGTGACTCAGACAGTTGTCCAGGAAGTACACCATGGCCGGGTCTCTGGAAATCTCGACCAGCAGATCCCTGAAGCTGCCCATCCCACAGCGGCGGAACATCTCCAACTCCCCATACAACGTGACGTAGCTCTGTACCTTGCTATCAGCAGTGCACAAGACGCCGTGCCAGAAGAGCACCATCTTCTCTTCCAACTGATTCTTGGAGTTGATCATGCGAAACGTGCAGTATTCCGGGACGCCGCGGGTGAAATGATTCCATTCGATGAAGTACCGTTCCGCCAGATCCAGTTCCAGTCCATTTGGATGCTCTTCGGGATGCAGAAGTTCCTCCACCGTTGCCTCGTACCCCTTTGCAGCTCGGGCTTCGAGCTCATCATACTGGGCTCCGAATCCGGCGCGCCGCATCAGATGAGCCATCAAAGCGATATCTTTCTCTGCCATCTGTTCTCCTCCTCGATCTGAGCACGCCAATAATTGGCATGTATTATAGCATGCCGACTTTTCCACACACCAGGCGATAGAGGGCCATGGGGGAAATTAGCAGAGCACCGCGCACAACGCCACACTGAGACCCATAGGGTTGAAAAACTGCGCCGAGCGCCACGCCGCTTCCCAGTAATAGTAGCGCAGCAGCCTACCGAGACGATCTCGACACACGACTGCCCCACCTTGGCGGCTGAGTGCAGGTACTGGCGCAATCAGCTGGTTGCCGAGGCCCTGGTGATTGCGCTCGGTATGACCATGTGCGCCGTTCGGCTGCTCCAAGGATACCACTCTCGGCTCGACCCGGAAAGCGATGCGTGCCCAAGGTTACATACCCAATGTGACCCCTATCATACTACACAAATGCCAAAAGGAAATAAGGTTATATCCGGAACGTTACGATAGTTGGCAAAAGCCACCACCCTCATGAGGAGGGAGCCGTGAAGGGGCCACGCCTCGTCACGGACTGGGGCTCCGGCGATCGTTGACCACCGTGACGCGATGCATACAGCGATACTGGGGCAGGTAGTCGGCGACGGCATAGTGCTGCGTAACACGGTTGTCCCACATCGCCACCGTCCCTCGGTGCCAGCGGAAGCGGACCTGAAAGTCAGGCTGGTTGATATGGTCAAACAACGCCGTCAGGAGGCGCTGACTGTCGCCGCTGGACATCCCCAACACATGCGTGGTGAAATGGCGATTGACGTAGAGAAACGGCTTCCCAGTCACGGGGTGGTGGGCGACGACCGGATGCACCGCTGCCCCCATGGCCGCCATGCCCTCCTTGAGACGCTCGAGACCGCCCTGGGCGAAAAATTGATTCCAGTACGAGCCTGTCGCATGCACGGCGAAGAGGTCGCGGAGATCCGCTTTCATGCCGGCTGGGAGCGCGTCATAGGCCGCGTACATACTGCACCAGAGCGTGTCCCCACCACAGGCGGGAATGGCTTTGGCATACAGCATCGAGGCAAACGGCGGGTTTTGCTTAAACGTGAGATCCGTGTGCCAGACATCGGTATTGGGCCGGCGGTCACCATCGTTTTCCAGCAACACCAGGCGCTCGTAGCCCGGCACGTGGGGGTAGACATGGTGCGGGGCATCGAGCTCGCCAAAGGTTTCGGCAAACGCGAGGAGCGTTTCCGGCGTCAGCGTCTGCTCGGGAAAGAACAGCACTAGATGCTCGAGGAGCAACTCATAGAGGCGATTGAGCAGCGTCGTGCTGCACTCCCCGCTCAAGTCGACACCTTTAATCAGCGCGCCAATGGCAGGGGTCAGACGGTCGACGCAGAGAGTAGGCTCAGTCACGAGTGTCTTCCTTCCGCTACCGGTTGCACTATGTGTCCACATGACTAGAGAACGACTGCGGATAGCAGCATAGCACACCCGCGCACCAACACGCTACCGGGGAGGATCCATGCCATGACGATTCCGACCACGCTCCACAGCTTTGCACCCCACGTTCATGGGGATGTGGTACGCGGCCATGCCTTACTCCACGGGCGCTGGCGCCGGATCGCGCCCGTCAACAGCAGGGGGAAGCGCTGGCGCATCGTCCAAGACCGCCGCCTGTGGCAGGCGGGCGTCTGCAATCTGGTGATGGACATCTGTTGTGCCCTGCATAACTGCCGGGTGCGCCTCACACCTTGGCCACCGATGGTTGAATCGGGATAAACTCAGCAGAGAATCTGGGCCGCGTCGAGCAACGTTTGTGGGCCAGAAGGATTACGTTCGCGGGTCACTACATGTATGGGTATCTTATATTAAATTCCGCTCTAAAATTGGCTATTGCTTCAATAAGCTCTCCTTGTGTCTCTGCTATTTGCTCTCTAAATACCCGTTGTGTCTCTGCCGTTTGCTCTCTGAATATACCAACCTCTAAGGCGGTACTCTGTAACTTCAGTCGTTCCATATGTGCTACGATGTCTCGCAAAAGAGGAATAAAGTTCGAGTTGCTCTCTGGATACTTGAGTACGTAAACGATTTCGTCGAGAAATCCATCTCTCCTGTCCCTAATGCCTCGGGAAAAGAAGAGTGTTAAATCTTCATAAAACTCTTCCAAAAATTTAGCAATGAACCGTGTATGTGTCGGGCGTGGCTCCTCAAGGAAAAAGGAACCAGCTAAAGGCAGTAAACCTCCTGCACCTCCGGCGGTTGACTGATTCCCAAGAATGTCTAGACGAATACCAAGTGCCCAGAGTGTAATCTGAAGGCCTGAAACCAGGAGGAACGTTCCGCATGCTACCCACCATGCGTTATCAGTCGAAAAGAGTGTGAGCCCAAGAAAAAATGCAGATATCCCTAACACGAGCCCCGCGCATAAACCAAGCGGGTAGTAGAAATCAGCGTCCCCCCACCCTGCCCGATTGGCAATTATAAGGAGAATCAGTGCAACGACACTAGCCCCGAGGCATGTGAGTGGTATCCAGAAAGTCATGACCTTAGCGCGTCCATTACTCTCGTAAGCACGTTGATAGTGGTTTTATTCGTAACCAGTAGCGCCAATCCGCCCCCAGCCACAGCACTGGGTTTTGGCATGGTGAGAAGATTAGGTAGAACTAATGCCACTGTACCTCCGATCAAGCAGGCAAAACCCACAAGCTTGACCACGACGAACCCAATATAATCACTCAAGGCATCCAATCGCGCTCGGCGCTCAAGAGCAAGAATTTCGGCTCTTTTCTTTGCTTGTTGAAGTTCGGATTCTGCCATCGCTTATAGCTTTATAACCTAACATAGTGGTCTGCGTAGTAACGGCACAGAAAGCTAAGAGGTACCAATTATATCTCAAGTCAATGTTGTTGCTCAAGACCTCACACGGCCCGATGATTCGCAAAGATTGTGCGCAGCGCGTGCCCCGTCCGCGGCGGGGGTGCAAGCGTGCAGCAGGGGGCGGAGACAGCGCGGTAGCGCGCAGCGGTGACACTGCGTACCGTCAGGGAGCGGGTAGGCTTATTGGCGCTCCCATGAGTAGAGATCAGCGCCCTGCGTTATTGCCGTCGTCCCTGGATCACAGAGGGAGTTGACGCAGCGCCACGCATAGGGCAAGATCGCCGGTGTGATCGTTTGGCCCGTCTCAGGGCCGGCATGCCGAAGGTGTGAGAGGGCACAGCTTCGGAGTGTATACGTGCTGCGGGGACGCACAACCGTCCCTGCATGAACGAAGGAGGAAAGAATGGCATCTCTCAGCCGGCAGCTCGCGCAGTGGGTGGTTGGTCTACGCTATGAAGATCTCCCCCCCGAGGTGGTCGATCGCGCCAAGGGCGTCACGCTCCATAGCCTCGCGTCCGTGCTCCTCGGCTCGCAGTCACGGGATGGCCAGCAGGCTGTGCAGCTCATCACTGCGGAAGAAGCTGGGGTGCGCCACGGCGCCAGCATCATGGTACACGGCACCAAGGTGACGAAGGGCGGTGCTGCCTTCGCCAACGCGGAGATGGCGATGGCTGGCGGCAAGCTGGACTCCTTCCGCATGCTCACCCACCCTGGCACGAGTATCGTCCCGGGCGCCTTCGTCGCGGCAGAGACCGCGGGCATCTCTGGCCGGGATTTTCTCACCGGTCTCGTGGCCGGCTACGAGGTCATGGAGCGGCTGGCAGCCGACTTCATTCCGACGGTGATGGCGCGCGGCTTCCACGCCGGTCCAGTGTTCGGCATCTTTGGTCCCGCCATCGCCGCCGCGAAGATCCTACATTTTACTGAAGACCAGGTGAATAGTGTGGTCGCGCTGTGCGCGAGTCTGGCGAGCAGCAACCTCGAAGGGCCCCGGAGTGGCGGTCGTGCCCTACGTGAAGGCGCCGCCGTGCGCAACGCCATGCTGGCGGTGGTGCTGGCGCAGCAGGGGCACATAGGCGGCGAGACTGTCCTGGAAGGCCCCGCTGGCTTCTATCACGCCTATGCCGGCAACAACAAGGGCCAGCTCACCTACAGCTTTGTCGGCGATACTCAGACGAGCCTGGACAAGATTACAGCCAATCTCGGGAAGGAATGGCTCTTCCTCGAGACCCTCTACCGCATCTACTCGACGGCCGGCTACAACATCGCCCACGTCGACGTCACGGCGCAGCTCTGCGCCGAGCACAACATCAGGTATGAGGACGTTGAGCGCGTTGAGGCGGTGGTGAACTGGCTCGAAACACAGTATCCCAGCCCGGCCTTCCCGAGCCGCAGGGAAGACACAGCGCCGCGGCCGGGGAGCACGCCATACTACACCGCGTACGGCGTTGTCAAGCGCGGCTTCCCTGTGTTGCGTGGCCAGGGGGGTACCCCGGCTGGCGCTGACGACCCACCCGAGGTATTGGAACTGATGCAGCGCGTGACGATCATCCCATCGCACCAGATGACGCTCTTCGGTCCGCGCATCACAATCTACACCAAGGACGGCAAGAGCTACACCAAGCAGTCCACCGGGCGCGAGTTCATGTGGGACTTCAACGAGGAGGCACGCCGTATTCGCGACGTCATTCCCGGTCTACCGATCCCGGCGGCACAGTTCGAAGCCATCATTGCGACCTGCCGCGACCTCGACCGCCAGGACCGCGCTGACAGGCTCATACAGCTGACGCTGCAGCCCGCGTAAGACCCGTACGGTCCTGTTGTTACATAGCTTGCCAGTCCCCGGCCTGCTCAAACGCATAGGCGGCGCGGTAGATGGTGGGTTCGTCGAAATGCTTGCCGATCAGCATCAACCCTGCAGGTAAGCCATCGATCATCCCACAAGGCACCGTCATGGCCGGGTGATGGGTGATGTCGAAGGGCGCGGTGTTCCCGATCATCTCCAGCGCGCGCTGCACGTAGAGTGCCCGCGGCGCGTCCGCTGGTGGCAGCGGTGTCGGCGTCATGGGCAGCGTGGGCATGAGGAGCAGATCGTAGGCGGTGAGCACCGCATTGTAGGCTTCCACCAGCCGACGGGTCACATTGATTGCCTTGCCGTAGTAATGGCTGCCGTGATATTTCTTGATGTAGACGCCGAGTGTCGTAATCAGCTTGGTGGTCTCCGACAGCTCATTGGCCCGCGTGGTCCACCCGTGCAGCTTGTCGATCAGGCTCGTGACATACAGATCAGGGCGGGACAGGCCATAGCCGTCACCATACATCATGGTCTGGGTGATGCCCTCCACACCGATGGGCGTCCATATGGCCGGGCCAAGCAGGTGCATGGGGATCGAGACCTCTTCGACCGTGGCGCCGAGCTTCTTGAACAGCTCTGCCCCTTGTCGCACCTTCTCGTCCACCGCTGGCTCCGATTCGGGACGGCCAAAACCTTCCCGTACCAAAGCTATCCGCATGCCGCGGACACTGCGCTCCAGGCCGACGGTATACGATTGTACTCTCGGGGCATACTGGCGGGGATCGTACCCATCCGGCCCCGCGATAACCTCCAGTAACAGCGCGTTCTCCGTGACTGTCCTCGTCATGGGCCCAGTGTGATCGACGAAGACTTCGATTGGCATGATGCCAGTATAGGGGACCAGGCCGTGAGTCGGTTTCATCCCATAAATGCCGCACCAGCACGCAGGGATGCGAATAGACCCCCCCTGGTCACCACCGAGCGCCATATCTACCTCACCCAGGGCCACGACCACACCACTGCCAGCCGACGAGCCGCCCGCCGTGTACCCCATTTTGTAGGGATTGTGCACCGGACCCTTGGCGCCCGTGTGGCTGCCTCCGGAGATGCAGTACGACTCGCAATGCACCTTGCCAACGATCTCGCCGCCAGCATCCAGGATGCGCTGGACGACCGTGGCATCGATCTCCGGCACGTATCCTTCCAGGATGGAGCAACCATTCATCATCGGCACCCCCGCCACCATCACATTGTCCTTGACCGCAATGCGCTTCCCGTGCAGCGGACCTGAGGCAGCCCCTTTGATAGCAGTCTTCACATACCAGGCGTTGTGGATGTTCTCCTCAGGGGGTGGGAAGGAGCCCGGGGTGCGCGGGTAGCGCACGACGGGGAGGGAGTCAGGCATCGCGTCCACAAGGTTATAGGCGTGGATATTGGGCTTCATCAGCTCAATATAGGACTGGATATCCTCATCGGCCAGCGACAATCCGACCTCGGTGGCCGCTGCCTTGACTTGTTCCGGCGTGGGGACTTGTACTGCCATGCTCGGTCTCCTTTGCATACGACAGCAGTGAGGAGGGGCTCATGAGGCCCTAACGCATTTCCCTTTAACATTGCCTCTCCGCTTGCTCACCCTCGTCTCTCATCCTCCGTCGTCTGGATCCCGGCGCTCAATAAACGCCAGGGTCGCCTGCGCGCACTGTACTGCGTCACTCGCTGCGACGTGATAGGAATCGCCAGGCAGTACGAGCAGCTCCGAGTCTGGGATTATCTGCTGCCAGGCCCGTGTTTCGTCTACGGTGGCCAGCCCGCTGCCCTCCGTGGTGATCACCAGTGTCGGACAGGCGATCTGCGGCACGTCGGCCCGGATGTCGGCGCAGGCGATGGTTTGCATGAAACCGACCTGGGTCGAGACGGCCGTGCGGCCCATGAAGGTCGTCCACCAGGCAACGCCCTCGGGCGGAAACGTGCTCCCGAGACGGCCGGCCATGCTCTGCCGCGCCCAGGGCTCGACACCCTGTTGCTCGAACGCCTCGATGAGGGCGGGCGCGTGCGCCGCCGCGCCCATGCGGTACGGCGGCGGTGTCCCGACCACGGTCAGCGTGCGCACGCGCGCGGGACGGCGTGCGGCGAAAGCCCGTGCGATGGTGCCGCCGATCTTGGCCCCGACCAGATGGCAGCGCTCGACACCCAGCGCGTCCATGAGGCGGCAGAAGTCGTCGATGAGGAGGTCGAGGGTCCAGGGGAAATCGCGCGGCATGGGCGTTGAGGCGCCGAAGCCGCGCATGTCCGGGCGCACGACGCGATACCGGTGCGCGAGCCGCGGCACCCACGCATACCACGCGGCGCTGCTCTCGGCATTGCCGTGCAGCAGGAGGATCGTGCCGGGCGTGTGCCAGGGGTCGGTGTAGTCATCCACGAGGTAGTGCAGGTCGAGGCTGGGCGGAATGTGTAATGTTGGCATAGGAGCTCCCTCTTGTGGCCTGGGGTCCATCGCTGTGCACGGCGCTAGGGTGAAACGCTGCCAGTCGCGGCGCGTCACATTATACGCATCGCCTCTCGCCTGGCGGTGCCTCAGCGGTGGGCATCTCGGTACAGGCGGAAACCACCCTCGCTGATTTCGGACCACCCCTTGGGGGCGGCCGGTTCATGTTCAGCACGTACCCCAGCTCAATCGGTCCACAGAACATAGGCACACTTGCACCAAGCGCAAGGCGACCAAATCCCTCCATCCCCCTTTCGCAAAGGGGGATGGAGGGATTGCCCGCCGGGTGTGGAGACTAACCCCCAGAGCTCCCGTGCTTACCCAAGGTGCTGGTGTATGAACGCGCTCATCTGCTCGAGCGCCTGCTGGGCCACTGGCGCGGAGAGATCGCGCAGCAGACCTTCGCCCTCGCCCTCGAAGACGGTCATGTCGATCTTGCCACCCGCCTGGCGGTACTGGCGCACGAACTCCTCGAGGTCCGGGCGGGGATGCCCTGCCTCGTAGGTGCGTACCAGGCACAACGTGGGCGGCAGTGCCGTCCGCTCCCCACCGGCCAGAATACGCGCCGGGGCGCCCTCGGCCATGGCCTCTTCCGTCTGCCAGTACTGGTCATGCATGGGCACCACACGGTCGGCGAACCCAGCGGGTGGGGTGACATCCTGACGTAGGCCTTTGGCATAGAGGTAGCGTCCCAGCGGATCGATCACGGGAGAGACCATAATCACGCAGCCCAGGGTGCCATCGACCGCCGCGGCGCCCGCCGGGAGTGACAGCGCGGCGTAGCGTGGATCGTGCGGGCGCATGCCGAGCAGCATGGCCTGGTGCGCGCCACTGGAAGTACCCATGGCACCGATCTGGTCCGGGCGACCGTTCCACGCCGCAGCCTGGGTCTTACACCAACGAATCCCATAGTGGATGTCGGCCAGAGAGGCTGGATACGGTGCCTCCGGCGGCACGCGAAAATCCAGTGCCGCCACGATCACACCATGCTGAGCCAGCGCTTCGTTAGCCGCGTTGCCGTTCAGACGATTTCCCCGGACCCAAGCCCCACCGTGCAGCTCGACCATGATCGGGAACGGTCCACTGCCGCGCGGCTTGAAGAGACGCGCCAGCAGGGGTTTGTCGCCGTGCCGGAGATATTCCACGTCTTCGATGTCAATGGCATAGGTTGTGCGAGTGCTGATAGCCATACGAGGCTCCTCTTCCTGATAGGCCATAGAATATGCGTCAGCCTAGGCTACACGCGCTGGGTCTCCTCGTCAAGACCCTATCTGTCAGTGGTACTTCTTGCTACATACAATGTGGCATTTGGGCCTTGGACGCTGCATGGGATATTACGGCACCGACTTATGTCCCAGAATCACCATGAGCTGGCGCAGGTCTGGGAGGGTCTCCAGCGCTTCGACCATGGCGATGACGCGTTCTACGTCTGAGGGCTGGAGGCTCCGCCGGGCGCACGCTCTCACTTTGCTGAGGCGCTCGTCGCGACTCATCGGGTTGGCAATGGAGCCACGGTAATGACGGCACTGTTCGCTGAGTTCTCGCCCATCGCGCAGGCCCACACGGGCGACCGCCCAGGTGTCGGGAATGCTCGTCGGAATGTCCGGGTTGGCCGTGACCCGCACCCTGGGTAAGAGGGCTTCGACGCGTGGCGAAAAGCGCGTGGCATCACTAAACGAGTCAATGTCCACCTCCCCTTCAGCGAGTGCGACCGCTCCACAGTAGGCGAAACTGAACTTACCATCTAAGCCACTCCTGACGTCCTCATGGCCCCGCCTGACATTCCCCGCCGGGACCTCCAATTCCAGAGAGGTCACGTCTTCGGCACGGATATGATACCGCTGCTGGAGGGTCAGAGCTGCCTCAATCGCCCACTGCATATAAATCTGCGCCGGATACCGCTTAATATTGAAGCCAGGGGCGACGAGCTGGAAGGTGGTGCCCAGGTCGCGGGTCAGGGCATCCCAGTCGAACTCGGCACCGAAGAGGACCTCGACATACCCCTGGCCGGCCTCAATAATACTGTCGTGGCTGAGGAAACCCGCCTGGGCGAGCAATGCCGCCTCGACGCCCTGGCGCGCGGCGGCACCAGGATGCGTCGACTTCACCATGGTGCCGGTGTTGGCAGTCAGCCCACCGGTATGGGAGGCGGCAATGCCCAGAGCCATGCGCGTCTGGGTCTGATCGAGGCCGAGCATCTTGGCGCTAGCGGCAGCGGCTCCCACAGGGCCAAACAGACCTGGGGGATGAAAGCCACGTAGATGACAGCGCGCCGAGGCGCGCCGGAAACGTCCCTGCAGCTCCCAGCCGATGACATACGCCTCAATGAGCCGGGTGCCCGGCGCGCCGGACATTTCGCCCAGGGCGAGGGCCGGAGGCAATACGGCCGAGGTGCCATGGGTCGGCGGCTGCCCCTGGATCTCGAAATCCAGGCAGTGCAGAAAAATCCCGTTGGCAAAGGCCACCAACGGGGCATTGCTCTGCATATCATGTCCTACAACACTGCACTGCGGCGTGCCCCCAAGCTGTTGCACGTACGCCCGAATAATCGCCGCGAGCGGCTGGGTGGCCCCCGCGAGCATATTGGCCACACCATCCATGATGCCTATTTTCGCTGCAGTGACCACCTCCTCGGGGAGGGTCTCGTAGTGCGTGTCTGCGATAAATTGGACCAGTCTGTCGGTTGCCCCCATCGCGCTCTCCCTCCTACCCATTGTGTTGCCCCCTCCTGTGCCTCTCAGGTTCCCCGCACACGGTGAGAGGGTAACCGTCACATTCATCTCATTGGACAATACTGCCCGGTCCCGTGTGGTGCATTATAGACCCTTTCTCACTGTGCTCCAAACGCCTCAGGACCCTGCTCCTGCGCTGCCTGGACATTGCCTCATTCTATGCCCGAGCGGCTGTTCTCGGTCAGTGTTCCATGCCGGCCGTGCATGCGATCTACAGTGATGCCACACGGCATTCTTGTACTGGCCCTCCTAGCCGTGATATGCTCACGGCGTGTCTCGCAGGGAGGAGGGATGCACTGTCAGCACTGCTCTCCCGCATGATGCCTGCTGATCATAGTAGGGAGATCATCGTGCCAACGGCTTGCAATGAAACATTGTGACACAACCAGGAGTTCCGACGTATGACTAATGATGCGCTGCGCACGCTGTTGCCGATCGCTGGCTGGCACGAGGAACGCGCTCGCGCGGTCGAGATCACCGGTGGCACCGATCCGATCTTGCCGACGCCGTTCCGCATCGGTGAGACCAGTGCCGCCGCGCTCGCGGCGATTGGCCTCGCCGTCACCGATCTGTGGGAATTGCGCACCGGGCGGCGCCAGGAGGTCGCAATCGATACCCGCCAGGCGACCGCCTCGCTCCGTAGCGGGCGTTACATGCAGCTGGACGGGGCGCCCGTGTCGACCGAGCGCAACGCGGTGATGGGCGTCTATCCGGCCAAGAATGGCCGCTGGAGCTATCTCCACTGCAATTTCCCGAACCATCGTGCCGCTGCCCTCCGCGTGCTCGGCGTGCCGGAAGAGCGCGAAGCAGTGCGCCAAGCGGTGGCGCAGTGGGACGCGCTCGAGCTCGAGGAGGCGATCATCGCCGCGCATGGCGCCGGGGGCATGGTGCGTACTATGGCCGAATGGTCCCAGCACCCACAGGCCGCTGCGATCGCCTCGCTGCCGCTGCTGGAGATCGTCAAGATCGGTGACAGCCCGCCGGAACAGCTCCCCAACGGTGATCGGCCGTTGTCGGGCGTCCGGGTGCTCGACCTGACGCGGGTCCTCGCCGGGCCGACCTGTGCCCGCACCCTCGCCGAGCACGGCGCCGACGTCTTGAAGATCACCGCGGCGCACCTGCCGAATATCGGTTACCAGGAATACGATACCGGCCATGGCAAGCTCTCTGCCCATCTTGATCTGCGCCAGCCGCAGGATCTCGAGACCCTGCGCGGGCTGGTCCGCGAGGCTGACGTGTTCTCGCAAGGCTACCGGCCAGGTACCCTCGCCCAGCGTGGATTCTCGCCCGAGGCGCTGGCGCAATTGCGGCCTGGCATCGTCGTTGTCTCGCTGTCCGCCTTCAGCCATGTCGGGCCGTGGGCCTCGCGCCGCGGCTTCGACACGGTGGTGCAGACGGTCAGCGGCATCACTAGCCGACAGGGGGAGCTGTTCCCCGGCGCGGCGCCGGGCCCGCAATTCTATCCGGTGTCGGCGATCGATTATCTGACCGGCTATCTGATGGCGTTCGGCGCGATGGTAGCCCTCGCCGGCCGTGTGCGCGAGGGCGGCAGCTGGCTCGTGCGGATCTCATTAGCGCAGACCGGCTGCTGGCTCGTCGGACGCGGCCAGGTGCCGGAGGCCGAGCTCAAGGACGTACCGAAGGAATTCACCCCCGCAGAGCTGGAGCGCTGGTCGATGACGAGCGATACGCCGGTCGGTCGGCTACACCATCTCGGGCCAGTGGTGCGTCTCTCCGAGACACCGCCGCGCTGGGCCCGGCCCTCGGTGCCGCTCGGCTACCACGAGCCGGTGTGGCCGGCGCGGGCCGCGTAGCAACGCCGGGCAGGCAGAGGGAGGCACGGTCCAGTGTCGCACCTCTCGCGCCGGGCTGGCGCATGCAGAAGGGAGATCCCGCATGAAGTTCCTGGCCATCACACTCATCACGCATGTCCCAGATCCCGTCACCGGTCTCCAGAAGTCTACCACGGAGCGCTTGTGCGACGTGGTAGAAAACGCGGTTCTCGCCGAGGAGCTGGGCTTCGACGGGTACGGCGTCGGGGAGCGGCACGAGCGCCCCTTCATCTCGTCGTCGCCGCCGGTCGTCCTGAGCCACATCGCCGCACGGACGTCGACCATCCGGCTGTTCACCACCGTCACCACGCTGAGCCTGCTGGATCCGGTGCGCGCCTTCGAGGACTATGCGACGCTCGACCACCTCTCTGGGGGCCGGCTGGAGCTCATCATCGGTAAGGGCAACGGGGCGGCACAGGCCCGGCTGTTCCATGTCACCACCGAGGATCAATGGGAGCGCAATCGCGAGGGCTACGAGCTGTTCCGCCGGCTATGGCGGGAGGACAAGGTAACCTGGTCCGGCCGGTTCCGTCCATCGCTGGACGAGGCCGAGACCTGGCCGCGCCCGTTGCAGCAGCCAATCCGGATCTGGCACGGCAGTGCGACCAGCAAGGATTCTGTGGATCTGGCCGCCAAGTGGGGCGATCCGCTGTTCTCGGCGAACGTCACCAATCCCATCGAGCCGTACGCCGCACTGGTCCGGTACTACCGGGAACGCTGGGCGTTCTACGGTCACGATCCCGCGGACGCGTTGGTCGGCGCCGGCACCGCTGGCTACTACGCAGCCAAGACGTCGCAGGACGCCATTGCGACGTACCGCCCGATCTTCGAGGCCCGGCTGGCAGCAATGCGCCGGCGGGGTATCCAGCCAGTGTTCCATGCGCTCGAGGACGCTATCGAGCGCAGTTCGGCCTTGATCGGTAGTCCGCAACAGATCATCGACAAGGTGCTTCGGTACCACGAGCAGTTGGGGCACGAGGTGCTCCATGTAAACGCCGATGGCGACGGTCTGACTAAGAAGCAGCACCGTGCCACACTCGAGCTGTTCCAGAGCGAGATCGCTCCGGTACTGCGCCGGGAGATTCCGAGCCGGCCGTTTCTACCGGCACTGGCGTGCGTGACCGCGCGGGTCGACCGTGAGTAATGAAGAATTTAGAAAGGATGGGCTGTTATGCTCTCTGTGCCAGGCTTCCATCATCTGCATCTGAACTCCGTTGATCCAGAGGCGGCGATAGCGTTCTACACCAGGCAGTTCCCGAGCACTGCGAAGGCGAGCTGGGGTGGACTGCCGGCGCTTCAGTCGCCGAATAATGTCCTGATCCTGTTTACCCAGGTGGCCACCCCGCCGGCCACGTCACCGCAGACCGCGATCTGGCATTTCGGCTGGCATGTCACCGACTCGCGTGCGCGCCTCGAAGAGTACAAGAGCCGGCCGGAGGTCACACTCGTGCCGCTCTATACCGGGGAAGACGGCGGTACGGTCTTCGTCAGCAGCGATACCTGGCCGGGCACGGGCGGTGTCCTCGGCCTGACTAAGGCGCAGATCGCCGACGCCAAGTCCAGAGGCGTGCAGCCCACCCGTACCGGGGGCTTCGCGTACATGCAAGGTCCTGACAATGCCCTGGTGGAATACGCCGGCAACCATCCGGCTGAGCGCTTCAACCACGTGCATCTGTTCCAGGAGGATCCGTTCTGTGCCCAGCTCTGGTATCAGCAGCACCTCAACGCGCCGGTGTTCGCAGGGCGCACCAGCCCCACGCCCCTGACTGAGGCCACCTGCAAGGTAGAGCGCGGACCCGATCGCACTTTCCCGGCGCTCGACCCGGAGGGGATGTGCCGGACGCCGTCGGCCGCGGTCGTATTTGGCGATGTCGCGTTCTTGTGGTACATGCGGCAGGGCGAGCAGCCGCTCGTGAGCAGCCGGGGACATGTGTACGATCACATCGCGCTCAGCGTCTCCTATCGCGACGCCTGGGTCGCCAAGCTGCGCGGCGAGGGTG
>Ga0081538_10003805_pt1 | contig 14109 bp, 13 predicted proteins | sample TabmetS5T2R1_FD_71022 | JGI IMG/M metagenome (GOLD analysis project Ga0081538, IMG submission 71022) | Tabebuia heterophylla rhizosphere microbial communities from the University of Puerto Rico - S5T2R1 | ecosystem: Host-associated > Plants > Roots > Rhizosphere ... | reverse complement strand
CGCTACTCGCTCACCAAGAAGCGCAAGGACGTCGAGAAGGAGATCGCGGCCAGGCTGCGCCTCCGGCTCCGAGAAGAGGAGGGCTACGAGCGCTTCAACGTCGCCCCTACCCAGGAGGTGCTGGCGATCGTGCAAAACCGGGACGGCCGGAATGCCCGGCTGCTGCGCTGGGGCCTCGTGCCGTTCTGGGCCAAGCGGGTGAACACCGGACTCACGATGATCAACGCCCGCGCCGAGACTCTCGCGGGCAGCTCCAGCTACGGCGGGCTCGTCGAGCGCGGCTCGCACCGCTGCCTGGTGGTCGCCGACGGCTTCTACGAATGGATGAAGGCGGAGGATCCCCGCCAGCCGCGCCGCCCGCTGCGCTTCTCGCTCACGGGCGGCGCCAGCTTCTGCTTCGCGGGGCTCTGGACCACGTGGCGGGGACAGGGGGACGAGCGGGTCGCGAGCTGCACGATCGTCACGACCGCGGCCAACGAGATCGTCGCCCCGGTGCACGACCGAATGCCCGTGGTCCTCGCCGAGTCCGACTCGTGGGAGGCCTGGCTCGACCCGGCGCTCGACGCCGGTGCGGTCGCCCCGCTGCTTGCGCCGCTGCCGGCGGAGCGGATGTCGGTTGCCCCGGCGAATCCGGCCATGAACTCGCCGGACTACGACGAGCCGGACTCCGTGGTGGCGCCGGTTTAGGACAGATCGAAGAGCGCGTCGAGCGGGAGCGCGAAGCCGGGCAGCAGCGGCGACTCGAGTGTGTCGCCGAGGTCGAGCTCGAGCGACGCGTCGAACCTCTCCGCCTTGGACGCCGAACGGCGAAAGACGAGCACCTGCTCCGCTAGCGTGTCCACGAGCCACAGCTCGGGCAGGCCGCCGCGCTCGTAGACGGATTTCTTGGCGCCGACGTCGTAGCGCCAGGTCGAGGGCGACCGGACCTCGGCGGCCAGGTCGGGCTCATCGTAGGGGCGGCGATCGCCTGCGCGGGGCGCCCGGCTCTCCTGGTACCAGGAGATGTCCGGCTGGAACACGTTGCGCTCGTCCATCAGGACGTCGAGCGGCAGGTACAGGCGACCGCGCCCCTCCGCCTCCTTCGTCCAGTCGCGGAGCGCGCCCAGCAGGTTTAGCTGGACGATGTTGTGGCGCGCATCCGGGTCGAACATGACGAGCTCACCCTCGACGAGCTCGAGGAAGCGCGTCTGGTCCGACAGCGGCCGCGCCATGAACTCCTCCGCCGTCACTGCCTGCTTCACCGGCATGGCCGTCATCGTATCCCTCCCGCGTCCGCCCGCTCACGCGGTATTCAGGGCGGCGGGGGCCTGGTCTCGCCCCCTTACGGTGCGAGTCGAGCTAGGCCCTGAACCGCGGCAGCAACGCCGCGTAGGAATCGTCGAGCGACTGCGGCAGCACGCGGGTGTCGCCGGTCACCGCCATGAAGTTGTTGTCCGCCGCCCAGCGCGGGACCACGTGCAGGTGCATGTGATCGGCGAAGCCGGCGCCGGCGATCTCGCCCTCGTTCACGCCGAGGTTGAACCCGTCGGGGCCGTACGTCTCGCGCAGCGCGGTCAGTGAGCGCTGGCTGAGCGTCATCAGCTCGAGCAGCTCGTCGGGCTCGAGCTCCTCGATCGAGGGGACGTGTCGGCGCGGCGCCACCATCAGGTGCCCGCTGTTGTACGGGAACGCGTTGAGCATCACGAAGCAGCGGTTACCGCGCTGCAGCACGTAGTGGGCCGCGTCGTCGCCGGACTCCGCCGCCTGGCAGAAGATGCAGCCCTCCTTCTTTCGCTCGCCTTGCACGTAGCTCAGTCGCCAGGGTGCCCAGAGCCGCTGCATCGAGGGTCAGGACGAGCCGAAACGGGCCACGATGCGCTCGGCGTACGCCTCCTCCCAGTGCTCGCCGTGGTCAGCCCGCTCGCACTCGACGAGCTCGTGGACCAGGTGGCTCCGAACCGGCGCGGCGCCGAGCACGTCGCCGAGCTCCGAGAGGCGCGTCAGCCAGTCCGCGTAGAACGACGCCCAATCGTCGTCGGCGCCGTCGCTAATTCGGTACACGACATGGTGGACCTCCCCCGCTTCATGGAGAAGCTCGGCCACGCGTTTCGTCTGGTCGTCCATCGTTCTGTGCTCCTAGGGGGTCAGGGACGGGGTCCTCGCGCCTTCGGCCCCGCGTGCAGCTCGTGGCGGATCAGCTCGTGCGCTCGCACCGCCCAGTCGCAGAGGAGCGGGCGAGTGTCGCGGGGATCGATGATCTCCTCGACGCTGAATCGATCCGCCGTGCGGAAGGGCGAGCGCACCGCGTCGAGCCGGGCGGCGATCTCCGCCCGCAGCGCGTCCGGGTCCTCGGCTGCCTCGAGCTCGCGCCGGTAGGCGGCCTCGAGCCCGCCCTCGAGCGGCAGCGAGCCCCAGTCGCCCGAAGGCCAGGCATAGCGCAGGTTGAGGCGTGACCCGTCGCCGTGGCCCGCCCCCGCGACGCCGTACACCTTCCGCACGAGGATGGAGACCCACGGGACGCTCGCCTGGGCGATGGCGAACAGGCCGCGCGCGCCGCGCCGGATCGTGCCCGCGCGCTCGGCGTCGGTCCCGATCACGAATCCGGGAATGTCGACCAGGTTCACCATCGGGAGATGAAACTGGTCGCACACGTCGACGAAGCGCGCGGTCTTCTCCGCGGCGTCGGCCGTCACACCGCCGCCGTAGTGCTGCGGGTCGGAGGCGAGCACGCCCACGGGGCGGCCGCCCAGCCGAGCCAGGCACGTGATCGTGGCCCGACCGAACGCGGCGCCGAGCTCGAAGATGGAGCCACGGTCGAACACGGCCTCGAGCACACAGCGCATCTTGTAGGGAAGACGCCGGTCGCGCGGGACGATCGAAAGCAGCTCCTCGTCCCGTCGGTCGGCGGGATCCGAGCCGGGCGTCACCGGCGGCGCCTCCCACACGTTGCCCGGAAGGTAGGCGAGGAAGCGCCTCAGCTGGTCGAGCGCGTCGTCCTCATCCGCGGCGACGTTGTCAACCGCGCCGGCGCGGGACTGCATGCGCGCGCCCCCCAGCTCCTCTTTGTCCGGAGCCTCGCCCATCGCGGCGGCCACCACCGGCGGCCCCGCCACGAACAGCTGTGCCGTCCCGCGCACGATGACCGAGAAGTGGGAGCAGACCACGCGCGCCGCGCCCAGTCCCGCAACCGGGCCGAGCGCCGCAGCGACCACGGGCACCAAGGAGAGGTTGCGTACGACGAGGTCGAACCCAGGCAGGGGCGGCACGTAGGAGAACCCCGTTTGCTCGAGCGTCTTGACGCTGCCGCCGCCGCCGGTGCCGTCGACGAGCCGAACAAGCGGGAGACGCAGATCGTGCGCCATCCGTTCGGCGTACACCGCCTTCTCCCAGATCGCGGCGTCGGCGGCCCCGCCGCGGATCGTGAAGTCGTCGCCCTGTACGACCGCCCGACGGCCGTCGATTCGGCCCTGGCCGACTACCGCATTGGCCGGCAGGAAGCCGGCCAGCTCGCCACTGTCGTCGTAGGAGCCGCGGCCGGCGAGCGCGCCCGTCTCGTGGAAGCTGCCGGGGTCGAACAGCCGCTCGATGCGCTCGCGCACCGTGAGCCGTCCGGAGGCGTGCTGCCGCGCCACCCGCTCCTCGCCGCCCATCGCGCGCGCGAGCTCCTCACGACGGCGGAGCTCCTGGAGCTCGGGCTCCCAGGTCACGGGCCCAGGAACGCCTCGCGCGCCGCGAGCGTGCGAAGCTCCTCGACGGTGCGGCGCTGTTCCTCCCCGCGCTCGATCAGCCGACGCAGGCGGTCGGCGTCGAGGCGGGGCTCCTCGGCGGCCACCTCGACCAGGATGCGCCAGAGCGACAGCTTCGCGCTGATCCCGGCGATGAGGCCCTCCAGCTCGAGAACGCGGCTCAGCGGCGAGTAGCCCGTGAGCTGACCGTTCAGCTTCAGTCGGCCGACCTTTTCGCCCGCCCAGGCACCGATGTTCTTCGGCCGATCGGGGCCGAAGCCGAGATCGGTCAGCATGGCCTCGAGCTCACCGCGGTCGGCCTCGATCTCGTCCGCGACCCGCGCCAGGGGCTCGCCGAACTCCGTGCCCTCGTTCGCCCCTCGAGTGCGTCTGGCGAGCTCGAGCCCGGCCGTCGCCGCCGCGAGGTGGTCCTGCATGAAGATGCGAAGCCGCTTGCTATCGACCATGGCCGTCACCCTACCCCTACGCTCCGGGCGTGGACCGGGTGAGCGAGCTCGAGCGGGTCCTCGCCGACGCCGGCGGCTCGGCGGCAACTCGTGAGTGGTCGGCTCGGCTCCGCGGCCTGCTCGGGGACGAGCTCGAGCGCGGGGCGCGCGAGCTGCGTGCGAGGCGCACGGGATATCCGGATCCGATCATCGTGGCGCTCGCTGCGGCCGACGCCGCGGTGGTGGTTCCGTTGCCGCTGCCGGTGGCGCTGCGGGCTGACCCGGACGCCGTGAGCGAGCGCGGCGGCGCGCTCGCGGCGGCGGCGGTCGAGAAGGTTGTCGAGGCTGCGAGTCCGGGACCGCCCACCGGCGCGGACGACCTGCGCCTGCGGCTCGGCGACATCGAGGGATCGCTGGCGCTCTGGTATCCCGCCGCGGACGCGCGCGACGCTGCCGAGTACGCAAGGGAGGCGCTCGACGAGGCGTTCGCCGAGATCGATCGCCTGCGCGCGGGGGCCCTCGTGGTTCCCGGGCACGTGGTCGAGGCACTCGCCGACCTGCGCCAACCGCTCGGCGGCACCCACCCGCTCCGCGTCGCGGAGGCGGTCGCGCGGCTCGGGGGTTCCCCGCTCGACGAGGACTCGATGGAGGCACTCGAGGGGCCGCTGCTCGACCTGCTCGAGCCGCCGGGCTCTGTGACCCGCGCCCACGACGATCCGGATCCCGGCCGGCGCGTCGTACGGCGGATCCTGCAGCGCCTTGACGGCATGGGGAAGTGGGGCGGCTACCACACGGCCTTCGACCACGTGGCCCGCGGGTTCGCGGGCAACGAGCGGTCGCTGGCCTACGAGATGGGCGAGCAGCTGGTAGCCGCGGGACTTCTGGTCGAGAAGCCGAGCGTGGGCCAGCGGCATGTGGCGCTGAACCCGCGCAGGAGCAGCGACATCCGCCGGCTGATCGACGACGGCGAGACCCCGGCCGGCCTACGACTCGCGAACGAGTAGGCGCCCGTCAGCGCCGACCGCGAGGCTGCGGCGGCCGGCAATCAGCTCGCGCAGCTCGTCGCCAACCAGCTCGCGGCGCCAGCCCCGCGTGACGCGCAGGCGGTCGCCGTCCTCGCCGCGCCGCAGGGCGCTCACCAGCGCGCTCAGCTCGGACTGGGTGGCGATCAGCTCGACGGCCACTCCCGACTCCATCGAGCGCTGGCGCACGAGAGCTTGCGCGAGCGATACGAGCGGGGCGTCGGCCGGATCGCGAGGCGGGGCCTCGAGCGGCGGCGGCGGTGGGCTGCGCCGGCGGCCGCGTTCGATCGCCTGGAGCATGCGGTCGCCGCGGCGGTGAATCGTCTGCGGCGGGAGTCCGCGGATCTGCTCGAGTCCATCGCGGTCCGCCGGTGCCCGGCGGGCCAGCTCGACCAGCGCCTGGTCGGGGAGCACGAAGCCCGCCGGCCGGTCCATCGAGCGGGCCACCTCGTCGCGCCACTCGACGAGCTCCAGGGCCACGGCGCGCCCCTTGTCGCTGAGGCGTCCGAGGCGGGGGAGGCGCTCGTATACGCGATCGGGGTCGCGCTCGTCGCTCGCCTCCTCGAGCGCGCGACACTCCTCGCGCGCCCAGTCGAGGCGGTCGCGCTCGACGAGCCGGCGCTCGAGCTCCTCCCCGAGCGCCAGCAGCAGGCGTGCGTCGTCGGCGGCGTACTCGAGCTGCTGGCCGGTGAGCGGGCGCCGATCCCAGCGCGTGAACCCCTCGCTCCCCTTGAGGCGCACCCTCAGCACCTTGCGCACGAGCGACTCGTAGCCCTCCTGGTTGCCCAGCCCGAGAAAGCCGGCCGCCACCTGCGTGTCGAACACGTTTCTGACGTCGGTCGCCCAGGTGCGCCGCAGGATCGCAACATCCTGGCGGCCCGCATGGACGACGACTTCCACGGCCGGATCGGCGAGCACTGCGGCGAGCGGCGCCGCGTCGAGCTCGCCCTCCAGCGGGTCGAGCACCTCGGTGTGCACGCCGTCGCGCGCGCCCGCGTCCGCTACCGCCACCTGGGCCAGGCACAACAGCGCCTGGTAGCGACGCTCCGACACGAACTCGGTGTCGATCGCGAGCCGCCCCTGCTCCTTCGCGCGCGCGGCGAGGTCGGCGATCACCCGCATGACCCTACACTCGGCGACGTGTTTCTCTCGGTGGCCCTAGCCGGCGTCGCCGCGGCCACGGTCGCTACGGCGCCCGCACCCCCGTCTCCGGCCGCGGTAGAGCGTGCTGTCGTCATCGGCTACTCGGCCCAGGGACGGCCGATCCGCGCCGAGCGCGTGGGCAGTCCTCGCGCGCGCGTGAAGATCATGGTCGTGGGTTCCGTCCACGGCAACGAGCCGGCCGGCAAGGCCGTGGTTTCGCGCCTGCGACGCGCCACGCCGCCGCGCGGCACGGCGTACTGGCTCGTGAACGACGCCAACCCCGACGGCTCCGCGGCGGGAACGCGCCAGAACGCGAACGGCGTCGATCTCAACCGGAACTTCGCCTTCGGCTGGAGGCCGCTCGACGGCGTCTACGAGTCCGGACGGGCCGCCCTCTCGGAGCCCGAGTCGCAGGCCATGGCGGCCTTCATCGAGCGGGAGCGGCCGCGTGTGACGATCTGGTACCACCAGGCGCTCAACATCGTCGTGAACGGTGGCGGCGACGGCGGGCTCGAGCGGCTCTACTCGCGGCGGAGCGGGCTTCCGCGCCGGGCGCTCGAGCCGCTGCCGGGCACCGCGATCTCGTGGCAGAACGACCGCTTCCAGGGCGACACCGCGTTCGTGGTGGAGCTGCCGGGCGGCCCGCTCGGCGCGGCCGGCTCCGCCCGCCATGCCCGCGCGGTGCAGGCCCTTGCCCGGGCCGTAGAGCCGCCGCGGGTAGTGCAGCGGCGCATCCCGTTCGGCGAGCGGCGCAAGCAGGAGATGCGCGGGTACGCGATGCGCCACTACGGCATCGACGACTACCGGCTGCGGCGCCCGCGCGTGATCGTGCAGCACTACACGGTCACGGACAGCTTCGCGCCGGTCTACAACTACTTCGCCACCGACGCGCCCGACCCCGAGCTCCATGAGCTGCCCGGCGTCTGCTCGCACTACGTGATCGACCGGGACGGCACGATCTACCAGCTCGTCTCGACCCGGATCATGTGCCGCCACACCGTCGGCCTCAACTGGACGGCGATCGGCATCGAGCACGTGGGGCGTAGCGACGCACAGGTGCTCGGCAACCGGCGCCAGCTCACCGCCTCGCTCCGGCTGACGCGCATGCTCCAGGGCCGCTTCGACATCTCCACCCGAAACGTCATCGGCCACAACGAGAACCGCTCGAGCCCCTTCCACCGCGAACGGGTGCCGCGCCTGCGCACTCAGACCCACGGCGACTTTCCGCGCGCGGCGATGAACGTCTACCGGCGCCGCTTGGAGCGGCTGCCGGCGCCGGCGAGCGTGCGGTAGCGGTCTCTGCCAGGGGTCGGACCGCTCCCCGCCATCGGCCCGATGCGGCATGCTCTGCGTGTGCGGATCTCGTTGGCCCTCCGTGCGGCGATCGTGCTGCTCATCGACGCCGGCGCGTTGCTCCTCCTCTCGGAGCTGATCCCGGGCTTCACTCTCGACGGCCCGGGAACCGCCCTCACGCTGGCGGCCGTGGTGGGAGTGCTCAACGCGCTCGTGTGGCCGGTGCTCGCGCGATTCGCTCTACCGCTCACTGTCCTGACGCTCGGGCTCGCGGGCCTGGTGCTAAACGGCGCGCTGCTGGGCTTGGCGGTGGCGATCCTTCCCCGAGCCGAGATCGACGGCGTGTGGGAGGGCGTCCTGGTCACGGTCGGGCTCACCGCCGTCACCGCGGTGATCTCGGCGCTGCTTGCGATCGACGAGGACGAGTCGTGGCACCGCCACGTGGTCGCGCGCCAGGCGCGCCGCCGAGGCGATCGCATCGAGACCGACGTGCCCGGGCTCATCTTCCTCGAGATCGACGGCCTCGCACACGACGTGCTCCAGCGGGCGCTGCGGGATGGCAACGCGCCCACGATGTCCCGCTGGCTTCGTGAGGGCCGCCACCGCCTCATGGGCTGGGAGACCGACTGGTCGTCCCAGACCGGCGCCTGCCAGGCCGGTCTGCTGCATGGGAACAACCACGATATGCCCGCGTTCCGCTGGTGGGAGAAGGACCGCGGTGCGGCCATCGTGACGAACCACCCGCGCGACGCCGAGGAACTGGAGCGCCGCCGGTCGAACGGGCGCGGCCTGCTGCACGCCGACGGCGCCAGCCGGGCCAACATCCTCTCCGGCGACGCGGTCCACTCCATGCTCACGATGAGCACGGTGCTGACCCGCAGGAAACCGATCGGGCGCGATTACTGGGCCTACTTTGCCGACCCCTACGCGGTCGCGCGCACCTTCGTGCTTGCGCTCGCCGAGGTGGCGCGCGAGCGCTGGGCCGCGATCCAGCAGCGCCGCCGCGACGTGCAGCCGCGGATCCACCGGTCGCGCGAGTACGCGTTGGCGCGCGCCTGGGCGACGGTGGTGCAGCTGGACCTGCAAGTCGCCGCCGTTGTCGGCGACATGCTGGCGGGCCGCCCGGTCGTCTACACGACCTTCCTCGCCTACGACGAGGTCGCCCACCACTCGGGCATCGAACGGGCCGACACGCTCGCGGTGCTGCGCCACGTCGACCGCCAGCTCGCGCGCGTGGAGGCCGCCGTGGCCGACGCGCCGCGCCCCTACCGGCTCGTCGTGCTGGCGGACCACGGGCAGTCGCAGGGCGCAACTTTCCTACAGCGCTACGGCATGACCTTCGAGGAGCTTGTGCGCTCGGCGTGCGACGTGGAGCACGTGCAGTCGGCGGCCGGCGGCGCGGACGAGGCCAGCGCCTACCTGAACGCCGGGCTGACCGAGGTCGCCCGCGACGACACGACGACCGGCCGCGCCGTGCGGCGCGCGACCCGCAAGCAGCTGGCGGACGGCGCCGTGGCGATCGACGACGACGCGCGGCGCCAGATCCAGGAATCCCACGGCGATGAGGTGCCTGAGCTGTCAGTGATGGCGTCGGGCTGTCTCGGGCTGATCAGCTTTCCGCGCGAGCCCGGCCGCGTCACGCTCGAGCGGCTCGAGGCGCTCCACCCGCGCCTCCTGCCCGCGCTGCGCGACCATCCGGGCATCGGCTTCGTCCACATGCGGTCGGCGCGGCATGGGGCCCTCGCGATCGGGAAGGACGGCGTCAACTTCCTCGACGAGGGGCGGGTCGAGGGCAAGGACCCGCTCGAGCCGTTCGGCGAGCACGCCGCCGAGCACGTGCGCCGCACCGATGCCTTCGAGCACTGCCCGGACGTGCTCGTGAACAGCACGTACTGGGAGGAGACGGGGGAGGTGGCGGCGTTCGAGGAGCTGGTGGGGTCGCACGGCGGCCTGGGCGCCACGCAGAGCTTCCCGTTCGTGCTGTTCCCGTCCGACCTGCCATGGCCGGAGGAACAGGTGGTGGGCGCGGAGAGGGTGCACCGCATCTTCCGCGGCTGGCTCGCTGGGCTCGGGCAGACGGCCTATGCGGACAGCTCTATGGAGTCCCCGGGAGAGATCACCCGCACGTCCACGTCGGGCGCGAGCTCGGCCACCTGAGCGGCAAAGACGTGCGGAGGGTCGGTGAACCAGGCCCCCATCCTGGTGAGCCGCGGGCTGAGCGTGCCCCAGTGGATCGGCACCGCCAGGCGCGGCCTGATCAGCCCGGCGGCGCGTGCGGCGCGGTCCGCATCGAGGTGGCCGGGACCGAGTTTCGGCCCCCAGCCGGCCACAGGGAGTAGCGCGAGATCGACCGGGCGCAGCTCGGCCATCGCGTCGAACAGATCGGTGTCCCCCGCAAAGTAGATCCGCGGCCCGCCGCCGACCACGAAACCGATCGGCTCAGCTCGTACGCCGCCGAGCGGTCGCCTCCGGCCGTCGTGCACCGCCGGCACCGCGGTCACCCCGACACCGCCGACCTCCGTCCGCTCACCCGGGGCGAGCGCCTCGGTGTCGCGAAACCCGGCTCGTCGCAACCACGTGGCGGCGCCGCGCGGCGCGAGCAGGCGCACTTGCCTGCCGAGCAGACGGAGCGAGGGCAGGTGGACGTGATCGTGATGCAGGTGGGAGAGGAGTACGGCGTCGACCCGCTCAGGAGGCTCGGGTACGGGCCCGTGGCGGCGCAGGTGCACCACGCTCTGGCGCAGGACGGGGTCCGTGAGCAGGCGAACGCCACCGAGCTCGAGGAGCACGGTGGCGTGGCCCACCCAGGTGATACGCGCTACGCCGTGGCGCCGCGCTTGTCGAGCGCCTCCTGGAGCGCCGCTTCCTGCTCGTTCGAGAGCGAGGTCTGGAGCACGTGGCCGCCGTACTTCGCGACCTCCGGGACGACCTTGTCCGTGGTGGCCTCTTTCACCAGCACGAAGATGGCGGCGCCGCCCTCGGGAAGCTTCTGACCCAGCTCCTTCATGAAGTTGTCGTCGACGCCGTAGTCACTCATGGCGCCCGCCGCGGCGCCGGTCGCCGCGCCGATCGCCATGCCGAACAGCGGCATCAGGAAGATAAGCCCAATGAGCCCGCCCCAGAGCGCCCCACCTGCCGCGCCCGCGCCCGCTATCGACGGCTGGTGCAGCTTCATCTTGCCGCCGGGCCGGTGTTCGACGATGACCGCGTCCTCGAGCTCGATCGCATGCTCCTTTCGGAGCTCGTCGATCGTGCTCATTACCTGCTGCGCCTGACCGAGATCGTCGTAGGCGATTGCAACGAGATTCGCCACTGCGAGTCCTCCCATCGGTTGACTTTGACTGCTCGAACGCAACTTACATGGTCCGGGACCACTCGGTGGCGAATGCGCCCCCCAGCAGCACGGATACGTTCGTCAGCCACAGCCAGATCACGGCGACGAGCGCCGTCGCAAACACTCCGTAGTTGGTGTCGTAGCCGGGCCAGAGGTCGGCGAAGATTCGGAAGCCGACCGTGGCCAGCACCCAGATGAGCATGCCGATGATCGCTCCCGCGAGCAGGCCGTCGGGCGGCGGGCGCGGCGGCGAGGGCACGAACCAGTAGACGTACGCGTAGGCGCCGGCGGCGAGCAGCGCGGCGAGCAGGTATACCCCCGCCTCCCACAGAAGCGACAACGCGTCGCCGAACAGATTGTTCGCGAGCCCGGCACCGACGAACAGCAGGACGAGCGCGGCGATGAACAGCAGCACCAACACGAGCGTGTCGCGGAGCTGCCTGAGGAACCGCAGACCACTCCCCGCGTGCTCGTGATCGAGGACCGCGTCGAGGCCACGAGCGACCCCGCGTACCCACCGGCTCGCCAGGTAGATCGCCGACGCGACGCTGATCACGACCACGATGGTCGCGTCGTCCGAGTGTTGATTCACCGCCGAGGTCATGGTGGCGCTGAGCGCGTCGACGAACTGCGACTCGACGTTGCGGCGCTCGAGCGCATCGACCGCGTGGTCGATCACGGACTCCGCGCCGACGATCCCGAGCAGCGCGTACGCGAGCGCGGCGGCCGGGAAGAACGAGAAGATGGAGTAGTAGGTGAGGGCCGCGGCGTGGTAGCTCCCGCCGCGGCCGATGAACCGGATCGTTCCCCGCAAACCCGCGGCGAGTGCGCGGCGTCTGATGTAGGGCCACGCCTGAGCGGCCCGCTTGACGTAGGTCGACTTCACTCCCCTAAGCGGCGGTCGAGCGCGGTGCCCGTGAGCCACGCCGCGGCGGCGGCGAACACAGCGCCCGGTATGGCGTCCAACCCTGCGATGCGTCCGTTGGCCGAGATCGCCGGGCATCCTCGCAGCGCCCCGCGTCGGGCGCAATCGGCGCTCGCGCCCCGAGACAAGGCGTTGCCCGGTGGCGAGGGGAGAGGACCGCGCCTAGGGTGGCGGGCGATGTCGGAGGAGAACCTGGAGCTCGTCAGGGCGGCGTTTGCGGTCGTGACCATCCCCGGAGATCCCCAGCCGATGATCGCCGCCAGCGGCCCGGGTTTCGAGATGCATCTCGCGGGAGTGCGCGGAGAGCCCGTCTACTACGCCGGCGTCAGCGGCATCTATGAGTTCTTCCGAGACGTGGCTGAGAGCTGGGAATCGTTCAGCTTCGAGGCCACAGACCTCCGCGACCTGGGCGACCGCGTCCTGGTGCTCGGTGACGTGCGAGGTCGCGGGCGGGTCAGCGGGGTCGAGGTTGCGGACCGCTGGGGGTGGATCATCAAGTTGAAGGAGGGCCGGGCCGAAAGCGTGCACGGCTTCCTCGACGAGTGTGAGGCCCTCGAGGCCGCGGGGCTGCAGGCGTAGCGACAATCCGCCGACTGCCGGCGGCTGGCTGCGTCTCGCTGTGGGCGCACTACGTGGATGCCGGCCGCGCCACGGGACTCTCGTGTCTCGCCGCATGGCCCGGCGCGGGCTCCTGAAGGGGCCGCCCCGGTAGTCGCCTGGTGAACCAGAGCGAAAGCAGTGCGATGACGGCGATCGCGCCGATGGCTCGTTTGAGTCCCTGGAGTTGTGCGTCGCCGTAGTCGTCGGCAATGGCCTTCGCCTGCTCGGGGGGCACTTCCTGGTCGATTGCGGCTTGCTCGACGTCGTCGACGGGAACGACGGGAATGCCCTTCTCGGCACGCTTCGCCACTTCCGTCCGGACCGGTGGGGGTATGTCCGGGTTCTGCTCCACGCGGGAGATGAGGCCGCTGGACAAGGCCGCGATCAACACCGACCCGATCAGGGCTGTGCCGAGCGAGGCGCCCAGGTTCTGGGCGGTCCCCTGGAGTCCCCCGGCCTCATTCGTCTTGGCGGGATCGACGGACGACATGATCACGTTGCCAAGCTGGGAGAGGAGGAGGCCCGCCCCGATGCCGAAGACGGCGAGCGCGACCGCGAAGTCGGTCTCGTCGAGCTCGACGTTGATCGTGCCGAGCAGAAGCAGCGACGCGAGCACGAGCGCCAGCAGACCCGCCTGCGCGACGCGCTTGGGCGCGATGCCCGCGGCAAGCCTCGGGCCGGCCATCGCCGCAATGAACATCGTCACCGACATCGGGAACAGGCGCTTGCCGGTTTCGAACGCGTCCAGGCCGAGGACGACCTGGAGGTACACGGGCAGGACGAAGAAGGTTCCGAGGAGGATCAGCTGCTGCATCGTCAACGTCGTGAGACCCGCCCGCAGCGTCTCGATTTTCAGGAGCGAGCGGTCCAGAAGGGTGTCCCGGCCCTCGCGCTCACGCCGCTCCTCCCAGATCGCAAACGCGGCGAGCAAGCCGAGCCCCGCGAGAATGAAGAACGGGACGATCGAGAAGCCGAACGGCGTGATCTCGGTTCCTCCCACGGTGAGGGCGCCGCGCGGCTCGACCCAGCCCCACTCGCTGCTCTTGAGGATCCCGTAGACCGCGAGACCGAGACCGAGCGCCGAGAGCGCGACGCCGACCAGGTCGAGCTGGGGTCGACGCTCGGCCGGCGGCGAGCTCATCAGCCGGCGGCGCAGGAGGAGGATCGCTGCGACGATGACGGTCTCGCCGGCAAAGACGTAGCGCCAGCTGAACTCGGTGGTCACCCAGCCGCCGATCAGCGGGCCGGCGGCCACAGCGGCGCCCGCGACGCCGCCGACGATCCCGAACGCCAGCGCGCGCTGCTTGCCATCGTAGGTGGCCGCAATCAGCGACACGATCGCGGGCAGCACGAGCGCCGCGCCGAGCCCCTCGACCAGCGACCAGCCGATCAGGAGGACCGTGAGATTGGGACTGAGCGCCGTGGTCAGCGAGCCGAGCCCATAGACGCCGAGGCCCAGGGCAAACGTCCGGTCCCGGCCCATGATGTCGCCCAGCTTCGCCCCGGCGAGCATGAACGACGCCATCACCAGCGTGTACGCCGTGATCGCGAGCTGCACGCCCTGGATCGTCGTGTCGAGGTCCGCGACGATCTGCGAGATCGACACGTTCATGACGCTGCTGTCCAGCACCATCACGAACTG
>Ga0081538_10003804_pt1 | contig 14111 bp, 15 predicted proteins | sample TabmetS5T2R1_FD_71022 | JGI IMG/M metagenome (GOLD analysis project Ga0081538, IMG submission 71022) | Tabebuia heterophylla rhizosphere microbial communities from the University of Puerto Rico - S5T2R1 | ecosystem: Host-associated > Plants > Roots > Rhizosphere ... | reverse complement strand
TGATTCGCTCGTTGAGGAGGCGCGAGTAGATGTCGAAGGCGCGCTCCCCGCGGGAGGTCTGCTCGACGACCATCGGAACGAGAGGACTCATGGGCGCGCCAGTCTAGCGAGCAGGCCCCGCAGGACCGCGGCCACGCGGCGCGGTTCGCGCTCGACCTGGCGCCACGTGAAGCGGACGACGGCGTACCCGGCGAGGGTGAGGCGCTGGTCGCGTAGACGGTCGTGCTCGAAGGCGGCTCGGTGGCTGTGGAATTCGCGGCTGTCGGTTTCGGCGATGAGACGCTGTTTGCGCCAGAGGAAGTCGGCCTGGTAGGTGACTCCTTCGGTTGGCGAGATCCATGCGTTTACGGCTGGGCTGGGTAGGGAGGCTGTTCTGCAGAGGGCGAGGAAGCGCTCTTCGAGTTCCCTGTCCGTCAGCGTTGGTTCTTCGTAGCCCTCGAGCACGGTTCGCAGGACCCCGGCGCCGCGGCGGGGGCCGGCGCGCTCGAGCGCCTCGCTGACGGCCCGGCCGTCGTACAGCCTCTGCACCTCGGCTTGGTCGACGGCCCCCTCGACGCCGCGCTTGGGCACGACGTCACCGAGGGCGACGAGAGTGCGGGCCACGGTGGTGCACGGGATGCCGTCGACGGTGGCGATGTCGGCTTCTGTGAGGGTGGTGCTGACGTGGATGTCGATGCCGGGCCTCGCGTGCGCGCCCGAGTCACGAAGGCACACATCCGTGCGCGACCGCCCGTCGCGCCGCAGACCCCAGAGCGCGGCGGCCGAGCGATGCGACAACACGGCCCCATCGCCATAGGCGAGGACCGCGGCCATCCAGACCCCGTGCCTGCTCAGCCGACGGCGCCCAACCGCATAGACGCCGCGGTGCACGCGATGCAGCCGCCCCACGGCAGCCCGCCTCGACACGGCACTCCTGCAGAGACCGAGCAACTGCAGCTGGTGAACGGTGATCACCCCGTGCTGGCGCTCGGCAAGCTCCGCGATGAGGGTCTCCAGGTGAGGCTCATGAAGTTTGTTGCGCTGAGCGCAACGTTCTTCAGGAGCCTCCCGACCGGGCCGACCGGGCGGCTTCGGGCTCTCCCTCATTGCCCGAAAAGCGTGTCGCGCAAGGGCGTACGCCGGGGTTACAAAGGCGACAAAGGCGCGAAAGCCGTCAGCGGCCCGGGGTCCAGAGCTCGCCGGCGCCCTCCGGCCGCTCCTTCTCCGGCGTCCAGAGCTTCTCGCGCGCCGCGGCCTGCTCGGCGGGGATCGGCTTCGCGGACTCCACGAGCAGGTCCACGGCCTTTCGCATCGCGATGTCCTCGCGCAGCGCGTCCTCGGCGCCCTGCCTGCGGGCGCGCTTCAGGGCGCGCTTTAGCTGCTTGTCCGAGGCGTCGGGGCCGGCCGCCTCGCGCAGGGCCTGCTGGATCTCGTCTTCTGAGACCTCGATGCCCTCGGCCTTCACGATCTCGGCCAGGACGGCCTCGCGCTTCAGCGCGAGCTCGGCGTCGGGCTCCGCCTCGACGACGAGCTCCTCCTCGGTCTTGCCCGTCATGGCCAGGTACTGCTTCGGGTCGATTCCCTGCGCCGCGAACCGGCGCGCCGTGCGGTGCCACATCTCGTGCGCCTTCGCGTGCACCAGCTCGTGCGGCACCTCGACCTGCGACGCGGCCACCGCGGCGTCCACGGCCGCCTCGCGGAACTCGCCCTCGATGGCGCGCTCCTGGGCCTCGCCGATTCGCTGCTCCAGCTCAGCGCGCAGCTCGTCGAGCGAGTCGTAGCCGCCCGCCTCGACGGCGAAGTCGTCGTTCAGCTCGGGCAGCCGCTTCTCCTTGACCTCCTTGACCTCGACGGCGAAGACGGCGTCCTTCCCCGCGAGGTGCTCGGCCTGGTAGTCCTCCGGAAACGTCACCTTCACCTCGCGCTCCTCCCCGGCGGAGGCGCCCTCGAGCTGCTCCTCGAACCCGGGGATCAGCCGGCCCGAGCCGAGCTCGACCAGGTGGCCGCGTGCCTCCCCGCCCTCGAACGGCTCGCCGTCGATCGATCCGGTGAAGTCGATGACCGCGAAGTCGCCCGTGCCGGCCGGCCGCTCCACCGTCTCGAGCGAGGCAAGCGACTCGCGCAGCCGCTCCAGCTCCGCCTGCACCTCCTGGGCGTCCACCGACGGCTCGCGGCGGCCCACCTCGAGCCCCTTGTAGTCGCCCAGCCTTGCCGGCGGCACGACCCCGACCTCGATCGAGAAGGCGAGCGGGGAGCCCTTCTCGGGCAGGTCCGACAGGTCGAGCTGCGGATCGCCGACCGTGGTGATGCCGGCGTCGGCCACGGCCTCCTCGTACCACTCCGGCAGGCCGCGCCGAAGCGCCTCGTCCATCACGGCCTCGCGCCCGACCTGCTGGAGCACGACCTCGGGGGGCACCTTGCCACTTCGGAACCCGGGCACGCGGATCTCCCGCCCGAGCTCGGCGGCGGCGCTCTTCAGGGCCCGCTCGAGCGCCTCCGCGGGCACCTCCACTTCCACGCGCACGCGCGAGTCGTCGAGCTCCGTGGTCTTCGTGGTCACGGCGGCGGCCATGGATGCCTGAGAGTACCTTGCGCCTCCGTGAATCCCCGCGACCGCCTGGCCGCCTGGCTCGTGACCGGCCCGCTCGGCCACCTGTGGAGCGCGCTGGCGGACATCGCCGTGCTGTGGACGCGCTACCTGTGGGCCCGCGCCAGGGGTCGCGTGGGCTAGTCGCGCGCGCGGGCGCCGGCGCCGAGCGTGCCGATATCCAAGAGGAAGGCGAGCACCACCCAGAACCACTCGATGCCGTCCACCCCGCCGAAGGGCGCCCAGAGCAGCGCATAGACGAGCGTGGTGAACGGCAGGAGGAACAGGCCCAGGAGCGGGAGGACCCAGCCTTCGTAGGCCTGGTCCACCTCGTTGGTGAAGATCCACAGCAGCGCAAGCGCGACCCGCGGGAAGAAGGCGCCGAGGACTGCGAAGAGGCACGCCACGATCACAAGCCTGGCTCGGGTACGGGTGAGACGGCATCACCCGCGCGGGGTGAAGCGAGCACCCGCGCTCGGAGGGTTGCGTCCGGGGGCACCGAAAGAGGCCCGGATGAGCGCGCGGCGCGCCACCTACCGGCCGCATGGATACGGCGTCGTCCTCGCGCTCGTGGTGGCATCCGCGCTGTTCCAGATCGCTGCCCCCGACGCCGACTGGGCCAGGCTGGTGAGCATCGGGCTCGGAGCCGCGACGCTCGTGACGGCAGTCCGGGCGGCGCGGTCGCACCACGCGGTGGTGCGCGCGGCGGCTGGCACCACGGTGGTGCTGGCCGTCGCGGCGGTCGCAGTGCTGATCGTCAGCGGCGAGCTGTCGCAGGCGCCGGCCGCCATCGTCAACAGCCTGCTAATCGTGTTCGCCCCGGTAGTCATCGGCACCGGCCTCGTTCGCGACATCCGCGCGGAAGGGGCCGTGACCGTGCGCGCGCTGTCGGGCGTCCTCGCCATCTACCTCCTCATGGGGATGCTCTTCTCGCTGCTCGGCATCGCCGTGGCGGCCATCGATGACGGGGAGTACTTCGCCGGCGTCACGGACGCCACGCGATCCGACTTCCTCTACTACAGCTACGTGACGCTCTCCACCACCGGCTTCGGCGACCTGTCCCCGGTCACCGACATCGCCCGCATGCTGGCGGTGACCGAGGCCCTGATCGGTCAGGTGTACCTCGTCACGGTCGTCGCGTTGATCGTGGCGAACCTCCGGCCTCGCGCCGTCCGAGGCTGAACTTCCACGCCTCGATGCGGTCGCCGTAGAGCTCGCTCGCCACGGCGCCGACCACCGCGCCGATGACCGCCACGAAGCCGACCACGAGCAGCCACGACTGAATCGAGAACGCGATGCCGATCAGCCCATACCGCTCGGCGGACCAGGTCATCAGTATCGGCACGTAGATCGCCGACGCCACGCCGGCGAGCGCACCGAGGACCGCTGATACGCCCGCGCCCGGGGCGAGCCGGCGCCAGTCGAGCCGGCCCAGCAGGATCATGGGGGTCGCAAGCCACAGGGCGAAGCCGACGACGCCAGTGGCCGTCACTGCCAGGGCCGCACCCCCGAGGTCCTCGATGGCGTCGCGGAGCGCCGCGCTCACAACCAGCCAGGCGGCGAATCCGGCCAGCCAGACCAACCCGCGCCAGAAGTCCCTCGGGCCCCTGGGCTCCTGCGCGTATGCCCGCTCGAACATGCGCTGCATGGCGCGAGTGAAGGAGAGCGCCGAGAGCACGAGGATCGCGACACTGACCCACGTGACGGCGCTCTCGACCTCGCCGGCGTCGTTGAAGAGGGTGCGCACGCTCCGCGCTGCGCTGCCATCGAGGCCGAAGCGCTCGACGATCCGCTCGGACAGCTCCTCGTCACCGGGCCCGAGCGCGGCGGCCACCACCGTGAACGGGATGAGGGAGGTGAATGCCTGAGCGGCGAGCACGGTCGCGAGCTGGGCGCCCTCGATGTCGACGAAACGGCGGAGCGAGCGCGTCCCGAAGTCGGCGAGCTCGGTCGGGAGCGCCGGTGCCTTCAACGGTCGCCGAGACCGGGGCTCAGCAGCCGCAGCTCTCGGGCTCGCTTGACGCAGTCCCGTCGGTCGGCCACGTCGAGCTTGCGGTACACGTGCTTCAGGTGCGTCTTCACGGTGTTGACCGAGACGAACATCTCGGCCGCGATCTCGGCATTGGACATCATGGTCGGGAGGAAGCGCAGCACGGCCAGTTCACGCTCGCTGAGGGGCTCGAGCAGCACGGTCGTGGCCCTCTGCGGGGCGGGCTGCTCGTCCAGGGTGGACACGAGCTGCCCGGCCAGCGCGCGGTGTGCCGTTCCCTGGGCGACCCGGCGGCGAAGCAGCGAGCGCAACGGCGCGCCGTAGCGCGCGAGGATGCCACCGTATCCGCGTGGCTCCGCGAGATCGAGGGCGCGCTCGAGCGCGCGCAGTGCCCCGTCTTCGTCGTGGACCGCGTCGCGGGCGATCGCATCGATAACCCATGCCTCGGCGCGCGCGAACGGGAGCACCGGCTCGCGGTCGTCCGCCAGGAACGTCGCGACGGCGCGAATCGCCGCGCCGGGCTCACCCTCGGACAGCTCCAGCCGGGCAAGGCCAAGGGCCGGGTCCGGCGCGTCCTCGGAGGAGAGGTCCTCGAGGCGCCTGCGCGCCCGCGCGGGCTCGCCGAGCGCGAGCCACAGCTCCGCCTCGAGCAGGCCGGACCCAACCCGAAGGAACGGCGGGAGCGGTCCGCCCGCGGCAGCGGCGCGGAGCAGATCGAGAGCCGCGAGCGGATCGCCCTTCAACACGAGCAGGCGAGCACGAACCTGGGCCAAAGCGGGTCGGAGCAGCGGCTCCGCCGTGTCCTCGAGCGCGTCGCCGGACAGCTCCGCGTAACGCTCGGCCTCGGGGATGTTCCCCTGCCAGAGATGGACCGTCGCCAACGTGCTGAAGGCGATAGCGGCGTGCGCTACCCGAGTCCAGCCCCTCCTCTCCGCGAGCTGGACGGCGGTGTGCGCCCGGGCGGACGCATCTCTCAGCCGCCCCTGACGTGCCTCGGCCGCGGCGGCGTAGCTCTCCGCCAGGAAGAGGACGAAGTCGTTGCCGCACTCGACGCCAAGACCGGCCGCCTGCTGAAGGAGGTCGGTGCTTTCCTCCACACTGCCCGCCCAGAAGTCGGCGATGCCGAGGTTCACCAGAGTCAGCGCGCGGACCTCGATCGCGACCGCCCGGTCCCAGCGCTCATCGAGCATGACGCGTGCTGCGCTGAGCGCCTCCTCCACGTCGCCGCGTAGGCGCGCGCGATACAAGGCCGTGGCGGTCGAGGTGACCGCGAACCGGCGCCGGCGTGGCTCCGACAGCTCCGGGGCGAGCTCGTAAGCGCGGACGAGGAGCTCGTCGGCGCCTTCGTGGTCGCCCCGCTCGAGGAGCAGGCCCGCCGCGGCGAGTGCGAGCTCGGCATCCGCGCGAACCACCTCCGCCGGGATCTGCTCCACCAGCTCGTAGAGCGCCGGCCCATCGCCGCGGAGCACGAACACGAGCCAGTGCTGTCCGAGCACCTGGGCGGCGAGCTTCCACTCGCCCGCCATGACCGCATGTCTCAACGCGTCACGCGCCGCGCCACGGCCTGCGTGCCAGTGGGCGGCGATGGCGTGCAGCTCTCGCACGTCCTCCGGGTGCCGGCGATGCAGCTCGGCGCGAAGCACGTCGGCGAACAGAGGGTGATACCGATACCAGCCTTCTCCGTCATTGGTCGCGCTCACGAAGGCATCCCGGCGCGCCAGGTCGCGGAGCATGTGTGTCCCGCTCGCCCCGCCGGTGAGCGCGTCGGCCATCCCTCCGCTCAGGCGCTCCGCGATCGAGGTACGCAGGAGGAAGTCGAGCGTCTCGGCGGGCTGGCGGGCGACCACTTCGGAAACCAGGTAGTCGCTCACCGCCCTGTCCTGGCCGGCGAACCCCGCGACGAAGGCGTGCGGGTCAGGGTGGCCCTCGAGCGACAGCTGAGCCAGCTTGAGACCCGTCGCCCAACCCTCCGTCCGCAGCCACAGCCGCTCGACATCGGGGGCGGGAAGGTCGAGTGGCCCCAGCAACGCCGTCGTCTCGTCGAAGGTGAAGGCGAGGTCCGCCGCCCGGATCTCGGTCATGTCACCGCTGACGCGGAGGCGCTGAAGCCGGAACAGTGGATCGCTGCGCGTGGCGACCACGAGCCGGAAGGTCGGCGGAGCGTTCCCGAGGAACCACTCGAGATCGCCGATCACGGCGGGTGAGGTCACGAGATGCAGGTCGTCCACCGCCAGCACGAGCGGCTCGGCGAGCTCCGTGATGGCGTTCAGCAGCGCGGCGAGGAAGGGCTTCAGCTCGCTGGGCGGCGGAGGAGCCAGCATGGCAAGTGCCGGGCTTGCCGCGCCGAGCGACGCTACGGCGTCAGCCCAGAACCTATGCGGATCGGCGTCGTCCTGATCGAGCGCAAGCCAGGCGACCCGCCCGGGCGCCGTCGGCCCGGCGATCCATTGCGCGAGCAGCGCGGTCTTGCCCGAGCCGGCCGGCGCCGAGATGAGCGTGAGCGGTCGCTCGACGCCCCGCTCGAGCAGCTCGACGACGCGGGGCCGTTCGACCCACGCGTCCGCCGGTCGCGGCGCGATCCGCTTGGTGGCCAGAACCGGAGCGTTGTCTTGGAATCCAGGCGTGCGCGAGTCCTTCCACACCGGCGCCCCACAGGAAGTCAATCAGGTTGGTTTTTTCTCCACAACGCCTGCAAGCCCGCGGGCGTGAGCGTCTCCAGGGTCAGATCCCGCTCCGCCGTGAGCAGGACCACCACCGTCTCCGGCAGAGCTTCTTCGAGCCGCTTGCTCGTCTCCAGCCCGTCGATGCCGGGCATGTCCGCCTCGACCAGCACCAGGTCCGGCCGCACCTGGATGGCCGTCTCCAGCGCCTCCTCGGCGGACGCGCTCTCCCCGAGAGAGGCGAAGTCGGGCGTGTTCACGACGAGTTGCCGTGCGGCGCGGCGGTGGGACTCCCGATGGTCGACGACCAACACTCGAACGGCAGGCATCAAGTTCCAAGCGTCATACCCCTGCCAAGGGCCCCGCAAGGGTGCACACCCCACTGTTGGCGTGGAGCACCCACCCGTCTGTGCCAGGCCGAGGGGTTGTGGAAAGGGGGTCGGTTCCGGTAGAGCTAGCACCGTGACCAAGTCCACCGCTCCGCTGCTCTCCGCCGACCTCGAGAAGTTCCTCCGCCTCGTAGGCGAAGCCGACAGCGTGGAGCTGAAGCTGACGGTGCCCGACGAGGACCGCTACTCCACCGCGGCGTCGCTCGGCGTCGATCCCCTGGAGGGCCGGATCCGCCAGGTGTTCTTCTTCGACACGCCCGACCTGGCGCTCGACCAGGCCGGCATCGTCGTGCGTGCGCGCAGGACCCAGGGCGATCCGGACGACACCGTCGTGAAGCTCCGCCCGGTCGTACCGAGCGAGCTTCCGCAGGAGCTCAGGGATCGCCGGGACTTCGTCGTCGAGGTCGACGCGATGCCAGGGAGCTTTGTGTGCTCGGGCTCGTTCAAGGGCGAGACGAAGGGCCTCAAGGACGTCGCCGCCGGGCAGACTCCGGTGAGCAAGCTGTTCTCCAAGAAGCAGCGCTCGTTCTACGCCGACCACGCCCCAGCGGGCATCGAGCTCGACGATCTCTCGGTGCTGGGCCCTGTGAACGCGCTGAAGCTGAAGGTCGCACCGGAGGGCCTCGGCCGCCGGCTCGCGGTGGAGCTGTGGTTCTACCCCGACGGGTCGCGCATTCTCGAGCTGTCCACGAAGTGCGCGCCGGGCGACTGGTTCGACGCCGCGACGGAGTCCCGTGACTTCCTGAAGGGGCTCGGCGTCGAGCCGACCGGCGAGCAGGCCACGAAGACACGCAGCGCTCTCGAGTACTTCGCCGCTATCACCCGCGCGGGGTGACGCCCGCTCACCCACCGGGCGCCGAGACTCGGGGCATGGTGATCGCAGCGGACTACCCGTTCCTCGACGTCTTCTGGACGATGATCCTCTTCTTCCTGTGGATCGCCTGGATCCTCATCCTGTTCCGGGTGATCGTGGACATCTTCCGGAGGGACGACGCCTCGGGCTGGAACAAGGCCTTGTGGATCGTGTTCGTGATCGTCCTGCCGTTCCTCGGAGTGCTCGTCTATCTCATCGCCAACGGCGATGACATGGGCCGCCGCGACGTCGCGCAGAGCCGCGCCGCCCGGGCGGACTTCGACGACTACGTCAGGTCGGTGGCGGACGCCGGCGGGCCCGCGGCTGAGATCGACCGCGCGAAGAAGCTGCTGGACAGCGGCGCGATCAGCCAGGCGGAGTTCGAGGCGATCAAGGCGAAGGCGCTCGCGTAGCCTCGTCCGCGGCCCACAGCGAGGAGGCCACGGGGACGCTCTGGCTCCCCATCGCCGTCTTCGCGTCGGCGCAGTTCGTGATGGTGCTGGACAGCAGCGTCATGAACGTGTCGATCTCGCAGATCGTCGCGGACCTCGACACGACGATTCAGGGCGTACAGCTCGCCATCACCGCCTACACCCTGGTGATGGCGGCGTTCATGCTCGCGGGCGCCAAGCTCGGCGACATTTTGGGACGGGACCGCACCTTCGCGGTCGGTCTTGCGATATACGGGCTCGGGTCGCTCACGACCGCGCTCAGCCCGAACCTCACGGTGCTGCTGCTCGGCTGGTCGCTGGTCGAGGGTCTCGGCGCCGCCCTCGTGCTCCCCGCGATCGTGTCCCTGGTCGCGGGCACCTACAGCGGGAAGCAGCGCGCCCTCGCCTTCGGGATCGTCGGCGGGGCCGCGGGCGCCGCCATCGCTGCCGGCCCCCTGATCGGGGGCTGGGTGACGACCGAGTTCAGCTGGCGTTACGTGTTCGCGGGCGAGGTGGTGATCGTCGCCGTCATCCTCCTCGTACGCCGCCGCCTTCCACGCACGGCGCCGGTGGGTCGCCGGCCACGGCTCGACCTGGTCGGAGTGGGCCTGTCCGCCCTCGGCCTCGGGCTGGCCGTATACGGCATCCTCAAGAGCAGCTCGTGGGGCCTGATCGAGCCGCGAGGGGCACTCACCATCGGCGGGGAGGAGATCACGCCGTTCGGCTTCTCGATGGTCCCGTTCTTCATCCTCGCGGGGGTCGGCTGCCTCGCTGCCTTCGCGATCTGGGAGGAGCGCCGCGAGCGACAGGGACGGGACACGCTGCTGGACCGCTCGTTGCTCAGGATCCGGCAGCTCCGCGCGGGCCTCACGACGCTGATGATGCAGCAGCTGATCTTGCTGGGCACCTTCTTCGTCCTGCCTGTCTACCTGCAGGTGGTCCTCGGGCTGGACGCGTTCGAGACCGGCAAGCGCCTGTTCCCGATGTCGATCGCGATGTTCATCGCCGCGCTTGCCGGTCCGCGGCTCGCGGCCGGCTTCGCGCCAAAGCGCGTCGCTCAGGCCGGGCTCGTGGCGCTCGCCGTGGCGTCGGTGTTGCTGCTGGGGACGATCGACGTCGAGCTCAGCGAGACCGAGTTCGCCGTCGCGCTCGTCCTCTTCGGGGTCGGCGCCGGTCTGCTCCTCTCGCAGCTGAGCAACGTCATCATGTCGTCGGTCGATCCCGCCAAGACCAACGAGGCGGGCGGACTACAGGGGACGGCGCAGAACCTCGGCGCGTCGCTCGGAACCGCGCTGATCGGCTCGGTGCTGATCGCGGCGCTGACGAGCGGCTTCGTCTCCCGCGTCGAACAGAACCCCGCGGTCCCCGACCCGGTCAGCGCGCGGATTCAGCAGGCGACGGAGGCGGGGATCCCGGTCGTGCCGGTCGACGACGTCGAGCAGGCCGTGCTGGACGAGGGAATTCCGAGCGGCCAGGCCGAGGCGATCGCCGACGACTACGGGGACGCCCAGCTGCAAGCACTGAAGCGCGCGATCGGCGCTGTCGCGATCTTCGCGCTGCTGGCGCTGTGGTTCACGCGAGGGCTCCCGGCACGCCCACTCGCGCCGGCGCAACCGCCCTAGTCGCAGTCGACCGGCCCGTAGGCCTCGCGGAACGCAGCCGCAAGGTCGCCGAGCGCGGCCTCGACGCTCGCCCCGGCCTCCTCACCGCTGACGCCACCCGAGGCAAGCTCTCGCGCGGTGGTCTCGAGCTCCGAGCGGAAGCGCTCCCCCGCCTGCTCGACCTCACGGCGCTGCTCGGGCGCCAGGTCCTCACGCTCGGCGGCGATCTTCTCCAGGTCGTCTCCGATCGCCTGCAGGTTGTCGGTCACGCGCTCGATGCTCGCTGTCGTGATCGTGAGGCTGGCGAGGTCGTCCACGCGACGCTCGATGTCCGCCCGCGCGTCGCAGACCGCGTTCTGGGCCTTCTCCTCATCAGACTCACCACACGCGGCCAGCAGCCCGGCCCACGCGAGAACGACTACAAGCAGTACGCGCATCAATGGATCACCGCCTTCAAGCCGATCAGAACTCCTCCGATTGCCGCGACCGCGGCGGCCTGCAGGGCCGCCCCCACCAGGCCCATGCCGGACAGGCGGGCGGCGCAGAACCCGTAGAAGCCGGTGAGCGCCAGCCCGGACCACTTCGCCCACTCGAACGCCGTCTCGACCTCCATCGCGCCGACGCCGGAGAGCAGGAAGAAGACCGCGGGGAAGCTGACCCCGAACGCCACCGCCCCAACTTCGATGCCGATCTCGCGGAGCCGTCCGCGCTCGACCCGCCGCCCCGTGCGGACCTCGGTTCCGACGATCTCGCTGTAGAGCTCGGCGAGCCCGACGGCGACGCCGGTCACGACCAGCGATCCGGCCACGACGCCGGCGGATGGAGGATCGTGCTCCAAGGCGACCACCAGTGCCAGGCCGATGATGGCGCCGTAGATGACCCGCGAGACCTGGCTCGACTCGAGGTGTTCTTCAACGACCTGAAGCATCGGCCAGGAGAGGCATCGCTACCAGCCTGACACGTCCGCGCCGCCCTCCTCGGTGACGCGGGCGCCGAACCGGATCAGCGCCGGATGGGTGGCGAGCTTGCCTGCCACGAGCGCCTCGCCTTGGGCGAAGGTAGTGGCGCGGTCGATCAGACCCGGCGGCACGAAGGAGAACACACGGGCGACATGGGCGAGGTCGGCGGTCGAGTTCATCCGCATCAGGACGATGTTGTCGCACTGGGAGAGCACGTTCTCGTGGACCTTCTGCGGCCGCTGCGTCACGACAACGAGGTAGAGGCCGAACTTGCGCCCCTCCCCGGCGATCCTGATCGCGTGCTCGGTGGAGAGTGCCGTGAGAGGATCGCCCGGCTCGGCGGGACACACGTTGTGGGCCTCGTCGACCACGATCGCCACGGGCTCGCGCCTCGCCCGGCCGCGCCACAGCCGTTCGAGCACGGCACCGGCCGCCAGCGTCTGCTCCTCACGCGTCGGGAGCGACCCGATGTCGACCACCAGGCAGCGCGGCGCGTCGGCCCTGTCGAGCTCGTCGGGCAGCGATTGGCCGTCCGGGCCGGGCCAGATGCCCCAGCGGTCGACGCCCAGGTTGTGCGCGCGCAGCTTGAGCGCGTCGGCGGGAAAGCGGGCCAGGTCGTCCACGCTGCGCACGTCCTCGTCCTCGACCAGGGCCGTGAGCTCGGCGTACTCCTCGCGATCCCGGATCGGGTCGAGCCGCAGCGCCGCCGCCTGGGCGGCCGCGCTCAGGTCGCGTAGCCGGACACCGATGCGGGACTCTCCGGCCGTGCCGCTCCGCACGCCGATCCGACCCGCGGCGGCGCGGTAGCGCTCGGCGACATCTGGATCCGCGCCGTCGCGTACCTCACCGAGCCTGACGTAGTCCGAGTTCGGGTCGAGCACGACCACCCGCAGGCCTGTCTCCATGAGGAGGCGCTCCAGCAGCACCCCGAGCGAGTAGGTCTTGCCCGACCCCGACTGGCCGCAGAGGAAGGTGTGGCGCCCGAAGCCGCCGGCGTCGAGCGCAAGCGGCACCCCCGGCGCCAGGGCGAGCTCACCGACGTCGAGCTGCGCCCCCTTCGGCGGATTCCGCTCGAGCCAGTCCGACACCTCGTCCGTCGTCGCCCGCCGCACCATCGCGTCGTGAAACGGACCCGCCCCCCGGTCGAGCAGCGTGCCACCGCCGCGTGCGATGCGGATCAGGATCCGGCCCGGCCGGTCGAGCGCCCCGGTCTCCACCTGTTCCATCGCGAGCGAGAGCACCTGGCCGAGCCGGGTCTCTCCCCCGGCGTCGATGGCCACGTACCCACCGGCCTCCAGCTCCAGGCCGTGGAGCGAGGCCTGGTACTCGAAGCTCCTGCCGTCGACGGACGTGGCGAGGGGCAGGACGGAGGCCTCCAGCGTCTCGCGCAGGCCGCGGTACTCCTCGAGGTCGACCAGCCGGTCGTTCACGGTTCTCCAGGGAGTTTCTGTGGCTCGAGCGTCTTGTAGACCGCCCAGCCCACCGCGACCATCGGGACCGCGAGGAACGCACCGACGATGCCGAGGAGCTGGCTGCCGACGATCACCGACGTGAGCGTGACGATCGGATGCAGATTGACCGTCTGCTGGTAGACGAGCGGCGTCACGAACATGCTGTCGAGCTGCTGGGCCACGAGGATTACGACACCAATCGCGACGGCGGCGCCGGTGCCCACGCTGGCTAGCGTGACGAGCCCGATGACGATGCCCGAAACCCAGGCGCCCAGGATCGGGATGAAGAGGGAGACGAAGCTCAGGAGGGCGAGCGTGCCGACGTGCGGGGTGCCAATCACGAGCATGCCGAGCGTGATCACCGTGGTGTCGATCAGCGCGACCAGCGCAATCCCGCGGACGTAGCCGGTGGCGGCGTTCCAGGCGGCGGTGCCCGCGGCGCCGACCCGTTCGCGGTTGCCGGCGCTGAAGCGGTCCTGGATCCAGCCCCACACCGCGTCGCCGCCGGTCAGGAAGTAGAGCAGGAAGACGATCATCAGCAGGGCGCCGCTGACGATCTGTGCGGCAAGCGAGAGGCCGCCAATGGCGGCACCGAGCACTCCACCGGCGGCGTCCTTCGCGGCGGGCAGGATGCTTTTCAGGAAGTCGCGGATCGCGGTCTCGTGGTCCTCGACCCACTCGTTGTTGTCGCGCAGCCAGGACACCACCTCGTCGGCGCCGTCGCTGATGTCCTCGCCGACGCCGCCCAGGTTGCCGAACAGCGCGTCGAGGAAGACCCAGGCGAGCCCAACCCCGATCAGGACGACGCCGATGAGGCTCCCGGCGACCGCCAGCCCGCGCGGTACCCCGCGGCGCGTCGCCCAGGCGATGAGTGGCAGCACCTGGGTGCTGACCAACGCGGCCACGATCAGCGGAACGGTCGCCGATCGCGCGTACCAGATCGCCCCGCCGACGAGGACGACGCCGACGGCGATCAGCAGCGCCTGCGCGCTCCAGCGGGCCAGGGCGCTCCCGGCCGTGGCCCGCGCCGGGACGTCAGACGACATGGCGCGGTCCTCCACTGATCAGCCCGGCAGCCCCTGGCGCTCGCCGCGGACCACGAGCACCGGCCGGTCGCAATGCGCGAGCAGCTTTCGCGAGACGCCTCCGAGCAGGCGCGCGCGCAGCCCTGAGATGCCGTGCGAGCCCACGACCACGACGGCCGCGCCACA